>OBLU010000273.1_pt1 | contig 50741 bp, 47 predicted proteins | sample 1518681 | NCBI WGS metagenome assembly OBLU01 (sample SAMEA3539304, study PRJEB22396) | soil metagenome | biome: tundra; feature: field; material: soil | place: USA | collected 2010-05 | depth 0.15 m
CGTTCGTGCGGAATAGCCTCAAGGAACTGAACGAACGGGTCACTGTCGTAAAATCCCCATCTCTAACAATGTCGGCGCTGTCAAGTTCATTTCGAGCGTACTAGTCCAGGCACTCCGAAGAGCGCGCCATTTCGCTCTAGCTGAAAAAGTGCCGTGTCCAACCAAGGCTCGCTCGCAATCGTTCCAGGTGCGGAACTCAGTCCGACCCATCCATCTCTTCGGTCGCATTCGCGATCATGATTCCTAGTTCAAACTCCTCCGTGAAGAGGAGCGGGACGCTCAATCATTACGTCGGTGATTTACTGCACACCATGAGGATTTCCAGGCTGTCCCGCGTGCGAACCGAAGCTTTCCAGTTGGGCGTAATTCCATCCTCTGCGCCACATCCAGTACAAACGAACTGCCAGTCTCCGCGCCATGGCAACTTTGGCGATTTTTCGACCTCGTCGCTGGGCCAGGTGAAAGAACCGGCTGCGCCATCGCACATCGCTGCGCACCGTGACCTGGGCCGCTTCCACCAACAAAAAATGTAACCGCGAGTTGCCCTGCTTACTGATGTGTCCCAATCGGCGACGTTCCCCGCTGGAATCTTCCTCGGGAACCAGACCGAGATAGCTGGCGATCTGTTTGCCGCAGCCGAACCGCTCCGCCTCTCCCAGGATCAGCACGAAGGCCAAGGCGGTCAGAGCACCCACCCCAGGATGGGTCATCAAGCGCTGCGCCTCGGGACATTTTTTCGCTTCCTGCTCGATCGCCTGCGTGAGCTCGGCGATGGTCGGATTGATGCGGTCCAAGACTTCCAACAGATCATGCCGGCGACGGCTCGCCCAGCGCGCTAACGGTAAGGACTCCAGTTGCTGCCGTCCGGCTTCCCGCCACAACTTTCTCTTGTAGCGCAACCCTTCATTCAGCGCTGCCGCCTGCAATTGGTTCATGATCCGCGTGCGGGTCTGCACCATGCGATGGCGATGCCAGAGCAGTTGCCGCACGTCCCGATTCTCCCAGCTCGGCACCCAGATCTTCGGAAAGTCATCCTTCAGCATCAGCTTCAGAATGTGCTGTGCATCGTGCCGATCCGTCTTCTGTTTGCGTACTCGCTTCGCTGCGATCTTCGCCGCGTCCCCAGTCGACAACTCGAAGTTCAGCTCGGCTAGCAGACGCTCGAACCATCCTGCATGGCCACTCGCCTCCATGCCCACGCGCACCTTGGCTCCTGCTGTTGCCAAAGTGCGATAGAACTGCTCGGCCTCTTCCCGGTGCCCCAGTCGTCGTTCTTGGACTTCTCCTGTTTCGGTGTCGACGAACGCAATTTGTTGGAAGCTCGGGTGATAGTCACAACCTATAATCAGCATGTTCGGCTCCTTTCTCCCGAGCCTTGGTTGGTTGGCACCACCAAAGTCTACTCGGGCCGGGGAGCCGACATTGTTATGGAATCATTACGCTCACCAACCCAGCTGGCATCGGGTTCGCCCCCTCGATAGGGTTGCGTTGGTTTTCCACAGCTCTTCTATGTTCATCCAACCTTTGACCGAGAAAACTCATTCCTGCAAACTCGGCAACATGAGCCAGTAAGTTATCCGGACAAGCGGCCCGAGTCCCAAGGTTCTTTTGAAACTTTGAAACCTTGAAACTTTGAAACCTGGAACCTTCGTGTTTTCAAGATTTTGCCCGCAACGTATAGCTGCTCATAGATTAATTCGAGAATTCCCCCTAACCCGATGATTCCAATAGATCACCTGGGGAGGGGGAGGAGGCCTTCATGGCAAATTATCCCGACCGCTGTCAGCACTTAAAAGTCAACGGCACTCAGTGCGGATCGCCCGCCCTGCGCCGCAACCGCTACTGTTTTTTTCACAAACGCTTTCAGGACGAACGCATCCGCCTCTCCGCCGACCGCGCCCGCCGCGGCGTCGCCACCTTCGTCCTCCCCGTCCTCGAAGACGCCAACTCCATCCAGATCGCCCTCATGCAGGTCATGCGCCTGCTCCTCTCCCAGCAGATCGACCACAAAACCGCCAGCCTCATGCTCTACGCTCTACAGACCGCCAGCGTGAACTTGCGCATGACCAACTTCAAACCCTTCGTCCATGAAGTTATCCTCGACCCGCGCGACGCCGTCAACACTCCTCTCGAGTCTCACATCTGGGACGACGAAGACTTCGAAGAAGAGGAAGATGAAGCCGAAACCGCCGCCGACTGCGCCATCGCGGCCCTCGAGACCGCGCGCAAAAAGAAAGAGGAGGGCGAAAAATGGATGCGCTGGGCCGAAATGCAATATCCCGACCCGCGCAAGACAACCCGTTCCGCCGCAGTCACCTCGACCGGAAGCGCGGTCGTCACCTCACCCACAACCAGCAACCTCCCGCTCCCCAACCTCAAAAAGCCCGCATCCAGTTCGACCGCGGCAGAAATTCGCGCCGAAATCTCCGACATGGTCCGCAAACAATTAGTTCCCGCCCTAGCCGAAAAATACCTCCCCGCCAAAGCAGGGAATCCCGGAAAGGACCCAGAAAAGAAAGCCACCTAGCAAAACAGTAGCGCGTGTCGTAGCGCCGGCATCTTGCCGGCTGTCGCGGGGGCGTCTCGCCCGCGCACTGTTAATGCGAAAAGAGCGCTGTCACGTTTTGTTTCTCCTTCGTGATCCTTCGTGTCCTTCGTGGTTTATGCTTTGCGATTTTGCCCGCAAGCAGATCGGCCGGCGGGATCGACAAAGCAAGAAACCGTGCCCTCGTGCGAAGATAGACACCGGATCGACAATCCGCCCGGAGCCCATGCTGACGCCAACGCTGCGCAGAATATTCAAAGCTTTTCAGTATCGCGACTTCCGCCTGATGTGGATCGGTGCCTGTACCTCAAGCATTGGCACCTGGATGCAGATCGTCGCGCAAGGCTGGCTCATCTACCGCCTGAGCCACTCGGCGTTCCTGCTGGCGCTCGATCAGTTTCTGGCCGGGATTCCGATCTTCTTGTTCTCGCTGATCGGCGGAGTCGTCGCCGACCGCATCGAGCGGCACAGGATTCTGCTGGTCTCGCAATATATACAGATGGCGAGTGCCGGCACGCTGACGATCCTGGTGATCCTCGGACTGCAGCACGTCTGGCCGATTCTGTGTCTCTCGTTCGTGTCAGGCTTCGCGCAGGCGTTTGGCGGTCCCGCGTATCAGGCGCTGATTCCCACGCTGGTCGACCGCGAGGACATGCCGAATGCCATTGCGCTGAATTCGATTCAGTTCAATCTGGCGGTCACGGTCGGTCCGGCGCTGGCCGGAATCACGCTCGCGAGATTCGGCGAGAAGTGGTGCTTCGGGCTGAACGCGCTCTCGTTCCTGGCTCCGATTATTTCCCTGTCAATGATCACCGCGCGATTCTTGCCGCAGAAGTCGAGCGAGTCAATCTTCGGCAGCCTGAAGCAGGGAATTCAGTTCGTCCGAAAACAGGGGTCGATGGAAGCGCTGATCGTGCTGGCGTTCTGCATGACCGCACTGAGCATGCCGATGCGCACTTATATTCCGGTGTTCGTGAAAGACATTTTCCATCGCGGCCCGGCGACCTACGGCAACCTGCTCTCCCTGATGGGCGTCGGATCGATCTGCGGGTCGCTGGCCGTCGCCGGCATTGGCAACATCCGCAACAAAGGACGCTTCGCACTGACGATGTTGATCCTGTTGGGTGCGGGCATCACGGGATTCTCGCTCTCGAAATTCTTGCCCGTATCTTACGTGATGCTGGTATTAGTCGGCGCTTCTATGATGGCGGTGTTCGCCACCGTAACATCGCTCGTGCAGTTGATCACCACCAACGAAATGCGCGGCCGCGTAATGAGCGTCTACAACTGCGCCTTCCGCGGCGGCATGCCGATGGGCAATCTGCTCTCAGGCTGGCTCGTCCCTATGTTCACGGCCCCGATTGTGCTCGGTGTGAATGGCTTCCTGCTGGTGCTGGTAGCTCTGTATTTCCTGATAGTGCAACGGCGCGTAGCCGCGCTGTGATCTGCAGGGCGCGAATGGAATGCTGCTCTTCGGATCAAAACATCCGCAGAGTGTTGGTGTGCATGCAAGGCTTGTTCTGATTGACGATTCGCAGTCCGTGCACCTACGATAGCAACCCTGAAGCGGACCCACACTATGACCAAGAGTCGTGTTGTGCACATTTCTCTCCCATTGCTCGCGGCTGCGGCACTGTTTGTGACTTTCAGTTCCGGAGTGAGCCACGCTCAGGACGCGACCGCCAGAATCACGGGCACAATCTCCGATGCAACCGGTGCCGTCGTTCCGGGCGCGCAGGTTACCGTAACCAACACGGCGACTCACGTCAGCCGTGACACGACCTCCGACCATGACGGCTTCTATCAAGTGCTCGCGCTGCCGATCGGAGCTTATCGAGTCACGGCGGCGCACCAGGGTTTTCGCACGGTTGTGAGCACCGAATACAAATTGCTCATCAACCAGGCGCTGCGGGTCGACATCAAGCTGGAAGTCGGAAGCGCCAGCGAACAAGTGGACGTGGGCGCAGAGGCCGCGCCCGTCGATACGATAAGCGATACGCTCGGTCAATCCGTGACCGGCCGAACCCTGACCAACATGCCGCTCAATGGTCGCGACGCGCTCGATCTCGCCCTCCTGCAGCCCGGAGTCACCGAGAGCAATGACGACAACGGTGGCGCTGGCAACTACAGCATCGCCGGCGGACGCACCGATTCCGTCACCTTCCTTCTCGACGGCGGGTTGAACAATGATCTGCTGGACAACAGCAACCTGCTCAACCCCAATCCTGATGCGATCGCGGAATTCCGCCTGCTCACCAGCAACTACACCGCGGAATACGGCCGCAACGGCGGTGGAATCATCAGCGAAGTCATCAAGTCAGGGACCAACCAGATCCACGGCAGCCTCTTCGAGTTCTTCCGCAACCGCGTGCTCGACGCCAACGATTACTTCAACATTCCGCAGGGCATTCCCCGGCTCGATCTGAAACGCAACCAGTACGGCGCGACTCTCGGCGGTCCCATCATCAAAGACAAGTTTTTCTTCTTTCTCGCCTACCAGGGACAGCGGCAACTCGAGGCCGTGCCAGACATCAACGCGCCGGTGTACACGCCACAGGAGCTGCAGGGAAACTTTTCGCAGGCGATACCGTACGATGGTGTGACCTGCACGATCGCAGGCGGTTGTCCGGATCCGCAGGTCGCTAGCTTCTTGGGCGCGAATCCGGATTTCGCCGCTCCGAATGGCAATGCGGCGCAGGCGATTATCGACCCCACCAAGATCGATCCGGTCACGCAGAACTACATCAAGGCTGGACTGATCCCGACCTCTGCGACGAATCAGACGGTGTGCGACTCGTCCGGTATTGTGTGCTCCGGTCTGCTCTCCACCACACTGGACCAGACCAACAACGCGGACGAACTGACCACCAAGTTCGACTTCAACTGGAGCACGAAGGACAAGCTCTCGGTCACGTTCGGCGCAAATCGCGTGCCGTCGCTGAATCCGTTCCCCTTCGCGACTGTGCCCGGTTATCCCAGCCGCACTGTCGCCAACTATTACTACACCAACGTCGGCTACACCCGGATTTTCTCGCCGACGTTGCTGAACGATTTTCACTTTGTGACTCATCGCAGCAATTACCTGTCGGATACTGTGGTCTCGCATTTGCCTACCGGACCCAGCCTCGGCATCGGCATCACTCCGGACCTCGCGACCGGTCCCACGAACATTCTCTTCGATGATGGCTTCGCGATTGGTCCCAGTGAGAACGGACCCACTCGCTACGTGGAAAACACGTTTTCCTGGACCGATGCGGTCTCCTGGACGCGAGGCAAGCACAACTGGAAGTTTGGAGCGGGCTTTTCCCCGTATCAGGAAAACCTGGTCTACGACTATTACACCAATGGGGAATTTGATTTCTACACTGGTTTCGGCGCCTCGGGGAATCCCTACGCCGACCTCCTGCTGGGAGCTGCAGGCGGCTATTTTCAGGGAGCGCTCGCGCCCTCGAACATTCGCAGCAAAAGCACGTATGTGTTTGGCCAGGATGAGTGGCACGCCACCAAGAACGTAGTCCTGACCCTCGGTCTGCGTTACGAGTACAACACGCCGAAATATGACACCCAAGGTCGCAGCTTCTCCGTGATTCCGGGACTGCAGTCGCAGCGTTTCATCAACGCTCCTTTAGGGATGGTGTTTCCGGGTGATCCAGGAGCACCGAGTGGCACGAACTTTCCCGACAAGAAAAACTTCGCGCCGCGCTTCGGCTTTGCGTGGGACCCCACAGGAAAGGGTCGGACCAGCGTGCGCGGTGGCATCGGACTGTTCTACGACATTCTGAAAGGCGAAGACAACCTGCAGTTCAACGGGCAGCCGCCGTTCGTCAGCAATGCGGGATTCTTCTTTAACAATGTCGGCCCCGGCCAGACGGCTCCGTTGAACTACTTGAGCCAGCCCTTCGTGGCAGGAGAGCAGACCAACACATTTCCTTCCCAGCCGCCGGCCAGTAACTACGATTTCAGTCCGGTGCTGCCGATCAATAGCACGGGCTTTGTCTATCTGGATGATCCGCACCTGCGCACCCCCTATGTTTACCAGTACAACCTCAGCCTGCAGCAGAATCTGTTGGCCGACATGGTGCTGGAGGCAAACTACGTTGGCACTTCAGGCCACGGATTGACTTCGCTGAAGGACATTAACCCGATGGTGTTGGGAACCACAAACCGCGCCCTGGATAGCAGTTGTGCCGGATGCTTCGGCCAGCTTCCAGAATTCCAGAACGTGTCGCACGCCAACTACAACGCGCTCGAAGCCAGCTTGACGCGGCAGGCGAAGGGGTCGAAGCTAGGGACGGCCTATTTCACTCTGGCTTATACCTATGGTCACAATTTGGACAACGCGTCGGGCTTCCGGCAGCGCAACTCAGCGGTGCCGACTTACGCCCCGAATTTTTTCTATGCCTCGGGAGACAGCGACGTCCGGCAGCGCATCAGCTTCAGCGGAGGATGGGACCTGCCCTTCGACCAGATGTGGGCCAGAGGTCCAAAGCGCCTGACCAAGGGATGGAGCCTCTATCCGATCGTGACCTGGCGCACAGGATTCCCATTTGACATCCCGGCGCGATTAGGAGGTAGCATCGATCCCACAAACCCAGGAACCTCAGGAGCCGGCGATCCTTACCTTTCCAACGCCGCGGTGGTCGCACCGATTCGACTCCTGGACCCCAGGCATCTGACAACGATCACGCCGACAATTTACGGGAGCGATGCCAGCGGCAATTGTCAGATTACAACCGGAGCGCCCATCACAGGCCACTTCATTTTCGATCCGAACAGCTTCTCCACCATTCCGTTGGCGAACGACGCTTACTACGGCGGCACCAATCCGTGTTTCCCGCAGCTTGATCCGGTAAATAACCCGGCGGACCGCACCTACGGGCTGCATCGCAATTCGCTGCGCGGGCCTCATCTCGTGAACGTCGACATCGCGATGGCGAAGACCACGGCGATCACCGAGCACATCAGCCTCGAGTTCCGGGTGGAATACTTCAACGCGCTGAACCATCCCGAGTTCGCGCAACCCACGGTTCTCGACGGAGCGGCTGACATTAACAATCCGAATTTTGGGCAGATTACGACCACTGGGACGTTTCGAGGTGCGGCCCCACGCATTGGGCAACTCGGAGCCCGCCTGACATTCTAGAGATGGATGGCGGCCACTTCAGGCGCAAGTTTGGGGAGGAAAAGCGTCGCAGCTGAGATGCTGTCCAGTGCGCGGGCGAGTCGCCCGCGCGACAGCCGGCGAAACCCTTCGGCTTCGCCTCAGGGCAGGCTGCTGGCGCTACACTCGGGTTCTTTCCAAAGGTGCGGTTGCTGCGGGAGTCGCCGGAGCTGCGGCGACTGCGGTTACGGTTGCGACTGCGGGAGCTTCTCCTGCCGGAGCCGCGATCGGGCGCTTGATGGTGAAGCGCTGGATCTTGATGTCGCCGCGCGCGTAGACCGCGAGCAGAGCCGCGACTGCCTCCGGATCGAGGCGCTTGCCCGCTAGGTTCTTGATGATCTGCAGCGCCTGATCGGGCGTGTGCGCTTGTTGGTACGGACGATTGGTGGTCAGCGCGTCGAAGGTGTCAGCGACCGCGATCACGCGCGCCAGCAGCGGGATCTGATCGCCCTGCAAGCCGTAAGGATATCCGCGGCCATCGAGCGCCTCGTGGTGCAACTCGATGCCGGGAAGCATTTCCGCCAGCTGCGTGACCGGGCGCAAAATGTTGGCGCCCTTGGTCGTGTGCGTCTTCATGACTTCGAATTCTTCTTCGGTCAGCGCGCCCGGTTTTTTCAGGATGTGATCTTCGATGCCGATCTTGCCCACGTCGTGCAGTTGCGCGGAGATACGCAGCGTCTCCAGGAAGGACGAAGGCTGCTTCATCTCCTCGGCGATCATCAAGGAGTAGCGGGTGACGCGGTCGGAATGGCCGCGCGTGTAGGGATCCTTTTCGTCGACCGCTCCGGCAAGCATCTGAATTGAACCCATAAACAGCTCTCGGTTTTCTTCGGCGGCGCGCTTGAGGTCTTCGATGAAATGCTCGAGTTCATCGGACATGGTGTTGAAGGTGTTGGCCAGTTCGCCAATTTCTGTGCGGCTCAATAGGTTCACCCGCTGCGAGAAGTCGCCACGCGCGAGCGCGCGGCTGGACTGCGTGAGAACGTGCAAAGGATTGGTGATGCGGCGTGCGGCGAAGATGCTGACGAGGATGCTGATCAGCACCGCCACCAGAGCCAGCAGGCGCGCGGTGCCCTGCATTTCGATGACGTCGCGATAGGCATCATTGCTCGGCTTTTGCACGACGACTGCCCAGTTCAGCGACATTACGGGACTGAAGGTGCCCAGCATGGCAACGCGATCGGAGCCGTTACCCATGGTGAACTCGCGGGTCTCGGCAAACCGCGCTTTGTTCCCACGGCCGACAAACGTGCGTACGATGTCGAGGTTCTTCATGTCCTGCCCGGTGGCAAATCCGGGAGTGGCTGCGGCAACGAGGCGCCCTTGAGAATCGACCACGTAGGGTGTGAGGCCTCCGCGGGCGACTTCCTGCAAGCGGCGGATCAGGAATTGCAGGTCGACCACCGTCGCGATCATTCCCAGAAAACGATCGCCGTACTTCACGGGATAACTGACCAGAAAGACGGTGCGGGCTGTGTTTCCCTCACCGACGACGAGGGCCTGACCGTTGTATTCGCGGCCCTCGCGGGCGGCGGAATAGGCGCGCTCCAGTTCGCGGTTCAGGAAGGCGTCAGGAACGATGGTTCCGCTGTAGATGCCCTTGGCATCTGAGTTGAGCAGGGTCGCGTAGGCGATCTCTTCGTCCGAAGATGCGAAATGTTCCAGCAGGGCACGGAGTTCGGGGGAATGGATGTTGGTTTCGCTGAGGTCGCCGCCGCTGGCGATCTGAATCGCCGACGACAGATTGGCGAGCATCATGCGCAGGGAACGTTGGTGCTGGGCGAGATCATCCGCAAGCGAGCGCGTCACCGTATTCTGCAGCAACTGCTCGTTGGTCTTCAGCCGCTCCCCGTTGATGGACTCGACTTTGGCCGAGTAGAAATACATGGGAACGATGCTGATCACCAGAAGCACACCGAGAATGACGTACAGAATCGGGATGCGCGCGTGATGCGGAGCGGTGGCGGACAAGTCTCTCCCTTCACTTCTCGCAGACGCCGAAAGCGAAGTGGCGGCGGTTTTCAAAGGTATCCTTAAAATCTTAACGGGGAAATGGGTGGGCGGAACGGAAAGGTGGAGAGGTTGGCATTACCAAAGTACCCATTGGGAGCGGTACTCGCGCGCACCGAGCGCGGAGGGACGATACTAACTCGTGATTGATTTCTTGCGATCGCGGTTGTGGGTTCGGGTGTGCGGGCGAGACGCCCGCACGACAGCCGCCGGAGCCTGTCCTGAGCGAAGCCCAAGGGACGGCGGCGCTACCGCACGGGACCCGCGTCATTGCAGGAGCTTCTTCAGGTCTTTCCAGTGGATCAGGATTACGTGATTCTCTTCGAGGAGCTTCTTGAATTCTGAACTGGTTACGACGTCGTAGTCGCGCTGGCGCCAGGCGGCTCCGTAGTCGGCGTGACCAACCGTGACGGCTTGCAATTCCGCGTCGTCGTGGCCGAGGTGCACGATGATTTCGGTGACGCCGGGTTTCAGGTTCTTGATGGCATTGGCATAGAAGGCGTTCCAGTCACTGGGATGGACCGAGGGATCGGCAATGACCACGGAGTTCAGAAGGACGTCCTTGCTGGAAAGAACCGACGAGAGTTCTTTCGGAGTGTCGGGGGCGATGAACGCGAGGAAGGGTAATTTGTATTCGCGGGCGACCTTGACGTAGACGGCGAACAAATCGGGACGCGAGAAGAGCGTTCCCATGTGACTGTCGAGGTGAGTGGGATGGATTCCCATGGCCACGGCGCGCTCGATCTGGGCGCGGATTTCGCGCTCGACTTCATCGGCTTTTAGAGCGCCCACGGACTGAGGCGTGTCGGGCCATAGATATCCGGACGAATCGAGGAGACTTGGGACTTTGTCTTTCGATTCCACGGGACCCCAGCGATACGTTTTCCACTCGCTGGTTAGGGTCAGGTGCAGACCGAGGTCGGCGTCGGGATGAGCTTTCGCGTAGTCCGCAACTTCGGTGAGCCACGGGCAGGGAACCATGATGCTGGCGGAGGTGACCGCTTGCTTGTCGAGCGCGTCGAAGCTGGCGGCGTCTTCGGAGTGTGCGACGGCGAGATCGTCGGCGTGGACGATGAGGAGTTTCGAGTCGGCAGGATAGCCTAAACGTACCGCGATCGTCTTCGTTTGCGCGAATGAGGTTATTAGAAACGCTATGACAAATACGACTGCTAGTGAGACAGTGCGCAGTGACGACTTCGGGCTATTCATTCTAGACCTTTCAATGTTTGAGCAGCTGCACGTCTTCTTCGGGACCTTGAAATGGCTAGAGCGATGCTTCCAATGAAGGCGAACCAGATCAGAGTATCGGTCGCAATAGCCAGCGAGATCTGCCTGAAGAAGACATCAAGTCCGTGCGCTGGATTCTCAGCGATAAAGTGCTCGGCCAGGGCGAGACCTGGTGTGCAAGTCCAACAATCACGCATTTCCGCTATCTTCAGCCCCACCCAGGCTAGAACAAGCGAGGCGAACAAAATCTCTATTGTCCGAGCGGTGGCAATTGCAACCTTGCGTAATCTCAATTCGATTCCTGAGAGTTCGGGCGGGTCAAGGGTAACACGACACATCGGGTGCGGGAATGGGCACGTGTACTCGAAGAGAGGCACAGCGAACAAGCGGACGCTGTAGGCTTTCGTAGCGATTTCGGCCGTGGCGGCGAGTCGCCGCCACGACAGCCGGCGGGACGCCGGCGCTACGATTGGTTGGTTTCGCTTTTGCCGGTGCGCGACATTAGTACTTGGATCGCCTCGCGCGGGGATTTGCCATCGTGCAGGATGGCGTGCATCTGCTCGGTGATGGGCATTTCCACGTTGCGGGCGTGGGCGAGTCCGACGGCCGCGGAGGTGGTGAAGACGCCTTCGGCGACCATGCCGTGCATGCCGGCGATGATCTCTGGGAGTTTCTTGCCGCGGCCGAGTTCGACGCCGACGCTGCGGTTGCGCGAGAGGCCGCCGGTGCAGGTGAGGACGAGGTCGCCGAGTCCGGCGAGTCCGGCCATGGTTTCGGTGCGGCCTCCGCAGGCGACGACGAGGCGGGTCATTTCGGCGAGGCCGCGCGTGATGAGGGCGGCGACCGAGTTGTGGCCGAGGCCGAGGCCGTCGCAGATTCCGGCGGCGATGGCGATGGTGTTCTTCAGGGCTCCGCCGAGTTCCACGCCCACGACGTCGTTGTTGGTGTACACGCGGAAGCTCGAGTCGCTGAATTCCTGCTGTACGGTGCGCAGCAGTTCGGCGTTTTGCGAGGCGATGGTGATTGCCGTGGGATCGCCGCGCGCGACTTCCTGCGCGAAGGACGGGCCGCTGAGGGCTCCGACCGCGGGAGGGGTTCCGTCTTTTCGTTTTAGGACATCGGTGATCACTTCGGACATGCGCTGCAGGGAGCCTTCTTCAAGACCCTTGGTAGCGCTGACGAGCAACGCTTGCGGTGCGATCAGCGGGCGCATGCGTTCGAACAGGGCTCGGCAATGTTGCGAGGGCATGACGCTGACGACGATCTGCGCGCCGCGGAGGGCCGCGGATAGATCGTTGGTGGCCGTGACGGAGTCTGGGATGTTCCGTCCTGGGAGGAATCGCTCGTTGACGCGTTTCTGCGCGATCGATTCGCAGACATCCGTTTCATGGGCCCAGAGGCGGACGTTGTGTGTGCCCTTGCGTCCGAGGACGATGGCAATTCCGGTGCCCCACGCGCCTCCGCCGATGACTGCGATGTTGCTCATGCGTGTTTTGATCCTAAACGGTTTTCCGTTCCCGCGAGCAGGCGGCGGATGTTGGCGTGATGTTTGACGACAATGAGCACCGACGCGAACGACATCAGTACGAGCGCGAGGGCGACGTTTCCGTATTCGTGCAGAGCCAGCGCAATGTTGGGGAAGGCCGCGACGGCGGTGATCGATCCCAGAGAAACGTAACGGAAGGCCAGCACAAGAATGATGAAGATTGCGGCGGAAAGCAGCACGGCTTTGGGCGCGATCATGACGAACGCGCCGAGACCGGTGGCGACGCCTTTGCCTCCGCGGAATTTGAGCCAGACGGGGAACATGTGGCCGACGACGGCGAAGAGCGCGGCTAGAGCCGCGTACAGGGCGAAGTCGGGCGAAGAAGCGGGAAGGACGGTGCGCCAGGGGATCTGGGAGATCGGAATGCGCTCGAAGATTGGTGGGCTGAGGATGATGCCGATGGCGACTGCGGCGGATCCTTTGAGTGCGTCGAGCAGCAGAGTCGCTATGCCGAGCGCGGGGGATTTACGCGCTACGTTGGTGGCGCCGATGTTGCCGCTGCCAGCGAGGCGGACGTCTTCGCCGCGGAAGATGCGGACGAGGAGATAGCCAAACGGGATGGAGCCCAGCAGGTAGCTGGCGGCGGCGATTTGGAGGAGTCTTGGCATGGGGTGGAAGGTGCCGGCTTTCGCGTACTGTCGGGTGCGTGGGCGGGACGACCCCGCTACAGCCGGCGAGTCGCCGGCGCTACTTTAAATCAAATGCGGCTAGCTTTGTGTATTTTGATCCTTTCGGGGAGAGTTGGCTTTGGTACAGAAAGAAGCTGCTGGGCGTCATAGTACCGAACTCTGACGCGGGCAGCGCGGCCAGTTTTTCTTGCAGGCGCTGGAAGGCCCGGTTGGGAGCGTCTGCCTTGTTGCGGCGCGGTGAGCCGGAGCCGCCTGAACTGCGCGCTAGCGTGAGGTGCGGACTGAAGGCGCGGTCTTCTTTGGGAATTCCGAGCCCGGGCATCTTGTTGTCGATTGCGGCGGCCAGTGCGCCGAGTTGCGGAGTGGCTTCTATGCCAATCCAGAATACGCGTGCGGATTTGGCCGTGGGGAAGAATCCGTAGCCGCGTAAGTGAATTTCGGGTGCGCCGGATTCGATCGTGGATAGCGCGTGTTTGATCTGTTCGACGGCGGAGTCGGGTTGTTCGCCGATGAACTTCAGAGTTACGTGGAGTGATTCAGGTTTGGCCCAGCGCGCGTCGGGGGCGAATCCGCTGACGCCTTCGAGGAAGCGGGCGATGCGGTCGCGGATGGCGTCGGGAATGTCGAGTGCGATGAAGAGGCGCATGGGTGTGTCGGTTGCAGTTAGCAGCTTCTGGGTTGAGATTTCAAGGTTTCAAAGTTTCATAGTTTCCAAAGCCTGGCGACGAAAACATTGAAACTCTGAAACCTTGAAACCTTGAAACTTTGACCTTCACATCAGCTTCTTCCGTACCATATCCAGCGCCATGGTGGAGGCGAAGCGGCGGATGCGTTTTCGGTCGCCGGGGAAGTTGCGGTGCACTACTTCTGTGCCGGTGCTGCTGGATACGGCGTGGAACACCATGCCTACCGGCTTGTCGGGCGTGCCGCCGTTGGGGCCGGCGACCCCGGTGATGCCTACACCCAACGTTGATTCGCAGCGGTAGCGGATGCCTTCGGCGAGCGCGGCGGCGACTTCGCGGCTGACCGCGCCGTGGCGGTCGATCATTTCCGCGGGGACTCCGGCTAGTTCTGTCTTTAGGGCATTCGAGTAAACAACTGCGCCGCCGAGAAAGTAGCGCGAGCTTCCGCTGATCGAGGTGATGCGTTCGGCGAGCAAGCCTCCCGTGCAAGATTCCGCTACGGCGACCGTGGCGTTACGCATCTGGAGCCAGTAGCCGACGATCTGCTCGAGAGATTCTCCATTGCGGGAGTAGACCGCGTCGTCGAGTTCATCTTCGACGACACCGGCGACTTCATCGACGCGGCGCTGGGCTGCGTCCTGGGTGGGCGCGACGGTCTTGAAGTGCAGTTCGATTTCTCCGGCGCCGGCCAGGATGGTGGTCTCAACATCTGTGTAGCGCTTGTAGATGGGCGCGACGCGCGCGTCGACCGCGGATTCGCCGAGCATGGCTATTTTCAACGTGCGGACGGCGAGGAATGCCGGAGGAACTTTGGCGTGCAGGCGCTCGCGGACCTCGGCTTCGAAGAGGGCTTTGAGTTCGTGCGGAGGACCGGGGAGCAGAATGATGATGTGCTCGCGGCCATCGAATTCTCCGCTGAGCCACTGTCCGGGAGCGGTGCCGTTGGGATTGGGAAGGATGGTCGCACCATTGAGCACGTCGGCCTGCTTGGCATTGTTGGGCGACATCTTCCAGCCGCGTTCAGCGAAGCGCTGTTCGAGGCGAGTGAGGATTTCGGGATCGCGGCGCACGGTCAGGCCGAGAGCTTCGGCGACGGCTTCGCGGGTGAGATCGTCTTCAGTCGGGCCGAGGCCGCCGCTGAAGATCACAATGTCGGAGCGGAACAGGCCGTGCTGGGCAGCGGCTACGAGGCGGCGGAAGTCATCCCCGACAATGCTTTTGAAAATTACGTCGACGCCCAGCCGGTTGAGTTGCTCGGTGAGGTAGAGCGAATTGGTGTCCATGCGGAAGGGTGTGAGCATCTCGGAACCCACCGCGATGATTTCGGCGTTCACTGGATAAAAGTCTAAATGAAAACCACAGAGGACGCGGAGGACATAGAGGAGTGGGCGGCGGGAAGCAGATTCCTCACTTCGTTCGGAATGACAAGACTAAATTAATCGGGAATCAGCGGGAGGCCTTGGATGTTCCAGGCGAGATGGTGCACGGCTCCGCCGCCTTGCTGAGCGGCGCCGGAGGTGGCGAGGATGACAGAGCGTCCGGGGGCGAAGGCGAGGCCTACTAAGCCTTGGCCTGCGACTTCAAGATTCGCCAGGCCGTTGGGCGCGATTTTCACGATGCCACGGGTGCCGGAGAGCGAGGCGGCGACGTAGAGATTGCCGTCCACGTCGAAGGCGAGGCCTTGCGGCCTTCCCAAGCCTTTGTAGAACGTGGTCACAGATCCGTTGGGATCGATTTTGAAGACGCGATCGTTGGGGCCGGTGACGAACAGGTCTCCGTGCGGACCGAACGCCAGGTGATAGGCCGAAACGCTGAGTTCGAGCGTGGCGAAGACGAAGACCTGCTGATCCCGGGAAATCTTGAAGATGGTGCCGTTGCGGTCGCCAACGTAGAGACTCTGCTCGCGATCGAAGGCGATGCCAGTGGCGACGCCCATGCCTTCAGCGTAGGTGGTCACGGTGCCGTTGGGAGACACGCGGTAGACCGCGCCGTCAAAGCGCGAAGAGACGTACGTCTGTCCCTGGCGGTCGAAGGCGATGGCGGTGGCGTTCATCATCTCAGTGACGAAGGGCTTGACGTTGTAGTTGGTGTCGATCTTGAAGATGGCGACGGGAACCTTCTGGCCGCGAGAGCCGGAGAAGGTGACGTAGATGTTGCCCTCGGCGTCGACGGCGGGGCTGGTCACAGGGTGAAGATTTTCTGCGATGGGCACGGCGACCTTCACCGTGTGGGGATTGCTGACGTGGCCGTTAGTGGCTACGACGACGGGGCCGGTGGTCGCGCCTTCGGGGACGCGGGTGACGAGGAAGCCGTCGGAACTGACGATGATCGATCCTTCGAAGTCGCCGAACTTCACTTTCGGACGGTGAAGTTCCTGAGGGCGGAGACCGGAGCCGGTGATGCGGAGTTCGCCGCCGGCGAGCGCCGCGGAGGGTGCGACCATTTCAATGCGCGGTCCGCCGTTGACGTTTTTCTTGCCGAGGATGCGGTCGGAAAATCCCATAGTCGTGAACTGAGTCGCTAACTGGTTAGTAGCCCAAAATGTATCAGGAGATGCATCACAGCGAAGGCAAAAATTCCTGCTGCCACGTCATCGAGCACGATTCCGGTGCCCTGGGGAAGTTTCTCCAATTGTCGCACCGGAGGCGGCTTGATGATGTCGAACGCTCTAAAAAGTATAAGACCGGTGAGGAAAGTTTTCCACGCCAGAGGGACGGCGATGAGTGCGATGAGCTGTCCAGCGACCTCGTCGATCACGACGAACTGGGGGTCTTTCCCGCCCGTGGCACGGGCTACGCGGGTGGCGGCGGGGATGCCGATCAGCGTGATGAGGAGGGCCAGGGCTGCAGCCACTGGCGTGCGCAGTGCGGGTGGCAAGGCGTGCGCTAGCGCGGCCCAGATTGCGACTGTGGCTACCGACGCGCAGGTGCCGGGGCCGGGATGGAGGCGACCGATGCCGAAGAAAGTGGCCGTCAGGGTTGCCCATTGCGGGGCGCGCGGGCGGGACGCCCCCGCGACAGCCGGCGGGACGCCGGCGCTACGGTCGGGAGCTGCGGCGCTACTGTCTGGCGGCGTGGCGGCTGCGTGTTCTTGTGGGGTGGACATATTTCGACTACGACTCGGCGGGGTTGGTAGCGCCGCCGTCCTCGGCGGCTGTCGTGCGGGCATCTTGCCCGCACACCCATACCCATCTCCAATCTTTCAGATTCGCTTTCTCCGGATTCTCCGCGACATAGTGAATGGACCGTTCGAGTTCGCCTTCGTTGCGGACCAGGTGGTCGTAGTACTCCCGCTGCCAGAAGGAGCCTTGTCGCCCTAGAGCCTCATTTGCTCGTTTCGCGGTGAAAGACTTCCACGCGTGAACTACTTCTGCGAGCGTGTGACCTGGAAGCAGCCGAACGACTACGTGCACATGATTTGGCATCACGCACCAGGCGAAGAGGCGATAGCGCTGGTCGTCGAAGTGTCGCAACGTGCTGGCTACCTCTTCTGCGATTGCGGGGTTCTTAAGGTCACAGTTGCCTGCGCCACTATCGAGATACTTTTCGATGATTGGGGAGGAGAGGCTTTGAATTTTCTTGCGCTCGTCGGGGCTTAGTGGGCGGTGGAGCTGATTTGCCGTTTTGACGATCGCTTCGCGCTCAGATTCAATTTGATCGAGAACGGATTTCGGCAGGGAATCGGCTAGGCGGAAGGTGATGAAGTAGGTTGCTGATTCTTTTTCCCAGTGGGGGAGGCGGCCGCGATCGCGGATGGTTACTTCGCCGAAGCGCGGGCGGGACGCCCCCGCGACAGCCGGCGGGACGCCGGCGCTACCGTCTGGAGTCGCGTTACTCTCGGCGGTGGGGCTGGGATCGGGCTTCACTGGTCGTCCTCTTCGTCTTCGGGATTGCGGTCGCGGATCGCTTCTTCGGCGTCGGTGACGGGAGAGGAGATGACGTATTGGCCGCTGGCCCATTTGCCCAGATCGATGAGGCGGCAGCGTTCACTGCAGAAGGGGAAGTCCGGGTCGGTGCTTTTGACGGACTTCTTGCAAATGGGGCAGCGGAGTTTGACGGTACGCTTGCGCGGCATACGGTTCGTATTGTAGTTAAGACGAGCTGACGAGGGTGGCGCTACAGAATTTTTGCCACTAAATCGTAATCGTGCGCTTCGGTGATCTGGCAGCGGTAAAACTGGCCGGGCTGCGGGTCGATCTCCTCGGGGAGGTCGTTGACGAAGACTTTGCCGTCGATTTCGGGCGCGTGCATGACAGTACGGCCTTCGAGGAGCAGTTCTGTTTCTTCCGATTCGCCTTCGAGGAGGAGATCGTATTCGCGCCCTACGAGCGACTTCTTTTTCTTTTTGCTGATCTGGCGCTGGATTCCCATCAGGTGCTTGCGGCGGCGCTCGATTTCCCGCGGAGAAAGTTTTTTCTCGAGAGCGTAGGCTTGGGCGCCGTCTTGGTCGGAGTAGGCGAAGGCGCCCATCCAGTCAAACTGGGCCTCGCGAACGAAGTCGCAGAGTTCTTCGAATTCTTTTTCGGTTTCGCCGGGGAAGCCTACGATGAACGACGTGCGCAGCGTTAAGTCAGGAATGGTGCGGCGCATTTTGGCGATCGAGCGCAGGAAGACGTCGGCTCCTCCGCCGCGCTTCATGCGCTTCAGCACGGATGCTGAGGCGTGCTGCAGGGGGACGTCCATGTAGGAGCAGATTTTTTCGTGCTGGGCGATGGTGTCGAGAAGCTTGCCGGTGATCTTGTTGGGATAGGCGTAGAGAAAACGCACCCAGCGGAGATCTTCGATGGCGGCGAGTTTTTCGAGCAGGAGCGCGAGTCCATCTTTCAGGCCGAATTCTTCGCCGTAGCAGGTTGTGTCCTGGCCGATGAGGGTAATTTCGCGGACGCCGCTCTGTGCCAGACGTTCGGCCTCGGCGACGACGGATTCGAAGCGGCGGGAGCGGAACTGGCCGCGCAACTGCGGAATGATGCAGAAGGTGCAGGGATGGTCGCAGCCTTCGGCAATCTTGATGTACGCCATGTGGCGCGGCGTCGCGAGAATGCGCGGCGTGGCGTCGTCATAGAGATAGTTGGGAAGGTCGGTGATAGCCCCATCCCAGGATTCGCGCGAGAAGCGGCCCTGCGCGGCGCGGGCATCGCCTTCGGGACGCGAAGGCAAGACCACGAACGGGGAATTGCTCGGTTGCGGCGGGGGCGCGGGATTCAGACCGGCGGCGGCGAGAATTTTTTCCAACTCGCCGGTGCCCACCACCGCGTCGACTTCGGGAATGTCCTTCTGAATCTGATCGCGGAAGCGCTCGACGAGGCATCCGGCGACGACGAGTTTCTTGGCCTTGCCGCCAGTTTTGTGGGCGGCCATCTCGAGGATGGTGTTGACCGATTCCTGCTGCGCGCTTTCGATGAACGAGCAGGTGTTGACGACGATGACGTCGGCGTCTTCGGCGCGGCGGGTGAGTTCGGCTCCGGCACGCGCGAGCAGGCCCATCATGACTTCGCTGTCGACGAGGTTTTTGGGGCAGCCGAGGCTAACGAAGCCCACCTTCTGTGGACGGGCGGGCTGCGGACTCTTCATCGATCTTTCTTTCCCAAGACTTGGCCTGAGTTCTGACTTGCGATCAGGCATGAGATCGGGGGAACCGCTAACAGTGAGGTCTTTTACTGGCATGCAATCTTTCTATTTTAGCATCCCACGCGGCGGCATCCCGCATCGCAGTCTGTTAATCGTGCCAAAGCAGCGGCACCAGAAAAGATAGTACGGCTGATCCAAAATAGCCGGGGTCGTGCTAGGCTATGTCTTACCGCCGTAACAATTTATGAACCACCTCGCAGGAGGGGAAATGCTAGGCAAACGTCTTGGGGTTGCGGTCGTGATTGTGCTGACCATGTTGGTGGCGTCGGCGGTAGCGCAGGACGAGAAGAACGAACTGGGCGGCGTCCTTGGGCGCACGTTCATCAGCAACCAGGGGATTACTGGCGGGACGGACCCGGGGACCATCATCGCCTTCGGCAAAGGTCTGAGTTTTGACGTGGAATACGCGCGCCGGTTTCTAGTGACGCCGGTCTATGCGGTCTCGGGCGAAGTCGTACTGATGTACAACCATGATGAAGATATCAACGGCGGCTCGTACGGGTTCGCCGTGATTCCGCCGCAGTTGAGCCAACTGTTTGTGACCCCGGCGGCGCGTGTGAATCTGTTTCCGACCACAGCGGTTTCGCCTTGGATCAGCGTCGGAGGCGGCTTTGGCCATATCACTCAAAGTTCGCAACTGCTTTACGGCGGCACGAATCCTGGAAAATCCTCGACGTCAGCTGTGTTCCAGGGAGGACTTGGTCTCGATGTGAAGGTCTGGAAAAGATTGAGCATCCGAGGGGAAGTTCGTGACTTCTGGTCTGGGGCGGTGGACTTTCCGCTGGCTCCTACGGGTAAGAGCCGGCAGCACAATTTCTTTGTTGGCGGCGGCGCGTTCTGGCGGTTCTAGCGGTGTTCCTCTTCGTAGAATGAAGTGATTCGCCTAGCGGGTGCGCGTAGCGGTCTCGACTTCTTCATACAATTCCGGCAGGCGTTTTACATCTTCGGCGGAATTTCCAAAGCGCGCAGACTCGTAGACCTGGGTAAAACGCGCGACCGGCTCACGAAGCCGGCTGTCTTCAATCTTCTTCACGAACTCCTGGGCGGTTTGCGCGGCGGGTTTTCTTAATCCACGGCGGGCCAGCGCGCGCGCCATCCGCTGATACCACATGGCGGCGGCCTGTTCCGGAGAACGCTCCGGATGGGCCTGCAGCCACTTTTCGTGCAGCAGGCGCGCGATGCGGCCAAGGTTCCCGAGCAGCAGAAGAATGAGCACGACTCCCGCGCCGAGGATGGCCCAGCGGCCGGGCGAATGTTGCACGCGGTCCTGGCTGCGGCGGGCCCACTTCAACATGGAAGCGTAGTGGAGGCGCGCCCACTTGCGCGCGTTCTCCCACGCGCCGCGAGTGCCGCTGAAGGCAGCCTGACCCAGCGAGTACTGGTGCGAAGTGTCGTAGCTGACCACCCAATCGCGCCAGAAGGAAGCCATGGCATCGACGTAGAGTGCGAGACGGTCCCAGCCCTGCGGAGTCCCACCGTTGCCCGCGGGAGTGGGATCGAAGGTCTGCCAGCCGTATCCGGGGAAGTAGGCTTCCACCCAGGCATGCGCGTCTTTGGCGCGGACGACGTAGTTTCCCGTAAGGTCGTTGAACTCGTCAGAGCGGAATCCAGTCACCACGCGGGAGGGAATCCCGATGGTGCGGAGCATGACGGCCATTGAAGAAGCGAAGTACTCGCAGTGTCCCTGCTTGCGCTCGAAGAGGAAATTGGCGATGGGATCCTTCACTGGGCTTTGTGGCAACTGCAACGTGTAGCCGAAGCGCGTCCTGAGATAGTTCTCAATGGCGGCCGCTCTGTCGAAATCGTTGGTGGCTGATCTTGTGATCTGAGCGGCGAGCTGGGGAACACGCGCGTCGAGGGAAGGCAGGCGAAGATATTGCCCGGTGATCGGCACGGGATAATCGCGTCCCGCTGTGCGCAGTTCCGCGGGCGCGGCGGTGGCGATATCGGAGTCGGCCTCGTAGCGGCTAATGGAGCGCTGCGAATCGAGGTTGTAGACCGCACCTCCCCCGTCGGAGGCGAGCATGCGGTAGTTGCCAGTCACGCTGCGGGCCCAGGGCGCCAGGAAGAAGACGTTGGTGCCGATCGGCTCCATGAGCACGCGGTAGTGGATGACGTGCTCGCGCGCCAGAATCGGTTTCGCGAACGACCGCGCGAACACGGTGGCTCGCGGTACCTTGAAGGTATTGTCGGATTGGTGCTGCAAAGTGAACTGGTCGCGAGGGCTGGACCAGGTGCGGCCGTCGAAATCGGCAAGCGTGACGCCGCGCCAATGCAGGTCGGAACGGCCGACCGTATCTCCATCGATCTGGATGTGCATGACGACGGAGCCGGACTGCTGGATCTGGCCAATCTGGCCCAACTGGACGTGATCGCTGAAGCCGGAGGAGATGTCGGTGCCGAACGAGTAGGCGCCCATGTATCCCGCGGACATGCGGGGCATCACGAAGAAGACGACCGCGCCGCCGATGAGGATCATGAACATCAGAGCTGGAGCGACGCGGGCCAGCGCGAAAGCGAGGTGACGATGTTCCTGGGGGTCGTTGGAATGTCGTGCCTGAATGTTGGCGGCGTGGCCGGAGCGACGCATTTCCATCAGCACGAACGTTCCCACGGCCATCATCATGAATAAGGCAAAGGAGAACAGGAAGATGCTGTCGACCGTGAGCACGGCGGAGGCGAGCACCATCAGGAAGGCGAGGATGGCCAGCGTGACATGGTCGCGCTCGCGGCGCAGGGAGAACATCCGCACCACGACACCGAATAAAGCGAGATGCACCGTGGCTGGGAGGAATCCGCGCGAAAGAATGAAGTAGTCGGCAGCGAAGAAGACGAAGTATGCGATCGAGAGGGGCGTGGTCCAGGCTTCGGAGATTACGAATTGTTGGCGTTTCGCCAGCTGATATCCGCGCACCGCCAGAGCGACGCCGACCAGGATGGTGGAAGGCAGGTCGAGGCCTCCGGTGCTGGCGAGCGTGGCAAAACCCGTTAGTACAAGTAGATAGAGCGCGAGTTCGAAGTAATGGTCGATGGCCCCGTTCAGCGGGATTACGCCGGGTTGTGGGGACTGGGGCGCCATGGATGTAGTTAGCAGAGGAATTTCGGGCAGTCCTCTACTGCGGGCCGAAGTCTTCAGCCTCGACCACCATTGTTCGACAAGCGTCACCAGAAGGGAAGGGGTTGGCGAGGGAAACTTGCACCGAAAGTCACATGCACTTTGGCGGGGGCGGTGGTGGGGGACGGGTGCGAGCGCAGGATGCGCTCGCGACAGCCGGCGGGACGCCGACGCTACGGTCGGACGCCGACGCCAGTGTCTGGACTTCGACGCGGCGCTGACGCGGCACTCTGGAGCAACAACTACGGAATGCTATTATGGGTTAGGTCAGGCATCGGTCTTACGCGACGTACTCCCGCCAACCCCGCCAGGTCCGGAAGGAAGCAACGGTAACGGGCTCTTGCGTGTGCAGTGAGTCCCCGGTGCCTGGCTTATTTTTTGCACAGAGTAGTTCCTGCCCTCCTGATTACCAAGATTTACAACTCCTTTACGACTCTTTGCGCAAGAAACGTCTTCTCGAGCATCAAGTAGAGGTAGGCCGGGCAAAACCGTTTGCCGTCGAGAGGAGAACAATGAATCGTCGCGGTACCGCTCCCAAGCTCGCTCCCCACATCACCATCCGCGTATCCGGTCAGTTATTTCAGGGACATCTGCCGTATCTGGAGCAGTTGGTTCATTCCGCCGTGGAGTGCGGTCTGTGGCCCTTGCTGAATCTTTCGCACTTGGAGGAGTTGGAGGCCGGCGCTCTCGTATCTGATCGACGGGGAAAATCGCGAGTTCGGGATCGTGTCTTGCCCGAGTTTCATCCGGGAGTGGATGGAGCACGAGCGCCAGCGGGCTGCGGCTTGAGGGCGGGCGATTTACGCCAGACAGCCGAGGCGGCTGTGCCTACATGAGTCGATAAGGTTAGACATTCTGCTGCCAATCCTTGAAAATACTGAGTTTTCATATTTCAGGGAGCCCTCATTGACCAAAGCGATCCGCGCCAAAATCAGCGCGCTCGGTACCTATCTGCCGCCGCGAGTTCTTACCAACGCCGACCTGGAAAAGATGGTCGACACGACCAACGAATGGATCATGGAGCGCGTGGGGATCCGCGAGCGCCACATCGTCGATAAGGGCGTCGCTGCCAGCGATCTGGCGGTAGCGGCGGTGAAGAATTTGCTCGAGTCGCATCCTTTCGATCTGCAGCAAGTGGACTTGATCGTAGTGGGGACGGTGACGCCGGACATGATGTATCCGTCGACGGCATGCCTGGTGCAGCACAAGTTGGGGATCGAGAATACGTGGGGATTCGATGTGTCTGCGGGATGCTCGGGATTTCTATACGCGTTGAACACGGGAGTGAAGTTCGTCGAGTCGGGGCAGTACAAGAAGGTGCTGGTGATCGGGTCAGACGTGAATTCGTCGATGACCGATTACACCGACCGCGCGGTGTGCATTATTTTTGGCGATGGAGCGGGCGCGGTTCTGCTCGAGCCGGCGGAGGATGGAGAAGAGGGCATTATCGATCATGTGGCGCAGATCGAGGGCATGGGCGGGCAGTACTTGTTCATGCCGGGAGGGGGAAGTCTGAACCCGGCGACGCACGAGACGGTTGACCAGAAAATGCATTGTATTCATCAGGATGGAAAGAACGTCTTCAAGTATGCGGTGAAGAAGATGGCGGAGATGACGGACCGCATTCTGGAGAAGAACAAGCTGACGGGCAAGGATATCGATTGCTTCATCGCGCACCAGGCGAACCGGCGCATTATCACCGCGACCGCCGACCGGCTCGGGATGCCGCTAGAGAAAGTCATCATCAACATCGATCGTTACGGGAATACGACGGCGGGAACGATTCCGATCGCGATGCGGACGGCGCTGGAAGAGGGACGTTTGAAAAAGGGTGACCGCGTGCTGGTCGCGACCGTGGGGGCGGGGTTTACTTCAGGGGCGACGCTGCTGCGCTGGGCGTACTAGCAGCGGAGGTTGTCGGTTGTTGTCATCCTGAGCAACGCGAAGGATCTCCGAAGTTGCCGGTGCCGGCAAACTGCATAGATCCTTCGCTCCGCTCAGGATGACAAGGTCCCGTTAGACATTCTTCCCCCGATCCTTCAGAATACTTGAGCCTACATCCACAGGAGTGCTTGTTGACGAAACCGATTCGCGCCAAAATCAGCGCCCTCGGCACCTACGTGCCGCCACGACTGCTCACCAATGCAGATCTGGAGAAGATGGTCGACACCAACAATGAGTGGATCATGGCGCGTGTGGGCATCCGCGAGCGCCACATTGCCGAGAAGGGCGTGGCCACAAGCGACCTTGCCGTCGAGGCGGCAAAGAAAGCGCTGGCGCAGCGCGGCATGGCTCCTACCGACATTGACGCGATTATTGTGGGCACGGTCACTCCCGACATGTTTTTTCCTTCGACCGCTTGTCTGGTGCAGGACAAGCTGGGTGCGAAGGGAGCCTGGGGATTCGATCTTTCCGCAGCGTGTTCGGCCTTTCTTTATTCGGTGCAGGTGGGAGCGCAGTTCATTGGCAGCGGGTCGCACAAGCGAATTCTGGTGATTGGTGCGGATGTGATGTCGTCGATCATCGATTACGCCGACCGCGCTACTTGCGTGATTTTTGGCGATGGAGCGGGGGCGGTGATTCTGGAGCCTGCCGAAGATGACTCGGTGGGTCTGATTGACTACATTCACGAAGTCGACGGTTCGGGCTCTCAGTTTCTATACATGCCCGGTGGCGGCAGCTTGAACCCGACGAGCAAAGATACGATTGCGAAGAGAATGCATTACGTCCACCAGGACGGCCAGCAGGTTTTCAAGTTCGCCGTGCGCAAGCAGACCGAGCTATGCCAGAAACTGCTGGAACGCAATGGGCTGAAGGGAACCGACATTGATGCGTTCATTCCGCATCAGGCGAACCTGCGCATCATCAATGCCACCGCCGACCGGCTGGGGCTGAGGCCGGAGGCAATCGTCGTGAACATCGAGCGCTACGGGAATACGACGGCCGGGACGATTCCGCTGGCGATGAATACAGCGATCGAGCAGGGCAAGTTGAAGAAGGGAAGTCTCGTCATGATGGCGTCGGTGGGCGCCGGATTTACCGTGGGCGCGACGTTGCTGCGGTGGGCGTTCTAAAAGCGATTTGTAGAGACGTTGCTCGCAACGTCTTCCCCTCCCTCCACCGTTCGGAACGCTGCCGGCAGAGACGTAGCAAGCCACGTCTCTACATCATCCATCTCGCCCGTGACGTTCGTAACCTCTCCTTTGTGCAATTCGGTGGCTTGACTTCGGTTGGCGTTGCTATCGTTTTGGAACGTTCGCCCCACGTGGGGATGCCGGCGAGCGTGTACGGCTATGAAGCGCACGACCATCTTCTGCTGTCTTCTGCTGGCTCTGGGCACGGTCAGAATGGCCGCGCAGCAGGCCGATCCTCGCGAGAGCAAACTGCTGGTTCTGGAACGCCTGTGGAATGAAGCGCAGGTGAACCGCGATTCGGCGGCCCTCGAGGCGCTGGTTTCGAGCCGGTTTGTGAATACCGAATGGGATGGCGAAATCAGCGATAAACAGAGATTTTTGGCCGACATCAAAGACCCGCGTTTCAAACCCACCATTGCCAACATTCAGGACGTCAAGATGAATTTCTTTGGCGATACTGCGGTGGTGACGGGCGTGTATCACACGCAGGGCACATATCAGGGCAAGCCTTACGACCACGTCGGACGCTTCACTGACACCTGGGTTCTGGACCTCGGCAAGTGGCAGTGCGTGGCCAGCCATACCAGCCTGCTGAAGAAATAATCCTGCTAAGCCTTCAAGACCACACTTGCGTAAGTGATCCCTTTCGGTCAGAACTGCGTTTGCAGTTTATAGGCCCATAAAATCTTTTTATGCGGGAAATCCGCGTCCCGAGCGGGTTGCGGTGATCTAATCGGGCTCGGGATTGTCTCGCAATCTCGCGAAAGGACCATCCGCATGGACGCTGCTTCCCAACCTCGCGCTTGGAAGGTGCTGCTGGCCTTCGCCATTATTTATTTCGTCTGGGGCTCGACGTTTCTGGCGATCCGGGTCGGAGTGCGCGAGGTGCCGCCGTTTCTGCTGGCTGGGATGCGCTTCCTGGTGGCTGGAATCGTTTTGTACGGGTGGATGCGCGCCCGGGGCACTGCTTCTCCAACTGTGCGCGAGTGGAGTGCGGCGTCGTTGCTGGCTGTGCTGATTTTTGTTTTCGACTACGGGTTGCTGTTCTGGGCGGAGCGGCGTGTGCCCTCGGGGATCGCGGCGGTCATGATGGCGACGATTCCGGTGTTCATGGCGCTGGCGGAGATTGTGTTTTTGCGAACGCAGCGTTTGACGTTGCGACTGGGGCTTGCTCTGCTCGTGGGGATGGGCGGCGTCGCCGTTCTGGTGGGACACACGATGAGTCTGGGCGAGGTCCCTGTCGATACTGCGGGAGCCTGCGCTTTGATCGTCGCGGCGATCAGTTGGTCGGTGGCCGCGTCGCTCAGCCGCAAGCTGCCTCTGCCTGCGGCCAAAGCCATGAGTTCTGGGGCGCAGATGCTGGCGGGAGGCGTCCTGCTCATGTTGACCGCGGCGGTGCTGGGGGAGTTTCGCGGCTTTCATGTGCAGGCAGTGTCGCGCGGGGCATGGCTCGCGTTGGCGTATCTGATCGTGGCCGGATCAATCGTGGGATTTACAGCGTACGTTTGGCTGATTCATCACGAATCGCCGACCAAGGTGGGAACCTATGCGTATGTGAATCCGGTGGTCGCGGTGCTGGTGGGATACTTCCTCGGCGGGGAAGCGATCGGTCCGCGCACGATTGTGGGGACGCTGCTGGTGCTGGTGAGCGTGGTGGTGATTACGACGACACCGAAGAAGAGCGAGGAATCGTTGCAGGCTGTCGAAGTGAAGCCAGCAGCGGAGTAGAGAAATCAGAGATATCTTGACACGTATATCCATATATGTATACTTACCATGAGTAAACGATGGGTCTGTTAGGGAGTCTCCCTATGAAAAAGATGTATGCAAAGACGCCGAAGTTGAGTGGCGCAAAGTTTAGAGGGCAAAAAGCGCTGGTAGTCGAAACGCTCGCTAATTGTTCGACTCCAGTGACGCTTGATGCGCTTGCCCCCATGGTGGACCGAAATGGCAGATACAACGCACTCCTCAATGATTGGGCCCGAGAAAATGGAGGCGTCAAAGGCAGCGTGCTGTATCACCTGAGAGCTCTGAAGCGACTCGGTATGGTTGAAGAGACTTCCAGCATGGCATCGACTAAAACGCAAATTGTCGGTTGGGGCAACAGCCAGGCACTTCGCATTCCCAGAGCGATCTTGGAGGAGTTACAGATCGGCGAAGGGGACGAGGTGGAGATGACGGTGGAGAACGGGCGCCTCGCAGTACGCCCTCTCAATCCGAAGATCACCCTCGAGTCTCTAGTGGCTGCGATCACTCCGGAGAATCGCCACAAGGAAACTGACTGGGGCAAACCGGTTGGCAACGAAGTATGGTAAACCTGCGCTATGTCCCAGATACTGGACACATTATTAAAGTCGACATGGATCCCAGCGCAGGACATGAGCAGGGCGGGTGGCGTCCGGCGCTTGTCTTATCTCCGCTTTCATACAACAGCAAGACCAATCTGGCGGTTGTGGTTCCTGTAACGAATCAAGTAAAAGGATATCCGTTCGAGGTCCGGCTACCGAGTCGGATGAAAACGACGGGTGTTATTCTTGCCGACCAAATAAGAAATCTCGACTGGCACGGCCGCCGGGCGAAATACGTCGAGGCCGCGCCGACCGAGGTCTTGACGGCGATACATGAACGCCTCGTTGCGCTGCTCGGAATCGCGAAAGCGTAGGTTTCTACCGCCTACGGATGCGTCATCTTTTCTGGTTTCACCAACTGATCGAATTCTTCGCCCGTAAGATAACCCAGCTTCAATGCCGCTTCGCGCAGACTGCTGTGCTCGACGTGGGCGGTGTGCGCGATCTGGGCTGCTTTGTCGTATCCCACTTTCGGGGCGAGCGCGGTGACCAGCATCAACGAGTTCTTCACGTACCAATCCACTTTGGCGCGATCGACTTCGATGCCGTTGAGCATGTATTCGACGTAGCCGTGGCAGGCGTCGGTGATGAGCGTGACCGAGTGCAGGAAGTTGTAGATGATCACCGGCTTGTAGACATTGAGTTCGAAGTTGCCTTGCGATCCGGCGAATCCGACTGCGGCGGTTGCGCCGTGGACCTGGACGCAGACCATGGTCATGGCCTCGCACTGTGTGGGATTCACTTTGCCGGGCATGATGGATGATCCGGGTTCGTTCTCGGGGATCGACAACTCGCCCAGTCCGCAACGCGGGCCTGAGGCCAGCCAGCGGATGTCGTTGGAAATCTTCATCAGCGAGGCGGCGAGGGTTTCCATCGCGCCTTGAGCAAAGACGATTTCATCGTGCGCCGAGAGCGCTGCGAACTTGTTGCTGTGAGAGCGGAAGGGAAGGCCCGTCAGTTCGGCGATCTTTTTCGCCGCACGCTCGGCGAATTCCGGATGCGTGTTCAGTCCGGTGCCGACCGCGGTGCCGCCGATCGCTAGATCGTAAAGCCCTTCCAACACCTGTTCCAGTCGATGGATGTCGCGTTCGAGCAGGCTGGCCCAGCCTCCGAATTCCTGGCCGATTGTGAGGGGCACTGCGTCCTGCAGGTGGGTGCGGCCGATCTTGACGATGCTGTCGAACTCCTTCGCTTTGGCTGCGATGGCATGGTGCACGGTCTTGATCGCGGGGATGAGCGCATTCTTCACGCGATCGGCCGCTGCGATGTGCATGGCCGCGGGGAACGTGTCGTTGGACGACTGCGACATGTTGACGTGATCATTTGGATGAACTGGTTTCTTGGACCCCATTTCGCCGCCGGCGATTTCGATGGCGCGGTTGGAGATCACTTCGTTCACGTTCATGTTGGTCTGGGTGCCGCTGCCGGTCTGCCAGATGCGCAGGGGGAACTGGTCGTTGAGTTTGCCGGAGATGACTTCGTCGGCCGCTTGCACGATGAGTCTCGCTATGTCCGCGGGAAGCTTGCCCAGATCCTGATTCACCAGGGCGCAGGCTTTCTTGAGCGTGCCAAAGGCGCGGATCAGCTCCGGCGGCATGGTGTCGCGTCCGATGTTGAAGTGCAGCAGAGAACGCTGGGTCTGCGCGCCCCAGTAGACGTTCGCGGGGACTTCGATCTTTCCCATGCTGTCGGACTCGACGCGGGTCTTTACTTCGGCTGCGGCGGCGGGTTCGGTAAGAGTAGACATGACGGCTCCTGTCTGGCGGGCCGAAGCGTGATAAGCGGGGCCCTTCGACGCTTATGAAGAACCAGTTATTATACGGCGGCGTGAGGGCAAGGCCCACGGTGTCATCAGTCTGCTTCCCACCCTTCGCGAAAAGCCGCGAAGGATGGGCCACCCACGAACGGCCGCGGCGGGCGTAAAATTCTCCACGCCCATATTCGAGGAGGACGCATGAAGATGATCACGCTGCATGACCACATGAATCCGGACCAGGAGGTATTGGTGGACGCGGATTCGATCACCTCGGTAGTGCCGTTTGGCTCCGGCTCCGCGATCCAATGTGGTGGAGGACTCGTCGGAGTTCATGAGAATCCTGAAGAGGTCGCGGAAGCGATCCAGAACGCGTGAGATTATCTGCTGTGATTCTCAGACTCTGTTGCGTAATTGCCGCGTGCTAAAATCATCGGTTTCCGAGTTGCGCTCGAACCCTCGTTTGCCTCGACCGACTCTGCACTGAGGCCCATGCCCGAATTTCTCGCCGCCGTAGAACTCGATACCCTCGCCAAGACCAAGGCCAAGGCTCATCCTGAGATGAACACCGACGTTCTGGTGATCGGCGCGGGGCCCACGGGACTGGCCTGTGCCATTGAAGCGCAGAAAGCCGGCCTTAAGGTCATCGTTCTCGACAAGGGCTGTCTGGTGAACTCGCTATTCCACTATCCCGCGAACATGTCGTTTTTCACGACCCCGGAGCTGCTCGAGATCGGCGACATTCCGTTCACCACGGCGCAGCAGAAGCCCACGCGCGAAGAGGCACTCGAGTATTACCGCAAAGTTACAGAGCACTATCACCTCGATCTCCGGCAGTACGAGTGGGTCAAGACGGTGATGGGCGATGACGGGAACTTTAGCATTACCGCGACCGATCGCGCGGGGCGGCCGCATGATTACAAGACGAAGAAGGTCACCGTTTCGACGGGCTATTACGATTTGGCGAACCAACTGGGGATCCCGGGCGAAGATCTCCCCAAGGTGTCACACTATTATGGCGAACCGCATCCTTATTACGACACCGATGTGCTCGTCATTGGAGGCAAGAACTCCGCCGCGATCGCGGCTCTCGATTTATGGCGTCACGGAGCCCGCGTCACGCTGGTGCACCGCGAAGCGCAGCTCCACCATCACGTGAAGTACTGGATCAAGCCCGACATTGAGAACCGAATCAAGAACGGCGAGATCGAGGCGCACTTCAACAGTTCCGTGCAGGAGATTGGCATCGACCACGTGGTCCTGAACACGCCGCGCGGGCCGATGCGGTTGAAGAACGATTTCGTGCTCGCCCTGATCGGCTACCATCCTGACTACGATTTTCTGCGCAGCATGGGGATCGAATTGTCGGAGCAGCAATGCCGTCCGGTATGCGATCCGATCTCTCTCGAGAGCAACGTGAAGGGAATCTACGTGGCGGGCGTGATTGTTGCGGGATCGCGCACCAACGAGATCTTCATTGAAAACGGCCGCTTCCACGGCAAGCAGATCGCCGACGATCTCAAGCGCAAACTGCGCTCGTAGCGCCTCCCTATCCTCGCCCTATAGCCTGCGGACGCCCCCAGCCTGTAGATTAAGCCTCACGTATGGATCCTCAACCGGAGCGCGTCGCATCTTCGATTACGGTCGGGTCCTATCTTCGTCTGCTCCGCGGAAATCGAAATTTCCGGCGGCTCTGGATGGCGCAGATCGTCAGCGAGGTGGGCGACTGGTTCTACACGCTGTCGATCTATACCTTGCTGTTGCAGTTGACCGGACATGCGGGCTCGGTGGCTCTCGCCCTTATGTTGCAGGTTCTACCTCAGACGTTTGTGGGGCCGACGGCGGGTGTGGTGAACGACCGGTTGAAGCGGAAGCATGTCATGATCGCTGCCGACATCATTCGTTGCGTGGTCGTGCTGGCTATGCTGTTCGTGCGTTCCCGCTCCACGGTGTGGCTGGTATATCCCTTGCTGCTTGCGGAAACCACCATGGCCGCGTTCTTCGAACCGGCGCGCAGTGCCGTGATTCCCAACATCACCGCCGAGGGCGAGGTTCTGGTCGCCAACACGCTGTCATCGGCCACGTGGTCGGTGAATTTGCTGATTGGAGCCTCTGTTGGCGGGGTGGTGGCTGCGTTCTTCGGCCGCGATACGGTCTTCGTTTTGAATGCGCTTTCGTTTCTGATGTCGGCATTGCTGATCGGCGGAATGCGCTTTGCCGAGCCGCATGCCGACGCTGCAGCTCCACTGCGCCCGCGTGATCTCGTCGACTTCTCGCCGGTGCTGGAGGGGATCCGCTATATCCGTAACCATCGGACTTTGTTGCCGGCGGTCTTTGCCAAAGCCGGAGAATTGATGGTCGGGCCCAGTTGGGTGATCTTCACCGTGATGGGAGCGCGTGAGTTTGCGGTGCACGGGCACGGCATCAATGCCGCCGGCGGAGCCATGCTCGGCATGAGCATTCTGCTCGCGGGGCGCGGCCTGGGAGCAATGGTGGGCCCTCTGGTGGCGGCGCGCTGGGCGGGCGAGAGCGATCACCGGCTGCGACTGGGAATTCTGTTTGGCTATCTCATCATCGCATGCGGCTATGGAGTGTTGGGCGCGAGTCGCAGCGTGTGGATGGCTGCGGCCTGTGCCATGCTGGCGCACATGGGAGGCTCGACGGTCTGGGTCTTCTCCACGACGCTCTTGCAACTTCATACGGAGGACCGCTTCCGGGGGCGCGTGTTCGCTGCGGATCTTGGCCTGGGCAGCCTAACGTTCGCCGTCACGGCGTATCTGGCGGGCCGTTTTCTGGATGCAGGTATCTCTGCGCGCACGGTCGCGACTGGCACGGGGCTGCTGATGCTGGTGCCCGCTGCGATTTTGGCCTGGGCTCTGCATGCCAGCCGATTGAGCCAGGTGCGCACGGTTTCGTGATTGCCCTCAGTGTTTTTTTCTCCTACACTTTGCCAGTAACCGCGATCAACGTTGTGATGAATCTTGTGGGCGCACCTTCCCGGACCCTGGGTTTTGCCTTGGCCCCGGCGATCACGAAGGCCACGAAGGGGTTTTTCGAGGAGTTGCGGAAAGAGTGCGAAGCTGCGTCACGCGCTGCGGCCGAATCATAATCTCGCGATCCTGTTCGCGGCGAATGCGGCCTAGTCCCCGCTCAATCTGTCGATCTTGGCGGCCATGACGAAATCACTTTCCGTCAGGCCGTCAATCTTGTGCGTCCACAGCGTGATCTCAGCCTTGCCCCACGCCAGCAGAATGTCGGGATGATGTCCCTGCTCTTCGGCCACCGCTCCCACGCGGTTGACGAAGTCCAGCGCCTGCTGGAAGTCGGGGAACTTGAATTCGCGGTGAATGTGATGGTCCTTGGTGACGGTCCACCGGGGAACCTGGCGGTGCAACTTCTCCAGTTCAGTCCCCTTGAGTGGCGGAACGCCTCCGCGGCAAGGCACGCATTTCTTGTCGGCAAGTTGTTCAGACATACGATCCCCCAAAAAATCAACCGATCTGCGCAGGCAGCGCTGCTGAAGAGATGGCGGATGGCGCTTTGAAATACCTTTTCAACCACAGCAGGTAGCCAAAGAAAAATACCATCGAGAGCAGGCTCCACCATAGCAGTACGTGCCCGCGAAGCATCGGACTTGAGTTCATCATTTGTAACTGTGCGTCCGACATGCCCAGCTTTGAGTAGGCCGTCATCATGTCGGCTCGGGCGTAGGTAAGCGCCATCGAGAACAGGCGAATGGCTAGGGAGCAGATCGCAATCCACCAGGCGACGGCCTGCAGACGAAAAAGTGCGATGGCCAGATAGACATCGAGAGCGCCCATCGCGAGAAAGCACGCTGCGCCTGCAACTCCAGTCAGATATCGCCCGAAAAAGGGAAACAGCGGGGTAGTAACGCCCGTCACCAGCAGGTACATCGCTCCGGTGAAGAGCACGACGCTGGCGAAGAGCACGGGCAAGGGCGTCCGGTCGGTCCAGCGCTCGACGGGATCGCGATGGCGGCAAGTTTCGGCAACATCTTTAAGGCTGTAGAAAACGACGAACGCGATCGGCACCGCCACCAGAAAGAATGCCATGAAAATAATTAGGACCGTAAGCATGACGGCCATCACTGCCGTGGACATTTCGGGCGAGGGCGCGTTTGGACCGCTCTGTTTCATCTGCGCCAGCGCGGTTCTCATCGTGACCGGCAGCACTGCGGTCAGCAGAACGGTGACGAGCGCGCCCATGATCAGCCAGTACCAGGAAGTGACCAGCGTGAGCGCCCGCGCCCAGCGCTTCATTTGCACCGATCCGATGCCCAACCCAAGCAATGCCGCGGCCGTGAAAGCATAGGTGGCGACTCCGGAGAGAAACTGGCCGGGACGCATCGTGCCGCCGGGGGAGAGCCGAGACATAAACGCGCCGAGAGCGACCAGGGGGACCATGAGCGCGGCCAGCAATCCCAGGATGATCTGGGCCACGCCGAAGATCACCAAGCCTGTGCCGCGGTCGCGATAGGTGGGAACCTCTGGAGGCAACGGAGCAGCAGCGACGGGGACGGCTGGGGAGACGGGCGTCTCTGTTTTAGGCAGGGTTTCGGGCAGAGGTTCGGGCACGGCTTCGGGCGCTGGTTGGGGATCTGGCGGCAGTTCGCTTTCCAAGAAACCTCCCAGGTGAAGGCACAATCTTAGCAGGACCGTGGAGTGGATGAAGGTCTAAGCTGGCGGGTTGAAGCTATTTCGCGTGAGCCAGTCGTTGCCGCAAGGGTTCTACGATCAGACCGACCAACGCGTAGGTGGCGGCATTCGCAAGCAGGACCCATTCCAGACGAATCGGATAGGAACTCAACAGAGCAATTGGGCAAGTGATGCGGACCAGCGTCATGATCGGGTCGTTGAAGGCCAAGGCTGGGGGTGGTGACGCGAAGGCATAAACTGCCCACCCGACGGCTACGAGGAAACCTGCGCCTGCCCACATTGCAATCCGGTATTTCATACGATGGCTCCTGCCGTTCTCTAGTGCAATGGTCTCACCAATTCTGTTCCAATACCAATCAAAACCGCCGACTCGCTCAGAGTCCACGGGCTCGCCTCGACGCGGAGCCCTACCATCCCGTTGTGTACAATGTCTTTCTGCTCCCTCCCGGTCTGGAAACTCCGGCAACCGTGAAGCCATTGGAAATCGCTGTGGTCGCGGCGCTTGCAGTGCCTTGGCGCTGAGACACAGGCGCCCCGGCGAAGCACGTGGACGGAAAGGAAAAACTTCGTGGTCGTTCTGGTCATTGGTGGTGCGGGATACATCGGCAGTCATGCGGCGCGGGCGCTGAAGCGCGCGGGGCATGAGGTCATCATTTTCGACAATCTCAGCACCGGCTATGAAATCCTGGCTGCGGGCTTTGAACTGGTGAAGGGGGACGTGCTGGACTCTGCGGCCCTGGCGCGAGTTCTGCCGCGCGCGGACGCGATCATGCATTTCGCAGCGCACGCCTACGTCGGCGAGTCGGTGATGAATCCCAGGAAATATTTTCGCAACAATGTTGAGGGAGGGCTTTCTCTGCTGAACGCGGCGGTAGACGCGGGAGTGAAGAAGATCATTTTCTCGTCCACGTGCGCGGTGTACGGCGAACCGGCGAAAGTTCCGATCGAGGAAAACATTCCGCGCCAGCCGGTGAATCCCTACGGCGTGACGAAGCTGTTCTTCGAACAGGCGCTCGAAGCGTATGACCGGGCGTATGGTTTCCGCTTCGCCAGCCTGCGTTATTTCAATGCCGCGGGTGCCGACGATAGCGGCGAGATCGGCGAATTGCATGAACCGGAGACCCATTTGATTCCGCTGGCGCTGCGCGCGGCTGCGGGGCTGGGTCCAGAACTGCAGGTGTTTGGCTCGGATTATCCGACGCCGGATGGAACTTGCGTGCGCGATTACATCCACGTGAATGATCTGGCAAGCGTGCACCTGAAGGCGCTGGACCACCTGGCGGCGGGGAAGGAAAGTTTTGCCGTCAACGTTGGCACGGGAACGGGAGCGTCGGTGCAGGAAGTGATCACCGCTGTGGAGGAAGTGACGGGAAAGCGGGTGCCGCGGAAGATGGTGCCACGGCGTCCGGGAGATCCTCCGATCCTGGTGGCGAATCCGGCAAAGGCGCAGGCGCTGCTGCAGTGGAAGGCGACGCGCGGGCTGCGTGACGTGGTGGCGACCGCGTGGAATTGGATGGAGCGGCAGAGCAAGGTCACGGCAAGATAGTTTTTCACCACAGAGGACACGGAGGACACAGAGGAATTTCTTTTGGGTTCATTTCTCCTCTGTGTGCTCTGTGTCCTCCGTGGTTAAGATTTCGGGTTGATCGAGGGAAATCATGGGAAATGATCTGGCGGGAAAGAAAGTGGCGTTCCTGGGCGCGGGCAAGATGGGCGGCATTATTCTGCAGGCACTTCTGAAGAACGGTCTGCTCTCGACCAAATCCACGCGCGCGACCGTAGCGCATGAGGAGCGCGCCAAGGCGCTGGCTGCAAAGCTGAAAATCAAGGTTGGGACCAACAACGTGGAAGCCGCCAAGGGCGCCGACATTATTGTGATTGGCGTGAAGCCGCAGGTGGTCGAGGACGTGGTGCGCGAGATCAGCGGTCACATTACCGCGAAGCAGGTGATCGTGTCGGTGGCGGCGTCGGTGCCGACCTCCATGATCGAAAAGAATCTGCCGCCGAACGTTCGGGTGATCCGCGCCATGCCCAACACGCCCTGTCAGCAGGGAGCCGGAATGACCGCGATCTGCAAAGGCAAGCACGCCAGCGCGGAAGACGTGGCCATGACTTGTCACATGTTTGATGTCGTGGGGCGCACGGTCGTGGTCGACGAGAAGCACATGGATGCCGTGACTGCGCTTTCGGCCAGCGGCCCGGCTTACATCTACATCATCCTCGAGTCGCTGGCGGAGGCAGGCGTGAAGGTAGGATTGCCACGGGATATCGCGACACTGCTGGCGGCGCAGACCACGCTGGGCGCGGCGCGGGTTGTGCTCGAGACCGGAGATCATCCGGCGCTGCTCAAGGATGCGGTGACCACTCCGGCGGGCTGCACCATCGACGCCATCATGGAACTGGAGGAAGGGAAGCTGCGCGTGACGCTGATCAAGGCAGTCGTGAAGGCGGCTCAGCGCGCGAAGGAACTCGCCTACGGTTAGAGATTGCTACGGCCTCAGTCTTCCGAAGGAGCGGGGACCGGAGGCGAATTCACCGGCTGACCTCGACTGAAGCAACTCGAGCTTTTTCCGGTGGTGACAAATTTGAGCGCACCGGACTCGTCGGCGCAAAACGTCTTCATGCCCGCGTCCGACTCAAGTGGCACGGCGGTGATGCGATACTTCGCTGCCGGAGACCCGTCACATCCTGCGATCGCGAACCGATAGCCGCTCCACTCTTCGTTGCCCTGACCGGGATCGTACACAAAGCCACTCTCTCCCGGCTGAGCACCTGGCTCGGGAGCTACTAGCGTTGCCAAGGTGCAGGTGTACCCGCGGTCGGGATGCCGCGCTGCATAGTTGGTTTCGGCTGTAGCCACCGTGACCACCCGGTTCTGCGCGGCGGTCTCGTTCGACTCATTTTGGTCCTTGCGCAATCCCTTGAGATAGTCGGGGTCGGTGAGCGGCGCGTGTACCGCGGCCGTGACTTCGGTGAGGCGCCAGATTTCTTTTTCCTGCCGCAAAGTGAAGATGAGGCGGGGCACGACGGGCAGCGATTGCAGCTGTCCGTCTTTGTAATAGTGGACCGAGAGTTCAATCTCGTCGTCCTCGCCGAGCAGGGTGTCGTGCTCGACTGCTATTTCGTACTTCTCGTGGCTGGCGTTCTGTTCGCTTACGAGAAGATTGGGGCCTGTTTCGAAGCTCTCGAGGTGTTCGCCCTGCGCAGTCAACTGGCGGCCGACGGTGGAGATTTTGAGAATTACGTTCGTCTCTGGGCTGTCGCCCTTGTGAATCAACGCCTGGTGTGCGGCCTCGGGCAGGTGCTTCGTGAAGTCGTTTTCACCCTTGCCCAGAAACATTTCAAGCAGCGCCTGACGGGCGGACTGCGGAGGAGGCGGGGTGGCTGTCGGAGTCTGAGCCCGGAGCGAGATGCCGCCAGCCACTGCCACAAATAAGGAAACCAGGCGAATCAGCCGCATTGTTGCCCTCCGTGAAGAGCCGACTTGTGGAGCGTCCAACAATTTAATTCTACAGTTCTAAGACTCCAAAAGCCGCGTTGAAGTTCCGCCTTCGTTAGATCGTGCGGGAATGGAATTCTTGCGGATTCCTCTTCCCGCGCAGGTTCTGTGATTAAATTCTCACAACTAGGAGGCTGCTGATTGTTGTGCACCACCGGTTTGCGCTATGGAACGTCCCGCCGTGGTTTGGGGAGCGCTTGTCGCAAGAGTTTCCGCAATTGCAGATCACGCAGCGCACCGGCTATGACGGCATCGAGCAAGATCTGCGCGACGCGGAAATCATCTTCACGATCTCACTGCGCCCCCAACAGTTTGCAGCAACGCGGAGCCTGCGCTGGATTCACGCGCCCACGGCCGCGGTGCACCAACTGCTGTTTGACGAGGTGGTGAACAGCGACGTGGTGGTCACCAATTCGCGGGAAGTACACGGCCCGGTGGTCGCCGAGCATGTGATGGCGCTGGTCTTTGCGCTGGCGAAGAAACTCCCGCAGGCCTCGGCGTTCCAGCAGAAACACATCTGGGGCCAGGAGGCGATCTGGACCGACGGAGTGCATCCCCGCGAGATTGCCGGAGCGACTTTGGGCTTGATCGGAGTCGGAAGCATCGGACGCCGGGTGGCGCAGATGGCATCGGCCCTGGGCATGCGCGTGATCGCAGTGCGCGAGCATGTGGAGAAAGGAAATCCCGAGGGCGTGCAGGAGGTCTTCGCGCCCTCAGCGCTCGACGAGATGCTCAAACAATCAGATTACGTGGTTCTGGCGGCCCCTCTGATCGCCGCGACCCATGGGCTAATGAATGCTGGCCGGTTCGCCGTTATGAAGCCCGAGGCCTGCCTGATCAATGTTGGCCGCGGGGCGCAGGTGGACGAGGCCGCGCTGATCGAAGCCCTGCGCACGCGGCGCATTGCGGGAGCGGCGCTCGACGTGTTTGAGCGCGAACCGCTTCCGACAGACTCGCCGCTGTGGAGCGTTGAGAACCTGCTGATCACGCCGCACACCGCGGGCCTTACAGAAAAGCTGTGGCACCGGCACTATGAGTTGTTCTCGGACAATCTGCGGCGCTACCTGGCGCAGCAGCCGTTGCGTTTCGTCGTCGATAAGCAGAAGGGATATTGAGCGTCCGGCTTCGTGCTACAGTTTTCTGGGGCGCTCCTGATCGTCGCAGAGAGACTCTGGCAAATCACTAGAAACGAATTCCATGGAACAACGGCTCATCCTCTTCAATTTGCTGTTCAAGCTGGGTGTAGCGGCGGCTGTGTCCAGCAGCCTGGTGCGCTCCAAGGAATTCAAGAGTCTCTTGTTTCGCGAAGAGCGCACCTTCCGGCAGAAGTTATACCTGGTGCTTTGGTTCGGGCTGCCGATTATGGTGGGCGTCTGGGCGCGAATTTTCTCGAAAAGCTTCCAGGCCGGCGACATGAGTTTTGAGACCGCCCTTCTGCTGGGCGTGATCGGCGGACGCTGGGCAGGATCGCTGGGCGGGGTGCTGATGGCCATACCTGCCCTGCTGCACGGCGAGTGGGCCGCGATGCCCTTTGACGTGCTTTCTGGTTTTCTCGCAGGCCAATTGCGCACCTGGGCGGTCGATAAGGATGATATCTGGTCGTTCTCGCCGTTCATCGATGAAAGCATCTTCCGCATCATCCGGCGCAATCTACCGCGCCCGCGCCTGTTCGACTGGCAGATCATGTTTTTCTGGACCGTGATCGGCCTGCGCTTCGTGCAAACCCAGTTGGTGCAGTATTTCCCGAACTCCATCTTCAGCATTGAGAGTCCCGACAACTACTGGATCTATAGCGCGATCTATGCCGCGTCGGTGATCGCGGTTGGAATCGAACTGAAGATCTTTAACAGCGTACGCATCCAGATCAAGCTGGAAGAACAGGAACGGCTTTTGCTGCACGCCCGCATGGAGGCGCTGCAAAATCAAATCAATCCGCACTTTCTGTTTAACACTCTGAACTCGATCTCATCGCTGGTGCGATTTGATCCGGACATGGCTCGCGCCGTGATCTTCAAGCTCGCGACCATCTTGCGGCGTTTGCTCAATAGCAGCGAAGCGTTTGCACCCTTGCGGGAAGAATTCGAATTCATCGACAACTATCTCGACATCGAGGTGGTGAGGTTCGGGCGAGACAAACTGCGAGTCGTCAAGGAACTCGATCCCGCCTCGCTCGACGTGGTTGTTCCCAGCATGCTGCTGCAGCCGCTGGTCGAGAACTCCATCAAGCATGGGCTGGGGCCGAAGGTGGAAGGCGGCAGCATCTACCTGCGCAGCCGGCTTGTCGATTCGCGGCTGATCATTGAAGTCGAAGACGACGGTGTAGGCATGGGCAGCGCGCAACTCGAAGAAAGCAGCAGTTGGTCGGGGATGGGGATCGGCATGGCGAACATCTCCGAGCGTCTGCAGGTGCTTTACGGCGATACCGCGCGCATGACCATCGACAGCCACGAAGGCAAGGGAACTCTGATTCGGATCCGTCTGCCGCTGGTGGAGGCGGCGAGCGCGGTTCCCGAGGGCTTCTACGCCGAGCGCTCCAGCACCCGCCGGTAGAAATCCTCGTACTGCTTCACAATCTTGGTGGAACAGAAGCGCTCTTTGGCGGCCGCTCGCGCCTGCTTTCCCATTTCCCGCAGCAAATCGTCATTACTGAGCAGATCGATGGCGTAACGCGCCATGGTGTCGACGTCACCGACGTCGGCGAGATAGCCGCTTTTTCCGTGTTCGATGACTTCGGGCACCCCGCCGGCCCGCGTGGAGATGGGAACGACTTCACAGGCCATGGCCTCGAGCGCTGCAAGCCCGAACGATTCCAGTTCACTGGGAATCAGCATGACGTCGGCGATCGACAGTTTCTCTTCGATCTGATCCTGCTTTCCCAGAAATAGGACGTCGCCGTGAATGCCCTTCTGCACAGCCAGCCACTCGGCGACGGAACGGTCCGGGCCATCGCCGATCAACAGCAGCTTCGACGGAATCTTCTTGTGCACGCGGTCGAAGATCTCGATCACGTCGGTGAGGCGTTTGACCGGACGAAAGTTCGAAAGATGCACCAGCACGCGCTCGCCGTTGGGTGCGTACTCCGCCCGCACCTTTGCAAATGTCGCGGGGTCGCGGCGGTAAACGTCGCAATTCACCGAGTTGTAAATCACTTCAATGCTGTTCCTCACGTCGAACACGCGCTGCGTGCGGTCTTTGAGGTAATTTGAAATTGCGGTCACTCCGTCGCTCTGTTCAATCGAGTAACGTGTGATTGGCAGATAAGAACGGTCGAGGCCAACCAGAGTAATGTCGGTGCCGTGCAGCGTCGTAACGAACGGCAAGCGCTGCTTCCGGGGCCCCGCGGCGAGCATCTGCCGGGCCAGCATGGCGCTGACCGAATGCGGGATCGCGTAGTGCACATGCAACAGGTCGAGATCATAGAGTTGCGCGACCTCCGCCATGCGGGTGGCCAGCGCCAAATCATACGGAGGATAGTCGAACAGCGGATAACGGGAAACCTCCACTTCGTGAAAGTGGATGTTCGGTTCTTCACCGCGCAGCCGGATGGGCTGTGCGTAGGAAATGAAATGGATTTCGTGTCCGCGCTGCGCCAACTCCAGGCCGAGTTCGGTGGCGACAACTCCGCTACCGCCGTACGTCGGATAACAGGTGATTCCAATCTTCATGTGCGAGGGGCCGCCTTCTCGTTCCTGTCATTCGATGGCTGGAATGGGCAGTGGTTGCAGATTTTACACGAGTAGCGGGCAGAGACGGCGCAGACTGGTGTTATTGACCGTCTTTCGGCTGATTGTCTTTGGGGCCGAGGGACATCCCGGGGTCGAGCTTATCGAGGTGAGCCTGAAATCGTTTCTTGGACTCTTCGGGTAAGCCCGTAAATTCAATGCCCATTCCGACGCCCGGATCGCGGGTGCGAACCACGGCCGTGGGCGTAAGGCGCTCGTCTTCGATCCACAAATCCACTCGCAGCGCGGTCGCGACGGATAAGGGCATGACGGTCTCTACATAACAACCGTTCCCGCTGATGTCGGTGGCATTCACGCGCAGCGGAGTGTTCACCCGCTCGTCGCGCAGCTCCAGTGGATAAGAAATCTTGTGGCGGGCGAATTTTCTACGATTGTCCTGGCGTGCCTGCGTCCGTTCTTCCGCCTGCATGTCTTTGGGAAGCGCTGCGGCCCAGGGACAATCCTGGTCAAGAACCAACTGAATACCCACCTGGGTTTTCTTGAGCGCCCCAGCGTCGACTACCCAGATCACCTTGCAGCGCGCTTTCCTAGTTTCGTACTGCACTCCAATAACATCGCCCACCTTCAGTTCGGGCTCAATTCCGTAGAGGCAAGCGCCCGTAGCGCTGACATTTTGCGCCATGGCATTCTGGAAGAAAGGCTGATTATTCGCGCCCATGCCCCATACCCGGACCTTTAAGTCCAGCGTGGCACGCGGCGCTGAGCCTTGGGCCGACATGAGCGAAAAACCTCCAGATTCGAAAGCACTAGCAACAGGGTGATCTGCGAATAATCATACTACTTGCTGTGATTTCAACAGGTTACCACAGTACTTGAATCCCCTACGTCCGGCGGTGCCAAGGATGATTTCGGGGCGCTGTCGAAATGTGGAATCGAGCGGCCTCTATCGCGAGGCAGGTTTCGGCGCCAGATCACGATACGAGATCAGCTCAATCCCTTGCTGCGCAAGCACCTCTCGGGCCGCGGGCAGTGTGAGGACTCGAAGTTCTGTTTCCCGGGACTCCCGTAAGCGAGTACGGCCTGCCCGCAGGTCCGCGTCGTTGTAGCCGGGATGGCAAACGAATTCCCAAGTACCCTCAGGAATGCTGCGGGCAATGGCATAGAACAGCGTTTCGTCGAGCGCGCCAGTGACCACGATTCCCAGCGTGCCGTCGGGCGTCGCGAAGCCTTCCCGGTCCACAGCCTCGCGGAACTTGCCTGCGAAAGCGCGCAGGATGCGGACTTCGACGTAGCGTGTCCATAGGCTGGGGCGCTGCAAGAGATGGCTGGATCGCAGAGGGAGGCGAGGTCCAAAGGGATTGCGTACCGCGCGAACTCCACAATCGGACGCCGCCCGCAGCAGTGGACGCAGAATCTTGGGGAACAAATGAGTGTGCTTGTGGGTGTCGAAGTGCGATACGGCGATGCCCGCGGATTGGATCTTGCGAATCTGCACGGCGGCTTCGGCGGTAATTTGGTCGGCGTCCATGCCGCCGGCGATTGCGCGTGTGGCGAATGCGATCATGCCGTCGCGGAAGCGTGACGCGGTGGTGAGAGAGGGAAGTTGCTCCTTAGGAAGAACCGGCTCACCGTCGGTAAGCACGACATGGCAACCAACACTCAGCTTCGGGACAGTTCTTGACAGCTGTGCAGCTTCGGCAAAAGCCGCGCCGTTCGCCATGAGCGTTGAAGAAGTGACGACGCCGCGTGAGTGAGCTTCCACGATGGCCCGGTTCACGCCCGAAGTGTAGCCAAAATCGTCCGCGTTGACGATCAAACGCCGCACGCAGCCAGTCTAGCAGGCGGTAGGATTCGATGTGCGGTACGGGGTGCGCTCGGCCCACGTTTCGGCGGGAGAGATAAAAACTTCGTGAAACCACTTCGAGGATGGCATCACAGGTCGCACGCAGGCTTAGACAAGTAGGAATTCAGCGGTCGATGACGCATTCAGCAAAGTTCTGAAAACGAAAATAAAACCAGCGATGTTTGACCGTTTCTTCACAGCTCTCGTATACTCATTGAGGCGCGGTTCGCGCGGATGCCCCTCAATCGAGTTCCGACCGGCGCGGCTGTCTGGTCGCGCGAGGGTACGAGGGGCGGTTAGCTCAGCTGGTTAGAGCGCCTGCCTTACAAGCAGGAGGTCGCAGGTTCGAGTCCTGCACTGCCCACCACTGGCATTCCGTACAGAAACCGGGGACGTAGTTCAGTTGGTTAGAACGCTGCCCTGTCACGGTCTGCCTTTATTTGCTTGCATTTAGCTTCCTTATAGGCGATTCTACTGGCGGTTCATCCAAGGAATCGCCAAATGCCCAGGTCGTCACGCGTAAAACTCCTCAAGCAGGTCAAAATCAACGACAAGTGGGTCCTTGCTACGGCTCTGTTCGACAGCAAGGGCAGGGTGAGAAAAGACCACGTCCGCGTCAGTGGGACTGACGAGAATCATCCTGAAGGAAGCTACTTCATAGAATGGTGGGATCAAGGCCAGCGCCACCGCGAAGCTGCGGGCGCACTTGCCCAGGACGCTGCCGAGAAAGCACGGATAAAGCAGGCGGAATTGGCCGCGGTCCATAATGGCATCATTCCGAGTGCACCGGCAGTTGAACCGAACCCGCAGCGCACTAGTCTCTCGGCAGTATTGGACGGCTATATCGAGTATGTGCGCTATCACCGGAGCCTGAGAACTTTTCGCACCTACCGTCCGATCTTAGATTCGTTCAAGGCTTTCTGCCAAAAAACCTACGTCGATGAAGTCGAGCGCCAGGATCTGCTCGACTTCTCCACCGACTGCCTGAAGCAGGGGCAGAAGGGCAAGAGCATTTACAACAAGCTGGTCGTGATCTCGCAAGTAATGAAGCAGCACGGCAAGGGCAAGCTGCTCAATGCTTCCGACTGGCCTAGCTTCGTCGAAACCGTGCGGCCGATCTATGAGGATTTCGAACTCGCGAAACTTTTCCGTGCCTGCACATCTCCCGAGGAAGTGCGCTTCAAGTTTTATCTCATGTCAGGTTTTCGCGATGCGGAAGGGCGCTTCGTCACCTGGCGAGATGTGGATTTCAAGCACATGGCGGTTCGCGTGACCGCGAAACCGCACTGGGGATTTCAACCGAAGAACTGGGAAGAGAGGGAGGTCCCGGTCCCGCAGAAGCTAGTGACGATGCTTCAGAAATTCCGTCCCGCAAACGCGACTCCGGACGATCCTCTGTTCCCCAGCGCCACTGGCCGGCCAGACGGCGCCATGTTGGAAAAACTCAAGGCGGTCGCATATCGCGGGAAACTGAACTGCGGTCATTGCGCTGTGAGCCACAAGCTGGAAGACGGAACCGTAAAGATCAATCGCTGTGCAGAAGGAGCCTACTGTGGCCGTTGGTTCCTCCACAAATTCCGCCACACATACGCCACGCGGCACCTCCAGGACGGCATCGACATCCGGACCCTGCAGCAATGGATGGGACACCGCGACATCGCTTCGACGATGGTTTATCTCAAAGGCGTCCGCAACAGCGACGTCCAGGCCCGGATCAACAAGGGCAGCCTAGCAGCATTCGCCTAGTTGTGTTTGGTCTCAGGCTCGAAGCGAGATGATGCAGGGCGGAGAGGGAGGGATTAAACGCCGTATAGTGGATTCAACAACTTGCGGTAGTAGCCGATCTCGAACTGCGAAATCTTATCGTAAAAAATGGCAAAAATTCAATCTACGATTTGTAGCCGGAATCAGCCTTCGGTAAGGTGAGTAACAATGGCCGTTGGCGGGTTATACATCGCGTATCGGATTCGTCGGATGGTTCTCCCATTTGTCCGGGTCTACGGGCAATGGGTTGAGGAACGCATCATCCCCATGTCTGAACAGCTTCAGAAAATGGCGGAAACGGTTGAGCAGGAAGCATACGACGACCTGATGGCGCAACCAGCCGATTACGACTATGCGGGCGACGGATCGGACGAAGCGGAAGCGGCACATGACATCGGTCTGTCCTTTTACGAAGACATCAGCAAGATGTATCAGGCGACATTGAACCTCTTTTCTGCTGGCTTATTTCATGTCGTGGAACAACAGCTTGCCGACCTGACCAGAGATGGAGCTATAGAAAAGAAGGCGTCCGAGACGCCGTTGAAAGAAGTGATTGAATGGTACAAGAAGGGATTTCAGCTAGACCTTGAGCAATTTCCCGCGTGGTCGGTTATTGACGAGTTGAGGTTGGTCGCCAATACGACGAAACACGCGGAAGGATCAGCCGCGAAACAACTCAGGGCGAAGCACCCGGATTTGTTCGTGTACCCGGCGTTGCGAAAGGACGATCCCGGCACCGTCGTGCTTTCCACGCTCTCGCTTCCGCTTGGCGGTGACGGCTTGTACGTGACGGGCGACGAATTCCGCAACTACCACAAAGCCGTATTGGACCTGTTCGATTGGATTCAGAAGCATTTTGAAGAACACGGCGACGAATACTATCCGCGTTAAAAGATCAGAATGTAGCTGAATGCTGAACAAAAGCCTCTTTGATTTTCTCGATGACGTAAGGATCGGTCATCTCCTGCTTCAAGTCGGGAGCTTCGTTAAGGTGAACCTGATTCGGGGTTCCAGCAGATGCGAACGCAAGCGTTGAGTCGTAATATTTCCCGCTGATGAACCAGTAGTGCCTTGGGATTGCCTTTTTGTCGGCGGGAATCACGCCATCTGACCCCAACAGCGTGAAGTGCTGGATGAACCATGCGTACTCCTGCTCACGGGGTTCGTTTGATTTGTAAACCTTCACGAAAGTGAAGGTCTCTTCTTTGCGGTAGTCGTCAGGGTTCAAATTTGCACAATACTTGTCGATGAATTGATAGTTCTGCTTTAGCCACGGAATGAAATCCTTAAGTTGAACCCCTGCAAACTTGCGCATCTTCTGCCATTCCTCAGGCAGAAACCCTGTGCCTCGATTAGGTTCCCACGTGCCGTCATCGTAAACGACGACATCCACTGCCGCGCCCATGTAGTTGTAGTAGGGAGCGCCAGAAGCCTTTACGAATCCAGCTTCGAGCAACATCTTTTCGGTATCGGCATCGGCGTACACAGCCTGAGCGTTGTACTTTTTGGCGGTGGATTCGTCGCATCGGATATAGGGCATATCAATCTTCCACTCTAAGCTACACCCGCCATTTTTGGACAATTGCGCTCAGGTCGGTAGCCAATTCTTCTGGACTTCCGTATTCGACTAGCGTTCCGTGCTTAGGGCAATTCAACATGTATTTGGCTTGATCCCTGTCCTGTGCTCCCTTCGCGGTTTCCGGCTTGCTGCCACAAGCCCCACACCGGACTTCGACCGTGCCTCTCTTGTCAAACCAGAGCTGAATTTCGTTTTGAATGGTGATCGTCATGGCTAACCAGCCTTCCGGTTCGTCGGCGGTGTCAGCGAGATATTGTGAACCTTCTTCCAATCGAGGTAGGACTTTCTCGCGTCCATGAGCCAAGAGTCGTGGGGTTGGTCTGACTCCGTAAGCTCTAGTATGTATTCTCCCAAAGCCACGTACTTTCCCATTCCATCAGTCCACCCGAACCAAGCCATCTGCTCGTCCCTCATCTCGTTAAGGATGGCGTCCATTTTTTGATCGTGCTGTTTCTTTTCCTCTTTAGTCTTGTTCATCCCACGATTATAGCCCGTATAATTGGGTCGAAATCTGCCATGCTCATCACAGAAAAGCTGCCACCGGGACACATCTACCCTCAGATTACGCAGGTTCCGATCAGCTACGCTGAATTCCTGAATCATTTCCGTGGTGGTCACACCATTGACGACAATTTGAACGCTACGTCTATTGCCAGCAGCCTGCAAGCCGCGTTGATCCAAGTCGCTCTCTTAGGTGGGCATATCACGAAAACTAAGAACATGGCGATGCCTAACGAATTTCTCGCGGACATTACTCTGACGAAAGCAGGATTGGAACTGATTCAAACCACCTTGGATCGACAATTTTGTGAAATGGCGGTTCTTGAAGCGAAAAAGAGCATCGCAGAGGATGATAAACGTCTGCATCCGAAAGTCGGTGCGGTCATGGTCAAAGACAGCAAGGTTTTAGCTACAGGATTTCGCGGCGAATCGGGCGAAGGTGGGGATCATGGCGAGTATTGTGCGCTGAAAAAGCTGACGGCAAGTGATATTGAAGGCTCCACTGTTTACACGACGTTAGAGCCATGCTCGCTTCGTAAATCTCCGAAGAAAACTCCATGCACCAATCATCTAATAAATGGCAAGGTCGCAAGAGTCGTATTCGGGATGCCGGACAAAGACGAGTCGGTTTACGGGCATCACACCCTGATCGAAGCAGGTATTGAGATTGGCGTGTTTCCGCACGATTTGATACAGGAACTTCTTGCTCTCAACAAAGAGTGGACTGACTCGCTGCGAGTTAAACCAATTGTTCCGCCGAATGATACGTCACCACTAGCCAATGTTTCCTACTACAAACTCGGCACTTCCATGCAGGACAACATCCACATGTTTGTCCGACCGCCGAAGGATGCTGGCGGTTTCTACACGGTAGAGGATGCTGCTAAGAATGTTTTGGCTCACGGGCGAACGCCCGAAGAAATCGCCATTGAGTGGCATCGAATCGACAAACGCAGGGTGATCGTAGAGAAATTGGTTCGGCAAAGCTACGGCAGTAGCAACCAACGTTTTAGCTTTGTCTAGCTCACTTTGCAGGTCGCTCATTCGAGGCCCAAGATTCCTTTCAGGTTCGGCAAGCTCTGAATGTCGTACCAGACATCGGCGACGAATTCGTTCTCCCAAAGCATGATGTAAGGCTCGGACTTCCCACCATAGATCGGTCTGCCTTTGTATTCGCGCACGCCCTCAGCGTAGATCCCAACTTGGGCACCGTTCATCAGTTGTCCGCTCAAATGCAAGGGATACAAGAACCGCACGGTGGCGAAAGTTGAGCGTGTCGGCAAAGAGGCCGCAGGCTGGGTCTTTCACCACGTTCTGAAGCCAGCGGAGATATTCTGGGCGGCGATTTGGGCTTGGATATTTAAGTAGTCCCCGGAATCGCGACTGTTTGAGACAATGAAGTGTGGGAGTGGAAGATGGAACAAGATTTGACCGATTTCATTACGTCGGACACCGTGACAGACCACGAGGAACAGTTTGCCCTACCCGATCTCTTGAAGTGCGACTACTTCAAGAGGCACAGGGAGGCCTATTATGCAGCGCGAGAAGCGGGCTGCCTTAACCGCTATCGGAACTACGTAACATTGCTGGAAGACCTGAATGACATCCATGCTTACAATGAGCAACACGCAAAGTCCTATGCCAAGCGGTTTCGCGAAGGCTCGAAGGACTGGCGAAACTGCGAAGCAATATTCTCGGAGGTCATCGTATACCGTGCTTACATTCGAGGGGTTTATGAGGGTCTGATTCGGGGCATCCACCTTGAAGAAGCGGAGTCAGACATCATCGTGGAGCGTCTTGACGGGTCGAAAATGTTCTTGGAAGTGTTTTGCGTAATGCCGTCCTTTCCGCTACCCGATGAGAACGAAAAATTCAAAGTGTTCAGCGTGAAGACGCACACGCAGACTGAAATGGCTTCGATCCGCCAAAAACTGCTTCGCAAAATCTCGAAGCAGAGCCAACTCTCGAAGCCGCGCGAGAACTTTGCCGTCGTAGAGCTCAACGATGTCAGCATAGCGGGAGATTTCGCCGTGCTGTCCTCGCTGTCGAGCGGGTACAAACTGAAATTGGGACTTGAGAGTGGAAAGGTACTGTCGAGGGGTTACGACTGGGACAACTCGGTGTTTGACGATCCCAGCACACAATGGCTAAAGGGAGTCATCTATTTCAGCTTGGGCGATTATGAATCACGGAAGTTCATCTTCAACCCCAAGTTCAGCACAAAAACCAGCCCGTCGCCATAGCCCGTTTTCCTGTTGCCTTGCGCGTCCTTATTCGTTCGTGGTATGCCACGCTAAGCACGAGCAATTGATCTACCCTGCTGTTGCGTCCCAACAGAATGCGAGGGCATTTTCGTTTCCAACCAGTCTGCTACCTGGTGCGGATCAAAGCGGATGGATGTTCGCACGCGGAAAAATGGGATGTGATCATCCTCCACTTCTTTGTATAGGGTCCGGGCAGCAATGCACAGCAGTTCAGCCAACTCTTCGACGGTGAGAGCTTTCTTTTTGGACCGCAACTGCTCAATGAGAGTCATTTTTGGCAAGTGCCTCCGGGTCGTCGGCCCAGATTGTAGGTTGTTAACTAAGTTGATTCATTCCTGCCGCCGTGTCCAATAACTTTTCGGATGGAGTTCATTCCTGCAGGTTATTAAAGACAGCGCTAGCCCGATCGTCACATCCAATTCCCGCTGACAAATCCACTGCGCGGATGGGCAACTTATTGAACAAACTGGGCTTACAGAAGGAAAATCATTCGCCAAGAACACCTGAGATTCATTGAGGCAGCGACTGGACTCGCCATCTCGCGGTGCTATTCAGGACAATCGCCGCAGGTTGCGCGGAGCTATCTGGGTAATCGAAGGTTGTGCAAGCGACGATGAGTATGTCCTTTGTTGCAAGGTCAATAGAGCCTTTCTCAAGCCCATCTCGACGACAAGTTTCCCGGTCGAATCAATCCACTTTTCGGACTCATAACCCCCAGGAATGAACTCAATACGAGAAGTTATTGGACTTCGTGATTGAGTGCAGTTACTTTTGCGCTAAAAGCAGCCGCTTTGAGGTGCTGCCGGAGGTGCATATGCCACGTTGGTCTCAAGTCCCTTTGGTCCGTCGAATCCAGCTCGTTGCTCGGTCGAAGTGGGCACGTCCAACCGCCGCTCTTGTCACCCTACTTCTGGTCCTGCCTGTGGCCGCGATGGCACAGGGTTCGCCGTTCGACACTGGCTTTAACGCCATACAAGGCCTTTTCACCGGCACCATCGCGAAAGTTGCAAGTCTGGTTGCAATCGTGATCGGTGGCTACGGATTCGCGCACGGCGAACCAGGCGCAAAAAAGGCGCTTGCTGGGGTTGCCGCTGGAACTGGCATTGCCGTTCTCGCCGTGAATGTCCTGAGTTGGCTCTGGGGCGTATAGCGCC
>OBLU010000274.1_pt1 | contig 50623 bp, 40 predicted proteins | sample 1518681 | NCBI WGS metagenome assembly OBLU01 (sample SAMEA3539304, study PRJEB22396) | soil metagenome | biome: tundra; feature: field; material: soil | place: USA | collected 2010-05 | depth 0.15 m
CGAAAAGCGCATCTCCCGGGGGCTTGAGAAGCTCCGGCGTGAGCTTCAATCCCCGCCATGACGGCCTCGGGCACCGCCGCCCTTCCTGAGCGGGCTCAGATCGACGCCGAGCCCCAGACGGCGTCTCTGCGCTTCTTCAACCGGCTCGGGTTGATCATCCTGATCCTCCTGGCGCCGGCGTCGATCGTCTATCTCTCGTTCAACCAGGGAGGGTTCTTTCCGGACTCGACCGGGCTGGCGGCGATCGGCTTCGCGGCCGTGCTCGTGTTGCGCACGACGCTCGCCGAGCATCCCTTCGCGGGCTATAACCGCCAGCTCGCCGTCCTGCTGCTGGCGCTGGGATTCTTCGCGCTGTGGCAATTGGCGTCCGCCCTGTGGTCACACGACCTCGCTCGAGCGCTAGACGAATACGACCGGACGCTGCTCTACCTGCTCGCCTTCGCGCTGTTCGGTTCGCTGCCCCGGAGTCCCGCGCGCCTGCGGTGGTTGATCCGGTCGCTGGCGGTGGGGATGACGGCGGTCTGCCTGGCCGGTCTGCTATCACGAGTCCTCCCCCACCTCTGGCCGACCGCGACGAGCTTCTACGCCAGCCGGCTGAACTATCCGCTCACCTATTGGAACGCCGAAGGCCTCTTGGCGGCGGTGGCCTCGATCCTGTTGATCCACCTCGCCTCAAGCGAGCACGAGCACCTGGTCGTGCGCGTCCTCGGGGCGATCTTCGTCCCGGCGACCGCCGCGACTCTCCTGTTGACCTTTTCCAGAGGTGCTCTCGTCGTCGGGATCATTGGAGTGATCGTCTACCTCCTCGTCGGTCGTCCCCGGGCCATCTTGGGAGCGGCCGTAGCGCTGATACCCACTGCCACCATCGCGCTGCACGGTGCCTACGCGGCCGAGCTGCTCGCCTCGAGCACGCCCACATCCGCCGCAGCGGTCGCCCAGGGGCGACACCTGGCCGAGACCGTGGCGTGGTGCATGATCGCGGCCGGTGTGCTGCGCGCAGCCACCCTGCCAGTCGACTTCTGGCTGTCCCGCCGGCTGGCCACAGTACGCGGTCCCCGGGTTCCACGCCGGGCCGTTCTGATCACCGGCGGTGTCGCTGTGGGGGTGGCGTTGCTCGTGCTCGTGACCTCGGGGTTTGTCGCACGCGAGTGGAACGGCTTCGCTCACGGCACCAAAGCCAACTCGACGCTCACCCGCAACCGTCTCACCGACCTGTCGGGAGAGAACCGGGTGCAGCTGTGGCACATCGGGCTTGACGCCTTCCGACAGCGTCCTCTACTCGGCTACGGCGCCGGCAGCTACGAGTTCTACTACGCGCAGCACCGGACGACCACGGGCACATCGGTCACCGACGCGCATTCGCTCTACGCACAAACGCTCGCTGAACTGGGGATCGTCGGCTTCATCCCGCTGGCCATCGCGGTCCTTGGAAGCATCGTGCTGTTAGCGACGCGCTGCCGGAGCCCTGACCGGACCGCCTACGCGGCCCTGTTCGCGGCGGCGGTCGCCTGGGCGATCCACACAGGTGTCGACTGGGATTGGGAGATGCCCGCAGTAACCCTGTGGCTATTCATCGCGGCCGGATCTGGACTGGCCTCGCCGCTGACGGCGACCGACATGCACATGACCCCGCCCAGAAACCGAACGCCGATGTCGGTTGGATGGCTCGTCCTGGCGATCGCGCCCCTGCTGATCGGAGTCTCCTATCAGCGGCTGCGAGTCAGCGGAGAGGATCTCTCCGCCGGCAACTGCGTCAAAGCACGCCAGAGCGCCTTCTCCTCGATCTCTCTCCTGGCCGCGCGCCCTGGGCCATACGAGATCCTCAGCTTCTGCGACCTTCAGATGGGATTCCCGGTCGAAGGTCTCCAGGCCGCCCAGAAGGCCGTGCACTACGAGCCCAACAACTGGAACTACCGCTACGGCTTGGCGATCGCACTTGCCGAAAACGGCATTGACCCCAAGCCCGCCGCCGAACAGGCCCTCAAACTGAACCCACTGGAGACGATCGTTCAAGACGAAGTCGCCGCGTTCTCCAACACCGGTCCTCGCGGCTGGGAGCAAGCCGCGCCACAACTGCTCGTGGGCGGACTGCAAACCGGACGCCTGGCGATCTCGAACCTCTAATCACTGCGACGGGCGATATCCCACACAGCACCCGTAGACGGTCAGCGAACCGTCGCCATTGGCACCGTGCACCTGCCCGTTCGGATCGATCACCACGCGGTAGCGAACGCTGGCGCCCACCGGGTATTTCACCGTGCAGACCCATGGATTTCGCAGCTCCCCCATGCCCTGCGGCGAGCAGCGAGCGCTGGCCCCGCGTCGCCGCCCGGTTCCGGGACGAGGATCAGGGGCCGAGGCGACAAAGCGTTGCAGGACCGCCGGGGTGATCGGGGTCAGGTTCTGCTGCCTGAAGACGAACTCGGTGTCGCCGTTCGTCCGGCTGATCACGGCGACGGCGGCGCCGACCATGCCGATCACGATGATCGGGAGAATCAGGATCAGGCCTGGTCGTCTCATGGCGTCGATCTCACTCGGTCGCGCCGCCGGCTGCTCTGTCGGCGTCACCACACCTCGACGAGCATCCTAGGACGTGAGTGGTCGCGGCCCGATCACGCCGCCGCGGTCAGAGCTCCGCCGGCCTCGCCGGCATCGGGCTCAAGCGCTGCTATGGCCGCCGACGACGGTCGCCGAGCTAATGATCGCATCTGGTCGATGTGGCTAGATCTGTAATCCTGCTGCGGACGATCCCCTGCATCCTGAGCCGGTGCGGGGTCTGAGCACTGACCGTGGTGTGGGTGTCCGCCCCGCCGTGCTCGCGTCGCTGGCGCCCCAGGCACCGCCCCGCAACACCAGCGGCACCAGGCGGGGTGGATGCCCAGCACCACAGGCGAGCCCTGGACAAACGTTGCTCCAGAACGAGCCGATTCAAGTTTTGTCCGATGCATTCCGAGGAACGGTATGTACTGCCGACTCTCGAAATGGGAAACGCGCGCAAAATGCTTGGCGATATCTTGCTCTTCTGGGTGGTTGGCGTCCCAGCCGCCGTGATAACGGCGACCGAGCTCGGTTTCCGGCTGCGCGAGCGCAGGCGACTGGCGTATAGGCCGATGGCGCACGACTGCGTCCGAGTGCCTTCCCAGCCTCACCGTCGCCCGCGTCGATCGGCCGCCTCGAGTGCGGAGGCCGGGCTGCCGGTGGATCAAAGTCCGCGACGACTCAGCATGTAGGGAATCGTCCTGAGCAGGATCTTTAGGTCGAGCCAGAGCGACCAGTTAGCGCCGTACATGTAGTCGATCTTCACCATCTCCTGCATCGGGATGCGTGAGGAACCGAAGATCTGCCACTGGCCCGTCATGCCCGGTCTTACAGCCAGCCGGCGGCGCCTCCAACCCTCGATCAGCACATCCTCGTCTTGGACGAGGGGACGCGGGCCGACGAGGCTCATATCGCCAGTGAGCACGCTCAGCAGCTGAGGCAGCTCGTCGAGCGACGTCCGGCGCAGGAAGCGGCCCACGAGTGTGACGCGCGGGTCGTCGGTGATCTTGAACAGGCCGCCCTCGGCCTCGTTACGTTCGCGTAGCGTGTCCTTGATCTGATCGGCGCCGTTGACCATCGATCGGAACTTGAGCATCCAGAAGCGCTGGCCTCTGCGTCCGATGCGCGGTTGGCGAAACAGCACCGGGCCGCGGCTGTCGAGCTTGATCGCAATCGCCAGCATCAGCATCAGCGGCGCCAACACGACAAGTCCGATCACAGAACCGGCGATGTCCATCATGCGCTTCAGGCACTGGGACGAGCGCGAGAGGCCGAATTGCCGGACGCCGAGCAGCCAGATCCCGTCAATTTCGTCGAACGTCGAGGATGACCCCACCACTTCCAGCAGGCGCGGAAGAACACTCACGCTCATGTGGAGTGCTTTGACCAGACGAATTACGTCCAACATCTTTTCCTCATCGCCGGCCCCCGGGGCGATTATGACCCGCTCGACTTCGTGTTGCGTGAGGATCTGCGGTAGTCCTTCGATCTCGCCCAAGCTGTCCGCCGCGCTCGCCGAGCCGCTGTTGCTGTCCTCGCCCCAGAGCGCGACTCGGCCGACCACGATGGCGTTCACCGAGCGCGACACAGCGAACTTAGCCGCGATCCGGGCGGCATCCGCCGCATTGCCGATGACGACGCAACGCTCGGCAGGCGTCATCGCAAGCGCGATCGTGCGGGCAACCGCGCGTCCCACCGTGATCAACCCGAACGTGGCCACGGCAAGGGCAAAGACCTGGGGACGCGTGAGCCAGCCGCGGAACAGCACCGCCTCCAGGAGCCAGACCGTCAGGGCGTAGAGCACCGCCAGGTGCAGAATCGACGGCGCTTCTTCGATCGTCGTCTTGCGAACGACGTCCTGATCTCGGTCGTAGAGACCGATCACCTTGCTGGCTAGAACAACGAATGGCGCGACCAGAATCGTGGCGAGTCGCATGTGCACGGACCCCTGCCCGACGATCAGCACGGCGAACACCAGCGCCGCGCAAGCCCCCAGCACATCAACGATTATCAGCGCTCGCTTGAAGAACGCGTTCCGCCTCAGTCGAACCGGATAGCCCGTCGCCTCACTTGCTCGGTCGGCGCCGCGCCCTGCCTCCCAGATCAGTGATATGTCGCCATGGGCAATCGACGCCCGAGCGGAACTGTGCGCCAAGCTCTCGCCGTGCTGGAGTCGCCGCGACACGAGAAGTCTGTTCCATCGAAGTTGCCTTTGTGGCGCTTTCTCAGTCATTCCGATGCTTAATCGCGTGTGCTATTGGCAGCACTCTGTAAGCCCTTCCCAGGCGTGGCTTTACTCTCACTTGGGTTTGACGCGCACAGACCATCGCCCAACGTGCAGCGACAGCTTTCACTCAGAAACGTGTCACTCGCGAGCCATGGCGACCGTTGGCTCGGGCTCCTGAATCAGTAACAGGCTACACTAACAAGCTCTTAGTGTACTGGCCCCAGGTCCAAAGTATGTTCGTTTTGCTTCGCCCCTGGTGCAACGTGGTGTCCGGCCCAATCCGATAGCTAACGTAGCAATGCCGTCGTGGCGTTCGCACCAGGGCACCCCCTAGTCTTTATTGAGTCCCGCGTGTGAAGAAGTTACGAGCGGCCCGCGCGATCGCCGCGCAGGACCTGACGCGCGACGGTGACGTCGTCGAAGGGGATCTTTCGCCCCGCTTCGAACTCCTGTCCCTGCTCGTGACCTTTACCGGCGATCACCAGCACGTCCCCCGGATCGGCACCGGCGATCGCCTGCGCGATCGCCTCCCGCCGGTCGGCCTCGTGGTCGACGTCGCTGCCGGCGCCCGCCAGGATCTGCTCGATGATCGCCTCAGGATCCTCAGAACGAGGGTTGTCCGAGGTGACGATCACCCGATCCGCCATCCGGCGGGCGATCTCGCCCATCAGCGGCCGCTTGCCGCGATCGCGGTCTCCGCCGCAGCCGAATACGACGTGGAGCCGCCCGTCGGTCAGGCCGCGAGCGGCCCTGAGCACGTTCTCCAGCGAATCCGGCGTATGGGCATAGTCGACCAGCACCGCGAACCCCTGACCCTCATCGACGGTCTCAAAGCGTCCCGGGACCTGGCCTGCGGTCGCGATCGTCTGGAGCGCCGTTTCGATCGGTACCTGGAGCGCGCGGGCGGCCGCGAGTGCTCCGAGCACGTTGTAGACGTTGAACTCTCCCCGCAGTGGCGTGTGGCAGGCAACCGCGCCGTCTGGGCACTGCAGGCTGAAGCGGCAGCCGGAAAGGTCGGTCTGAACGTCCAGGGCCCGGTAGACGGCCTCCTGCTTGAGCGCGAACGTAATCGGATCGGTGAGCTCTCGCGCCAGCCGCGCGCCGTAGGGGTCATCCACGTTCAGCACCGCCGAGCCCAGTTGCGCGCCCACGAACAGCTGGCGCTTGGCGCTGAAGTAGTCCTCCATCGTCGGGTGGAAATCGAGGTGATCCTGGGTCAGATTGGTGAACACCGCGGCGGCAAAATGGATCGCATCGGCGCGCCCCAGCTCAAGCGCATGCGAGGAGACCTCCATCACGCACGCCCGATCGCCGGCGTCGAGCATCGCGCGAAACGTGCGCTGCAGGTCGATCGCCTCAGGCGTCGTGCGCTGCACCGGATGCTCAGTCCCCCCGATCACGCTCTTGACCGTGCCGAGCAAACCGCTTTTGCGACCGGACGCCTCAAGCAGCGAGCGGAGCAGGAACGCGGTTGTCGTCTTGCCGTTGGTGCCGGTGATGCCGACTGTCTGCAGCGTCGCCGTCGGATCGCCGTAGAACGCCGCCGCGGCGGGCGCCATAGCGGCGCGCACCGACTGGACCCTGACCTCCGGCACGCCCAGATCGAGCGGGCGCTCGACCACCAGGGCGGCGGCACCGCGGTTTACGGCATCAGGCGCGAACTCGTGGCCGTCCCGCGTGAAACCTGAGACGCAGAAGAACAGCGATCCCGGCCCGGCCTGGCGGTCGTCGTACACGAGATCGGTTATCACGACGTCCCGTGCGCCGCCCGGAACGTCGGGCATCACCTCGTCCAGCCGCATCGGCGCGAGTGTACGCGCGGCCCCGGCCCTGCCCGACCTGGCAAAGTCCCGATTACGAGTTCAGGCCACACCGCGGTGCCACCGCGTAGTAGGTTCCCGAACATTCGGGCGGACGATTAGGGTATAGGGGCGATCAGTTTGGAAAATGGTTATCAGCTGCCTGCTCGGGCCCCAATGAGACGTCGGGGTGGCGATCTCGGGCTTGCGGGGATGCTGGTCGAGCGCGAGACCGAGCTGGCGGCGATCGACGATGCGCTGCATCGGACCGCTGACGGCGCCGGTCGCACGATCGTGATCGAGTCCCCGCCTGGAAAGGGCAAATCGCGACTGTTGACGGTCGCGGGTGACCTGGCGCGCGCAGCGGGAATGACAGTCCTCGTGGCTGGCGCAAGTGAGCTTGAGACCGATTTCCCGTTCGGGATCGCGATCCAGCTGTTCGAGCCGCGCTGGAGCGCGACCAACCCTGATGACCGCGGTGCCCTGCTCAACGGTCCGGCTCAAGCGGCCGGCGCGCTGTTGGAAGGCGGACTGTTCGAGGCCGACCCTTGGCCCACAGACCAGGGGTATCCGCTGATCCACGGGCTGTTCTGGCTGGCGAGCAATCTCAGCTCGCTGGCGCCGTTGGTGATGCTCGTCGACGACGCTCATTGGTCAGACCCTCCATCGCTTCGGTTTCTGAGCTATCTGACGATCCGGCTGGCCGACCTACCGATCGTGTTGATCGTGGCCGTGACGCAGGGCGAGCCGGCGGCCGATCAGGAGGCGCTGATCGCGCTCGCCACGGCGCCTACCGCGGTGACGATTCGCCCCGGTCCGATCAGTCATCGCGGCATCGAGTCGATCGTGCGCTGGCAACTGCCCGAGGCCGAGGATGAGTTCATCGCGGCGTGCGCCCGGGTCACGCAGGGCAATCCACTGCTGTTGGACCAGCTGCTGGCCCAGCTCGCGGCCGATGGACGTCGCCCAGACCGCACGACGGCCGAGCAGCTGTCCCAGCTCGCGCCGGAGGCGATCGTAAGCTCCGTCGTGGCCCGTCTCGGGACGATGCCGAGCGAAGCGCGCCTCGTCGCACGGTCCGTCAGCGTGCTCGGCGACGGCGCGTCACTTCGGCATACCGCCCGGCTGGCGGGACTCGATGAGGAATCGGCAGCGCGAGCCGCGGATCGACTCGCCGCGGTGCACATGCTGCGCCCCGGCGTCCCGCTCTCGTTCGTCCACCCGCTGATCCGTTCCGCCGTAGCGGCTTCGATGACTCCGCTGGCCTACGGATACGCGCACCGCCACGCCGCAGGGATTCTCCGTGAAGATGATTGCCCGGCTGAACTGATCGGCGCTCATTTGCTCCACGCGCCACCGGGAAACGACCAGGACGCGGTGGAGGCGCTGCGCAAAGCTGCGCACAAAGCGCTGGCCAGTGGGTCGGCAGCCAGCGCAGTGCGGCTGCTGGAGCGGGCTCTGGCCGAGCGCCCCCAAGCCGCCGATGCCCGGGGCGAGATTCTCGCCGAGCTTGGCCACGCCGAGGGACTGAGCGGACTGCCACAAGCGACCTCGCGCCTGAGTGAGGCGATCAACCTCACCGAGAGCCCCCGCCGTCGCGCCGAGCTGGCGCTCGTCCAGGGCCGAGCGCTCTACACCCGTGGGCTCTACCGGGAAGCCGCCGAGGTACTCGACGGCGCCGTCGCCGGTCTTGAACGCGACGAGCCGCTGGCCGTGGAGCTTGATGGGGCATATGTGTCGGCTGCCGCCCTGGTCCCGTCGCTGGCCGGCGAGGCCTGGACGCGCCATTGGCGGGTTCTGGAGCGATTGACCGATCCACCCACGTCGGCTCAACGCTCCGCGGTCGCACACATTCCCGTCGCCGCGAGCCTGCGCGGGCAACCGCGCGCTCGCGTGCGGGAGCTGGTGGAGCTGGCCTGGTGCGACGGGGCGCTGCTCGGCGATGCACAGGCCGAGGGACTGAGCTGGTCCCTGCTGACCAGCCCGCTTCTGTTCGTCGACGAGCTCGAGCTCGACCTCGAGATCTGCGACGCCGCATCCGCCTACGCCAGCGAGCGCGGATCACCGCTGGCTCTGGCAACGGTCAGCTACTGCCGCGCGTGGGCGCTCTACGAGCAGGGTCGCATCCTTCCGGGCGCCCGCTGCGCCCAGCGAGCGCTTGACGGACGCCCCGAGGACTCGAGCACGTACCTCCGTGCCGCAGCTGGTGCCGTGGCCGCGTGCCATCTCCAGCGGGGAGAGCTCAACCAGGCCGACACCGCTCTGGCGGCGATCGAGGATCCTGAGCTGCGAAACAGCGTGCGCTACCCCTGCCTGCTCGACGTCCGGGCTCAGCTTCGGCTCGCTCAGCATCGCCCGCAGGAAGCGCTGGAGGACGCCAACCGGGCCGGCGATTCGCTGCAAAGCGAATTTGCGACCGACAACCCGGGCGCCGTCGCCTGGCGATCGACGGCGGCGCTGGCCTACCTCGCGCTGGGCGAGCCCGACCGGGCAAGAGCCCTGGTCGAGCAGGAGCTTGAACGGGCGCGGCGCATCGGCGTGACCCGGGTGGTCATTCGAGATCTGCGCGTGCTCGGGTTGTCACGTACCGGGAAAGCGGGCCTGCAGCTGCTCACCGACGCGGTCAAGATCGGAGCGGGCTACCCCGTGCGCCTCGAATACATCCACGCGCTCGTCGACCTCGGCGCCGCGCAGCGGCGCGCCAACCAGAGGGCCGCCGCGCGCGCGCCGCTACGCAAAGCACTCGAGCTCAGCCGGCGCGGCGGCGCGGCGGCGATCACCGAGCGCGTCCTGACCGAACTCGCAGCGACCGGTGCCCGGCCCCGCCGGGAGCAGCAGAGCGGCGTGGCGTCGCTCACCCCCAGCCAGCGCCGCGTCGCGGACCTGGCGGCAGAGGGCCTGACGACTCGTCAGATGGCGGAATCGCTGTTCATCACGCCCAAGACCGTGGAGTTCCACCTGCGCCACATCTACCAGAAGCTCGACATAGGTTCCCGAGCCGAGCTGCCACGCGCCCTGGGCGACGAGAAGCCCGGTTAGGGCTCGCGTCGCGAGCCCTTAGCGATCCTTCGCTCGCAAACCCTCCCAAAACCTTAGGGGGGTACCCCTGGTGTGGGATCGCCAAACCATATTTAGACTAGGCCACCGTAAGTCAGGGAAATGGATTTCTGGACAAATGTTGGAGTGGCCGAGAACCACTCCGGAAGGGGTTCCGATGCAGCCTAGCCATACAGACGCCCAACCGCAATCTACGATGCCCAACTCGGTCACCCGACCGGGCCGGCCGTTCGCCCGGGTCAGCGCGATCATCCCGACGTTGAACGAAGCGGCCAACCTGCCGCACGTGTTCTCACGACTGCCGTTCGCCGAGCTGTTCGAGGTGATCGTCGTCGACGGCCACTCCACCGATGACACCGTCCAGGTAGCGCGGGAACTGTTCCCGTCGGTCAGGATCGTCCTGCAGGAAGGCAAGGGCAAGGGCGACGCGCTGGCCTGCGGCTTCGCGGCCGCCCGCGGCGACATCATCGTGATGCTCGACGCCGACGGCTCGACTGACCCGGCGGAGATCCCGGCCTATCTGGATTGCCTGTTCGCGGGGGCCGACTTCGCCAAGGGCTCGCGATTCATGCCCGGCGGCGGAAGTGCCGATATCACTCCCGTGCGCAAGCTCGGAAACCAGTTCCTCAACGGGATCGTCAATGTCCTGTTCGGGACCGACTACACCGACCTCTGCTACGGCTACAACGCGTTCTGGTCAGAGGTGCTGCCGACGATCGACGTCAGCTGCGCCGGCTTCGAGGTCGAGACGCTGATCAACGTCCGGATCGCCAAGGCCGGGCTGGCCGTCGGCGAGGTGCCCAGTATCGAGCACGAGCGGATCCACGGAGTCAGCAAGCTGCATCCCGTCCGCGACGGGCTGCGGGTGCTGCGGACGATCGTGTCCGAGCGGCTGACCCGGCAGCCGACCCCGGCCAACGCGCCGTCCTTCCGTGAGCTCGAGCACCCCCAGCACGCCGCCGGCTCGCTGCTGGCCGAACTGTTGAACCACCCCGTCGAGAGCCTCCGTCCGGCGTCTCGGCTGGGTTTCTAAAAGGGGCGACCACCATGCATGAGCAGCATCTAGCCCCCCACCGGGGCGGCGTCGTCGTCGGCTGGTTCGGCGACGACCGTCATCTGCCTGACCGCCTCCAGCGCGAACTGAAACCGCTGACCCGCTCTCAGGCCCGGCGCCCGGACGACCTCGACCTCCACCCGCAGCTGATCCCAGCTACAGACGCAGTAGACGGCCTCGCTGCCGAGACGGGTCTGGCGTCTGAATTCACCGACTCTGAGTTCCCTGGTTGGCGTGACGGCGACCTTCCTCGTGGGGGCGGCCTCGGCTGCGGCTATCGAAGCACAAATCCCGGTCTATCGGCCGGCGCGATGGCGAATCTATCAACCTACACTCGGCTGGCCGCGATCTGGGGTTGGCAGCGATGAGCGCGGCTGACACGGGAGCCCCCGCCGGCGTCGTGGTCGAGTGCGAGGTCTCGACCGGGGTTCCGTCGATCGCCGCCCCCGCCCCGGGCATCCAGGCGCTGGTGCTGGTACGCGTGTTCAGCGAGCCGATCGGCATGCTCAGCCTGACGCTGCCCGAGGGCGGTCTGGGACCCGACCAGCTGGCCAAAGCGATCGTGGTCGAGCTGGAGCCCGAGCTGCGCGAACGGATCGTTCAGAGCGGCCTGCCGTGGACCGGCGAGCTGGCGACCGGCGGCCTGCAGCCGCCGCGCACCCCGCACTTCATCGCCAGCCGCGAGCGGATCCTGCGTGACGGCCCTGAGATCACCGTCGTCGTCTGCACGCGTGACCGCAGCGAGCAGCTGGCGCGGCTGCTGGAGAGCCTGCGGACGCAGGAATACGAGCGCCTGCGGATCCTGGTGGTGGACAACGCCCCGTCTGATGACCGCACCCAGCGGCTGGTGGCCGGGCTCGCCTCCGAGCTGCCGATCGAGTACGTGGTCGAGCCGCGGCCGGGGCTCTCGTGGGCGCGCAACCGGGGGATCGACGCCTCGCGCAGCGAGATCATCGCCTGGGCCGACGACGACGAGATCTGCGACCGCTGGTGGGCAGCCGAGGTGGCGCGCGCGTTCGTTGAGGTCCCCGATGCAGACGCGGTAACAGGGATCGTCGCCCCCGGTGAGCTACAGACGCAGTGCCAGGCCTGGTTTGAGCAGTACAGCGGCGTGCGACGCGGCCGCGGCTTCACCCGCCAGGTGTTCTCGCCCGCAACCGCGCGCCGACAGAGCCCGCTGTACCCGCTGCCCCCCTACGGCGCCGGCGCCAACATGGCCTTCCGCCGTGACGCGATCGAGCGCATCGGCCGGTTTGATACCGCGCTGGGCACCGGAACCTCGACGCTGGCCGGCGAGGACACCGCGGCGCTGAGCGCGCTGCTGCTGGCCGGCGGCACGATCGTCTATCAGCCGAGCGCGATCGTCCACCACCGCCACCGTCGCGACTACGCCGCGCTGGAGCGCGTGATGCTCGGCTACGGCCGCGGCCTGAGCGCCTATTACGCGAGCATGGTCATGCGCCACCCCGGTTGCCTGCCCGAGCTGGTGAGGCTGAGCCGCCAGGCGTTGCGCGACCAGGTCTCACGCAGTGGGGGCCGCCTCGGCGACCTCGATGGATTCCCCTCAGAGCTGCTGCGGATCAACCGCAAGGGGCTGCTGCAGGGCGCCTTCATGTACCCGGGCGCGCGGCTGCGAGCGCGTCGCCTGGCCGCCGGCATCCCGGGGAGCTGAGCTGATGAATGTCCAGTCAACGGTGTCCGTGCTCACCTACCACAGCATCGCGGTCGAAACCACGCGGACGTTTGCCCCGTTCACAGTCGATCCGGCGTTGTTCGACGAGCACCTCGCCGCCCTGCGTGAGCAAGGCCTCGGCGTGATCCCGTTTTGTGACGTGCCGAATGCGCTGGCGACGGGACGCAGCGCGGTGACGATCACGATCGACGACGGACTCGCCGACGCCGCCGAGTACGCCTGCCCCGCCCTGGCGCGCCACGGGCTGCCGGCGACGCTGTTCGTTCCCACCGGCTACGTGGGAGCCACCGCCGGCTGGCTGCGCGGCGATGACGCACGGCGGCCGATCTGCAGCTGGGATTCGCTCGTGGAGATGTCGCGGGCCGGGTTCGAGATCGGCTCGCACGGCCACCTGCACCTGGCCGCCGACGTCAACTCGCCCGAGTTGGTGCGCCGCGACGCGCACGCCAGCCAGGTCGCGCTGCAGGACCACCTCGGCCATGCCGTGAGCAGCTTCTCGTTCCCGTTCGGCTACCACACCGCCGCGGCCCGCGCCGCGGTGCGCGCGGCGGGCTTTGCGCAGGCCTGCGCGGTCGGCGATTTGCCCGCCCGCACCGGCGATGATCGCTGGGCACTGCCGCGGCTGCAGGTCTGGCGCGACACCACGCCCGAGGCGCTTCTGGAGCTGGTCGCCCGTCGCCCGGCCCGCGCCGCCCGCGCATGGGCCAATGCCAAGCAGAGCGTGTGGCGCGCAGGCCGGCGATGGGCCGGCTGGGGACCGATCGAAGCCGGTCGAATTCACGGAGCAGCCAGATGAGCGCCCCCGGACCCGTACGCGTCGCCGTCGTCGACATCGCCAGACCTCTGCATGACCTGGACTGCACGCGCGCGGCGGCGCCACCCTATGCGGGCGCCTGGATCCTCGCCTGTCGCGACGGGCGCCCGCTGGGCAGCGTCGAGCTGGCACTGAACGGCACCCGGATCGAGGCCGCCGTGCTCGAGCGCGAGCTGCGCGCCAAGCTCGGCGACGCCTGGTCACGCGAGCCGCTGGGCGATTCCCCGCCGCTGGCGCGGGCGAGCGTCGTGGTCCCGACCGCAGTCTCGCGCCCGGAGCAGCTGCGGCGCTGCGTCGCGCGCCTGACCGAGCTTGACCATCCCGACTACGAGGTGATCGTGGTCGACAACCGCCGTGAGGGAGCTGCCCTCGAGCTCCCCGGCGTGCGCGTCGTGCGCGAGCCACGGCCGGGCATCTCGGCCGCGCGCAACGCCGGGCTGGCCGCCGCCACCGGCGAGATCGTCGCGTTCACCGACGACGACGTCGAGGTCGATCGCCGCTGGCTACGGGCGCTCGGTGAGCGCTTTGCCCGCCAGCGCGACCTCGCCGCGGTCACCGGGCTGGTGGTTCCGGCCGAGCTCGAGACCCCGGCGCAGATCTTCTTCGAAGAGTCCGGCAGCGGCCTTGACCGCGGCTACGGGGCGCTCACGTTCGAGCGCGCCGGTCGCTTTCAGATCCGCCGCCGGTCGCTGGAGGACGGCAGCGAGCGCGTCCATTCGCTGTATCAGGCCGGCGAGCTGGGACTCGGCTCCAACATGGCGTTCCGCGCCTCGGTGCTGCGCGCGATGGGTGGCTTCGACGTGGCCCTGGGTACGGGAACCCCGACCCATGGCGGCGAGGACCTGGCGATGCTGATCGAACTGATCGCCGCCGGTCACCGGGTGGCCTATGAGCCCAGCGCGATCGTGCACCACACCCACCGCGCGACGCTGGAGGATCTCGAGCGCCAGATCCACGGCTACGGCGTCGGCTTCACCGCGATGCTGACGGCGATCGCGCTGCGTGACCCGCGGCATGTCGCCGGACTGGCGGCGGTGCTGCCCGCCTGGGTGCGCTCGCTGCGCAATCCCGCCTCGCCCAAGCTAAACCACCGCAGCGAGGACTACCCCACCGGGCTGGGTCGGACGGAGCTGCGCGGGATGCTCGCCGGCCCGCTGGCCTACCTGCGCGCGCGGCGGATGCAGCGGCGGTGGGCGGCTTGAGCGCCGTCGCCGCCGGCGAGGCCTTCCGGCCGATCAAGGTCTGCGTGATCGATGTCGAGCGTTGCCCGGACTCGATCAGCGGCGATCCCGACTACTGCGCCCTGTGGGCGCTGATCCGCGAGCGCGGCCGGCCCCGGGGCATGGTCAAGATCCCGTTCGAGCGCGATCAGATCAGCCGCGCGCAGCTGCTGAGCGTTTGCGAGGCGCTGCCGGCGCAAGCCAACGTCGCGCCCCTGTGCCGACCCGAGAACGTGAACCTGCCGTCGATCTCGGTCGTGATCCCGACGATGCTCGAGCGCGTCGACGGGCTGCGTGCCTGTCTTGACTCACTCGCGGCACTCGACTACCCCGATTTTGAGGTGATCGTCGTCGACAATCGACCGGCGGGTTCGCCGCCCGTCGAGATCGAAGGCGCGCACGTCGTGCGAGCCACCCGCCCGGGAATCTCGGCCGCGCGCAATCGCGGGCTCCAAGCCGCCACCGGGGAAATCGTCGCGTTCACCGACGACGACGTCGAGGTCGACCCGGCCTGGCTGCTGGCGATCGGACTGCGCTTCCAGGCTCACCCGGAGGAAGCCTGCGTGACCGGGCTCACGCTCCCCCGTGAGCTGCGGACACCGGCGCAGATCGCGCTGGAGGAGTACTACGGCGGCTTTGGCCTGCGAACCTTTGAGTCGGTGTCGCACCGACTCCGCGACGCCCCGGGACGCCGGCACCTGTTGAGCGCGGCCACCGTCGACGCGATCGGCGAGGATGGACGGTCTCGCAAGAGCTTCTCGCTATATGCCGCAGGCAGCTTCGGACACGGAGCCAACATGGCCGTCCGCCGGCAGGCACTGCTTGACCTGGGCGGATTTGACCTCGCCCTCGGGGCCGGCACACCGACCTGCGGCGGCGAGGACCTCGCGATGTTCGCCCGGCTGATCTGGCGTGGGCACAGCGTGGGTTTTGAGCCCGCGGCGGTGGTGCACCACACGCACCGGCCCGATGACGGAGGGCTCCGGCGGCAGATCGAGGGCTACGGCGTCGGTTGGGGGGCGCTGCTGATTGCGCTGGCGCTGGAGGATCCGCGCCATCTCGGCCCGATGCTCGGCACGGTGCCTCGTGGCGCGCGAGCGCTGACCAGCAGCTACCGAGCCAAGCTGCGCTCCCGCCATTCCGAGCCGACGCATCAATCCGAGCCGAGGCCTCAATCCGAGCCGCCGGCGAGCTCCGGAACGTCCGATCTCGCCCGACTGGAAATGCGCGGCATCGCCGTCAGCCCGGTGAGATACCTGCGCAGCCGCCGGAGCTGGTCTGAGTGAGAATTCCGCGGTTTCGCAAATCGCTGACGACCAATGCGATGTCGCTGATGACCGCAACGGTCGCCACCAACGCGTTCGGACTCGTCTTCTGGGCAGAGGCCGCGCACCTCAAATCACCCGCGCAGGTCGGACGCGCAGCCGCGGCGATCGCGGCGCTGACATTGCTGGCGACGATCGCCCAGCTGAACCTGACCAACGTGTTCATCCGCCTACTCCCGGCTGCCGGGCGACTGAGTATGAGGATGATCAAGCGGGGGTACCTCGCGGTGCTCGTCGTCTCCTGCGCGATCGGCATCTTCTACGTTGTGAGCGGTCTCAGCGGTAGCGTTCTCAGCGGCGATTGGGGCGCCCGAGCGCTGTTCGCGGCGGCGGTTCCGATAGTTGCGATCTTCGCGCTCCAGGATTCCGTGCTCACGGCGCTGCGCCTGACACCGTGGGTGCCCGTCGAGAACGTCTCGTTCGCGGTCGCGAAGCTCGCGGTGCTGCCACTGCTCGTGGTGCTGCCGGCGGGAAGCGGGATCGTCGTCTCCTGGGTGCTGCCCGCGGTCATTGCCGTGGTCGTGGTCAACCAGCTGCTGTTCCGGCGCGTCTTACCCGGTCTCGCCGCCGTCGAGGGCACGCTCCCCGACCGCCGACGGCTGGTCTCGTTCGTCGCCGGCGAGTACACGGGCAACATCTGCGCCACCGCCTCAGCCCAGCTGATGCCGCTGCTCATCGTCTGGCGGCTCGGGCCCGCCGCGGCGGCGTATTTCACGCTGCCGTGGCTGATCTCGATGGGGATCACGTTTCTGATGTGGAACGTCGCATCCTCGTTGGTGGTTGAGATCGCCGGTGCCCGGGCACGAACTGATGAACTGCTCAGGCGCAGCTTGCTGTTGTGGGGGGCGATCGTGCTGGCGGCGCTGGTGGTCTGTGTGCTCGGTGCGCGACCGCTCCTGGCACTCGCCGGAGCGGGCTACGCCGCGCATGGTGCCGCGCTGCTGCGATTGATCGGGCTGAGTGCGCCCTTTGGAGCCGTGGTCGCCCTCTACAGCACGCTTGTATGGCTCGACCAGCGTGTGTGGCTCCTGGCCGGCTTCTTGGCTGTATCCGGGGCGACGCTGGTCGCCAGCACCCTGGTCCTGCTTCCGCACCTCGGGCTCGTTGCGGTCGGCTGGGCGAACCTCGGCACCCAGGCAGCGGCCGCGATCGTGATGGGGCCACTGGCGGCCAGGCGCCTGCGCCAGGGCCGACTCGTGGAGGCGACATGAGCGCGGCGGGCGTACCTCCCTTCACCGATCAGCAGTTGCGCCACCGCTACGGTGCGGCGGTCGGGGCGCTGCCGGACGACGGCCGGGCGGCTCTGCGCTGGTTGCGCCGCGGCCATCTGGTCACCTCACCCCTGCTCCCGCTGGCGTTGCGCCGGGCCCTGCTGCGCCTCGGCGGCGTGAAGCTCGGCGCGATGATCTGGGGACTCGACCGTTGCTGGTTTGAATCGCCACTGGTCAGCATCGGCACCGGCTCAGCGGTCAACTCGCAGTGCTATTTCGAGGGCTACGGCCCGATCGAGATCGGCCGCAACTGCATGATCGGTCCGCAGGTGACGATCCTGACATCGATTCACGAGATCGGACCCGGGGGTGATGTGGCGCGCGAGAGCCAGCCACGCAAGGTGACGATCGGCGACGGCTGCTGGCTGGGCACGCGGGCGATGATCATGCCGGGTGTGAGCATCGGCGCAGGCGTGGTCGTGGCGGCGGGCGCGGTCGTGACCAAGGACTGTGAGCCGGGAGGCCTCTACGGCGGGGTCCCGGCGCGGAGAATCCGATGAGCCGGTCTCGAACCGAACTGACGGCCTACGCCGGCATCCTCGCCAGCATCGTCGCCGTGGCGCTGGTGCTCGCCGCGCCGTGGCATCCGATCGCGCTCGCCGGTGCGCTCCTACTCGCCTGCGTGCCCGCGGGCGCAGCGGTCATGTGCTGGGTAGACAGCGGAGAGAACGCCGCACAGGCGGGGCTGATCCTGATGGTGAGCCTGGCGGTGCTGGCGATCGCCAGCGCGATCATGATCTGGCTGGCCGCGTGGCACCCGCAGGCGCTGTTCGCGCTGGCCGCGGCCAGCACCGTGTCATGCGCCTTCCGGCTGCGACGGAGCGTGCCGCGATGACGCCCACTGAGCAGACCCTCCTCCCCGCTGCGACCGTCGAGCGTCAGGAGCCGGCACTACGATCTGAGCCGGAGCCCATCGATCACGGGCCTGGCGCGCGGCGGAAGTCGATCACGCGCTGGTTCCAGCCCCAGTTGGCACTTCCGCTGTTTGGACTGGGCTCCTGGGCGTACGGCGTCAGTCACCTTCGCCCGACGGGGATCGGCGTCTACGGTCTACTCGCCAGCGGCAGCGTCTGGTTCGTGGTCGGATTGGTGTTGCTGCTTGCCGGTTTCCTGCTCGAACTGCGCCGCGAGGCGCGCACATGGCTGCTCGGACTCCAGTTGGTCGGGCTGATCGTCGCGATCCACAGCACGGTCCCGATCATCTTCAACGCTCCGGAATATGCCTGGGTCTACAAGCACATTGGAATCGCGTCGGCTTTTGAACGGTACGGCCGCGTTACAGACCCGACGAACATCTATCAGCAGTGGCCCGCGCTGTTTGCCGCCGTTGCTGCGATCAGTTCGCTGGCCCATACCAACCCGGTGTCATTCGCTGCCTGGGCGCCGCTCGCCTTCGAGCTGGCCGATGCGCTGCTGCTGGTGGCTCTCTTTCGTCTGCTGGTCGGTGAGCGCCGGATCGTCTGGCTTGCCGTCCTGTTGTACGAGGCCCTGATCAGCTGGGTCGGACAGGACTACCTCTCGCCGCAGGCATTCGGTTATCTGCTCTGGCTCGGGATGGCACTGATCATCTTGCGCTGGCTGCGCGCCCCAGCGCCAGCATCGGGTCACCGCGGCCGGCTGGCTCGCCTGCAGGCGTCACTGGTCGCTGGATTACCGCCAGCCCCTCAGACGACAAGGGCGATGCGCGCCGTCGCCGTCGCGCTTGTGGCCACCATCTACGTCGCGATCGTCGCGGCCCATCAGCTCACCCCCTATATGGCGCTTGCCGGCGTCGGGGCGCTGACCGTGCTCGACCTCGTGCGCCCGCGTTGGCTGCTGGTGCTGCTGGCGGCGATCGCGGGTGGCTACCTGGCCCTGCACTACGATCTGATCGCGCAGCAGTTCGGTGGGCTGTTCAGCGGCGGCAACCCATTGGCCAACGCGGGGGGGCCGCGTGGCACCGCTCATGCTTCGTCCGGGGCGATCGCATCGGCGCGGATCGTGGACGGGCTGATCGGCAGCATGTGGCTGATCACATTTGCCGTGGTCGCACGTCGGCGCCGCCGGCTGGGACACGTGGCGATCCCTGCGGCGCTCGCCTTCAGTCCATTCGTGATCCTGCTGGCCCAAAGCTACGGCGGGGAAGCTATCTATCGCGTCTATCTGTTCTCCGCTCCGTGGTGTGCGCTGCTGATCGCCGGGGCACTGTGCCAGCTGCGCCCGCGGCTACGCTGGCCGTTGGTAGCGTGCGTCAGCGTTGTGGCGCTGTTTGCCGGCCTGCAGGGGCTCTATGGGCCGGTGACGGTCAATGCGTTTACGCCGAGGGAGTTGAACGCCAGCACTTGGCTCTACAGTCACACCCCGCGCGGCTCTCTGGTCGTGCTGCCCGTGGATAACTTCCCGGCGCTCGAGACCGCCGACTACAACGACTATGACGTCCAGGTGATGCCTGCCGACCCCCAGCTCGGGCCATCGTGGATGGATGAAGGCAACCTCTCAGAGGTGGAGAGCTGGATCGGCAGTCTCGGCCACCGTACCGCCTACTTGGTGGTCAGCCGCAGCATGAATGCGTGGGCCAATTTCTACGGCGCGCCGCAGGGGTATGCCGAGCTCGTGCGTCAACTTCCGAGCGCAGCGCACGGATCGGTCGTCTACCACAACAACGACGCGTCGATCTACCGTATAAACGTCACTGGAGCGAACTAGGATGGGCTTGCGGGAGTGGGTGCTTCAGGACTGGCAGGTCAACGCCGAGCGCCCCGAGTCGCAGCTGCTCCTGGCTTGGTTTCGCCTCGCCCAGTGGGCCACCGGCCACTGGGGCGGCCTCGCTCGAGTGGTCGCCACTCCCTATTTGTGGATTGTGTCGCTGGTCGTAGGGGTCGAGCTGCCAGTGAGCGCCACGATCGGCCCGCGCCTGCGCCTCTACCACCCCCACGGCATCGTCCTCAGCCCGCACTGCGCGCTGGGCAGCGATTGCGTTCTACGCCAGGGCGTCACGATCGGCAACCGAGTCGACCGGATGGGCAACGAGCTGGGCGTCGCTCGCGTCGGCGACGATGTCGAGCTTGGTGCGGGCTGCATGGTCATCGGCGACATCGAGATCGGCGATCACGCGCGCATCGGTGCGCTCTCGATCGTGCTCGCTTCAGTCCCGGCGTGGGGGGTCGTGGTCGGCAACCCAGGCCGCGTGATCCGGATCGACGAACCCGCAGTCCAGCGATGAGCGAGCGGACCGCCAGCGTCGTGATCGCGTGCCACACCGAGGAACGCTTGCCCTCGCTGGTGCGCGCGATCGTCTCGGCCCAGGAGCAGACGCCGGCGCCGGCGCAGGTGATAATCGCGGTCGACCACAATGATCGTCTCTGCGCCCTCCTGCGTGAGGTGAGCGGCATCGAGATCGTCGATCACCAGGGTGATCCGGGCGCCTCGGGCACGCGCAACGCCGGAGCGGCGCTCGCACACGCCCCGCTGCTCGCGTTCCTCGACGACGACGTACAGGCACGACCAGGCTGGCTGCGGGAGCTGCTCAGTCCGTTTCACGACGCGACTGTGATCGGGAGCGGTGGCATGACCAAACCGGCCTGGCAGTGTCCGCGGCCAGATTGGTTTCCCGACGAGTTCGGCTGGGTTATCGGCGCATCTCACGCCGGCCTCCCGACCGCGGTCTCCCCCGTGCGCAACGTCTGGAGCGAGAACATGGCCGTCCGCCGGGAAGCGTTCGAGATCGTGGGCGGGTTTCGCCGCGGGTTCGGCAAACTGGGGCTCACCTCGCGCCCCGAGGACACCGACCTCTGCATTCGCATCGGCGCCAGCGCGCCGGACTCTCGCTGGGTCTACGTCCCGACCGCTGTGGTCGACCACGATGTTCCGCCTGCGCGAGCCACGTTCGCCTTTTTCGTGCAGCGCTGCTATTGGGAGGGTGCGGGCAAGATCGAACTGTCCGCCCACCTCGGCGCCGACCGCGACCTCGGCGACGAGCGCTCCTATCTGCTCCGAACGCTCCCGGTCGCGATCGCGCGCTACTTGCGCACCGGGAAGTTCACGCGCGCGCTGGCGATCGTCGCGGGCGCGGGCGTCGCCGCGGCGGGAGCCGCGGTCAGCATTATTCGGGGCGCTCTACCGAGGTCGCCGGCGCTAGATCAGCCCGCTTCCCCCGTCGTCCCTACCGATACACCCGCACCCAATTGACCAGCAGCGTCGCTGGGAACGGTGTGGATAAGTTCGGCGGTCCGGCCCAGTTGCCGCCCACCGCGAGGTTGAGCAGAAGGTGGAACGGCTGGTTGAAGACCCAGGTCTGCCCAGGAGCGAGGTCGGCCGGTGTGACGGTGGCGTACGGCGTGCCGTCGAGCAGCCACGTGACCGAGTTCGGGCTCCAGCTGACGCCGTAGACGTGAAAGCCCGACGCCAGCGAGCTGGCGGAGTCAAAGTTTATTCCACGTGAGTAGCCCGATCGGCCACTCGGCCCGTGGCTCGTGGTAGGGCCGTGGATCGTGGCGCGAACGGTGAGCGGGTCCTGTCCGAGCGTCTCCATGACGTCGATCTCGCCAGAGGCAGGCCACCCTACCGTGGTTACGCTGTTACCGAGCATCCAGAACGCAGACCACAGCCCGGTACCTGCCGGGATCTTCATGCGGGCTTCGATCAAGCCATATTTTGCCGAAAACAGCCCCTGAGTCTCGAGCCTGGCTGAGGTGTAGTTCCGAGTCAGGCCATCGGTTCCGGTTGCCGTCTGCCGGCGGGCGACGATCGCGAGGTCTCCGTGGCCGTCGGCTGACGCGTTGGCCGGACTGTCCGTGTAGGTCTGAAGCTCGTTGTCGGGCGCGCCGTAGGCGCCGAGATCGTGGATCCAGTTGGAGGCTGACGGCGGGGTGCCCGCCGGACCGGTGAACTGATCGGAAAACACGAGCTTGGTGTACTGCGTGCCTGCCATGATCAGCGTGCGGGTGGCTTGCGTCGGCTTCGGGATCGTGAGCGTCGAATGGGCGGCGGTCGGCCGCCCACGAGCGATCAGAGACGCACCCGAGACGACCGCTGAGACCGCGAGTAGTGGAAGCAGGAGGAGGAGAAGCAGGCGACGATTGGCCACTGTCAGGCCTATCGGTACCGCGAGCCTCGCACATTAGTAAGCGCCGATAATCGTGTCTGCACCCGGGAGCAGGCCCGGGCACGCGCCCGGCTACTGATACACCCGCACCCAATCGACCAGCAGCGTCGCTGGGAAGCGTGTGGACGCATTCGGGGGCCCGGCCCAGTTGCCGCCCACCGCGAGGTTGAGCAGGAGGTGGAACGGCTGGTTGAACACCCAGGTCTGCCCAGGAGCGAGGTTGGATGGTGTGACGGTGGCGTACGGCGTGCCGTCGAGCAGCCACGTGACCGAGTTCGGGCTCCAGCTGACGGCATAGGTGTGAAAGCCCGATGCAAGTGAGCCGGCGGACACGTCCGTGGACCCGACCTGGTAGCTCGTCGAGCCGCTCGGGCCATGAATCGTTCCATAGACGGTGAACGGGTTCTTGCCGATCGTCTCCATGACGTCGATCTCGCCGCAGGCGGGCCACCCCACGGTGGTGATGTTGTCGCCGAGCATCCAGAACGCGGGCCACAGTCCGGCCCCTGCCGGGATCTGCATACGGGCTTCGATCAAGCCGTAGCTGGCTGAGAACAAACCCTGCGTCTCGAGCCTGGCGGATGAGTAGCTCCGCACCTGCCCGGGCGGTCCCGTGGGGGTCTGCCGACGGGCGACAATCGCCAGGTGGCCTTGGCCATCGACCGAGGCGTTTGACGTGCTGTTCGTGTAGGTCTCCTGCTCGTTGTTGCCCGCGCCGTACGCTCCGACATCGTGGATCCAGTTGGAACTGGAGGGCGCCGAGCCCGCCCGGCCACCGAATTCGTCTGACCAGACGAGCTTGGTGTACTGCGTGCTGGCGGCAATCGCCAGCGCTCCCGACGAGCTCCGGTTAGCCTCCTGCGTCGACTTGGTCGTCGTGCGGGACACGGCGAAGCTGACCTGGGGCCTAAACCGCGTTCCGACGGCGCTCACGCGGAGCAAGCCGCGCCTGATCGCCCCGTGGAACGTCAGCCGGGCCCGTCTGCTTCGGGGGATGAAGACCAGGCGTCGTGCGGTCTGTGGGACCTTCACCACGACGCTCTGCGATCCCGCCGGACTGCCGACCCTCACTGTGATGTCGTACTTGCCGGGCGCCGCCACGTACTGACGTCCGGACGAGGTTCGCGAGGCTGTGACCAACGCCCGGGTCCGGGCGGACGCGAACGCCACAGGGGCGATGGCGCAGATCAGAACGACCAGAAGGAGGCCTCGTCGATGCGCCATGGGTCGATCTATCGGCACCACGCGGCGAGCACAGTACTACTAGCCGGGGACCTACGACAAGCGGCCACTACCTCAGCTGTGAACCTCCAGCACCACACCCGCGGGCTCTTGCCGCGCAACCTCTGAACGGCTGGGCGAAAAGCTCAGCGGGCTCACCCCGACCACGCAGGCGTGGTGCTTGCTCTCGGCCTGGCGGCGCCTCCGTGCTCGAGAGCCGACCCGCTGCCGCGGCCGCGGCAGCGGACCGCGTCGATTAGCACCACGGCGGCCATCACCGCCAGGTAGTAGCCGTGCGGGTACTGAAAGGAGTGGTATGAGAACGGCCACAGCAGCGAAACACCGCTGTTGGCCTCCCCCATGTCGCGCCAGAAATGGATCGCCAGGCCGATCGCCACGCCGAGCCAGAGATCACGCCGGCGACGCCACAGCAGCGCGATCGCCAGCACCACGGCGACCGTCAGCAGCGAGTGCGTGTAGGGCCGCGGGGTTCCTGCGGTCAGCCAGTCGATGCCGAAACGCTCCGGCACGTGATCGACGTCGATCACCACCGATGCGACCAGTGCCGGCGCCAGGAAGCGCCGGCAGGCCACGCGCCCCACGGCCCAGAAGATCAGCAGCGTGGTGATGAAGTGGGCGGTCTCATCCAGCGGGGCGCCGGGGAAGACGGTCTCGCCCGCCTGCCGGCTACCCCAATCGGCCGCGATCAGGCAAGCCGTCGCGATCGCCAGCGGCGCCGGTGAAAGTCTGAAGGCGACCGTACGCAGAGCCCGAAGGACCGTCCGTGGCGTTCGTCCGTGATCCGTCACCAGCCAATTATCGCGGCTGGTAGAGCCGTCAATGGTCCGGGCGCAGGGTCATGGTCGCGGTGCCGTTCTCCGATCACAAGCAGGATCTCTCCAACACGGCCAATCCGTCCAGTTTCTGCATGACGGCTCACGAACGTGACCAGGGGAGCCGATTTCGACAAGGCATGTGCCATCCCCTCGGCTCTCAGAATATTGCTGCAGCTCGCCGGCTGGTATGTCCAGTCGCGCCGACTGGCGATGACCGGCCATGGGAGTGACGAGTCCGACGACACGACGACGCGTGAGGCGGCGGCGACACCGCGGCCCCGGCCGGGACCGACTTGTCGAACGGGATTGGGAGCTGGCAGCGATTGAGCAAAGCCTCGCAGCGGCGCGCGCCGAATCCGGCGGGGCCGTGTTGATCGAAGCGCCGGCGGGATTAGGGAAGTCGCGACTGCTGACTGCTGCCGGCGACACGGCAAGGGATGCGGATCTGCGGATTCTCACCGCCACCGGGAGCGAGCTCGAGCGGGATTTCCCGTTCGGACTCGCGATCCAGCTGTTCGAGCCGCTGTGGTTGACCAGCACAGCGCAAGAGCGTGAATCGCTGCTGGCCGGGCCGGCCCAACTGGCCTCAAAGCTGCTGACCGCGGCCGATGCCCAGCACGCACCGGAGCTCGATGGCCAGGAGTATCAGGTGATCCACGGGCTCTTCAGCGTCTTGCAAGAGCTCGTCTGGGCACATCGGGAGGAGGCGGATGGGGGTGCGCTGGCGATGCTCGTCGACGACGTTCACCTGGCCGACCGGTGGTCGCTTCGCTTCCTGGCCTACTTGACCGAGCGGATCAGGGAGCTACCGATCGCGCTCATCCTGTCAGTACGGCCCGGCGAATCTTGCGTCGAGCCAATGGCCTTGGCGACGGTGCGTCGTGCGGCGCACGGGCCGGTGCTGCGACCCAGCCCGCTCAGCACCGCGGGCGTCGCGCGGATCGTGCGGAGTCGGTTCCCCGATGCCGAGGAGGCCTTCTCCGCGGCCTGTGCAAATGTCACCGGCGGAAACCCGTTCCTGCTGATCGCACTGCTTGAAGAGCTGCACGAGGACGAGCGCGTGCCAGGGCCGGTGGACGCCGAGCAACTCGCTGCGCTAGCACCCAAGCGGGTCCGTGACCGGGTTTGCGAGCGACTCGCCGCGATGTCTGACAACGAGCGGGAGGTGGCCAGGGCGGTGGCCCTCTTTGCCGATGGCGCAACGGTCCGACAGGTGTCCCGCCTCGACGAGCTGGATTTCCAAGGGGTGGTCCGAGCGGCGGATGCTCTCGCCGCCGTCAATCTGCTGCGACCCGGGATCCCGCTGTCCTTCAAATACCCCCTGGAGCGCTCGGCGGTTGCCGAATCCCTCTCGGCGCTCACACGGGGCCTGGGCCACCAGCGCGCCGCCGCCATACTCGCCGAGGACCATGCGCCGGCCGCGGAGATCGCGGTGCACCTGCTCGAGGCCCCCCCGGAGCATAATCCCGCGGCGATCGCGGCGCTCCGCGAAGCGGCGACGGAAGCCCTCGCTTCTGGAGCGGCGCCGGAGCGTCCCATTCGACTGCTCCACCGGGCGCTCGCCGAAGGTCCGGCCTCGGACCTGCGCGTCGAGCTGCTGGCCGAGCTTGGACACGCCGAGGCCCAGGCAGGACTCCCGCAGGCGAGCGAACGCCTGAAAGCGGCCCGCAAGATCAGCGACCTTCCAAAGCGCCGCGCCGAGCTCGCCCTGGCCGAGGGCCACGCCCTCTATGCACAGGGTCGTTACCGCGACGCGACCACCGTACTGGAGGCTGGACTGGCCGAGCTCGATGAACAGGACCAAGAGCTCTGGCGGGACCTGACTGCGGCCTACATATCCGCGGCCTCCTTGGTCGACGACCTGCAGGCCCGGGCGGTGCAACGCCGCGAACAGATGATCGGCACCCTCAAGGGCGAACCGAACGCGGCCCAGCGGGCAGCGATCGCTCGCACACTGGTCCGCGACAGCCTCCTCGGCGCGCCACGCGACACGATTGTGCGCCTGGCAGACCTTGCCTGGAGCCACAGCGCGCTGGCCGAGGTTCAAGCAGCCGACCCGCTCAGCTGGCCGCTGTTGGCCGCTGGGCTGCTGCTCGTCGACGAACTCGAACAGACGGTGGAGATCTGCGATGCCGTCCTCGCCGGTGTGTCATCTGAGGCGGCTTCGGCGCCGCAGGCGCTCGTACGCTGCTGCCGCGCCTGGGCGCTCTACGAGCAGGGTCGCATCGGGGAAGCCGAAGCCGAAGCGAGTGCCGCGCTCGAAGCCCCGCCCGATGACTCGCGCAGCTACGCATCGACGGCTCTCGCCGTGATGGCGTGCTGTCAGATCGACCGCGGGCACCTCGAGCTGGCCGAGACCACACTCGTGACACTCGCAAAGCAGCCAATCCGCGGGTCCATCGTCTATCCGCGCCTGCTCGAGGTTCGGGCGCAATTGCGCCTTGCCCAGCACCGACCCCGTGAAGCGCTGAAGGACGCTGCCCGGGCGGGCGTGATCCTCGAATCCGAATTCCCAAACACGACCCCTGGAGCCATCCCCTGGCGTTCCACCGCCGCCCTGGCCAATCTGGCCCTCGGGGAGCCCGAACGCGCGCAAGTGATGGCCGAGGAAGAACTTGAGATCGCACGCCGCGTCGGCGTGACCCGGATCGTGATCCGCGACCTGCGAGTACTCGGTCTTGCGCGCGGCGGGAAGGCAGGTTTGGCTCTCCTCGCCGAAGCCGTCGACACGGGCGAGACATACCCAAGCCGACTGGAGCGCGTCCGCGCCCTGGTCGACCTAGGAGCCGCTCTGCGCCGCGCGAACCGGCGAGCGGATGCGCGCGAGCCGCTGCGGACCGGGCTCGATCTAAGCCACAAGGGTGGCGCCAGCGTGCTCGCCGACCGAGCCCAGACCGAGCTGGTCGCGACCGGCGCCCGGCCGCGGCGCCCGGAGTCCAGCGGCATCGACTCGCTGACCGTGAGCCAACTAAGGGTCGCCGAGCTCGCGGCCCGCGGACTCACCACCCGACAAATCGCCGAGGCCCTGTTCGTCACGCCGAAGACCGTCGAGTACCACCTCCGTCAGACATACCGAAAGCTCGACATCGCCTCGCGCGGAGAGCTGCCGGAGATGCTGAAGACGGCGCCGCCGAAGGCGGGGCCGCCGAGCGCGGAGACGCTGAAGGCGGCGTGAGTCGCGTTCCCTGGCCAGCGGAGTGAAATCGCTCTAGCCCTGGCCGAACCCCCGGGCCCTCCCGGGCAGGTCGCGCCGCCGCCAGAGCAGTGATGCGGTATGCTCGCATCATGAAGCGGACGACCGTGATGCTTCCCGACGACGTGCTTGCACGGCTGCGGCACGAGTCGCGGCGGCGCGGCACATCGGTGGCTGAGATCGTGCGCGAAGCAGTCGAGCTTCACGTTCCTGGGGCGGAAGCGGGCAAGCCCCTTTCGTTCTTCGCGATCGGCGAGGGCGGCCCGCCCGACGCGTCCGAGCGGGTCGACGAGTTCGTCAGCGCGTCCGTCGACAGGCGCCTGGGCCCAAGCGGCTGAATGCTCGTCGTTGACGCCGGCCCGCTGGTGGCGGCTGCCGCGGTCCGCGATCGCAATCACCGACGGTGCGTGGACTTGCTGGCGCACGCGACGCACCCGCTGGTCGTGCCGATGCTCGTGGTGACGGAGGTTTCGTACTTCCTGGCCGACCGCCTCGGCGAAGTGGCCGAGCGGGCCTTCGCTGAGTCGCTGCGCTCGGGCGAGCTCCTCACCGAGCCGGTCGAACCCGCGGACTGGGATCGAATCGCCGAGCTGCTGGATCGGTATGCCGACCTCCGTCTCGGGATCGTCGACGCATCGATCGTCGCGGCATGCGAGCGCCTCGGTCAGACACGGCTCGCCACGCTCGATCGGCGCCACTTCTCGGTAGTCCGCCCACAGCACTGTCCCGCGCTCACGCTCGTTCCCGAATGAAGACGGATCAACCGCGAGCCCGACAAGCCCATCGGCCCGCCCCTCAGAGTGCTAGTGTGCAACTTGCTGGTTGCGGGAACATAGCAGCTGCGCAACTCCGTGGTTGCGCGTAGCGAGATCGATCGACGAGGAGACCTGCCGATGACCGACAGAATTCAACGGGAACTGGAGCTGAACGCCCTTCCCGAAGCGGTCTGGCAGGCGGTCACCGATCCCGACTGGCTGGCCGACTGGCTCGCCGACGAAGTGCTGCTGGAGCTGTGGCCCGGAGGCGAGGCGCGCTTCAGGATCGGCGCCGAGATCCGCACCGGCTGGGTGGAGGAGGTCTCTCCCCCGCGCGCCGGCGCCCGCGACGACGAGCTCGGGGCAGCGGGCCGGCTGGCCTTCTGGTGGGCGCCCGACGGCGAGCCGGCATCGCGCGTCGAACTGCAGCTGATCCCGCTCGACGGCGAGGCGACCCGTCTGCGCGTGGTCGAGACCCGGCCCCTGGAGATCCTCGACCTGATCGGCGTCCCGCTCCCCGGTCACGGCGGCTCCAGCTACGGCCCGGCGCTGGTAGCGGCGGCCTGACGATGGCCTCAGACCCCGCCGGACCGGTGTTCAGCGCACTGGCCGACCCCACCCGCCGGCAGCTGCTGAGCACGATCGCCACCGCACCCGCGACAGCGACCGAGCTCGCCAGTCGGCTGCCGATCTCCCGCCAGGCCGTCGTCAAGCACCTCAGCACCCTGTCTGACGCCGGACTGCTGGAGCGCGAGCGCACCGGACGCGACGTCCGCTACCACGTCACCCCCGCTCCACTCTCCGACGCCGTCTCCTGGATGACCTCGCTCGGCGGGCAGTGGGACGAACGCCTCGCCGCGCTCGCGCGCACGCTGCGCAGCTGATTCCTCGTCCCGCAGCTCACGCTCAGCCGTTGACCCAAGGCAGGCTGGCAAACGCGCCGATCCGGGCCCGCAACTGCAGCAGCGGGCTGAGGCGGGGCACCGCGTAGAAGATCCCCCCGGCCGTGGTCCGCAGCGTGCGGACCGTCCGCCACCCGTTCCCGACCCGCTTCTGGATCACCACCGTCCCGGCCACCGGGGCCTTGCCCCAGAGGATCACCGACTTCTTGTTGCGCGGCACCGGCAGCGCGACGAACGGGAAGCGGAACGCCGCCACGGACAATTTCGGAACTCCATTGCCGAAGTACAGGCCAGCGCCGGCAAAGCTGTTCGTCTTTCCGGGTGGGTCGCGCAGCTGAAACCAGTAGACGTGGCTGACGTCCTGGCTCCAGAGTTCATAGAATCCCTCCGACAGGTACGCGGCCTGGACGGCTTGGGTGAGTGGCGCGGGAGGGCTGGTGGACCAGTCGATCTCGGTGATCCACAGCGATTTGGGGCCCGCCGGCAGCACGTGGTGGGTGCGCTCCGCGGCGTGCAGCACGCGCCAGATCTTGCCGAGATCAGGCACCGCCACATCATCGGGCAGACGCGCGTTGATGGTCGGCGCGAGCCCATAGGGATGATGGTCGAGCGCGTCGAGATGGGGCGGGTCGGCGCACGCCTCGGCGCGCAGGGCCGGCGTGAGGCAGAACAGCCCGTTCAGGAAGACGATCGGCGCCATCCGGCCGACGCCGGGGGGATCGCCATACGGCGCGGTCCCGGCCGCCAGCACAAAGGCGTGCGCCTGCACGTGCTTGATCGCGGTGTAGAAAGCGTTGAGCAAGGCCCGGTAGAGGACCGGGCTCTCGGCAACGATCGATCCGTTGACTCCCTGGACCCACTGGGGCATCAGATAGCTGGGCAGATTGGGCTCGTTCCAGGCCTGGAAGTAGCTCACCTCGGGCAGCATCCGCCCGTGGTGCAACGGATCAGGGAAGTGGCCGGAATAGCGCAGCGCCAGGGCGTGGGCGAACGCTGCAAACGCCTGCGGGCTGGGATCCCAGGCCCCCTGGAGGACGTAGCTGGGGCGGTCGGGACCCTCGGCCCAATTCGGCGCGCGGTTGACCAGCAGGACGACGGTCTGGGCACCGGCCGTGGCGGAGCGGATGGTCGCATCGAGCGACGCCCACTGGTAATGCGGATCCCTCGGGTTTGCAGCGTTGAATCCACTCGGCAGATCAAACGGTGCGACCGTGTTCCAGGCGATGCCGATCCGGACCGAGGTCGAGCCGAGCTGCTGAGCGCGGGCCAGCCATACCGAGCGAACGGAGCTGGATGGCGATTGAAACGCCGGGTCGTCAGCCAGGCCGGTCGTGAACACCGCGGGACCCGGCACCGAGGCCGCCTGAGAACTCGCCGGCCGCGCAACACCGAGCGTCGCCACGGCCAGGACTGCGATCACGCGTAGGATCCGCCATCTGCGCTGGGCGTGATGCGTTGCTGTGCGGTTCAAGATGGCGCGATCATAGGGTTCGGAACCTCCGCAGCCACCCGCTGGTGCGCGGATGGTCTCGCCGGTCACAGGACCCCCACTGCGACCAGGGCTCCCAGGGCGCCAATCACACCGCCGCCAGCGAGGTATAGCCCTACCGTGGCGCGCAGCCGGGCCGGGCGCGGCCCGTAGCCTGGATCGCCGGCGACCAGATGCCGACCGGGGACTTCGCGGAACCCCGCCGCCGGCACCGGGCGCTCGTCTACGAGGCGCTCGGCGAGACTGCGGTCGGGCGGCTCCAGCGGGAATTCGGATTCCTGGTCGGTCATCTCAGCATCCGCTTAGAACAGCAGCGAGCTCGGGTCCAGAGCGCGCGCCCGGCGATAGTCTGCGACCGCCGGACGCGGTTGCCCGGCTTCGGTTTCCAAGCGTGACAGCACCAGCCACGGTTGCCAGTTCTGGGGCTCATCGGCCGTCGCCTTCCGGGCCGCGGTTACCGCCGCCCCGAAACGCCCCTGGAGTTCGAGCACGAGCGCCGCCTGGAGTTGCGCCGATTCAGCGCCGGGCTCGATCCGGAGGGCTGAGCGCGCGTCGGCCAACGCCGAGCTGGTGTTTCCCAAACTTGCCTGTGTCTGGCTCGCTCGCACCGCCTCGGTGCTGGCCAGCGGCACGCCGATCGCCACCAGGCCCGCGATCGCGGCCACGGCCAAAACAGCGCGAATAGCTGTCCGCGTCCCCTTTGACGAAGATGTCCGCGTCCCCTTTGACGCGGAGGGCTTGGCGGGTGCCAGGGCCGCGGCGCCCAGTAAGAGGATCGCGACCGGCAACACCGGCACCTGCCACACCCAGTCAAACCCGGCCGAGATCAGGAAGGCCGCCACGGCAGCGGTTACCGCCGCCGCTTGGACCCGAGTCGCTGCCGAGCTGGTCACGGCTGCTCGGACTGCAGCCCCGAGCAACGTCAGTAGAAACGCGGCGAGCAGCACGAGCCCGATCAGTCCGAGCTCAACCAGCGTCTCGACGTAGAGCGAGTGTGCGTCCACCACGTAGGTCGAGACGCGCGCGCGTGGCAGGTAGACCAGCTGGAACGTCCCGGGGCCCCAGCCGCCGAGCACGTGCCCGGGTAGAGCGTCAATGCCCGTCGTCCAGTACGCATAACGGCCGTTGCCGCTCAGCGCGCCGAATCTGGCGATCTGGTCATGATGCAGGGCGGCCGCGCTGGGCTGTTTGAAAGCGCTCCAGGCGTGCGCGAGCCGCCCGGGGGCGCCGAGTCCCAGGGCCAGGGCCAGCGCGATCACCACCACCACCGCCAGCAGCGCTGAGGCCCGGCGTGGGGAGACCCGGATGACCCTCGGCCGCGTTCCGTGTCGCACCGCCAGCGCGACCCCGACCTGCGCCAGCCCCACGCCGGCGCAGACGAGCAGGACGGCCAGCAGCAGCGATGCCCCCTGATGGCGAGCGACCGCCGTGGTGGCGCCCTGTTCGATCGCCGACCGGTGCACGGCGCCGGCAATCAGCGCTGCGCTCCCGGCTGCGCAGAGCAGCAGGGTCACCAGCTTTGGAATGCGATCAGGAGCGAGCGCCAGGAACACGCCCAGTGCTACCGCATCGGCGATCGCCCCGCCTCGGGAGAAGGTGAGGTATCCGCATAGGCAGATGACCGGGATCGCGGCTGCGCCCGCCGCCTGGGCGGCCAGCGTCCGAGCTGATGTGGCGATGCCAAGCAACAGCGGGATTCCCAGCGCGACGAGCGCGCCGAGCGCATTCCAATAGTTCAATGGCCAGCTGAGACGCTCATGGGAACCCGGCAGCAGGGTCGCCGTGGTCTGCGAGCCCGGGAAGGTTCCCGGACGCAGCCGTGATACGACCGCCAGCGCGGCGATCACGAACACGGCGAAGGCGACCGCGGCGACGGTATGGCGCAGAGCGCGCCGGCGGTCGGTGAACGTGGTGATCGCCAACGCCAGCACCCCCAGGTAGCACGCCACCCGGGATAGCTCCTCCAGACTGCGCTCTGAGCTGAGCGACCATGTGGACGCGGCCGCGGTCCAGACCACAAACGCGCCGAACAGCGCCAGCGCACTCCAGCCGGCGCGACTCAGGCGCGCCGAGGGCAGCACTGCGCAGGCTGCGCCCAGGAGGACGACCCACCAGACGATCACGCCGACATGGCTTCGCACCACCAGGTCATAGCCGCCGCCGTCCAGGCCCAGGTACAGCACCAGCGTCGCGCAGAGGGCCCAGATCCATACGGCACGCCAATCCACGCGCACCGTGCCACGCAGCCGTGCGGCCGTTACGCCCGGTATCACCGACTCCATCGGCTGGTCAGCCGGATCGGCGACGGCGCAGCGCGACCGCCCCGACGCCGAACGTACTCAGAATCAGCGCGATCGGAACAGCGGCGTCCGAACCTCCGTTCGTCCCTGAGCCAATCAGCGCGTCCACCAGCGTGCCGAGCGGCGATGAGCCGCTCCCGGACGAGCCTCCGCCTGAGGAGCCTCCACCTGATGAGCGACCGAGGCGCCCGGCGGAACGGGACCGGTGGCGCGCGCCGGGCGGGGCGAAGCGCCGGGCGAGCGCGGCGGTCCTACGCCCATCAGCTCCCTGGCGGACCAGCACGGCCTGAGTCGACGGCGTGACCGACCCGATCGCCCGCGTTGATGGCGCGGTGGTGGCGGGCGGAGTGCTGGAGCGGCTTCCCCCAGCTGTGGGAACGCTCTCCACGTACTGGTCGGCGCCGGAGTTGCTGGGCGGGATCACCGAAAAGGCGCTCGCGCCCGCGGGAAGCAGGAGAGCGATCACGAAGGCGAGCATCGTAGCTCGCTTGTGCATAACCCTCACCGCCCACAAGATACGCAGTGCGAGCACGGAAGCTGACAGTTGGTAGGAAATTCGCGTCGCTCGGACTGCTGAGGTGGCGCGTGAGCCCTTAGCATCGGCCGGGATGAACAGCGGGCCGCGGATTCTGAACCTGATCGACATGGCGCCCAACAAGCAGGGCCCGGTCGAGTTGCAGGTGATCGAGACGGCCCGACAGGCCAGCGAACTTGGGATGGAGTTCGTCGCCTACTTCAGTCAGAGCATCCCTGAATGGTTCGAGGCCGATATGGCGGCCGCCGGTGCCAGAGTTGGCAGGTTCGACAGCTCGCAGTGGACCTCTGCGGTGATGGCCATCTGCCAGCAGGAGCGGCCGGACCTGGCGCATTTCCATTTCGGCCCCCATGCGGGGATGAACGAGGCGTCGCGCCGCGGCATCAAGGTCGTCAGAACCGAGCACTCCCCTCGGCCGCCACGGTCACTCCCGCCGTTGCGAGTCGCGATCCGGCATTGGCGCACGCGCAAGGTCGACCTGTTCATCGCCGTGTCCGAGTTCATCGCGCGGCAGACGATGCGTGACTTCGGCGTCGGCCGGGGGCGCATTCGTGTCGTACTCAACGCCACCGACATCACGCGGTTTCGACCCCGGCCGGCGGACCGGGACCGTCTTCGTCGTGAGCTGTTTGGGGTGACTGACGAGCGCGTGGTGGTCACGGTGGCGGCGAATCTGCGAGCGGCCAAACGCCAGCAGCTCGCGATCCTGGCGATGGCGGAAATACGCCAACGAGTCCCCGATGCCCGGCTGGTGCTCGCCGGTGACGGACCCGATCGCGAGCGGCTGCTGAGCTTGGTGAGTGAAAGCGGCCTCGGCGACGTGGTGGCGGTCCTCCACGGCGACAACGACGTGGCCGCGATCTATGCCGCCTCTGACATCGCGCTCCTGCCTTCGACGGGGGAGGGACTGCCGGGCGGAGGCATTGAGGCGCTGGCGTGCGGACTGCCGCTGGTGGCCACACCCAACGGCGGGACGCCCGAGGTCTACGAGGACGGAGTGAGCGGAGTGTCAGTCCACGAGCAGACCAGTCACGGGATAGCGCAGGGGCTGCTGCCGCTGATCCAGGATAGATCGGCTCGGGAGGCGATGGGTCGCGCTGCGCGGGACCGGGCGGAGGAGCTGTTTGCCATCAGCCGTCCCGCGCGTGAGACGATCGCCGTCTATCGGGAGCTCGTCGGCCGTGGCGCCAAGAGCTCGAGCGCCTCGCTCAGCGAGCGCGCGACCTCATAGCCGCGCGCGTCCAGATACGCGCGCGAGCGCTGACCGGTCATCACGGCCGTAAATCGCACGACCGCGGCGCGGGCCGCCCTGCCGTCGCTGTCGGTGTCGCCGATGAACCCGTCGGCGTGGCACCGCCGCAGCGCCTGCGCTTTGGCGGACACCGCCCGATCAGGTTCGACGACGATCAGCTCGTGGATGAGTGAGTCGATGCCCGATGCCTGCACCGAGCACCGAGCACCTTCACGACGGCGGCGCGCGGTGATCACGGTGACCACGGCGCCGTCGGCGCGCAGACCGCCCAGCGCGCGTCTGACACCGGTCAATGCTCGGTCGGATGCGAGCCACTCGTCCGTTTCGACCAATTCGGCCCATCGCTGCGCCACCCGCTCAGCGTCAGCGGCCGCGTAGCCGAGACCCCGTATAGCCCCCATCGTCGTCGCACCGGACCGTTTGGCGCGCCAGAAGCGCAGCTCATCAAGCTTCTCGCCGGTCGCCCAGAGCAATGCCTCCCGCGCGACGCCCACCTGACGGCGGCGGGCGTCGATCAGCGTTCCGTCGAGGTCGAACGCGATCCGCACATGAGCCCAAGCTCTACCCACCTGTCGGGCTGCGAGGCTAGTGTCGTGATTCGAAATTTCGAATCACGACACTAGTTTGCGCCACGCCGCGTCAGGACGACCGGCACCGTCTGGATGATCAGCTTGATATCGGTCCACAGCGACCAGTTGGCCACGTACAGGTAGTCGAGCATGATCATCTGCTCGAAGGGAATATGAGCGCGCCCCATCACCTGCCAGACGCCGGTGATCCCAGGCGTGATGTCGAGCCGGCGCCGAGCCCAGCCATTGACGTTCTGGTCCTCCTCGGCGATCAGCGGCCGGGGGCCGACGAGGCTCATCTCGCCGCGCAACACGTTCCACAGCTGCGGCAGCTCGTCGAGGCTGGTGAGCCGCAGAAAGCGCCCGACGCGTGTGATGCGCGGATCGTGTTCCAGATCCAGCCACATCGCCTGGCGGCTACTGGCCAGCAGCGATGCTCGCTGAGCCTCGGCGTCGACGACCATCGAGCGGAACTTCGTCAGCCGCAGGGGCTTACCGCCGCGCCCGACCCGGTTCTGGCGAAACAGAACCGGACCCGGTGAGTCGAGCTTGATCGCCATCGCGGCGACGATCCAGATCGGAGCGGTCGCCAACAGCAGCACCGACGCGCCGACGATGTCCATCGTCCGTTTGAACAGCCGGTTCGAACGGGCCAGCGAGGGAGTGTTGATGCCGATCAGGGTGATGCCCTCCAGGTGATCGACGGTCGCTGCCGGACCCATCATCGCGGCCAGCGAAGGCAGCGCGCTGATCTTGACCCCAAGCTGACGGCAGACGCTGATCAGGTCAAGCAGCGCGTCGTCCTCAATGCCCTCGGCGGACACGATCACGCGATCGATCCTGTGCTCCTCGATGATCGCCGCCGGATCGACGTCAGCCAGCCCGCCGTCCACTGGCACCGGCAGCGGCCACCGTTCGTTCTCCGCGCGCGAGAGCGCGGACATCACCCTCAGCCCGTGACCCTGTTGTCGCAGCATCTGGCGCACGAGGATCGGCGTCATCGGGCCGCTTCCGACGAACATCACATGCTCGTCGCCGAGCAAACGGATCGCCGACTTGCGCGCCAGGGATCGAAAAACCAGCCCCAGAACGAACGCTAGGCTGACGAAGGCGAGCAGCTCCAGAAAGCTCAGCTTCCCCGGAGGTACTGCGTGAAAGTAGACCCACATCGCGACGGTGCCCACCAGCAGGGCGTGGGCCATGGCGGGGATGTCGTCAACCGTCGCGTAGCCGACCCGGCGCAGACCGGCGCCGTACAGCCCATACGAGGTGAACAGCACGATCCACATCGGGAGCGTCAGCACGGCCCACAGCATGTGCGCGCCAGTCTGCGGGATGCTCAGCAGCGACCACGAGCCGATCCCCGCACCGAGCGCGAGCAGATCCGCCGTGACCAGCAGTCGGCGGATGCTGTAGTCGCGCCCCCGGCCCTTCGAAACCCTTCGGGCTTCGAGCCCCCGATTGAACGCCGGCGACCCGGTGACGGCCTCCTCGAGGACTCGCAGCGTTGGAGCGTCCACTACCGCGGCCTCCAGCACTTCCTCCAGGATCGAACCACGCCGCCTTATCATCATGATTGCCCCCTCCCCGCTAACACGGTCGGGGCCCAATCCCTGGACCCACCCACGGCGCAAAGGCTACCCGAAATTAGCGGCATTCGCCAGTGAGTTCGGGACCAAGTTTGGCGGGCTCGGTGGAGGCAAAGCAAAGCACGGGTACAGTACCGGCGTGTTGGATTCGCCGGCAAGCTCGATCTCACCTCGGCAGCGGGCGGCGGCACTCGGCTTCGCCGGCGCCACGGTCTGGATCACGGCGCTGCCAGCCGCCGGCAAGACCACATTGGCGGCTGCGCTCGAGCACGAGCTGTTGGACCGCCGACGCCCCGCGTATCGGATCGACGGCGATCAGGTTCGCCGCGAACTTTGCCGTGACCTGGGGTTCGATCACGAATCGAGGACCGAGAACGTGCGCCGGGTTGCTCACGTGGCCCGCATGCTGGCTGACGCCGGCCTCGTCACGATCGTGGCGCTGATCAGCCCCTACGCGGAGGATCGCGAGCAGGCTCGCCAGATCCACGCCGACGCCGGCTTGGCGTTTCTGGAGATCTTCATCGACACGCCGCTCGAACTTTGCGAGCGGCGCGACCCCAAGGGCCTCTATGCCCGCGCCCGCCGGGGCGAGCTGAAGGGTTTCACCGGGGTGGACGGCGCCTACGAACGGCCTGCGCATCCTGATCTCCGGCTGGAACCCGAGCCGGTGCAACGGTGGATTCGGCGCGTCTGCGACCTACTGATGGCCGATCGCGCGCTCACCGCACCACCCACCCGCGCCCATTAGTCGTTTGCCAGTAGGGTTATGTTGGGGCCGCCTTTCTGCCGTGAAGCCGAGTTTGCTTCTCATGCCAAATCTGGAGCGGATGAAACATATGACCGTGCGCCGCATTGCTCTGGGGATCCTGGTTGCCGTCCTGGGGTCCGCCTGGATGGCCGGTGCGGCCGCGGCTGCAACGGCGACGGGCGAGCCGGTCGTAGTTGGATCAATCAGCAACTTCGGCTCGCTGTCCGGAACGACGGCGGTTGCGGTGTCCGGCAACTACGCGTATGCCGCCTCATACTGGTCCGGCGAGCTGAACGTCATCGACATCTCCAATCCGGCCAATCCGACGCTGGTGGCGTCGACGGCCTCTTCGTCGACGATGACCGCGGCCACCAACGTCACCATCTCCGGCAACTACGCGTTCGTGACAAGCAAGAACCGGAACGCGAGCCTGACCAGCAACGATGACACGACCGGCAACAGCCTGACGATCGTGGACATCAGCAACCCACGGGCTCCCGTGGTGGTCGGGAGCGTGCAGAGCAGCACTGAGCTGTTCGGCGCGTACGCCGTGGCCGTATCAGGCAATTATGCGTTCGTCGCCTCGCAGGGGCTCCTGTCAGGGCAGCCGGGCGCTCCTGACACGAGCGCCGGCTCGTTCACCGTGATCAACCTGAGCCCGATCGGAAGTCCGACGATCGTCGCTAACATCGACAGCGCCTCGCTGACAGGTACGCTGGCCGGTGGTTTGGATCACGCGACCGGGGTGTCGATTTCCGGTAACTACGCTTACGTCACGGCGTACTATGGCGAGCGCCTGACGGCGATCGATATCGCCAGTCCCACGAACCCAGCCGTGGTGGCGTCGCTTCGCGATCCAGTGAACTTCGCCTTCCCGAACGACGTCACGACCCAGGGCAGCTATGCCTACGTGGCCAACCAGGTTGGCACTGGCGGGATGCAGTTCACAATTGTGAACATCTCCAACCCGATCGCGCCGGCTGTCATCGGTTCGCTCACCGACCCCACCCTGGTTGGCGCCTACCGAGTTCGCATCCACGGCAACCTCGTCTACGTGTCCGCCAACGGCGCGAGTTCGGTGGCCGCGATCGACGTCTCTAACCCACGCGCGCCGCGGCTGGCCGGCTCGGTCACCGACCCCCGTCTGGCCAACGTCGACGGCCTGGCGGTGAGCAGCACGGGCCGATACCTGGTCGCCACCGCACCGCGGCTCACCAGCGACCGCGCCGTCACCTATCCGCCGTATCCGCTTCAGACCAGCGGCCCGACGAACACCGGCACCGTCTCGGTGATCGACCTGGAGCCGTCGCCGCTGTCGGTTTCGATCGCGCCTGCCTCGGAGCCGGCCAATCCGACCTCCCATTCCGCCAACTTCAGCTTCGCCGCCAGCGACGCGGTGACCACGGTTCAGTGCTCGCTGGACGGCGCCGCCCCGGGCCCGTGCACGAGCCCGACGACCGCCAGCTACGGTTCGCTGGGGGTCGGGAATCACACCTTCACCGTCACGGCGACCGATGCCACCGGCGCCACCGCCCAGGCCTCCTACACCTGGACGATCGGCGCACCGCACAACAGCGCCCTACCGAAGATCTCAGGCACCGCGCAGCAGGGCCACAAGCTGACGGCCACCAGCGGCGTCTGGCCCGGCGCCCCCTCACCGACCTTCTCATACCAGTGGAAGCGTTGCAACGCCAAGGGCCTGAGCTGCAAGTCGATCTCCAAGCAGACCAACCGCAGCTACACGGTCACCACGGCGGACGTTGGCTCGCGCCTGGAAACGGTGGTCAGGGCGACCAACTCGGCCGGATCCGCAACCGCTACGTCCGCCGCCACCAGGACCGTCACCTGGTCCTCCTCGGCCTTCGCCAGCGCTACGCTCAGCAAATCCAAGACGAGCAGTCCCGGGATCAGCCTCTCGATACCCTCGCCCGGCGACAACCTGAAGCTGAGCAAGCTGGTGATCTCCCTCCCCAAGGGCATCGGGTCCCACGCCACCAACCATGCGCTGGCGACCGGTCTATCGGTAAAGGACCTGCATCGCAAGCGGCTGGCCTTTACCGCGGCACTGTCGCACGGCAAGCTGACCCTGACGCTCAAGAAGCCGCCCACCGGCGTGACGCTCACGGTCGCGCGCGGACTGGTCTCAATCTCGGCCGCCCTCGAGGGCCGCATCAAGGCGGGCAAGGCAAAGTCCGAGAAGCTTTCGCTGACCGTGTACTACAGCGGCAAGCCCTCCCGCCAGGGATCGATCAAGTTCCGCCTGGCCTGAGTGCTGTAGGGCCGAGTGATCTGTACGGCTTGACTAAGCCGAGATCGTGGCGTCGAGGGCGCCGCGCAGGATCTTCAGCGCCTGCCCCACTGTCTGGTGGCTGACGTTGAGCGGCGGCAGCAGCCGCACGACGGCATCGCCGCGGCCGCCGAGCTCGACGATCAAGCCGCCTTGCAGCGCAGCCCGCTGGACCGCCTCGGCGGCGCGGCCGTTCGGTTCGCCGGTGAGCGGATCGACCAGCTCCAGCCCCAGCATCAGACCGGCGCCCCGCGCCTCAGCCACGATCTCGTAGCTGTCGGCGAGCTCCCGAAGCCCGGCCAGCGCCACCGCCCCCAGCTCGCGCACGTTGTCAAGCACGCGATCGCGCCTGATGATCCTGATCGCGGCTGCGCCGGCCGCGAACGCCAGCTGGTTCCCGCGAAATGTCCCCGTGTGGGCGCCGGCGCCCCACACGTCCAAGCGCTCGTCGAAGAGGATGATCGCGACCGGCATGCCGAGACCGCCGGCGGCCTTGGACGCAACGATCACATCGGGAACGATTCCGTGCTGCTCGAACGCGAACCAGCTCCCCGATCGACCGCACCCGCACTGGATCTCATCCACGATCAACGGGATCTCAAGCTCGCGCGTCACCCTTCGAATTCCCTGCAGGAACTCGGTCGAGGCGGGAATCACTCCCCCCTCGCCCTGGACGACTTCAACGATCGCCGCGGCCGGCAACGGGATCCCGCCTGACGGATCGCGCAGCGTCCGCTCGAAATACTCCACGCAACGACGTCCAAGGGTTTGCGGATCACCCGTGATCGAGCCTCGAAGCTCGTACGGATACGGGAAGAAGTGAACGCCAGGCATCTGGTTGGCGACGCGCTCCTTCTGAGACACCAGCGCCGACACGGCCATCGCGCCGTGGGATCCGCCGTGGTAGCCGCCCTGGAACGCAGCCACCTCGGAGCGTCCGGTAGCGGTCTTGCACAGCTTCAGCGCCGCCTCGACAGCGTTGGCTCCGGTCGGCCCACAGAAGCCGATCTTCGTCCGCGATCGCATCTCGGCGGGGAGCATCGAAAGGTGTTGTGACGCAAATTCGTCTCGTACCTCGGTCGGGAAGTCCAGACCATGCTGAAACAGCGGCAGCTGGCGCTCAATCGCTTCCAGCAGCTCCGGATGCGAGTGCCCCAGAGGAAGTGACCCCGCTCCGTCGAGGAAGTCGATGAACACATTGCCGTCGAGATCCTGCACGTAGGAGCCAGATCCGCGGGCGATCGCAATCGGCAGCCGGCGAGGATACGTCCGCGCGCTCGATTCGCGCGCGTCCTGGCGCGCCAGCAGCTCGGCTGACCTGGGGCCCGGCAGCGGGCCGCTGACCGCCGGCTCGTCGAACAGCGGCCAGACGTCTGAACGACACGACTCGCGCGCCGTGTCGACCGGGATCGGTGTGATGGTCATCTGGTTGCCCCTTTTGCCTTCGCCTGCCCTCAGGCCGAAGCCTCGGCGAGGTCGGCGGCCTGCACCATCTCTCCCATCGCCACCAGCAGCTTGCGTGGCCCGCTGAACGGCCGGCGCGCGTGGGAGACGATCATGTTGTCGACGGCGATCAGGTCGCCCTTCTGCCAGGGGAATTCGACGCACAGTTCCTCGAACAGCTCACCGATCCGGTCGATGACCTCGTCGGGGATCGGGGTCCCATCGCCAAAGTAGACGTTGCGAGGGAGATCCTCGTCGCTGAACAGCTGACGGAGGGCGCTCCTCGTCTCCTCGTCGAGGCAGGAGACGTGGTGCAGCTGAACTTGGTTGAAGAAGATCTCCTCGCCGGTGCGTGGATGCGTCCTCACCGCCTTGGCGACCTGGCCGATCCTCAGCCCCTGCTCGGTCCACTCGCAGCTCATCCCGGCATCCGAACAGACCTTCTCCACTTCTGATCTGTCGTCAGTGTGGAAGAAGTCCTGCCACGGCACGTCGATCCCCTCGGAGAAGTTGCGCACGTAGAGCAGGCCCTTTTCAACGAACTCGTCGCGAATATCCGGATCGAGCGCCGAGAGCACAGTCCGGCAATCCAGGATTGGCGTCTCGCCTCGGTCAGGCGCCGGCGTCACGCAGAAGAAGAACTGGCGCAGCGGCCATGACGGGAGGTGAGAGCTCTCGTTGTGAAACAGGATCATCTTGTCGGGCGGGTAAGGCGTCGACCCGTAGATTCGCTCGCTGGCGGCTTCGGGGGGGAGGTCGCCGTATTCCGCAAACAGATCGCTGGCGATCCCCGAGGCGACGGCTTCGAAGTCGGCGGCGTCCTTGAGCCCGAATCCCCGGAACAGGATCGCTCCGTACTTGTCCAGGTAGCCGTCGATCTCCGCTCGGTTGGACTGACACCAGCTGACCAGGTCGACATTGTCGACCGCGGGGGTGATCACGAGCGGCAGGGTGCCCTCATTGCCGGGCAGGAATCCCGTCTCCACCAGTTTGGCCGTCGTGACGGCCTTGCGTCGCATCCCCCTGAGTCCACCGGTTGCGCCGGGGGCCCCCTGTCCTGTGGTCATCTTTCCTCCTGATCGATTGCTAACTCATTGTCGAGGATCGCGGCGACGCCGCTCCGTATCACGCGCCAGCTGCTGGTGCGGCCGGCAACCGCCGCGATGAATCCCCGCTCGGGATCGCTGAGGTCCATCAAACTCCACTCGGTGGGCTCATCGCCCGACCCCGCCGTGCGCAGGATCGCCACGGGCTGCCCGGGAGCAAGCGTAACATCGAAGCTGTCGAGCGGGAGGCTCAGACCGTCCCCCCGGGCCTTGATGAAGGCCTCCTTCCGCGTCCAGCCGGAGAGAAACGCCCGCGGTTGGAGCGAGTCAGGGAGGGAGCGCAAAACCTTTACCTCGGCGGGCGAGAAGAAGCGCTCGGCGATTAGGTCGCGCGAAAAGTCCGCGTCGTCCAGCTCTACGTCGACGCCCACTTCGACGCTCGAGCTGAACGCAAACAGCGCCAGGGGTCCGGAGTGCGAGACGTTGAACCAGGGCCCATTCCGATCGAGGCGGGGCTTTCCGTGCTGGCCATAGGTGAACCGAATATCTCCGGGATTGCACCCGACGTACCGGCCGAGCAGAACGCGGAGCAGCCCGCGGCCGGCGACGTACCGGGACCGATCGCGCTCGAAACGGAACCGCCGCGCGCGCTCGCGCTCGTCGGCGGCGAGAACACGGTGAAGCATCTCGGACACCTCCGTCTCGGCGTCGAGCGAGGCACGCCAGACATGGAGTTCGTCGACCGGCAGCGAAGCGGGCAGCGCCCGCGGAACAGACTGCATTGATTCAGAGGGCCATCCGCGCGTCATCCCGAGCGCGGAGGGCTTAGCGCCCACAGCTGATCCCACTGGTGTAATTGTATGAGCCGACGCAGGTAAATACCAGAGGCGCGAAAAAGCCTGACCGACCGTCTACGATGTGCGCGGCGTCGCGTCAGGATGAAAGCGACATGAACCCGGGGCAGCACTAACGCCAGCATGAAAGCAGTCGCCATTGCAGCCGCTCGCTCCACAGTGATCGGCGACGACGGGAACGCGCTCGGTCCTCGGATCGTGGCGGCGCTCGCCACGATCCTGCAACGCCAGACCGACCGTGGCGAGCTGCTGCTCGGTTACGCAGCGGACGAGCACGCGTTGCCGGTTCCTGTGTCGCTGAGCCTCGGCGACGATCCCAGCTTTCCTGAGCTGCTGACCCGCGTCGCCGGCGCGATCGAAGCGGGGGCCGCGGGGCAGCCACCGGGTGCTCACGCCGTCCCATTCGATGCCGTGGTCGCGCTCGACCAGGACCCGCCCGAGGTGAGGCACGACCCAATCTGGCTCGTCGCGCAGAAAAGCTCGGACGGTGTCAGGTTGATCCTGCATGGCAACGGAGGTGTCCCCGGCGAGGAAGCGGCTGAGGGATTGCTGGGGCATCTGAGAACGCTGCTGGAGGGCCAGACCTCAGATACCGACCGACCGATCAGCGCGCTGGGCATCCTCACCGAGGCTGAGCGCCACCAGCTGCTGGTGGGGTTCAACGACACGAGGGCTCCATACCCAGCCGCCTGTCTTCACGAGCTCTTCGAGCGACAGGCGCGACATACACCGGACCGGGTCGCCGTCGTGAGCGGCGAGCAGCGGCTCAGCTATGCCGAGCTTGACGCGCGCGCCAACCAGCTGGCGCGGCATCTGGTCGCAATCGGCGTCGGGCCCGAGGTGCTGGTGGGGATCGCGGTGCAGCGCAGCGCAGAGATGCTCGTGGGTCTGCTGGGGATCCTCAAGGCCGGCGGCGCCTACGTTCCGGTCGACCCGGCCTATCCAGCGGAGCGGCAGGAGTTCATGTTGCGCAGCTCCGGCGCCGCGGTGGTCGTGACCGAGGAGCGCCTGGTGGCAGGCTTGCCGCTCGCCGGCGTGACGGTCGTGTGCGTGGATCGTGACTGGCCGCTGATCGCCCAGCAGGAGAGAGAGCCCGCGCGCGTGGAGTGCGACCCAGAGCAGCTGGCGTATGTGATCTACACCTCTGGATCGACGGGTCAGCCCAAGGGCGTGCAGATCCCCCACCGCGCGCTGGTCAACTTCCTCACGACGATGAGCATCGAGCCCGGGCTGGGGCCCGAGGATGTGCTCGTGGCCGTGACCACGCTCTCGTTCGACATCGCCGGCCTGGAGCTCTACCTGCCGCTGCTGGCGGGGGCGCGGGTGGTGGTCGCCCCCGGTGAGAGCGTCTCAGACCCGCGCGCGCTCGCGCAGCTACTGGAGGACAGCGAGGCAAGCGTCATGCAGGCGACACCGACGACGTGGCGCATGCTGCTCGACGCGGGCTGGAAGCCCAGCCGGCCGCTGAAGGCGCTGTGCGGTGGAGAAGCGTTGCCCGTCGCGCTCGCCGATCGCCTGGTCGGCCTGGAGATCGAGCTGTGGAACATGTACGGCCCAACGGAGACGACGATCTGGTCGACCTGCGCGCAGGTGAGCACGCGTGGCAAGTCGCTGACGATTGGCCGCCCGATCGCGAACACCACGCTGTACATCCTTGACAGGCATCTGCGCCCGGTGCCCGTGGGGGTCGCCGGCGAGCTCTGGATCGGCGGGGACGGACTGGCGCGCGGCTACCGCGGGCGCCCCGACCTGACCGAGGAGCGGTTCATCCCCGATCCGTTCGTCCCCGGTGACGGCGCCCGGATCTATCGCACCGGCGACCTCGCCCGCTATCGGCCCGGTGGTGCGGTCGAATTCCTGGGCCGGATCGACAACCAGGTGAAGGTGCGCGGATTCCGGATCGAGCTCGGCGAGATCGAGACGGTGCTCACGCGCCACCCGGGCGTCGCGGAGGCCGTCGTCGTGGCGCGAGGAGCCACGGGCGCGGAAGCGGAGCTGGCCGCGTACGTGATCCCGAAGCTGGAGCCGGTGGCGGGACACGTGCTGCGCGAGTTCACGGGGAACACGCTGCCCGCCTACATGGTGCCCTCGACCGTGACGGCGCTCGACGCGTTCCCGCTGACCCCGAACGGGAAAGTCGACCGCAAGGCCCTTCCCGAGCCGACCCGCGGGCGCTCGGCAGAGCGGGAACTAGTCCTTCCGGAGACCCCGCTGGAACGCCAGCTCACCGCGATCTGGGAACGCGAGCTGGACATCTCACCGATCGGGGCGACCGACAACTTCTTCGACCTGGGCGTCACCTCGATCCTCGCCGCGACGCTGTTTGCCGCGATCGAGCACGAGCTCGGCAGCGAGCTGCCGCTCGGCGCGATCTTCCAGGCGCCGACGATCAGAGCACTGGCGCAGCTGCTGGCAGGAAGCGGCGAGAGCTCACGCTGGACGTCGCTGATCCCGATCCAGACCGAGGGCTCGCGCCCGCCCATCTTCTGCATCCACGGAGGGGCCGGAACGATCCTGCACCTCGCCGCGCTCTCGCGACGGCTCGGCTCCGACCAGCCGTTCTACGGCCTTCAGTCCCGCGGGCTCTACGGCGGCGCGTCCCCGCTGACCACGGTGCAGGAAATGGCCACCCATTACCTGTCAGAGATGAAGCAGGTCTGGCCAGAGGGACCGTGGTACTTGGGGGGCTACTGCTTCGGCTCGATCGTCGCCTTCGAGATCGCCCAGCGACTCCGGGCGCAGGGCGAAGAGGTCAAGCTGCTGGCGGTGTTCAACGGCCCGAGCCCGGTCTGGATCAAGCGCTGGGGCTGGCACGGCAATCAGCCGGCGTGGCTGGCGAAGCATCCCCGGCCGCCGAAGCCGAGCAGCGAGCAGCTCCGCAGGAGCAAGCTATCCACGCTGAAGCTCCGTCTCGGTCGCGCGTTGCGCGACCCTCGGCGCTTCTGGACCGGACTGATGTGGGAGCTTTGGGAGCCGCGCACCCGTCTCGCGCTGGCGCTCGGAAGACCGATTCCCGAGCAACTACGCGAGAAGTACTTCCTTGAGTTGCACAGCAAGGCCGAGCGTGCCTACTCGCCGACCCCGTTTGACGGCGAGATGATCGTCTTCTACGGCGAGGGCCTGTACGAGGACCCGGCGCTCGGCTGGGAGGGTCTGGCGACTGGCGGGGTCGACGCGTTCGCCGTTCCAGGCGAGCACGACAGCAATCGCCAGGCGATGATGGAGCCGGCTGTCGAGTTCGTCGCGGCGCGGCTCCAGGACCGCCTCAACCGGCTGTGACCTCAGGATCACCACCGTCGCCGCAGAGCAAGCTCAGGGGCGGGCTCGAGGCCGGATTGCGCCAGCATCTGCCCCGACCCGCATACCAGATCGCGGTCGAGGGCTATAACGGCGCCAGAGCGCTGGCGGGGCGCGGCCCGGGGCGCGGCCGGCTGCTGCCGGATTTCGTGATCATCGGCGCCGCCAAGGCCGGAACGACGAGCCTGTACGGGTGGCTCAGCGAGCATCCGTACGTGGCGCCCGCGACGCAGAAAGAGGTTCACTACTTCGACTACAACCATTACCGGGGCGAGAATTGGTATCGAGCGCATTTCCCGCTTGAGTGCGAACGCGCGGCGTTCGCCGCCGAGCACGGGAGACCGTTTCTCACCGGCGAGGCGAGCCCGCCCTACATCGCCCACGAGTGGGCCCCCCAGCGCCTCGCCCGCCTGCTGCCGGCGGCAAAGCTCCTGGTGACGCTCCGCAACCCCGTCGACCGCGCCTACTCCCAGTTCCAGATGTCCCGCCGGGAGGACGAGGAGCCGCTGGGGTCCTTCGCCGATGCCGTCGATGCCGAAGCGCAGCGGCTCGCACCCGAGCTGGCGCGCACGCGGGCCGACCGACGTTACAACAGCTGGCCGATCGGCTGCTGGTCCTACCTGATGCGCAGCCGCTACGCCGAGCAGCTGGAACGCTGGTTTGGCCTGTTCGCGCGTGAACAGTGCCACATCATGACGCTCGAGGAGCTCGCTTCCGAGCCGCACGGCACGCTCGATGCGGTCCACGAGTTCCTCGCGCTGCCGGCTCACCGCTACAGCGACCTCCAGCCACTGCACACCGCCACCTACGACGCGATCCCGCGTGAGATCCGCAGTCGCCTGACCGACTACTTCCGCCCCCACAACGAGCGGCTCTACCAGCTCCTGGGCAGGGATCTCGGCTGGGAGCGCGGTTCCGCCGACCCGCTGCCGGATCCGGCCCGGTTGGCGTCCTGAGCGGCGGCGGCCTCCCTGCTGAGGCGGCTGCGCATACGATTGCGATCGTGCCCAGAGTGGTCTTCATCACCGGAGCGGCGCGCGGCGTCGGTCGCGCGAGCGCGCTGGCGTTTGCACAGACAGGCGCCAGCGTCGCGCTCGCCGACATCTGCGAGCAGATCGAGGAGTGCCCATACCCGCTCGCCACCCGCGAGCAGCTCGAGGAGACCGCGCGCCGCTGCAGGTCAGCCGGGAGCCGCGTCAGCACCCATGTAGTCGACGTCAGGGATCAGGCCCAGATCGACGCTGCCGTGCAGAGCTGTAGAGACGAGCTCGGCCCCGTGGAGGTGCTCGTCAACAATGCCGGCCTCGTCGGCCCGGCGGGCGTGCCGGCGCATCAGCTCGACGAGCGGGCCTGGACGACGATGATCGACGTCGATCTGAGCGGCGTCTGGCGCTGCGCGAAAGCCGTGCTCCCGGACATGATCGCTCGGCGCGCGGGGGCGATCGTCAACGTCTCCTCGACCGCGGGGATGGTCGCATTCCCGTTCTTCGCCAACTATGTCGCGGCCAAGCACGGCGTCATCGGGCTGACCAAGGCGTTGGCGCTCGACTATGCGCCGCATTCGATCCGCGTGAATGCGGTGTGCCCAACTTCGGTCAGGGACGAGCCTGACCTCGACTCCGCGATGCTCGCGGGGGTCGCCGGGATGCTCGGCGTCGACGCCGCCGACTACGAGGCCCTATCCCTCCCCCATCATCCGCTCGGCGCGCTGGTGAACGCCGGCGACGTCGCGGGCGCGATCATCTGGCTCGCCTCCGACGCGGCGCAGCGACTGACCGGCGCCGTGATCCCTGTCGACGCCGGCTTCACCGCGCGCTGAAGGGCTACCCTCGAGGACGTCCGCCGGCCTCACGAAAGCGGCGGATGCCACCGGCCTCCGGCCTGACGCCGTCGCCGCCGGCGCCGGCGACCGCCGCTTCGGTTAGCTCGAGGTTGAGCAGCCGTGTCTGTGGGTCTGCGAGCGCCTGGCCAAGCAGCCGCTCGAAATCGGCGGCCAGACGCTCGATCGTGCCCGGCGCAAACAGCTCCGTGTTGTAGTTGAACTCGGCGACGATCCCATCGTCGAGCAAGTGAAGCTCGAGCGCGAGGTCAAACCGTGCCAAGCCGAGGTCGACGGGCACGAGGCTCGTCTCGGTGCCCGTCAGCTGCAGCACCGGCGGCGCACCGATGCGCACGCGGAAGTTCACCTGGAACAGCGGGCTGATGCCCGGCTGGCGCTCCGGTCTCATCGCGTCGACGACCAGTTCGAGCGGCACCTCCTGGTGCTCGTAGGAGCGGAGCACCGACTCCCGTAGGCCGGTGAGCAGCTCAGCGAACCGCGGATTGCCGGCCAGGCGGGCGCGAACGACGATCGTGTTGGCGAAGAAGCCGATCAGATGCTCGAGCCCGGGATGATCGCGATTTGCCATCGGACCGCCGACCAGGATGTCGTCCTGCCCGCTGCGCCGGTAGAGCAACGTCGCGAAGGCCGCCATCAGCAGCACGTACGGGGTCACCTGCTCGGACTGGCACACCTCCCGCACGCGCGCGGCGAGATCGGCGCCGAGCCGGATCGTGTGACTGGCACCGTCGAAGGTCTGCATCGCCGGGCGCCGCTTATCGGTCGGCAACCGCAGCACGGTCGGTGCTCCGGCGAGCTGCGCCCGCCAGAAATCGAGCTCGCGCTCCAGCCGCTCGCCCTGCAGCCGCTGACGCTGCCAGCGCGCGAAGTCCACATATTGCTGCGGGAGCTCGGGTAGCTCCGGCTCCCTGCCGCCGCGCGCTGCGTCATACAGCTCGCCAAGGTCGCGGTAGAGGATCTCGACCGCCCACGCGTCGAACGCGACGTGGTGGGGCTGGAACAGCAGGACGTGCTCGGCGGGCGCCAGGCGAAACAGCGTGGCACGCAGCATCAGCTCAGTCGAAAGATCGAACGGCCGCCGGCCGTGCTCCCGGAGCAGGCGTGCGAGCTCCGGGTCGCGCTCGGCGGTCGCGAGCCCCGAGATGTCGAGCACCGCAAGCTCCACGCTCCAGTCGCGGAGTACGACCTGCCGGGCCGAGCCGTCGTCCCAGACAAGAACCGTACGCAGCGCCTCGTGACGTTCGAACACCCCCTCGAGCGCTTCGCGGAGCACCGCGACGTCGAGCCCGCCCGCCACCCGGATCGCGAGCGCGGCGTTGTAGGTGACGCTTCCGGGCTCGAGCGCGTCGAAGAACAGCAATTGCTGCTGCTGGAAGGAGAGTGGGCAGGCCTCTTCGCCCTTGGCGCCGGCGCCGGCAGCTTGTGGCAAAGCGGCCGGATCCGGCGCGACGGCGATCTCGGGCTCTGGCGCACCGGGGCGCAGCGAATCGACGTGCTCGGCAAACCCGCTGAGCGTCGGATGCTCGAACAGCGCCCTGACCGACAGGTCCATCTCGCAGCGCGCGCGAACCTGGGTGGCGACGCGCGCCGCCAGCAGCGAATGACCGCCGAGATTGAAGAAGTTGTCCTGCACCCCGATCTGCTCGACGCCGAGCACCCCGCGCCATACATCGGCGATCAGCTCCTCGGTCGGCGTCCTGGGGGACAGGAAGCGTTCGTCGGCTCGTGTCTCCCACGTCGGCGGCGGCAGGGCCTTACGGTCGGTCTTGCCGTTGCGCGTCAACGGCAGCCGGTCGATCGGCGTGATCGATGCCGGCACCATGTACGCCGGAAGCTTGCGCTCCAGGTGAGCGAGCAAATCCTGGCGAAAGCGCTCAGCGGCGACGCTTGGCCCAGCATCGAGGGGGACCACGTAGGCCGCCAGCCTTGTGTCGCCCGGCGCCGCCTCGATCGCGACCACGGCGCAGTCGGCGACGCCTGGAAGCTCACGGACCGCCACCTCGACCTCGCCGAGCTCGATCCTGAAGCCGCGGATCTTCACCTGGTCGTCGATCCTGCCGCGGAAGTCCAGCCCGCCGTCGGGCAGGCGCCGCGCCAGATCGCCGGTGCGGTAGAGGCGACCCTCGCCGAACGGGTTCTCGATGAACCGCTCGGCGGTCAGCTCGGGCCGGTGCAGATAGCCGCGTGCGACCCCTGTTCCGCCGACGAACAGCTCACCCACCACGCCCGGCGGCACCGGCACGCCCTTCGGGTCAAGCAAATGGAGGCTGAGATCCGAGATCGGGACGCCGATCGGGCTGCTCTGTAGCTCGCAGTCCGCAAGGCGCATCCGCCGGTAGGTGACGTGCACCGTCGTCTCGGTGATTCCGTACATGTTCACGAGCGT
>OBLU010000275.1_pt1 | contig 50578 bp, 46 predicted proteins | sample 1518681 | NCBI WGS metagenome assembly OBLU01 (sample SAMEA3539304, study PRJEB22396) | soil metagenome | biome: tundra; feature: field; material: soil | place: USA | collected 2010-05 | depth 0.15 m
GTGGGCGCTGAGGGACTCGAACCCCCGACCTGCTGAGTGTAAATGGGAATCGGTCCGTCGTCGCAAGTCGTCGATGTTCGTTTTTGTCGATATTTACTGGGTATTACGTCGCTCCTTGTCCGTTCTGTCGTGCACCGTCGGATCGGTGTGAGGGATGCTTTGAGGGATGAATCGCGGTGCTCTTCTCTTCTCGAGCACTCCTATATTCATCTGGTTACCGCACTCGCTCCTTCAGTCCAGGTTGCGGGTTGGGTTCACTGATCTCTTCACCAGCGAGGAGTCGACGCACATTCCACTGGAGAGTCTGCGGTTGCAGGAGCCGGTGTGCTAAACCGGCGTTTATGGACAGAGACATGTGGAAGACGCACCGTAATTCCGTAAGGAGACGATTGCCGGACGTTGCACACGACCTCGAGGGAAGCAATCTTGCTGACGCTCTATTTGTCGAACCCGTAAAGAGGTTGAGGCGAGATCTCAGCGACAAGAACTACAAGCCGCACGCTTACGTTGCGAACCTAGCTGCCGTCGAAGCCGGACTAGCCGACATGAAGAAACTGCGCAAATATCTCACGACCACTCTCCCGCACATAAGCCCACATCATCTCGACGATGTGATTAACGATCTCAAGGAATTCCGGAAGGCACTCATTCCTAAGAAGAGCTCTCGTGGCTGACGACGATCAAATTGAAAGCCATATGAGGATGGGCCGTGAGCGTCCCAATTGTCGGATGACGTCCGTGGAAAATAACGAGGGTATGGCCGCTGGTTAAGAGCTGGAAGCGCTCGATTCAACTACCGCCTTCGGTTTCACACGCACCTTGTCCTCACCACAAGCGTAGAGAGTCAGCGCTTCGGAAGTGTCACGATGGCGACTCATTGGCCAAAATGCGGTACCGAAACCTAGGATTCCTGGGCATCTCAATCCGAAGCGTTAGCCTCAGCCGTGCCCGCGAGCAGGAACCTCTCCAAGTGGATCTTCGCCACGCGACAACGGTGGCCAATCTGTAGCACTGGCACTGGGAACTCACCCCGCCGGTACAACTCCGACGCGGTGCTTCGATGGATTCCGAGTACGAGGGCAGCGTCCGCGAGGCTCAGAGTGGCACACGCATTCATGTCGATACGGGTTGGATCGTTCACAGAGACACGCCCTCTGCGAGTTCGCTGGTCACACATTCGAGACGATCGACGCTTTGGATCCAGTCCTGTTCAATGAATCCATACGCGCCGCGCGATCGTCCGACGGACATCGCCTTTCGGTCATCAAATATGGAAATGGTTGCTGCAGGCGCCGATTGAAATGCGATGGGATGATCGACCGTTGCCGTCTCGATGTCCGTGTCGTACGTGACGATAAGTGAGATTCTCTTAGTCACCGCTCTCCCCCGCATCTCATGTTCACGGTACGCGTGGCTGTTGCCTGCCCGCGGCGTCGTCACAATCCGGAACGTCCAGAGGAAACTCGTGGACGCCTCCATCGATCGATCATCACGTCGTTGGTCATCCGATGCTCCCGTCAATTTATTTGTAGCACACCAACTGTCGCTCCCACTCGGGATTTCGACAGGAGACTTTCGCTGATTCAACGAGTGCGGTCTTCATCCCTTCGTCATAGTCGTGTTCGAAAACACCCGAAAGGTCCGCACCCCACTCCTAGACACCACGCTTGGTTACCACGCCGCAATCCAGATTGTGTTCAAATAAGCGAAACGCCAATTCTTCGCGGGCACAGCGGGACTCGAACCATCGACCTCAGCAGTGTGAAAGTTTTCCGATCCTTTTCATGAGACAACGACAGGCGACACCACACAACTTGACCAGGAATGATGACGACGCCACACCACTCCCCTATGGACCGCACGACGCGATTTGTGGAGCATTTTGTGGGGCAAAACGAGCTCACAATTCGTCGAGTCTGCGCGAAAAGTCTTAGGGCGAGACGACACAGTCGTGGTGAGTATCTTTCAACCGGAAGCCAACCTTTTGTCACTTGGGAGTAGAGACCACGACCACATGTCGGTCCTCCCGTTCTTAAAGGGCTTGTACGAGCGGAGGAGGCCCTCCCGTGTGAATCCACTTCGCATGGCGACTCGCTCGGACGCGACGTTCTCGGGATGGATTAATAAAGTCAGTCTCTCCAGTTCATTTTCGTCGAACGCCCACTCAGCGACAAGGCCCACGCCAGGGGTCGCGTAGCCAAAACCCCGCGCAGGTGGCGACAGCCAGTAAAAGATCTCACCACTCCTCTGAGTTGCGCAGATCTCAAGACCGACCATTCCAACCATCGCGTCGTTCGCGCCGACTGTAATGGCAAATCGACCGATGCCTTCCTCCCATCCTTCATTTGATCGATTGGTCCATTCCTCCGCCTCGGTGAACGACAGACCTTCCCCCATGAAGGTGAACTGAGCGACAGAACCGTCGGCTGTCGCCTCGACAACGGCGTTCGCGTCGTCGATTTTTATGAGTCGTAGTGCCACATTCTCAATTCGTAGTGGCTCTTTCGGAGGTGAAAGTTGGTTCTTGCCCACGGCCGCATTATTCCATGGCTAATGGAAAGGCGACGTGGGTTGCCGGCTTCATCGGAATCCAAGGGGTACGAGGAAGCGTTCCATTTGCATTAAAGCTGCGGATGCTCGCACCGTTGAAAAGATCGCAATCAGGATGACCTTCCCACTCTTCGCTCAACGGAAGAAAGTTCGGGAATCGCGCCAAATTTGGGACGAGCGCCTTCGTGTACACATCACAGATCGCAAGATGCACCGCATTTTCGCGGAGGACGTGAGGGGAACAATCGTTGACACTGCATCCGGCTAGAAAGCGCGCAGCATCAAAGTCGCTGGCGCCCGACACAACAAGGTCGCACGGAGCTCACGATTGTGGCTCTTCACGGCTCCAAATTCTCCCAATGCCATCTGGTTCGGCTAAGTCGAATTGGATTAGGGCTTATCAGAAGTGAGAAAGGATCGAGTCTGATTCAGTCGTCTTGGTCTGAGTCGGTATGGTTGGCTTGAATTGCGTTGACATCGCGTTGACAGGGAAGATTCCTACCGTCATTAGGAGGGACGCTCATGATTCAGGCTCCGAAATCTGGAGACGATCGTACCGAGAGCCGGGCCCTCAGAGCACTTAGTGATGCACTTGGCGGTATTTATTGGGAGCGTACCGGACAGGATTCGACTAAGCCAGACGGTTTCATTCGACTTCCTGATCAGTCAGAAATAGATGTCGAGGTCTTTAGAAATGTCATCCCTGAATTTCGACAAGCTTCGTCCGAACTCGAACGAATCAAGAATCCGATCCACTTGGATCGCGGTAGCGGCTCATGGGTCGCCCTCCTCCCCACTGACACGAATTTCAAAAAGTTCTCAAAACTAGGCGATGAGATCTTTCAGCGCTTCATCAATGAAACTCAGGCCGGACCTGAGCGCTCACCCGTCCGAGAAGTTGAAATATCTGGATTCGCTCACATCATTTTGATGCACATGGCGGACGCCGAAGACATCCTCGACTTCGGTGTGACCACAGCTTCGAAGTTAAATACGGGATTCATAAACACCCACCCAAATTCGATAGCCGATTTCATAGAGCGGGAGATGAGTGTCCGTTCGGGAAAAATCAAGAGACTCGTTGATCGCGCTTCTCGGGCCGGTAGGAAGGCCCACATCGCAGCAGTGATCGGGGAAACAGTCGAAACTGGCATGAATTTTTCATTGATGGGCGCGGGCTCATACAGTCACATCAAGTTGCCGGATTCTGACGTCGCACTCCCGTCCGGGCTCGACGCATTCTGGGTGATACGCGGCGACTACGAGGTTGCAATCGGATACGTCAAGCCCACTGGCTGGACTCGATACGAGACACTTCGCGCGTGACATTGCACACCCATAGACCCGAAAGTTGTCGAGTTCGGCACCGAAACTTGCAAACGCCGCCGGAGTCAAACTCATTTGACCAGGGTCGCCCCGCAATAGGACTCGACCTGTGTCCTCAGCGTCGGTTACCCAGCATGCAACACGGTTTATAGGAGAGAACATAGGAGACACTCGACAATTTGGTCGCAGTTCTCGTCCCTACAACTCTCCGAGCGCGACAACTCCGGTTTCGCCTGATTATGGTCGTGGAGATGATGACGACCTGGCGCTCACGGGTTGTGGATCGATGGCTAGAGAGCCGATGGTTCCTCATACGACCAATCGCTTACGCGGCGGGAACTCTTTGGCCCATAAGCCTGATCATTGACAAGGCAATCCGTCACGGAGCCGGGCTCCTTATGCCGACCCTCTACTTGCCGTTGGTACTGCTCGTCATTTGTCTTAACGAACTGGGGAGAACCAGAGTCAAGAATCGCCGCCTGGCAAGTGCCCAATCGGCATCGCCGTCCAACTCACTGACCGAGATTGAAGAGCGAGAGCGCGCAGGCAAAGAACTTGGAGTCGAACTAGGGAAGCTATCTGCGCTCATGACGGAATTTCTGACTTTAGAGACGTCCAAGCCGACTGATCCAAACAAAACGCCAAATGCGATTGCCTATGCAATTGGAATGCAATTCACGAGCAGGTTCGTCGTCCCACTCAATGCGATCACTGAGACCATTAAAAGTCGCCACTTGCTCTCAGACGCCGAACAGAGTTGGATTGATGACTTTCTGCAGTATGGACGCAACGGCAATGTCAAAAGCTTTGAGATGCTGGCAGACGGGCTGAAGTACAAAGCACGTGATCTCGGGTGGAAAGATGACTAAGGAATGATCGCCACCACGTCGGGAATACAAATAGCGACTCTCGTCGTTGCCGCCGTGGCAGTGATTTCTAGTTTCGCCGGACCGTACTATGTAGCGCGGTTCTCGAATCGATCGGAACACAGAGTGTGGCAGCGTGGCGTTCGGATGAGGGTCTACAGCAACCTCGCTCAGGCGGCCGATGAATACGCAGAGCAATTGTCGCGTTTCCCACCCATGAGCCGCGAGGAGCGAGCGGAAGACGCGCGCGCCCTAGGACGCAAAATCTCGGACGTCGACACCTTTGGATCAGAAGCGGTAAGAGTCGCCGCAATGAACCTATTGCGTGAAAGCGCACTGACAATAGTTGACGAAAGTAAGGAGCAAACGAATGCCACAATCCACGAGGTCTACGCGTTCCGAGATGCGGTCCGGGCGTCCTTGAAGATTGATGACGACTAGCTGTCGCCCGATCCCTCACCAACGGATCGTTTGCCGAAACAACCACGGATTGCGTTGGGAGCCTTACTAAGGCGCTTCTTCTTCGGCGTCAGGATCGACATCATTCGTCTTCTTGAAGTATTTCTGGGGCACCAGCAGGACGTTGAGCATTTCGGCACGAGCGCGCAACCTCATGCCATAGTCCGCTGTTACTAGAAGGGAGTCGCCAAGGAAACGTTGAAAATCGTGACAAACGTCGAGGACTTCCTCGTCGGCATCGCTCGGTCGGTGGCGAGGACGCTCGCTGAGAAGAATTTCGATCGTCGTTTCCTCATCGGTGCGTATCTTCACGGGTCCAACACCCTTGCCAGAGAACTGAGACTCCAACCAACTCAGCATCTCTCGCGAGTTCTTTCGCAGGCGAACTTTGTTGTCAGTTTTCATGGCGTCAAGTTCTTCAATCACTCTGATCGGAATTACCAGCCGTAGTGCGTCCTTGACCAATGTCGTCCATTTAATTTGATCGGGCCTCAGACAATGAACCATGAAATTTGTGTCGACAACGGCTGGAAGTCCGGACGACCTACCAAGCCTCAATCGCGTCTCTTTTAACTCTGTGGAGATCGATTCTAAGAGCTTTTGCTTTGCTCCAACTTCCGCATAAACCGACCGAAATAGTTGTTCGCCCGCTGGCATCAAAGATATGTCACGGTGCCGGGGATTAGAAAAGATCGAAAGGACTTCGTCCCGATGGAGAACCGATTGAAGTCGGCCCTCGGCTTCAATGCTCCACTTGATATAAAGATCGCGAGCTTGATTTGCCCTGACGGATACGTCGGTGTCGAAGCCTGTGGCAGCCGTATGGGCGTGAATGTTCGCCGCTTCGTTATCGAGCGCCGCTATCGCCTGATCTATGGTCGCGATGGTCTGTAATCGAACATTCATTTCAGGTCCGTCACGAGGCGCTGCTCCATTCTTGATTCAACCACCAATGATGTCGTCCAAATCGTTGCGCAGTAAGTCCAGTTGCTTCGCGAGCAACTTTAGGCAACTCTCCGAAGTGTCGACGAACGCTTTGTTCACATTCTTCGACTCTTGCCAGCCTTCTCTAAATATATTCCAGGCCGCTTCAATTTCGTTTTCCAACGCCATTCATGCCTCCTATCGTCACTGGACCATACATCGACCGACCGACATAAGGGACTGCTGTCGATTGAGTTGACAGATATGTTCCCAGCGCAGATTTTCCGCGAACTACGGTTCCGATATGTCAACTTCGCATTTCCGAATTGATCCCTCCTCGTCTGTAGCGCTAGTTGGTGCGGGAATATCCGTGAACGCCGGTCTGCCAACTGCCGAGGAACTTTATGACACCATCGTTGATTGCCTTGTGCACCGCGACTGGGCTGCCAACGAATTGAAACGACTATTTCGGCCACAGAGGAATGACGCCATCGATAGATTCGATTCAATAAGTCTTGAGACACTTTTGCTTTGGGTCTCTGACATTTATGACAGCAATTTAGAGTTTTTCAGTTTCTTGGACGATTACACCACGCCAGACTCGCTTCATCTGCGATTTGCGCGCGCCGCCATCTCCGGAATGCAGATAGCTACCACAAACTTCGATGACTTACTTGAGCAAGCAATTCTTCTATGCGGAGGCCAACCTCAAACGATCGAGGCACAAGGTGCCAGACAAAATTCGCTCGCTGCCACTTCGATCGTAAAACTCCATGGAGCGAGAAGGTTTCATTCGCTGAATCGGGTAAGGAGTCGAGCGCGTTCCATTCAAGCTACGACCGAAGCAATCGCAAGGATGAATCCCGGGAGCTTGCTTGATGATTCCGGGGAAAAGCTTCTTCAAAACATGGTGAATGGTCGGACGCTGGTCGTTTGTGGATATTCAGGTAACGACGTTTTCGATGTTGTTCCTGCACTCAGATCAGCATCACCTGCTCAAGTCATCTGGATTGACCATCGCGAGGCTCCCATTACGCATCGTCGTCTCACCCAATCCAGAAATAATTCGGCAGCGTGGCGAGCGTTAGCGAATGAGTGGATTGAGCTAGGTATACCCGTCAATGTCTGGCGGGGCTCAAGTGACGCCATAGTTGACCGACTTGGATTACCTATACCTCTCATCACAACAACGGTCACGAACGTCGGTGTAACTTGGCCGCAACGGATAAAGAAGTGGTCGGCCTCGGTTCGCAAGCGTGATCCATCTGGCCTCGGTCTCTCTGCGCTTGTTTTTGGCGAACTCGGGCGTTATGCCCTTGTCGAAAAAGCATTACAACTGAGCCGACCTTCGCCACACCAACGAGTTGGATGGACCCGATCACGACGCCTCTATGAACTTGCTCAAACAATGTTGCTCAAGATCCCGTCAGATCCTAAAGGTGCCTTCGGATTGGGCTTAAAAGCATTGGATTCTGCAGAGAACTCCGGAGACCACGGCCTCACAAATCTGTGTCATCTTTTGCTCGGACGAGCAGCGTTGTTCCAACAGGACTGGGACGAGGCGCGACGGCACTTTCTGCTTGCCGAGGCTTCCGCATCGAGCGGTTCATATCGCAAAGCCTTTGCTATGGGTTGGCTCGGAAGAACCGAGCAGTGGCAGGGTAATTCAAAGGATGCTCGTCGGTGGCTCCAGAAGTCAGTCCGACTATTTCGATCAAATGGAGAACTCGAGGGGCTTGTAGATTCCCTTGAAGCGCTCGGCCACGCAGAAAAGTCGCTGGGGAATCCCGGATTATCATTTGACCTCTTCAAAGAAGCCAATCAACTCGCACAGAATCTGGGATATTTAGACCGGCGTTACACATCCCTCGAGTCATTGGCAGAGTGCTCATATCTTCTTGGAGATCTCAAAACCGCACAAGAGACGGTGCTTGAAGCCCTTGACCTCGTTAAAGGAATTGGGAACGATGAAATATCCGCAGGATGGTCATTACTGACCTTGGTTGAACTCGAGTTGTGGAATCTGACAAAGGCAAAATCAAGTGCTTACAGAGCCATCCGACAAACGACCATCATCGATCGAGATCAAACAGCAGATCGATGGGCGATGCTTTCCGAGATTCACTGGCTGGATGGCCATATTGATCTGGCACGGAAGAGCGCACGTCGGGCACTTGCGCAGCCATCTGAATGTTCCTCGGCCTGGGGCCGCGCGCACGCAATGGCAGTCTTGGTCGCGTCGGGTGGACAAGTAGCAAGAGCACATAGAGACGATCTTGATCTGGCGCTTAAAACAATTCGGTCAGGGCCAGTTCTCATTGAGGCGGCATCATCACTACGAAGACTTGGAATAGACACTGACGCCTCCGGTGAACTCGCAACACTCGCCCAGGAATATGCAAAACGGGTCGCGGCGAACTATTGGATCTCAGAACTAGACCATTTCAGATAGTGCGACCGTACGACACTTCAACTGCCGTGAAAGACGATCAGCCACCGAACGTGCTCCGCGCTAACTTCTCGATGAGGTCGTCGATGTCGTACAAGATTCCGGGTCACTTCTGATTAGGGTCGATGGGATGGCAACGCGGCGCTCACGGGTGGTCGATCGGTGGCTCGAGAGCCGATGGTTCCTCATACGTCCAATCGCCTACTTAGTGGGAACCGTTTGGCCCGTCGCGGTAATCGTTGACAGGGCGCTCCGCCACCGGGCTGGACTTCTAGTGCCGACGATTTACTTGCTACTGGCCCTCCTTGTCATTTGTTTTGATGAACTAGCAAGAACCAGGGTCAAGTATCACCGCCTTCGGTCAGCCCGGTCGGAATCTTCCTTGAGTTCGCTTACTGAGCTTGAGGAGCGGGAGCGCGCTAGTAAGGAACTAGGAGTCGAACTGGCGAAACTTTCAGCGCACATGAACGAGTTTCTAAATGAAGAGACGTCCAAGCCGAAAGATCCGACAAAATCTGAGAATGCAATTGCCTACGCAATTGGCGCGAAATTCGCGAGTCAGTTCGTGGTCCCACTGAATGCTTTGTGTGAGACTTTGAAATCGCGTCACCTCCTTTCGGAACCTGAACAATATGAGATTGACGAAGATCTGCGTTTGGGACGTGGTCATGTCCCAAGCTGAAATATGTTGGCGGATGGGGACTGCTGAAGGGTTAGGTCTCAGTCCGAGACCCATATTGTGAGCAGCCCCAAAGGAGCAGTAGTCCTCTTGGTCTCCTCTACCACTCAATGGATCAATGAATCAATGAATCAATGAATCAATGAATCAATGTTGACTCACCGAGTGATGCGTTGAGCCCAATATTGAAGACCAAGACTCGTGACTCACAGCCGAGGCGGCAAACTCAAGGATTGTGCCCCGGCGTCAATCAATGCTCGCCAAATTGCTCCGAGCTGGTGCCTGCTACTTATCGCCAGATCTGCATCCGCTTCTGCCGCGACATTTCGTATGATGATCCAGTCCATAGGCAAAATACCGAGAATACGCCATCGAGTCGTTTCAATAGTCGTGTCAGCAGCCCGAAAGTACCATTCGCTCCCGAGAAAACTCCCGACTTTGGGGTGGACGAGCGTCACCTGGAACGCATCCTCACGAACCACCAACTCCATCCCACCCAGTGTCTTCAACGACCAATCGCCCATTGGCAGCTTCACCTTTACGCCTACTCGAGCACGGAAGGTCACTTTCTCACCTTCAATTACGTGTCGTAGCGCTCTTGTTCTTATCCGATTCCTTTGAACTCGGATAATGACGGCTGAGAAAACTACGATGACGAAGATCGGGAGAACGAATTTCAATTCAGATTCCTAATTGCATTGAGACCCGCTTGACGGTAGGAGCGACATCGCTTTGGCCAGCAAACTTTCCAGTGCGATACCTGGATTGAGTGCGTCCCAGATCCCGCGAGCAATGTTCGCCGAGATGATGCCGTTAAATTGGTCGACCCAAGTTTGACTAACGCCACCTGCAAGATACGCTCCTGCTCCCCAACTCACGCCGACCTCAATTCCAACGACGCTCCTATCGAGATTCCAAAATACCGTGACAGACGTGCCGCCTAGTACATCAGCACCCACAGTCTCATAAAAGAACAACCCTTTTAACTGCTGCAGCGTCGTAGCATTACTCACCTGATAGTAGACACCAGCCGACAATCCAGCTCCCGTACCACCTCCGCCAGCAATGGTGCCCGTTAAACCGATGTCGTCCTCTCCACTGCTATCGATGGTCCTGGTAAGACAGGCTCCAGCGCCTGCGTTCAATAGCCCAAATTGCCCGCCTGCAACTGCACATATTCCTACAGTATCCAATCCACTGGGATCTGTTCTGTTCACTGGGCTGGCATCTGCGTACGCATATGCCTGACCAGTTGCGCCCACCAACGGATCGACCGAGAGGAACTGCCCAGTCGACGAGTCATAGTAGCGGTTGATCAAGTACACGTTTCCGGTCAAATCGGTATAACCTCCTGCGAAACCAAAAGGTGTGTACGAAGACAAGCCACCCGTCGTCTCAGGATTACCCCAAGCGTCGTAGGAAGTGGACGCCGTCAGACTGCCCGATGAACTCAAAACACCTCGGACCGAACCGAGGGCGTCATCCACAAGATACTGAATCGTACCCGTCGACAAATTGACCTGCTCAATTGGAGCTCCGTTTGGTCCATATATATAGGCATTGGTGGAGTCCATCAGTAGACCCGGTACGGATGACGTGAGATTCCAAACGAAGTTCTGCGTCGAGGCCGAGCCACCGGTCGGTGTCGTCGTCGCCGAAGTGCGGAGGCCATTGCCGTCGTACGTCGCTGAGGACGTATTGGCCAAGGCGTTCGAGTAACTCGTGAGCTCCCCGGCACCGTTCCAACTGATGCTCGCCGCCGTCGACGGTGATCCCGAGGCGGTGGTCCGCTCGCCAGCGGCGTTGTACGTATAGGTCGTCGTCGTTGATGACTTGGTGGACGAGGTGAGCTCGCCGGAGTTGTCGTAGACGGTCGTTGCCGCGGTGGGCAGCGTGGTCAGATTCGACGAGGCGTCGTAGGAGTAGTTCAGCGCACTCGAAGTGCCCGGCGCCATCTGGGTCACTCGACTCAGCGGGTCATAGGCGTAGTCAGCGGGACTGAACGAGCTCGACGGCGTATCGGTTTCCGAGGCGATCGCCCCCGAGGGACTTCGCGAATAGGAGAACCCGAGCAACGTCGTCGAGCCCTGTGCGAGAGTGATCGCGCTGGGGGCATCAGTAGCGTCGTAGGTCGTGGACACCGTGTCTCCGGATCCTCCAAGAGTCATGGACGTCGGTAGACCGTCGGAGTTGTTGACAATCACCGTGGTATTGCCGTTGAAGTCCGTCACCGAAGTGAGGTGTCGGGCCTGATCGTAGCCGTACGTGACGTTCTGCGACGTGGCCCACGTGGCCCCCGAACCGAGTGGGTAGGTGACTGATACTTCGTCACCAAGACTGTCGTACCCGTATCCAATTGTCTTGCCGGCACCATTGGTCGTCGAGACGAGTTCGCCGAACGGGTCGTAGGTAAAGGACGAGGTGCCCGAGGCGTCGGTCATCGTCACCCTGTTGCCGTTCGCGTCGTAGCCATCGGAGACCGAGTGAGCGCTCGAACCTGAGTAGCTCACCGTAGCCAACTGGTCCAACGGCGTGTAGGTGTTCGTCGTCGTGACGCTGGTTGGTGACGTCGACGTCAGCACGTTGCCGTCCGCGTCGTAGGTGTTCGTCGTCGTCTGACCGCTCGTCGCCCAGGTGGTCGCCGGACGGGTTTCGGACACCAACTCGCCGAGGGAGTCGTACTTGTAGCCCGTCTGGTTGGCCGAACTGGTTTGCCACGGCGACGAACTCGAGCAGACTGCGACGCCGGAAGTGTTGCCGTTGCCCGGCACACTCGCCGTCATATCTCCATCAGGGTCGTAGCACGCAGACGTGATTGAAGCCGCCGAAGTTCCGGATCCGCTCGTCGTCGAGACGAGTTCGTTGGCAGAATTGTAGGAGAAGGTCGTCACCTCATCGGCGGCGCCGCCCACGTCGCTCGCCGGTGGCGAACTGACACTCGTGAGCCTTCCGCCCAAGTCATACGTCTTGGTCGTCGTCTGCGCGCTCGACTGTCCGGCCGGGGCCGGGGTCGTCACGGACAGTTGGTCAGCGAGCGCGTTGTAGGTGTAGAGAGTGGCATCTGAAGCGAGCGAGGCTGGCGCATATTCGACACCGCTGCCATTGAGGTAGCCGCTCGGGTACAGGGTCGACTTCGCGCACGATGCGGCGGTGAGTCCGTTGGCCGCGACACCCACCGCGGGGACGGTCTCGACGACGTTACCCTCGCCGTCATAACAGGTGAGGGTATCTTGGCCGTCGGCGTTGGTAGCTGTGACCAGCTCCTTGGCCGCGTCGAAACTCGTCGACGTGGTTACGCTCGCTGGCTCAAGAGCCACGAATGCGCCCGCCAGCTGTCCGCTGGCACTGGCCGTGGCAGTTTTAGAGCCAGTCGATCCCGCGGCCACCGGACCAGTGGCGTCAAAGAGCGCGAGCGAGATGCCGCTTGCCCCATTGTCGCTCGCGCGAACGGTCATGCCCGATGGCGCGGTCCAGGTCGTGCTCGATCCTTCCTGGCCGGCGCCCGCGAGCCCAACCAGTTGGTCGCCGGCCTTGGTCGTGGTCAGCGCCGGAAGGGTGAGACTCGTACCGCTCGCGGTCATTCCCGTCGAGGACGCGTCGACCGGCGTCGTTGCGTTGACCCCCCGGTAGACGGCAAGGACCGCTGACTTCAGCGCTGACGATGAGTAGTTGAGGGTTACGCCGGTGTCGCCACTCACGACGGTGTGCGTGTAGATGGACGTGGTCGTTGAGCCGGTCGTCGACGTGGCCTGCAACGTGTAGCCGCTTGGCGTTGTCAAGGTCTCTGACCCGCCCGAACTCGAACTGTTGGAAAGTTCACGCACGACGCTATTGTCCGTGTCGTCGATGAAGACGTCGCCCGAAGAGTCCAACGCTAAGCCCGAAAGGCTCCCAAACAACGCCGACGTACCTACTCCGCCATCGCCGGCGTAGCCCGAATTCGCCGACGAACTTCCGGCGATCGTGTACACGTCATTCGCAGTCATGGACTGTCCCCACTGCGTACCAGTCGCTACGGCGATCTCTTGCAGGCGGGAGTTGCCAGTGTCACTCACGTAGAGATCACCTGAGGTGTCTAGTACGACATCGGTGGGCTGGTTTTGGAGTGCGGACGTGGCGGCTCCGCCGTTGCCCGAGTGGCCCGACGAGCCCGACGAGCTGCCCGCGACGGTATACATATCGTTAGCGGTCATGGACTGACCCCACTTAGTGCCAGTAGTACCAGCAACTTCTTGGACGCGGTTGTTGTTCTGGTCGGCAATGAAGAGGTCCCCCGAGGAGTCAACTGCGACACCCGTCGGTTCGTCGAACAGCGCTGACGTCGCGGCTCCACCGTTGCCCGAGTGGCCCGACGTGCCCGACGAGCTTCCCGCGACGGTGTACACGTCATTCGCGGTCATGGCCTGAGCGCGTTGGCTTCCCGTCGCAACGGCAACTTCTTGGACGCGGTTGTTGATGGCGTCGGCAATGTAGAGGTTGCCCGAACCGTCGAGAGCGACGTCGGCCGGACTGTCGAGCAGCGCTGACGTGGCAGCGCCGCCGTTACCCGAGTGGCCCGACGTGCCGCTGGAACTGCCCGCGACGGTATACACGTCGTTGGCTGTCATGGAAATGCCCCACTGGGTGTGGTTCGTCGCGGCCAGTTCCTGGACCCGGTTGTTGGTCCCGTCGGCCACGAAGAGATCGCCGTTGGCATCGAGCGCGACACCCGAAGGACTGTGGAGCAGTGCTGAGGTGCCCGCCCCACCATCGCCGGATGAGCCGGCGGTGCCGGCAGAACTGCCAAGAATCGTGTAGAGGTTTCCAGCAGTCATAGAAATTCCCCACTGGGTATGGGTCGTCGCAGCCAGTTCCTGGACCCGGTTCGCTCCGCTGTCGGCAATATAGAGATTTCCCGAGGAGTCGGCGACGATGCCTTTCGGCGACGTCATTTGGGCATCGGTCGCCTGGCCACCCGAGCCTGACGTTCCCGTCGAGTAATTGCCGGCGACGGTGAAGACGTCGTTGGCCGTAAGGGAGAATTGAGACGCCGTGGTACCCGCCACCTCACGCACGACGTTGTTCTCCAGGTCCGCGATGATGAGACCACCGGCACTGTCGACAGCGACACTCGTCGGAAAGGCGAGCAATGCCGAACTGGCTGACCCGCCATCGCCGGAGTAGCCCGACGATCCCGACGAGCTTCCCGCGACGGTGTAGACGTCATTCGCCGTCATCGACTGACCACGTTGCGCACCCGTCGAGATGGCGACTTCCTGGACTCGATTGTTCGCCGAGTCAGCGACGAAGAGGTTCCCCGAGCCGTCGACGGCCACACCAGTGGGCTGATCCAAGAGCGCCGACGTCGCGGCGCCGCCGTTGCCCGAGTGACCGGAACTACCGGATGAACTACCGGCGACGGTGTAGATGTCGTTCGCGGTCATCGACTGACCACGTTGCGTACCCGTCGAGATGGCGACTTCTTGGACTCGGTTGTTACCGACGTCGGCGACAAAGAGATTTCCCGAGCCGTCGAGAGCGATGCCTTGAGGGGCATCCAAGAGTGCTGACGTCGCAGCGCCGCCGTCACCCGAATGGCCCGAATTGCCCGACGAGCTTCCGGCGATCGTGTAGATGTCGTGGGCGGTCATGGACTGACCACGCTGCGTACCGGTCGACGCCGCCACCTCCTGAATCCGGCTGTTCGACAAGTCCGCGACAAACAAGTTGCCCGAGCCGTCGAGCGCCACACCGGCGGGCTGATCAAGCAGGGCAGACGTTGCGACCCCACCGTCGCCGGAATGGCCCGCTGCGCCCGACGAACTTCCGGCAACGGTGTAGACATCGTTGGCGCTCATCGAGATTCCCCACTGCGAACCGGTCGCAGCCGCGAGTTCTTGCACACGATTGTTGCTTTGGTCGGCAACGTACAGGTCACCGGACGAATCGAGCGCCAGTCCAGTTGGCGTATTGAGCAACGCCGAAGTGCCGGCCCCGCCGTTGCCCGACAATCCCGCCGTACCGGATGAGCTTCCGATGAGTCGATACATATCGCCCGCTGTCATCGAGATTCCCCACTGCGTGTGGTTCGTGGCGGCAACTTCAACGACTTCGTTGTCGAAGCTGTCGGCGATGAAGACATCACCCGATGAGTCAGTGACGGTTGCCTCGGGCGAGTTCATCTGGGGTTCCGTCGCCTGACCCGCATCATTGGACGTTCCACTGAGACTGTTCCCTGCAATCGTGTAGATGTCATTCGCCGTCAACTGGCGGAATGACGAACTGCCGCCTGACGTGGGCGACGTCGTAGTGGCGAGTACGACCTGATCGCCGGGGAGTGTTCCCTGAGGCAAGGTCAGACTCAGCGTGTTCGAGGAGTTGTGTCCCGAATTGGTGCCAATCAACTCCGGTGACGTGCTCTGAGCCGTGTCGATGAGGTTGCCGTCGGGGTCGTAACTATAGGTAGTCGTGCGTGGCACGACAGTGCCGCCCGACGCACCAACCGTCACATTGGTGAGTACACCGTCGGCGTCGTAGGTGCGTGTAGTTGTGTAGTTCGCGGCGTTCGCGCCTGACAGGTTGCCGTCGGGCGTCACCGTTGTCAACAACTCGCCATCGGCGTCGTAGGTGTTGGTGGTCTTGGCAACCTCACCACCAGCATTACCGTCGGGAGTTGACAAGAACGTCAGGTCACCGTGGGAGTCGAAGGTCAGTTGCGTGACCACACCGTTCGGATCAACAGTGGCGCACGGCAAAGAGGTTGACGGGGCACTCGTGGCACACGAATCGTTCGTCGAACCGATGGTCACGGACTGCCCGTTGTAGAGGTCATACGAAGTCCTCGCGTACGAGGCGGTAGTGGCACCGGGCGCGTAGGCACCGGCGGTTTGATAGATGAGATTGCCGTCGGTGTCGTATTCGTCATACGTCACGAAAGGCGGAGGTGACGAGGAAGGAGCGGTGATAGTTGCCGTTCCAGCGGTGATCGCCGAGGGCGGACTCAGCGCCGAGCACGGCGACGTTGCCTCGGGCGCGGCTGAACAGATCTGTTCATTGAATGCGTTGTATGAGTAGGTCGTCGTGTTCCCAAGTGCGTTGGTTTCTGCGACCCGGTTGCCCGACGAGTCGAATACGCTCGTCGTCACGTTGCCGTTTGGATCCGATACCGACGTCTCACCGAGCGTCGCCTGGTCGAAGCCGTAGGTCCAAATGCTCGATCCCTTGGTCACAGTTTGGAGTTGCCCGTCGACGTAGGACTCGACCTCAACGTTGCCATTCGGGCTCGTGATGGTCGTGGTCCCTCCCGAAGACGAGAAATTGTCTCCGGTGTAGGCGTACGTCGTTTCGCGACCGAGTTGATCTGTCTGAGTAAGAACCTGTCCCGAACTGTTGTACGTGTTTACGATGTTCGTACCGGCGTCGGGACCGCCGCTTTGACCATTCGGAAAAGTCATGGTGAGCAACTGATGGCTGGAATTGTATGTGAACGAGATCACCCGTCCCAGGGGATCGGTGACGCTAGAGAGGTCGCCCGACGAGTCGTAGCCGTACTGCGTCTCTCGACTCATGGGATCAGTCACCGAGGACACCAGCCCGTTCGATCCGTAGGCGAATGTGAGCGAGCGACCGGAGGGGTCGGTAACGGTGTGAAGCTTGCTCGAAGTGTAGGACAGTGTCGTCGCATCGCCATTTGGATCGGTGATTGAGGTCAGTTGTCCAGTCGAGTTGAAGGAGTACGACGTTGCACTTTGGTATACGTAGGAGTAATTCCCCCCCGATGTCGTGAGCGTCGAATCGGCCCAAGTCGGCATGACGAAGCCGCCGCTACCGTTTGGTTCGGCCGTCACCTGCGAACCATCCTTCTCCGTGATCGTGACCGATCCGTCGCCGTTTACCACGAGATGCATGTCATAGGAGGAGGACCATCCGAAGCCGAAGATTCCCTCACTCGCGGCGTTCAATGAGTTGTAGGTCCGAGCGAGATCGAGCGACGGACCATACCCTGGAACGACCGCATCATTGAAGGTGTGCCAAAAGTCGCCACTCGCGCAGTTGACCGGGTTCTTACCGCTGGTGCACGTCGTGCCATGTTTTGTGGAATCGCCGCTTCCGATTCCAACGGCCAGTTTGGGTGCGACCGTAATTGCGGTAGGACTAACAAAGGATAAATTGTCGATTGCCCAACCGGCGGGGTCGACGCCGCTGATGATGAAGTACGAAGCGTCAGAGAAATTGCTGGTTACCAGGAAAATCCCAGTTGAATTAGCGACGACACTGCCGAGTAGTTGATCGGCGGGTCCGTAGATTTGGACCGAAGTCGATCCAGCGGTGTTGATATAGCCAAGATCGAAAGACATTGAACTGACGGTGGCGGGCGTTGTCGTTGACGGAACAACAAAACTCCCTCGCAAGTCGCTTCCGAAGCCTTGGCCACCGGAAAGCACTGGGCTCGTCGGGTTTGCACTGTCAGTCGTGATGTATGGCGGCACATTCGAATCGTTCGCGTCACCAGAGAAGATGACGCCGTCGCTCTCGTATTGGTTCGTGATAGTTGTGCCAACCGGATATTCGCTAAACGTCAGCGTCGGATCCCCACCCACGTGGGACGATTTTGCGCCACCCACCGAGGATTGGGATGGTCCGCCCAGGATCAACTTGTGAACCAAGTGGTTGTGAACAGAATGAATTGAAGTGCTTGGACCGAAGTATCCAACATCCTTCACTGCTCCGCTTTCTATGCGCAGCGGCTCCGCGCCAACTGACGACGCGAATATTCCTGAAACACCGAGTGTGAGGGCCGCCGTCACCGCAATTGCGCGGAGCCGTTTCACCGTCGACAAGGTCGCATTGGCGGTTCGCGTTGGTGGACGATTTGCAAACTCGTAACCACTTGCTTGGCGTGAGCCCCACTCCATTCGGACAATTCGGAACGTGTTGCTCTTTAGTCCACAACTGGTCCACATGGCGGTCCACCCGTCCCCAGCCATCTTCGACCAGATTGAAGAAACATTCGCACTACCCTGCTTGCGAAAATAGGTACTTCATTGTCTACGTTCAAGAGGGATTGCAACTACATCCTCACAACGACAGGCGGCTCGTTTTCGGGCGACTCCTACTTCAATAGATCGGCGCTGCGGGGAGGCGATCTCGACCGCCCAATAGATTTCGCATTCCCTCAACGGTTCAAATCACGCGGTCAACACTTTGACGAACTTCGCGGAGAGTGATGCAAGAACTAAGGCCATGTGTGTATGGCCGCGAGGTACGCAACTTCTGGAGCGCGAGTTGTGGGTTCGACCTCTGTGATCAATTCCAGACGGACGAGTTTGCGAAATAATGAATGGAAGTGATGACCGCATGGAACCGCGTTCGAAATAGTTGACATCGCGTCAACGTCGCTTTCATCGATAATGCCCGTCGAATGCCCAAGACCGAGAACATGGCAGTTCGATCGGTCACAAATTAGCCCTGATCGGTACATTCAAAGGTGTTGTGGTCCATTTCATTCCACCCTTTCAAGGCGGTGGGACAAGATGGGAATACGTTGGGACCATGAATCAGTCCGAATTTCGCGAAGGCTCTGTGATTCATCCTGTCCTCTGGTGGTGGACCTCTTGCTCTCTCCACCGACCCGCCCACGGACTAGGTTCTCGCTTACGGACAGAATGAAGTCGGCAAGTGATGGCTTGTGCGACTGACAACTGCTGTCGTGGCGGCAGCGAGGAGTTCACGAATGTCGAGGCTTAAGACGCGATTTGTGCGTCGCCGTGAAGGAACCTTTCGAGACGCGGAACACTGACCAACCATCTAGCACCAACTCGAATGGCTGGCTCGAACTTTCCAGCCCGCGCGAGGCGGTAGACAGTCTCGGCTGACAGACCAATTCGAATTGCAGCAATCGGTATCGATATGAGATCGACGGCGAGCTGTTCGCAATCAATAGACGCGCTCATCGCTCGGCATCAACCATAGGTTGCTCGAAAAGAAAGCAGTCGGGTCGTAACGGTGATGGCTCTCTCATGAAGTCGTCGACGTCTCTTGGAAGCAACTCAATTTTGCTTCACGTGTTTGACTCGCCGTCATATCAGATTCCTCTCGCTCGCCGTTTCTTACGTCACTTATTCGAATTCAAAACCGAGATCAATATCGAGTGAAATCACTTCGAGCTCGTGGTCGGAATTCGACGTGAAGGAGAAAGCGGATTCTCTGGAGTTGTTGACGGTCTCTCGCCACTGCTCTATCGCAATTTCGAGTGCGGAGCAATCAATGAGGATGGGATCTTCGTCCTCCCCCACGAAGAGCGCCAGTGTCGGCACTTTCGCATAATCGCCGAACATCATCCGAAGAGTTGTCCCCGACAGCGGATCCACCGTTTCGAGTGACGTACGAAGCAGCCAATCCTCAGTCTCCATCTCACCAATAACGGATTCAAAAACAACCAGCGGGCGTTCGAGTTTGGATGCGTTCGCGGCAGGTACTGGCCGAAGAGCGGCGCGGTGATCGAATTGATCGTCACGATATGACGTGCCGTCTTCGACATGTGCTTCGCCCAGCGCCCAGTCGTGCACGAACTGCGCCACGAGCGCGAAGGCGCCCTCAATCTCCCAGTGAGTGATCGGATACTCATCGAGATAAACCTTCGCGGCGTCGCTGAACTCCAGGGTCTCCTCCGGGTCCCACGCGCCATCGGGATCGATGATGTTGAGTGCCAGTTCGATGAACTTCGTCTGCACTGGCACCTCTGTGCCAAGGTCAGGTGTCACGGGCAGCCCACGGGAAGCAAGTTGAGCATTCAGACGTTTCGTCAATTCGTCGACGAGTACAGGCTCTTGAACCCATCGCTCCTCTTCGACGTCCCAGCACGGTCCTTCGTTGAAGAGAATTGACGAAGCGTCGAGATCGACCGTCGACTGGTCGGTCTCCGTGTCGTAGGTGACAACCAATGAGATTCGCATGGTCACTTCTCTCCTTATATCTCGAGCTCGTGGTACCCGTCGATCGGCGCCTCGAGTTCGTCCAACCCGCCCACGACGGATGGCTCATAAGTACTGAGGGGTGCGTCACGCGTCGGTAGTTCCACGGGAATCACTCTGACGCGACCTTCTGACGAATCGACTACGTCGTAGAGGCGCGCCAGCTCACGTGGATAACCTCGCCACTGCGCGCCCGCGTCAAGGACGACCTCGACGTCACGCCAGTGCTCTCTGGAGACGCCCGCACTCAGCACATTCACCGCCTCCACGATGGGTTCCTCCGCCTCGAAGGTCTTTAAGACCGCGGCGACGGCGCGTTGAATTCGACCCGTCGACGCTTTGATGCCCTTCAGGGCGTCCTCGCCGCCACCAGACCAACCGACGACGTAGCCGAAGGAATACTCCCCCGTCTCCATTCCGAGCGCTCGGCAGGTGACGTAGGCGACCGACTCCGCTTCAAGTTCCTTGAGACCCCGCGTCATGCCTCGCGTCGATACTCCCTCGGGATCGTGCAGGAGAGCGTGGCCGATCTCGTGGGCCAGGGTCTTCACCTGCTGCGCATCCGCGTTGTTCGTCGCGACGCGGATGCGGCCCTCGAGGTGGTCAGTGTCGCCGTTGGCGCCGGAATCCAGCGACGACGGTCGCTCCACCGAAAAGCCAAGACTCTCGGCGAACAAGGTCAACTTTGAGAAGACGCCTTCGGGCGCACGACCTTGAAGCTTGCTCACGACATCGGGTAAGGCCGGACCCGTCGTTTGGCTCACGTCGAAGACGGGAACCAATTTGAAGCCACGAATCTCCGTCGCGATGTCATCTTTCGCCGCGTCAGGCATTCGATACTTCATCGGGGCGAATACGCGAAGTGCCGACTCTTTGGCGAGAACCTGATGGCCCATCGCCTGCCAGGCTCGATAACCGGCCACTCGGGTTGCCTGGGGACTTCACAAGCACATATGAATGGCAACCTGGCGCCAATTCAAGTTCGATTGCGAACGTTCACGATTAATCGAAGCAATTCGATCCCGCAAGTTGCAAATTGACTCAGAGGATAAGCCCGCAATTGACCACATTCGAAATTATTGTTTCGAAGCCAGGCCGGTCTCCCCAAATTAATGGCGCAATATCCTCATATCCAAGTTGGAGGGCATCAACAATTTCGGGATCGTCCCCAAATGCCGGACTGCTCACAAATCCCTCGACTGGACGACGTGTGAACGGCCATCCTGCCGCGTCGCTCCTCCCATCAACGTCGACCATTATCTCAACTATTGCCCCGTCCGCCAGAGCTCGAATCGTTGAAGGATCTTGAAGCAGTTGAGATACATCGTAAAGATGTCGTGCACCGCCTCGCAGACGTTCCATATCGCGACAACTTGCATTGTGGTGAAGAAACGCTAACTTTTCGGCAAGTGTACGCTCAGGAGCGAGAACCGTAACCTCGAACGAATCAAGGTCGGAATACTCTGAGCGTGAGCCGACCGTAACGGTCTCCGCGTTTTGAGCGAGCAATGACTCAATTCGACACTTCCGATTGGGTAGAGCTCCACCCCGACAACCCATTTCCAAGAGTACGCCGTCACTGAGAAACGTAACTTCAGCTCGGTTTGCGTAGGAGAACCGGGCATTCAAGTAGCCCTTACCTTCTCTTTCGCGCACACACGCCGAGTCCAACTCCATATTTGTTCGATCTGCGAGTCCTCGGAGTAGCCTCTTGAGCGAATTACCGGTCTTGGACGTAACTACTAGTAGGTCGATGTCTTCGGAGAAGCGTTGAATAATTTGGAATGCTCTTGAGAGACTCGTTCCACCTTTAAACACATATTCTTCAACGCCATCCATTGGGCGTGTTACGGAGCGGAGGACCTCCGTCGCCCAATAATCCTTCTCAACAATGCCGGCCGGTATGCCTAAAATTTCTGCCACCGCATCGCGCAATGCGTCAAATTCTTCGTGGTCGTCACGAAGCAGTACAACTACTGGGTCAGTCGTCATACTTCCATTAGCTGTTGAGCTCGGTCCCGGACTCTACGATTCCGTTCGTTTCGCGCGCAGGTCAATAATCGGTTTCGATCAACCCTTCCCATCACAATCTGATTATGAATTTGAGTTGCAGCATCAGCCCAAGTCTTCGAGCGATCAGTGAAGTCCGGAAAATCTCTCATCACTTCGAGGACGGCGATTTCACTTTGATTGAGATCGCAGCGAGACAGATTTGATCTACCGACGAAATCGACTCCGGCAAGACCCTTTGGAGGTCTGCCAGGAACCGCGATTAATGGGGTTGCTGGTAACTGAGTACTCAGCCCGAGCGCTTGGCTAGCAGACCACCCTGCTGGACCCGAACCAGGTCCGGCAGCAACTAAAGCAGCTGCCATTGGATCGGGCCTCCCGAATCCAAACTTTGTCGCTTTTGGCTTTACCCAATAGAGCCCTTGGCGGACTCGAATAATTGGGCTGGCGGGATCGTTGGCCATTCTTGAAAGAGCACTTTCTACGGCGGGTATTGATCCCGGCACATCGCTCCCCCAGAAGAATGTCCGCGGACGCTGACTCGAGATCCAATTTCGAATGTCATTATGCTTCACGTCTGTATCTCCTTTTGCAAGTTAAGTGTAGCACTTTTCTTGCATATGATCAACGGATTAGGACATTATGAACTTCAGAAAACGTTGCAAGCGAGTCCGCCCAAAACTAATTAATAAGGCCTTATTTCGCACATTAACCCTGATCACAAGGTGAGTGACCTGAGAATTACATATGCCCCTCTTTCAAATACTTTTCCCAAGACGAATCACATACGAATTCAGGACCAAGACCCAAAATTGAATGATCGTAGTTGGGATTCACAGTCTTGCAAAAATCGGCAATTTCGCGAACCACCCTTCTCGGGTCTCCGGAATACGTGGACCGAATCGTGCTTGCACGACGCAGCCGACGCTGACACCATTGCGCATCAGCGCGAAAAGCCCCGAGCTTTCCTTGGTGATTGAAAACTCGGGGCGAGGGGTTTCTCCGCTCTAAAATTCCGCGTCCTTATCTCGTGACTAAAGACGCGACATCCGCTTACTCAATTGACTCACAGGCTGTGCCTTCATTGTCGGCACCACTCCAACCCGTTACGCAATACGTCCCAACGACCGCCGAGATGTTGAAGGTTGCGTAACCACCAGCTGGCTTTCCACCCGGCCAAGACCTCGTAGCGCTATACATTGAGAGGTTATGTGGTCCAGTCAAGTGAAAATATCCGTACCAGCCAGGTGAGTTGAGTACCCATGCCTGAACATACGCCGTGCCACCCGAAGGTGTCGAGAGGTACATGCAGACGTCTCCACCGCAACCTTGCGCGTCAGGCGGTAAAACACTCGCTGAACTCGTAGAAATTGCCGATGCTCCTGCGATGGAGGGGCTTACGACCCCAAGCATCGCAATCAAAATCGTCCCGACTATTGGTAAAACCATCTTCTTCATATTTTGCTCCTAGTTCTTACAGGAAATTAATTGATTACTTAAAACTGGACTTCGAAGTATTTATCGTCTATCGCCACCTCCTCTCTCATCAAAACGGCCGCGTCCCATGTCAATCGACCCTCGGGCGTCTTCGATCAATCCTTCGTCCGAGACGTGAGAAGGGTCTCGAAACTTCTCCAACGAGGCCAACCGTCAACATCAGCGCCGAGGCAGTCAGAAAGCAAGCTGACCAAATCATTAGCAATTCGGTTGATCTCCCATTCGATACATACTGAAGCCAATACGTATAGCTTTTGGTGTCGTGGAGCTTCGCGAATTGAGCGGGACTCAACGAATTGCCCAAGTGATTTCCCGCGCGATTTTGGACCCATTCCTGGATCACCGTCGAGTGCGAATGAAATGCGCGCCAAGATGAATATCCGAGCACTTTCAAAGTCTTCGGATTTGTTGCACCCGGATCATTTGTCATGACGCTTCTGGCCACGATTGCCATACTGCGTTTATAGAGACCCGAGTACGCCAACGCCACGAAGGCTGCGAATCCTCCAGTCGTAATGGCAATGCTCGCGACGACTCGACGTACTAAACCTCCGATAAGGAAACCAAAAGAGAAGGCCATGACCACCGTCGCGGGAAGAATCGCTGGCTGGCTAAAGAAGACTCCAATCGACCACGCTCCCGACGATTGGAACTGGTCGTCGTAGTGGTAGAAACGTGCGATTGACAGCGCAACGAGAATTGAGCCGCAAAATATAACGACGATATGGGTCAGTACGGAGACAAGAAGGAGGCGCCGCCTTCCAACGCTCTGAGTGTATGCGAAGCGAAACGTGCCTGATTCGTGTTCCGATGCAAGGAGAGGCGCACCAAAAAACGCGCCGATCAAAAGTGGCAGCGCGAAAACGAGAAAACGAAAATAGAGCACATCTTGGGAGTTCTCGTAGCGCTGAGAACTCTCGTGGGCTACGACGCTGTTACTCAGTAAGAGAATGACGAATGCCGCGAAGATAAAGAGCGCCAAGAGTAGGGAGAAGCGAACACGATATCGAATGACGACCGCCTTGAGTGTCCTAAAAGGCGACATTGAGAGATGGCGTGTGAGCTTTTCTTCCCTCGGATCGGCTACTTCCGTCGCGCTCATAGTGCGACCTTGTCTTCGAGTCCTTGTATCTGTTGCGCGCGACTGATATAGCCAATTACCACATCTTCCAGCGACGCATCATGGCCGTGAAGAGTGGCTAAGCCAGTCTCGTCGCGCAAGCGCACTAGATGGCTCCCGAATCTGACATTGAACTGCCTGTTCACAATCTCTAAACCCGGGATCCGGTCTAATTCCCCGGGAGGGCACTGGACGACTTTGTGTGAGCGAAGAGCTTCATCCATAGTTTCGGCCAACTGCACTTCGCCATTGGTGAGCAGAACGAGATAGTCAGCTACACGCTCCAAGTCCACCAACGAATGCGACGAGAAAATCACCGAAAGACCGTCCTCTGCGACTTCTCGCATTAGGTGACCAACAAATTCCTGACGTGCAAGCGGGTCAAGACTCGCCGTTGGTTCATCGAGCACGAGAAGTTCAGGATGACGAGCAATAGCCAATGTCAAAGCCACTTGCGCTTGCTGACCTCCTGAGAGATTTCCAACTTTTTTTGTAAGAGGTATCTCGAACTCTTTGAGACGTTGTATTGCGAATGTTCGATCAAACGTTGCATTTAGCGCCTCCGTCATAGCAACGAGGGCATTGATTGTCTGCGAGCGATAGAGAGGAGCATTCTGAGCCACGAATGCGATCTTCTTCAGTGCGGACATTGACCCAGCCTCGAGCCCTAGGACTGATAAGTCACCAGTTGATGGCTGCACGAGACCGGTGATGATCTCCAACAGGGTCGTCTTACCCGCACCGTTGGGCCCAACGAGGGCCACGACGCTCCCTTGAGGTACTGATAATGAGCACATTCTCAATGCCCAAACTGAGCCATATCTTTTGCCGAGATCGGTCGTTGTCAGAATCGTCGTCACAACGATTCGCTTAGTTGACCTGGCGGAGCGCCTCAGGCGTCGCTCTCGCGTTCATTAAAGTACTTTGAAAAAGGTCCAGAATTGTTTCGTCGTCAAGTCCTGCCTCGCGGGCATCAGCCAACCATCCGTCGGTGAGTTTCTTCTCCAAAACGTTGAAGACGTCAAGGCTTCGTGTTTCAGGCACCGCGGAAATGAACTTGCCCACACCTTGTCGCCCAATAGCTATCCCGCGGACTTCAAGTTCGCGATAGGCCTTCATCACAGTGTTCGGGTTGACCGCCAGCGAAGCTGCAGCGTCCTTCACTTTTGGTAGTCGATCACCTATACGGAGGTGACCTAGTCGAAGGGCGGTCTCCACCTGTTGAATGATTTGCATGTAAGGAGGAACACCCGAGCGAAAGTCAAGGCTGAACGAAATCGCGGCTCTCTCTCCAGGGTCATTAGTATCGTAGTTATTTAGTTCCACAGTAATACAGTATCGTATAGAAGGTATCAGGCGCTCCGTCGTTGAGCGCTTTCAGGGAGGATCATGACCGGTCAAGCCGATGTCGCTGAAGCGATCTCTTTGCTTCAGTCCCTCGCTGGCACGACGAGCGAACGAGCGAAACGACTAATCGCCGCGGTGAGTGATGCAGGCTCAAAGCAAGCGTTGGACACCATCATCGGCGACGGTTCAGTCCCATCAAATTTGACAAATTCGCGCGCTGAGTTTCTTCATGTCGTAACCGTTCTTTTCGGGAGCACGCTCTCCGACGATGAGGTTGAAGTCGTATTTAGATGCACAAAAACTGCGGCGAAGACCATCGTTGGCAATATGAATGCGACCTTCGCCAGTTCGATCCGCGATCTACGACTCGACGAAATGCGTAAAGAAGCCACATGCAGGTCAAGTGGCAACAACGCGAATGGACTCGCTTGGAAGGTCTGCTTCAATTCTGAAGTCGCCTTCGAGACAGCAGTTGACGAGATCGAGCGTCTGCGAAGGAGAACTGAAGCGACGATCGATTCAGTCAACTTCTGTGTCGAATTCAAACAGAAGGCCCCGAACAATCAGATCGACCTTCTAAGTGCGTTGGGTATTCCACCTCCCGCAGCATCGAAATCAGGGAGGGCGCGAAAACAATGACCGTTAGCCAAAGTGTCGCATCGTCCCAAGATGCATTGAATCTGTTTTTAGTTCTAGTTACAATTTTTACATCGCTCCAGGCAACGAGTTTCGGAGGCGAACAACTTAGGAGTGGTGGTCCACTTCGATCTCGAGTTCTTCAAATTGGGGTTATCACACTCGCCCTTGCAGCGTGTGATGTCGTTTCTTTGTGGAGCCTTTCTTCGATCGTACATCTTGTCCTAAAGTCACACGGCACGTCAGAATGGAGTCCGACATTCGCAGTGTTTCTGCTTTCGTACGTATTGATAGCTGCTCTTGTTTTATGGCAAATCTTTCTTGTAGTTCGCGCGAGTTGCTCTCTGAAAACCGCACAATCGAAATGTAATCCGTGACATACGACTGGCGCTCTCGTTTCCTTTGCGCCGCCCGCTTTGGAACGGCACTAGCGAGGTGCGGGTCTGTGACCTCAACTTTAGGGGTCACACGACCAAGGAATTGGGAAAACTAAGGGAAGGAAGTCATGGGTCTATTTTTCGAGAGAACTGCCGCAAGTCCTCAACTCGTTGCTCTTATGACGTCGGCACTGAAGGCTGAGCCACCTCAAGCGGGGAATGTTCCAACGGAGGCGGCACTTTTCGCCGCGAAACTCGATCCTTTGGTAACAACATTGTCGACGGCGCTTAACTCTCCTCCACCACAAGATGTTTCAGCTGCGGCCACTAAATACGCTCAGAGCGTAGTTAACGAGTTGCTCGGTGGTCCTTCGTTTAACACCGGCAGATTTGTACTTGCATTTTTGATCTTCACTGCATTGATTGGTGGGGGCATCGCTACGGAAGCGACTCATCTGACCACTGCATCGGGAACACTGTTTGGCTTCGCTGGCGCAATCTTTGGAATTGTTACAGCGTTTCTTGGTACCGAAAAAGGAACGAGCTAATGGCATCACAATCGGAGGCAAAGTGAACACATGGGTATCAGAGGGCGCGCATGGTTGCCCGAATCCGCTTGCCCTTTGCATCGGTGACGCGCAAGCCCGAGTAGATCGCTCGCACCTGTCCGGCGGCGTTGCGCAATTCGACAGCTCGGCCATCTGAATTTGCAACAAGTCCCGAGACGGGAACATCGATGACCAACGGTCGGGAACCAGTCAATCGCTTAGCGACGTGAAATGTTTGCTCGATTTCGAAGCCCCTGGTTTTGAAGGACTCAACGAGCCCATCCTTCCCGTAAGTGCCACCGTTTGCCGAGAGCGCAAGGCTCGACGCAACATCTTGGCTTGAGGTTCCCCTTCGAATAGAGCCAAGAGCCACACTCAACTTAAGATTCGAGCCGTAGAGTTCAGCTCCATTCGTTGAATACATCGCAGAGAGTTGACCAACCTTTGAAGTGTCCCGCGCTAGGTCCTTCCTGACTTCGGCCCGAAGTGACGCTGGTGCACCGGCCAGAGTTGAAGTATGGGCCAAGTGCGAGGACCCGCTAAGTGAGGCCACTCCGGGTTGAACGTAAGTTGCCACAATCGTCGTCGCAACAACTAGAGACAGGCACAAAGTCCCGATTGTTCCCCGATGACAGGTTCCGACCTTCAGCCTCGAGAATTGAGTGACGAAAGATCCGGAGTTGGATCGGATGGTCCGAGGGCTTGCAGACCGAGGGCCCCAAAAGTGAGACGCGACGCGGTTCCAATGAGACCGCATAGATCGGGCCTGGTCCCCAACGTGGCGATCCGTCTGAGCTGGACCAATCAATTCTTCGGCAACCGGTGACATAGATTCCTCCAAGGCAGGCGCAACCAAAACATTTCGACATAGCGACGATGGCGCGCAACTTAGGGTTCACAAGTTCTCGTGTCAATTGAGATTGTCTCAACTTTGAGACAACTGATTTCACGTTGCCTTCAGTCGTCGATTCGTCACTTGAGGTTCGAGGGTCATGACCTCAGACCAATGAACCGGGACAACGTTTGCTCGGCAAAGGCATCGACAATCTTGCATCTCAGTAGAGATTGCAACTAGTCGCTCGGCAGTGGCATCGCGACGTATGCCTTGCGAGACGGGTGGGCGCTGCGGGACTCGAACCTGCGACCTCAGCCGTGTGAAAGTGTTAAGAACCATTTCACCAGACGACGCGAGACGAAGACATACCACTTGACAAGGAACGATGACAACGCGAGACGACGTGAGAAAACGGCACGCGACGCGATTTGTGGAGCATTTTGTGGGGCAAGATCAACGCAGCCCGCAAACAAATGAGGTGGTAATTCGCCTACATGAGAGTCTGAGAATTTCGCTGTCGGTCAGTCCTTCGGGTATTGCGATACAACGTCGACACTCAAATCTCAGAGAGAGCGGGCGACGAGTATCGAACTCGCGTTCTCAGCTTGGAAGGGTGGAGAGTTTGATACATGGTATTCGGCGAAATTCCTCATCAGCATCGTTTTCTCACTGTCTAATTTGTGCAATTGCAGCGCATGGGCCATCCATGGGCACCCGGTGAGAAACTTTGTGAGGAAAGAGTTCGAAATCGGAGAGCTCACTTGGTTTGAGTGTCGGGATTCCAGACCACATTTGAACTTCGTGTAGAACCAATTTCTCGGCCCATCGGCGGGCTGCTATTGCAGTGTCGACGTCGTCAAGTTTGGAGTCGTCGTTGTCGTCACCGAGGTCGTTGTCGTCACCGAGGTCGTTGTCGTGCTGACGACGATGGTCGTCGTTGTGGAGCTGACCGGCGTTGTTGTCGTCGTCGCAGACCCCACAACAGTCGTAGTTGTTGATTCACTCGTCCCCGAAAATGTCGTAGTCGTTGTGGGTTCCGCAGCGGACGTCGATCCAATTGCTACAGTTACGGTTGCACTTGGACCTGACCCCTTCTTGTTTAATGCCCGCACACTGAAGACGTACTTCTCGTGTTTGCCGAGTTTGACGAATACGCAGCGGTATGTTTCAGATCTGGTCGCCGAGACGGTACGAGTTTCCGACCCGGGCCTGCTTGTGGCAACGTATCGTGTGACGGGGAGTCCTTTTGGCGCGCTCGTTCTCTGCCACTGAATCGTGACTGTTGTTCCCTCAACCGACACTCCAACCACGCTCGGAATCCCCGGCAATGTGGACGCCGTGCTTCCGGAGGCTGCAATCATCGGCCACGAGATCAACGCACCGAGTAGCACCAGGAAAAATCTCGACCAGCGCGTAGTAGCCATGAGCAGAAGGTAGTCCTCATCGACACCTCATGCAATCAACTTTGAACTTGAATGTACTCATCTTCAAGATTCGAACCCAAACCCACTCGCCAACCGAAACTCCGTGAACCTCACGTTCACTTATGGGACTTAAGTCCCGTTGACTCTAAGACGGGCCAGTCTTACTATGCGACACATTGCGGCTCAACCCATTTGCGGAGTGGTCCGCCGGAGTCTGGAGGTCACTGTGCAGCGTCGGGTGAACGAAATGAACGAAAGTCCGGCGCGAAGTCGATCGCGCAACACGAAGCGAACTTTGTTCGTCATATCTACGTCCGTGGCGGGAGGTCTCTTGTTCGCTTCAGTAGCGCTGGCCATTGGGACGCCGTCGACATCGCCGGGAACACAGAATCCCGCTTCCAGTGTCTCTGCACCTGTGCCGTGGACGACTCCACAGAATGAACTTGGTGCGCCATCGATCCCAACCCCTGGCGGCGCGACCGAGGGTGCTGGCGCATTTGACGCAATCACTTGCCCCACTGCATCGCTGTGCGTGGCGGTCGGCGGAGATTCAGGCATGTCCGGAATCGTCGCGACTTCCAGTAACGACGGGGGCACATGGACGTCCAGCACCGTGCCCACCGGACTGCCCGAGATGAAGTCAGTGAGTTGCTCTTCAGCCAGTCAGTGTGTCGCCGTGGGAAGTGGCGTGGCCATCACTTCCAGTGACGGTGGCGCGACGTGGAGCGCTCACTCAATCCCTACCAGCAACACCGCACTTCTCGGAGTCAGTTGTCCGAGTGACACCACCACGTGCGTCGCGGTCGGTGTCATACCGAACGACGGCGGACCTCTCAATGGGGCGATTGTTGTGTCCAGCGACGAAGGCGTCACGTGGTCCGCCCCTTCGACAAGTTTCCAACTTGGCGCGCTCGGCGGCGTGAGTTGCGCAAGTGGCAATTTCTGCGTCGCCGTGGGAGCACAGATTCTGGTCACTAACAACGCTGGGCAAACCTGGACTCAGCAATTCGTGGGTGGTGTAGCAGGCATACTCCGCACCGTTTCTTGCGGATCGACAACGACCTGCGTTGCTATTGGAGCAAATCCGATAGGCGTCTCCCAAAACAGTGATCCGGGCTTTGAGATTCAGACGACGAACGGCGGGACCAAATGGAACCCTGTCAACCTTCCTTCGGGAACCTGGTCCGTTAACGCACTGGCGTGTCCTGACGCCAATGACTGTGTGCTGAGCGGTCCTTCCCCGAGCGCTGCATCGACACTTGCTTGGACGAGTTCTGATGGTGGCTCGACGTGGTCGAAAACCGTCTTACCCTCGGCAGTTTCGGCTGTAAGTTCCTTGAGTTGCGTCACTGCAACGTCGTGTGTTTACGTCGGTCTGGCAGGGTCGAGCCCGACGTCTGGCACGAGTGCTGACTCTGCTGGATGGACGAACACGCAGGTGCCCGTTATCTTCTCGACAACGTCCGGGAGCGCGTCATGAGGAAGCACACCTCGCGAGTCTCGCGACCACTATTGATCATTTCTGTCGTCATCGCTGTCATCCTTGGCACTCTCGCGGGCGCCATGAGTGCCAAGCCCGCGAGCGCCGCGACCAACGAACCTGGTTCAAGTAGCACATTCCGCCATGGCATTCGATCATCGCTCAGGACCGCGCACACTGGCGGAACGACCGTGTACACCCCCGGCGAACTCTACGGCGGGTCGGACTCCGTCGCCCTGTGTTTCACGTGCGAGGCGTCGAATATCACCGGAACGGCACCCCCTTCTGAATCCCTTGACCAAGGATCCGGAGTCAACTCGCTGACGGGCGACTACTCGTACAACCTGAATCTGTTCAACGCGCCGGGTTTCGGTACGTCTATGGGCGACGCCCTCACCTACGACGCCCAACTCGCTCAGGCGGAGATAACTGCTGACCAGAGCCCGGGCCCGCTGGGCTACGGGTGGAGTTCGACATGGAGTATCTCCGTCACCCCGGGTGTGTCCTCGACCGAGGTGGTGAATGAAGGCAGCGGTGCCCAGGATTCGTTCACTGAATCTCCCGGCAATGGAACTTCGTGTCCGACCGGTGACCAGACGACAACTAATAGGTACACGATCCCAACCGTTGACGGCTATTCCAGTCAGCACCAATGGTGCGCCCTCGCCAATGTGCAAGCGCAGTTCGGGGACGTCAACGGCGTCGGACTCGAATTCCAGCGAAATGGCGGACAGGAAGCCGACTATTTCTATTGGAATGGAAGTTTCGAGGAAAACGGGACCAACCAAGTCCAAGGAGTTTTGGCGTACGACAACCTCGGGCCGAATTACGAAGTTACACCAAGCCCGCAAGTGCTGCAATGTCCATCGACTGCCTACTACTGCGATGTCTTCGTAAATGGGAACGACCTGCGTCAGATCCTCGAGGTCTTCAATTCGAATTCGCAAATCAGTGAAATCGAAGGATCGAATGGCACTGCGCACTATCTCGGCTACGACAGCCACGGCAGCCTCGTCACGGTGTCGTCGTACCCCTTCGGAAGCAGCCTGAGCACTTGGAGTTTCGTCTACGACACCAGTGCCCCGAGCCCTGACACCAGCGACCTCGTCCAGATCTACGATCCCGACTCGGGTGTGGGCTCGTCACCGCCGGTCAGTGCCGGCGCAACTCACTCGAACTACATCGCCTACAACAACTCGGGCGCCGATATCGGCATGGTGAGCGAGGTGGAAGACGGTACCGGCGCAGTCACGACCTATTCCTACGCCTATCCTTGCTCGACGGGTAACTGCGTCCAAGCCGGCAACCCGCAGTCGACAACTGTCACCTACCCTGCACAGGTCCCGTGCCCGAGTTGCGCCGCGGTTTCTCCAGTTGAGACCGACCAGTACACATCAGGAGTAGAGACCCAGACCAAACTTGGCGCGTCAGGAGGTGGTGCGAACAGCGAGACGTGGCAGTACGCCTGGTCACTCGGCTACGGCGCCGCCAACTCGACGGAGACCATCACGTATCCCGACTCACTGAGCGGGTCGTCTCCGACAGCGACAATTGTCCTCGATCCGGCCGGCAACGTCGTCTCCACCACCAATGCCCTCGGTGACGTGGCCACGTCCGCGTACAACGACGTTGGTGCCAACGTTCTGCCGGAGCTTCTCTGGAGTTACCCGGGATCGTCGTCGAACGGCCCCTCGAACCCGCCGAGTGGATCCGAGGTGTACACCTATGACTCTCTGGGCTACGTGCAGACCAAAACCGACCCCTTGGGTAACGTCACAAAGTTTGGCTACTACGCCGGTGGTCAAGTGCTCTGTTACGTCGAGCCGCCAACCGTGGCAGCGGGCACGGGTTCACCTAGTACCTGTCCGCTCAGCGGAGGTAGATTCTCGGGCCCGGGATCGACACCGCCCGTCGGCTCGACCGCTTACTCTTATGACAATTACGGCGATATTTCCGCAATGTACTTTGACTACGTCGACACGGCGACGGGGGCGGACCCTCAAACCACCACGTCTTCGTACGACCTCATGGGAGACCAGTTGTGGTCGATTCCTCCGGCCGGTCAAGGTGGCGTGCAGAGTTCCAGCAACCCCTACGCCACCGTCTCGACGTACTGGTCGAATAACCTCGTCGCCTCCGTCACCAAGCCCGGTCAAGGGATGACGAACTACACCTACGACCTCGCTCTCAACCCGACAAAAGTGCAGACCCCGTATTCAAACGTGTATCGGCTGGCCGTCTTCGATGGCGACAACCGCCCCTGCTACGAATTGACCAGCACACTTCAAACTGGACTCACTTGCTCGACGGCACCGCAGGCCGGCTCGTCCACCACGACCTACGTGCCGGGAAGCACTTCGCCGTACCAGGTGACCGATGGCAACAACCACACCTCAACCTATTACTACGGCGACTTAGCATTCCCCAACTCACCCACGGGAGTCGTTGATCAAGCAAACAGCGCAGTCCAATACACGGCGTACGACGACTACGGATCCGTGTGCGGGTCTGGCTCAATGTCGATCGCTATCGGAACGTCAACGCAGTGCAATACTGTCTCCGGCGACACAGCGACCCAGTACAACGCCGTTGGCGACGAAACGTCGATCACCGATCCCAGCGGAAACGCTACGACGATTGCCTATACGAACACAGCCTTCCCCACACTTAAAACGTCGGAGACGAACGCACTTAGTGCGACGACTTCTTACTCGTACAACGCCGACGGCGAATTGACCAAGATCACGAACCCTGACCTCACGCTGGTTACAACTACCTACGACGCCGACGGGCGCGTTTGCGTCCAGGCCGACAACGGCACGACGTACAGCTGCGGTGGAGGCACCGGAGTGGCCGGAGTGACGACGTATGGCTACAACGGTGCCAACGACCGGACGTCCATGACGTCGTACACGCCGTCGACACTCGCCACAACGTACGCGTACTCAACGGGCCAACTCACGTCGACGACCGACTCGAACGCCAAGACGACCGCCTACCTATACAACTACGCGGGCCAAGTCCAGTGCATGACGTACCCGGTCAGTACGTCGACGACCTGCGGTACGCTCTCAAGCCCGGCGACTGGATCGACCACTAATACCATTGTGACGCGCGGCTACGACAGTTCAGGCCGCCTCTCGACCGTCACCGATTGGTTGGGCAACACTACGACGTACGCCTACACGAAGCCGTCTGCGCCACTGGCGGTGACCAAGGTCACCTATCCATCATCTAGCGGAGTCGTTAGCAACATGACCCAAGACAACGATGGGAGCCTTGCGACGTTGACCGCGGGATCTTCCATCAGTGACTCCTGGTCCTACGACAATGACCAACGCGTCTCCACGATGGGGATCAACGGATCGACGTCCGCCGCGGCTGTCTACAACGCCAACAATCAAGTGACCGGGGCCACCAATCTCGCGACCTCGACGAACAACGACACTTTTTCGATTGCGGCCAACGGTTCCATCACCGCCGACCAGACTCCAATCGGGTCCACGACTTCCTTCGGCTACAACGCCAGCGGTGAACTCTGCTGGGTCGCCAACGTTCCCTCGTCCTCCTCCGCGTGCGCTTCACCGCCGAGCGGCGCATCCGCAACCACCAACTACACCTACACGGCCAATGGCCAACGCGCGAGCGCTACTTCCACCTCACCGAGTATGGGAGCGAACATCTCAGCGGTCGGATCGATTATTCAGTCGGTGGGCTACGGTGACTCGACACTTTCGGTGAACCCACGGCACGTTGGCGACGCACTCATTCTCGGAGTCTCGGTGAACGGAACTCAGACGGTCTCCTCGGTCAGCGGGGGTGGCGCCAGCTGGAAGTTCCTCGCTCGCGAGACGGGGAGTGCTCTCGGCAACACCGAACTGTGGCTGGGAACGGTCGCATCGACGGGGAGTTCGACGATTACAGTGTCCTGGACTTCGAGCATCGGCTCGACCTACGTCGACCTCGCCGCCCAGGAATTCACCAATGGCACGGGGGCATCGACCACCTGGTCCGAAGACACGAGTGGCGTCCTCGTCAACAACGGCTCGACGACAACGGTGACGTTGCCGACGCTCACGGCCTCGGCGAGCGGAGAACTCTACGTCGGGCTCGCCTTCACCGACAACACGGTGTCGGCCGGGTCGAATCCTGGCTTTACCTACGATTCGCTCTACTCCGGCCTCTACGCCTTCAACCCGAACATGTCGGGTACGGTGACCCCAACCGCGACGATGGCTGCGGGCTACTACGGATCGGTCGGTGTGACAATTGCGGCCCACTCCACCTCAACGATCTCCGCGGTCGGCTCACTCCAACAAACCTCGGGAAACGGCGTGACGACTCTGTCGGTGAACCCCCAACACGTCGGTGATGCCCTCATCCTGAGCGCCTTTATCAATGGGAGCCAGGCCATTACATCAATCTCTGGGGGCGGTGCAACGTGGCAGAAGCTCGCCCGCTACGCCGGCGCGTTCGGATACTTGGAACTCTGGCTCGGTACTGTCACGTCGACGGGCAGCTCTACCATCACCGTCGCATTTAATTCGAGCGTGGCAACTACGCTCATTGGGCTGAACGCCCAGGAATATACGAACGGCACGGGTCCTTCGACCACATGGGCCGGCGACGTCGGCTCTGGCCTTAACGGCTCGTCGTCCACAATTACTTTCCCCACCGTCACGCCAAGCGTGTCAACTGGCGAGCTCTACATTGGGTTCGCCATTACGGGCGGGTCGACGAGCTTCGGGTCGACGAGCGGCTTCACCTACGACCATGCAAACTATGGCCTCTTTATCTGGAACCCGTCGGTAGTTACGACGTCGACGCCCACGGCGAGCCAGTCGCCGTCCGCGGCCTATGAGTCGGTGGCCGCCTTGGTAAGAGCCGGCGTCCCTTCGACTTCGAGCACCCACTACGCCTGGAACCCGTACGGCGAACTCTGCAACGTCAGCGTCGCGGTGTCGACGGCCTGCGGCTCGACGCCGCCTACCGGAACCGGTTACACCTACAACGGAGACGGTCTCCGGATGACCTCCGCCGCTGCGGTGACGGTCGGACCGACCACGATCACCACCACGACCGATTCCACGTGGGACTACGTCTCGGGTGGGTCAATACCGCTAAATATTAATGATGCCGCGACCAGCGGATCAACGACCACAAACACCAGCTACCTTTACGGCGATCTGCTCTTTGGCGGGACGGCCCCGATCGAGCAAATCGTCACGACGAGCTCGGGCACGACAGCCCAGTTCCTCGTCGCCAGTCCCCAGGGCGTCCAGGGCGTCTACTCCTCGGCTGGAGCGTTGCAAGAGTTGGCGACGTACTCCCCATACGGCGTACAGACGATATCGAGCGGCACGCGGGTCACGCCCTTCGGCTTCCAAGGTTCCTACACGGACTCAACGAGTCTGATTTATTTAATCAACCGCTATTACGATCCGACAACGGATCTGTTCCTGAGCGTGGACCCAATGGTTTCTCAGACGAATCAGCCGTATGCATTCGTGAACGACAATCCTTTGAATTCGACCGATTCCTTGGGTACCGAGGCCTGCGGTGGCGACAACCAACAATATGAGTGTCGAACGGGATACTCGATAACGGTCTGGACGATGAGCACTACGACTGCAGGCGATGCCATCATTTCCGCCTCGGCGGCAGTGACAGTTTCTGGCACAGGTGCCAACACTTCGGTCACTATGAATTTCAATCCGGATGGCTCAGTGGACGTTACCGTGGGAAATAGACCAACGGTAGGAGTGAATGTTTCGCAAACCACTCAACAAACCGTCGGGATGGTGTCTTTCGCGGCGTATTCTGGTTCAACAGAAAGTCATGGACTCAATATCTCAGCGAGTATCGACTTCACTGTCGTCAGTTTTCCACCTCCCAGCGGCTGGCTGAATGATGTTGGATGGGGTGTGGCCATTTTCGCCACATTGGGTATAGGCGCAGTTTTGTCGGGGCCGTGGTGGGTGTCTGTCGGACTGGGGTTAGCGACTACTTGAGCATGAGCAAATCAAATGTCGTAATATTGCATCAACGTAGTGGGCGTACGCGAAGAGCATGTTCTGTTCGTGGAAGATGATCTTTTCCGAATCGAAGCGGGGAGAAGCAACTTGACTGAAGTCGTGATTGCAATGCCCTGGAAGCGCAACGATTTTGTGGTTTCTAGATGGATGGATAAGCGACTCACTTGGTTCGATGCTCTATGCGCCTTAGCCTATGGGCTCTTGATATGGAGAAATGGTGGTGCGCTCGTAGCTGCTTGCATCGTTGCGGTTGTCGGCTACTTGTTGTTGCGATTTCTCGTGGTGCCAATGGTTCAATGGAATGTTTATCGCAATTTTGAGGATCAACCAATTTTCAACTTCTCCGATCAAGGTGTGACTTTTGTTATAGGAGGTAAATCCAGATCTGACAGTTGGGCAGCGTTCAAGAGCGCGGCGGAAACGCGAAACTTCTATACACTGAAGCGTGGTTTCAATGCGCCTCGATTTACTATCGCGAAGCGAATGCTCGCGAATGAAAATGACGAAGCGAGACTTCGCGAGCTCCTTAGGACGAACACCAAAGTTCATTTGCGGCCAAACAAGAGTCTCGACTCCGCAATCCCAGATAGATAGTTGGGGCTGCTGAAGGTTTAGGTCTCAACTCATTTGTGAGGATTCACCTCGCCGACTTCAACTGGTCAGGGCGACAAGCTCCGCAAGCTTCTCGACGTGCATCATTTAGTCGAGCGAGGGTGACGATGGTGAAACTGCAGGAAGTTCACGCAGTGTGACCCTGAGGGCAGCAAACAGTCGCACGCTTCGTGATTGCTCGTGGTCGTTCTTTCTGTCCAGAAGACTTGGACGCCGGTAGAATGGCGGGTATGGAATCCGAACTTCGATCGACCTCGCGACTCGGCACTCTCGTGCTCGAGCACCGTGACGCCGTGCTCGCGATTTCGCGGCGCCACCACGCGAAGAATGTCCGTGTTTTCGGCAGCGTGGTTCGGGGTGTCGATTCTCCCTCCAGTGACGTCGACTTCCTCGTCGAGTTCGATGAGGAAGCTCATCCCCTCGACATCCTCGCACTCGGGTGCGACCTCGAAGAGGAGTTGGGCGTGAGGGTTGACGTGTGCACGCTCCAGAGTCTTCGTCCTTTCGTGCGAGACGAGATCGTCGCCGAGGCCGTCAGTTTGTGACGAGACGCAATCAAGAGCGTCTGAGCGACATCGAGACGCCATGCCAGCCATCGGTGAGTATCTCGCCGAAGGTGGTCTGCACCGAGGTGTGGTCTACGACGCCTGCCGTGATCGTCTCATGGAGATTGGCGAAGCGGTCAAGCACATTGATGCAACGCTGCTCGACCAGCGACCCGATGTCGAGTGGAAGCAGATTGCGCGCATGCGCGACGTCCTCGTCCATCATTACCACGACACAGATTTCGCGGTCGTGGAGGCGGTGATTGTCGAGAGACTGCCGGCCCTGCGAGAGTCCGTGGCCGAACTGAAGAGAATCGACGCCGAAACAATGTGACGAAGTACACCGTCGTCGGCAATTGGCCGGCCCTCGTAACACCTCAATGCCGAGGCGTTCAATAGCAGTGCGTTCACGAGAGTCGTGTCGACCTGGGCGTCACCGTACGATCATTTTCGCGTCTCGCTCTCGTAACAGTCCTGATCACGGGCGCCTGGAACACACCCGACTACGACGCTCAAATCAGAACGCTGAATCAACCGCTACTACGACCCGACAACGGATCAGTTCTTGAGCGTCGATCCTGACGTTGCGGCGACGGATCAGCCGTATGTGTTCACCAATGATGATCCATTGAATGTGACAGATTCATTGGGAATGGCTGCCGCCGCATTAATGGGCGGCGGCGTCGTTAGTCCGAAAGAGGCGGTTACTGTCGCAGTTGCCATGACGATTGATGCACTCAAGAGTGAAGGGGCCTCGATTTCATCTGAAGCGATGAGCGATATTTCTAAGGCCTTGAGTGAGGATCTTTCCAAACCCGGCGAAATCATTACAAGCGGAGAACTTGGGGCGCTCGAATGGGAACTCGTGGACTCAGTCGGTCACATTGGAAAGACCTTGGGATTTCTTGGGGTAATGGCTATTGGTTTGAATGACCTCGCAGAAGGACATGGCCTTGCGTACGCACTCACCGATGATGGCGCATCTGTCGTGGGTGCCGTCGGTGGAGGTGCCCTGGGAGCAGCCTATTGCGGTGGCCCACTTGATCCCGTAGATGCTGGTTGCGTGATTATAGGGGCGGTTGTCGGTGGTAATGTCGTGCCAGCGGCATACCACTCATTCATAAATCTTTGGAAGGGTATCTTCTAATTACTTCACTGTTGCTATTTGATGCAATCTTTGTAGTCGCGGCAGTCGCTTCATTTCGGATCGCGCGAAGAACTTGGAAGAGCAGCGTTGCCTGGTCGGATGTTACGGTAAACATCGCGGGACAGTCAAATGTGTCTCGACTTCGAATTAGCGCTTCTTCTTTGGCGAGCGCAATCAGTATTGGTTCGCTTGCGCTATTTGGAATACTCGCAACGATTGCGGATGCTATCGGGCGTTCGACGGCCGCTCGAATCATATTGGTCCTAAGTGCTCTGGCGGGAGTTAGTTTCGTCTTGTTCGGAGCATTCACTATTTCCATATACCTACATGGTTGGCCGAAAAAGTTGGTTCCGCCCTCGTTGAGGAATCGTTGACGAAATTGACGTGCGTTTTCTTGACGTAGAGGCAAGTTACGCCTCAACTCTTCGCAGAGCCTGAATCCAACCAATGACTTCTACAGCTGGGCCGCTGGCGCGCAGCGCCAAGAGGCCCAGCCCGAAGATCGAGACCAAACACAGAATTCGACTTGTCGTTGGTGATGAGACGCAAGTTGGAACCTATTGCCCCAAAGAGCCCACCGAGCGTTGATTGAAACGCGACGACTTTCTCGGAGACTCCAGGAAACCCAGGGCGATTCACCCTGACTTGCAATAACTACGTAGCCACCGCCATAGCCGACCTCATAGACGTCTACGGCACTCTATTCCTGCGTTGGAAGTGACCGCCTTCGGCCAATTGAGACTTCGTCCAAATCATCAAGGAGCAAAAGTGATGCCATGAACGCGAAGTAAGCCTCGAACCCAGTGACCGACTTGATCCAATTTGTTCCAGTCGTGTGTACCGCAACCACGATGCCAACAATCGCGGCGACTAGGCAAATCATTACGACAAAGATCGTGAGGCTGAGGCGATAGCGTCTCCACCCCTTCCACTTCGTTTGGAGAATTGCGACACGGCTTAGGGCAGGGACAAGAAACGAGAGCCCCGCAAGGATCGCTATACAGGTATCAATTCCGTTCAGTGCTCCGTGCTGATGGTCCTCAACTACCATCACCGCGTATACGACAACAAAAACGATGACCAGGAACCCAAGTATTCTTCTGCCCGGCACCAATTTCACAGGTCTCCCCTCTTCGCTCATTCGGTTTTGGCTCCGTTCCCGCAACCTCGGAACAGTCAAGCACGCGACCGCCATCAAGTGCGAGTCCTCTTCGCCGAATGCAGCCATGATCCGGCGACGACTTACGAACGAGCGCAGGTCCGCGGGCACGTTCACTGTCTCACGCGTCAGGCGGAGTCTGGCGAGGAGGTGCGACGACTTCTAACGGAAAATCAGTTGATCGCCAACTGTGCTTTCCAACCCAGATAGTTATGCCATCTGGACGTGACCATGTTGACGCAGCGATGAATGCACGTCGAATGTCTAGGCTCAAGAGGCGACTTTCGAATCACCATGAAGGAACCTCTCGAGACGCGGAACACTGACCAACCATCGAGCGCCAACTCGAACAGCAGGCTCGAATTGGCCCGCTCGTGCGAGACGGTAGACAGTCTCGGCTGACAAGCCGATTCGACTTGCAGCAACGGGAATTGAGATGAGATCGACGGCGACCGGTTCGCGATCGTTAGACGCGCTCATCGCCGACATGCCCTTTGCTATTCACTTACCGCAACGGTCGCACGCTGGAGACATACTCTCAGATTCAGCGCTGCCGACTGATCCCCGCAGATCCAAAAGCGAGGTTTCATGACCCCTTGCGTGTCATGCCCATATTTCCTGTTCACCGGTACTTTCTGACGTCCAAATCTCGCCAAACGGTAGCACATTTTGTCCACTGAGATTCGCCGGTGTGCGCGCAAATATTTTGGCGTTGCTGACGGCGTTGCTGACGGAATGACTTTGCAATTTACGCAAGAGGTCACCGAATTTGATTAGCGAGTCATACCGACAGGACTCAATTTCTTGATCGAAGTCCGTACCTCGAGACTAGTCCCTGCTCCGTCAGCAACGACGTCAGCAACGCACGAGTAAAGCGAGCGATTCTTGTTCGACTTCTCGCAGTATGGAGTCGGAAAATCCTGGATCAACGTGTGCACCGGATCGACAAAAGTCGCGCACGCTATAGATTGAGCAAAGACTTAAGAGTCCGGATTTCGGAGGCGAGAGCTTTATCCCCCGCCCATGTGATTTTCACCCAGGTGCGTGCTCGATGGCCCTCGTGACCTTTTCGGATTGTTACCAGTCCATGTGGTTTCAGAATCTCAATGTGTTGACCAAGATTGCCGTCTTGAGTCTCGACTTTAGATATGAGAAATCTGCCATTTGATTTCACGCAAAACAACGAGCAGTGCGAGGCGCGTTCTCTGGTGAACGACGTCATTCAACTCCGCAGTGAGAAAATCATCAACTGGAGAATGACTTACCAGCCTGGGTGACGAGTCGTATCCGGATTAACTTTCCTGTTCAGCGCCCCCATAAATGCTCTGCGACGAGGCAACTTCATAGAGCAGCACTTAAATGTATATTCATGTCCATGTTCATGCCTAGCGATGGTGATGACTTGGGTGCGGCAATTGAAGGATGTCGCCTCTTCACGACTTCCTGCATTGTCAATGAACCCCTTGATTCTGGGTTGCTGAGTTGTTTGGAAGCCATGGTGAACCTTGAATATTGTCGCGTTGGAAACAGCGGAGAAGTTGTATCGGTCCCAGCCAGCATCGCCTCTTCTGGAGGGCCAGTTTCACTGGAGCCGGACCTCCATGGAAGATTTGTTCACATTCGCGGAGATCTCGAGAAAGCGAAAAATATTGTCATATTCGTTCCTGGTATGAAGAACGGCCTTCACACTTTTGCGAGTTCAATGATTCCGAAAATTGATGCAATCGTTCAAGCTTGCGAACAACATCCTGAGGCGACGGCCAATCTAATTGAGGAGCTGGTTGCCTTTGTAACGTGGATGGACTACTACCCACCCAGATCTTGGACTGCGGCTCCTTCAGCTATCCCAGCTGATAACGGTGCCAAGAATCTTGAATTTTGGTTGGGCTTGGTGAGACGCTGGATTCCCAAAAAGTCACGGATCGTTGTGGTCAGCCATTCGTACGGAACACTCGTGTCAGGACTGTGTGCCAAGTCATTTGCATTTCCGGTTGAGGTATTGGTCGTCTGTGGCTCCCCGGGAGTTGGTTCGGATAATCGAACCGAACTTACGCATTTGCTTCCCAAATATCCACTGTTTGCGCTTGCTCACCGCTGGGATTTCATCGCTAAGTTGGCCTGGTTTGGTCGAAACCCCGCGAAACGATCGTTTGGATCCGTTCTGCTAAAAGGTAACGACACTCGATCCGGTCGCGGTGACCGATCTTGGAGACATGCCCATACGTCATATTTTGAGAAGGAGTCGACGGCGGTTGACTCCGTCGCTGGCGCTATCCTGAATGTTTGATTGGTGCGGAATAACCGCGCCCTCCAACTCTTCACGAGGTCGGCAATGAGTCCTGACGCTGAATGGAATGTCGAGGCTTTCAGTCAACTTGTGGATGCGTCCCAGTTCTGGGCGAAGACCCTGGGCGAACTCGAAGAGGAGGTGGGATTTACGGGGCCCGTCAACTTGGAGGGCCCAGATCTCGACCCAGAATCGGCTCATTGGACCATCGCGGTTTCTCTCGTCTCACGATTGACCGTGAACCCTGTTCCAATGGACGGTTACGAATCAACACGAGGCGGCTGGCATCGTGACCCGTCATATCGCAGAAAGACTTTCCAATTGGCTTTCGACGTGGTCCGAAAAGCGAGCGAAGTTTATGGAGCGCGATTCGATGAGGGGTCCACGCTCATTTTGCGCAGACCGGATGAAATTCCAAACGCTAACGGTCCGCTCATCTTCAGTTCTTCGATTGGCCAATTCGGTGAATTCTCACTTACCGTTGGTGAACGGCGTGTAATTCTAAGAGGATCTACGCCACAATTCAGGATTCAGAACACAGGATGGATTGTAGATCAGCAAATCGGCGAGTCTCGAGTCTGGCTGCCTTCCGTAAGCGATCGAGATTCTGGACGAATTGAACTCGACGCAATGGAGGATGACAATGCGATTATCAGAAACCTGGAACGCCATTCTCAAGAACACGAGCAGGACGGAGAGAATGCTTGACCAGTTTGGCTTGACCGTGCGATCGAAACTGTTCTCGATGTCTCCACCAACTACCCGACTGATGCCCATCCGGTAACTTCGAGAATCTCTCGTGCGATCTCCACCGGACTTCGACCGTCGGTCTGGACCGCGACCGTTCGTCCCGTCCCCTGTTCTCGCAATGCCTTCGCCTGCGCCAAAGTTCGCTTCGTCTGTTCGTCTCGACCTGAGCCAATCTCGCGTGCCTCGACTCGTTGCCTAAGCGTTTCGTCTGAGGCATGAAGACGAACGACCGTATATTCAGCGTTTCCGATTGACGCGTTTATCCAGGCGAGATCGGCGTCCAGATCGAGCATGACACCACTGAGAATCAGCCGTGAATGTCCCAGCGCCGCGAAGCTCTCCCAGAGTGCTCCGAGATTTCTGCCGCTCAGCGCAACCAGCTCCGACAACTGTTCCGGTTGCGGATATACGCGATCCAGTTCGTCGGTATCGATTATGGCGTGTCGCACATCAGCGACCTGGAGTTGGCATCCGACTTCCCATGCGACTGTGCTCTTGCCTACACCGGCAACTCCACATATCACGAGAACGTCCACGAAGGAGAGGATACGACGTCGCAAGTTTGGCGAGCGATCGATACGAAGAACTGCCAATGTCCCACCGACGTCGGTTGATCCGCGTCAGTCGGCCGACGTAAACATTCACCGACTGGAGAATTGAACCCTGGACATGAAATACACTGCGCCTCCCGGCTTTCGAAAATGTGCTGGTCCGAACACCTGAAACGAGTCAAGGTGTGGACGATGATGCTCTAACGTCGTCAGAGTGGCCACCACCAATGTGACGACTGCGCAAACCGAAGCGGCGCTCTCGGGATATCAGTGCATCTCGGTCAATCCGGTGAGTGCGGAAGTGTTTAGAGACGAATTAATTTCTTGGATCAGCATTGTTAATGATCAGCTAGATGCGTTGCAACAGGAGTATCAGATAGGCACCTCGACCTTGTTGGCAATTCCGAACCTCGCCTTTGAAGCTGACGAGGTGTTGTCAATTATCAAAGGTTTCGGCGAGACTGCGCCTTACGGGACCTATGTCCACTTGCCACTATTTGCCGAATATACGGGACGGGAACTCTCTGGAACGAACCCTGCTAACCAACGCGAAGTCAAGTTCAGTCTTGTCTTCGACGGCCCCGTCGAGACTGCCAAAGGCTCAGTCGCCGAACAGCGCTCGAATCTCGATGAGCTTCAAAGGAACTACCCAAACTTAAAGGTTCCCAGCGTGTTGGACGCGGTGTCGCATTGGTACACACTTCGAAACGGCGGATTCAAGATGTCCGGATACGGGATGTTCGAGAAAACCGTGATACGTCATTTCGATCTTCCTGAGAAGATGATGGATCTGGACAACTGCGTTCTACGGTCCTATGTGGACTTCTTCGGAGAGAGCTTTCTGCTGAGGTCGAACTTCGAAAGTAAGTTTGGTGCCCGACTGTCACTTCAATAGTTCTTCAGACACGGCGTGACACCGGGAGTGACATCAGTTGACAAAAGGCTTGAACCCTAAGCGTGCGGCGTTTACTTGGATTGACTTCAGAAACCCGTCGAAAGAACTCTAATGGGTCTGGACGGGCGAATTATTGAAATGCAATCTTCGTTCGAACAGCCGAACGATTCAATGTGGAGCCTTAACGCGTGCAACAAGGATTGAGTCATAATCAGTCATGACTCAATTAGTGAAATCGGTCTTGCCGCCTGGCACAATAAACGGGCGAGAACAACCCACCATTTCAGCAGGCGAAGGGCTGGCACTGCGCCCATGGTCTAACGACGATGTCCTTGCTCTCGTTGCTGCATACTCCGATCCGGAGATCCAGCGCTGGAATCTCTTCTCGTGCGACACTTTAGAAGCGGAGCAAATGATTGCGAGGTGGTGGGATCGGTGGAGAGCTGAGACAGGCGCAGACTGGGCGATTGCGGATACTTCCGATGACTTAGCGATCGGACGAGTCTGGTTGCGCACTATTGATCTTCGGGATGGAGAAGCCGAAGTTGCTTATTGGGTCGCCCCCAAAGCTCGCGGTCGAGGTTTGGCGTCTCGTGCAGTATCCGCGTTGAGTACCTGGCTGTTTGAAGACTTGGGTCTTCACCGTCTGCAACTTGGTCATTCCGTTCACAATAAAGTTTCGTGCCGTGTCGCCACGAACGTCGGGATGAAATTGGAGGGTACGCGAAAGAGCGCTCTTCTCCACGCAGATGGCTGGCATGACATGCATTGGCACGCGATGACTGCCGATTAATTCGGGTTTCACCGGGGGGCCGACGTACACAACCTAATGGCGAATTAGGGGTTGGCGTATAACACGACACTTGTCGCCGGCGTTCGGGGGATGCTGGATTGCCGCGTGACTTAATTAGGGGACCGATATACGACACGCACCGATAGGGACGAGACTAGGTGGTCAAAGGTAGTGCCACGCTGGTTCAGTGAATGCAGCGAAGGTTTCATTGTTGATCTCGACGCGAGGTGGCCAATCAATCACGACCCCCGGAGACGGCCACATTCGGACAATGAAGCCACTGTTAACTCGATTCAATGCGATCAACGATCCGATATTGATGGAACAGCGAAAGACGAAACGGTCGAGGCTAACAACAATCACACTTTTCTCGACGCTAGTGACCTGATCGTCTGGATAGTTCCGAAACTTGAGTACGCGCCGGGCAAAGACGTGATGGAAGGGTCCACCAAATTTTGCAAGGTCGATTGGTTCGTTCTGGCTCGGCTCACGGAGATTGTAAAAATCGTGATATGTCGAGTCTGGAACTTCTTTATCGGCAAACATTGATTCAAAGACGAGGCTCGCCTTTGTAACCCAAGTAGCCAGCAAATGTTGATCATCAGGTGACAATGATGACTCTTCCCCGCGGATCATGGGACCAACTAAGTCGGAGACCGCAAGGTCGAGATCATTCATCCATCCCCCATTGCAGGTTTGGCAATAGAGCTTTCTCTTCCAGGGTCCCTTGTCATCCTTGCTCGTGCTCTCCCACTCGTTATGAACTGTTCGCTCGCCGTCGCGAAATGAGTCCATGGTCGTTCTCTGAATCAAACCTTTATCCACGTGTTTCCATATTGGAGCCGAAAGCGCATGTTCGAGAGTGACTTTGGCTTCCTGGTCATTACAGAACAGACACACTTTTTTGCGACGACTCTGAGTTTGTGGCCCGAATGCAGAAGAATCAGTCAACACAATCCCCCGCAAAGCGTGCGGAAGTTCCGACCGGGACCGAGACCTTCGAAGACACGGCCCGCAAACTGTTCAGGGTCCGCAAGTACGAGATCACAGATCGGCCCTCAAAGCCGTGTAAGAAGCGCGGATCCCAGTTGTCTGCACTGTCACCATCTCTGCATGCGATCCAGGTCTGTCGCGCCGAGTGGCGCAGGCACAGACCTCGAAGAGAACATTCCGCAGTCGGCGGTCCACCTAACAACCTCTGTAGGTCGGTCATTGTCGTCGGCGCTGACGACATCATCGACCGAACATCACTGCTACTTCTTCTTCGGCTTCGGCTTTGCCTGAGCAAGGTCACTTGCAGCAACACGCTTCTGAGCAGGAGTGCTCTTTGGGCTGCTGAGGATCCTCGAGGCAGTCGATGCCGGCTTCTTGCCGGTAGCCATCTTCTTCCTATCTACTGAGATCGACCAGTAACTCTGGTCAGAATAATGCTAATACGAACATATGTTCGTATGTGGACTCTTCCCCATCAGGATCGATGACGAGTAGTCACGGACTTCTCTCAATAAGCGTGTCCACCGACTTTGACGAATTCTTCCAGATCCGTCATCCGTATACGTCGCGAGCGACCAATGTGCACCGACGACAGATTTCCCGAATTGAGTAATTCATAGAGTTTGGAGCGACTGATAGCAAGCACCTGGCTTGCTTCCGTGATCGTCAAGAGCAGTTTCATAGGTGCCAGACCCCTGTCGGACCTTGTTTCATGTTCAACGACTTCGTTTGAACTCATTCTCTTTCCTCTCGCTCGCCACTTCTTACGTCAATCATTCGAACATCGGGCCAAGGTCAATGTCGAATGCAAACACTTCGAGCTCGTGGTCGGAATTCGACCTGAAGGAGAGAGCGGGTTCTCTGGAGTTGTTGACGGTCTCCCGCCACTGCTCTATTGCAATTTCAAGTGCAGAACAATCAATGAGAATGGGATCTTCGTCCTCCCCCACGAAGAGCGCCATTGTCGGCAGTCTCTCGTAGTCGCCAAATATGATCCGAATAGCTGTCCCCGACAGCGGATCCACCGTTTCGAGTGACGTACGCAGCAGCCAGTCCTCACTCTCCATCTCACCGATCGCGGAATCAGAAAAATCCGGTGGACGTTCGAGTTTGGACTCGCTCGCGGCAGTTACGGGCTGAAGAGCGAGGCGACGTTCGAATTGACCGACACGATGTGACATGCCGTCTTCGACATGTGCTTCGCCCAGCGCCCAGTCGTGCACGAACTGCGCCACGAGCGAGAAGGCGCCCTCAATCTCCCAGTGAGTGATCGGATACTCATCGAGATAAGCCTTCGCGCCGTCGCTGAACTCAAGGGTTTCTTCTTGGCCCCACGCGCCGTCGGGATCGATGATGTTGAGCGCCAGTTCGATGAACTTCGTCTGCACTGGCACCACTACGCCCAGGTCGGGATTTCCGGGCCGCCCGCCGGAAGCAAGTTGAGCATTCAGACGTTTCGTCAATTCGTCGACGAGTACAGGCTCTTGAACCCATCGCTCCTCTTCGACGTCCCAGCACGGTCCTTCGTTGAAGAGAATTGACGAAGCGTCGAGATCGACCGTCGACTGGTCGGTCTCCGTGTCGTAGGTGACAACCAATGAGATTCGCTTGTTCACTTCTCTCCTTAGATCTCGAGCTCGTGGTACGCGTCGATCGGCGCCTCGATTTCGCTGAATTCACCGACGAAAGGAGACTCATAAGTATTCAGGTCCGCGTCACCCTTCGGCACTTCCACGGGAATCACTCTGACGCGACCTTCGGACGCGTCGGCCACGTCGTAGAGGCGTGCCAGCTCACGTGGATAGCCTCGCCACTGCGCGCCCGCGTCGAGGACGACCTCGACGTCACGCCAGTGCTCTCTGGAAACGCCCGCACTCAGCACGTTCACCGCTTCTACGACCGGTTCTTCCGCTTCGAAGGTCTTCAGGACCGCGGCGACGGCCCGTTGAATTCGACCCGTCGACGCTTTGATGCCTTTGAGGGCGTCCTCGCCTCCGCCCGACCAACCGACGACGTAGCCGAAGGAATACTCCCCTGTCTCCATTCCGAGCGCTCGGCACGTGGCGTAGGCGACCGACTCCGCTTCAAGTTCCTTGAGACCTCGCGTCACGTCTCGCGTCGCAATGCTTTCGGGATCATGCAGGAGGGCGTGGCCGATCTCGTGGGCCAGGGTCTTCACCTGCTGCGCATCCGCGTTGTTCGTCGCGACACGGATACGGCCGTCGCGGTGGTCGGTGTCGCCGTTGGCGCCGGATTCCAGCGACGACGGACGCTCCACTGAAAAGCCAAGACTTTCGGCGAACGCGATCAACTTCACGAAGACGCCCTCGGGCGCACCGCCGTGAAGTTTGCTCACGATATCCGGCAAGTCCGGACCCGTCGTTTGGCTGACGTCAAAGACGGGAACCAATTTGAAGCCACGAATCTCCGTCGCAACATCATCTTTCGCCGCGTCAGGCTTTCCATATTTCATCGGGGCGAATACGCGAATCGCGGACTCTTTGGCGAGCACCTGATGGCCCAACGCCTGCCAGGCTCGGTAGCCCGCCACGCGCGTGGCGTCCGGCTTCTGTTCGAAGATGAGCAGCACGTTGTTCGTGCTGTAGCGAGGAAAACGACTCTGCACGTCGAGGTACTGCGTCCAACGCTCACTCGTGGTGAGGGCAGCGATCCCCTCGCTGAGCGATTCGAGTAGTTCCGCGTAGTCGCGAGCCATATGTGTCTCCATCGATCACCCGGTCATTGTTTCCGGGTGACCCAACGCAACGGTCGCGGCTCGACGACGTCGGCGAGCACTATCTTCCACAACGAAATCGTCGAAGGTTGCGGGATTGACGTACTCGGGACCGTGGCCACAGCGCAGGTCCGCCGTGAACTGGCGCAGCAACGCCGCGAGGTCACGAAACGCGCGGTGCCAGTCGGTGCCCGCGGACGCCGGCGAGGTCGTCGCGTAGGCGACGCGCTCGTGGTCTTTCAATGCCTGCAACGCCACGACGAGCGACTCGTGTTCGTACCAACAGGCCGGCACCACGTAGCTGTCGACGCCCGGGTAGCGCTCGCGCAACTCGTCGACCCAACGACGGAGTTCGGGCCACTCTCGCACGGCCGCGAGGGGCGTTATGGTCGGCCAATGCAGTGGCGGATCGGGCTTTACATCCTGGCTTGGAGTCGTCTTGGGTCGCGGGTCGAGGGCGCGGCGCACGACGTCGCGTGACTGGCTCTCGGCGCTCACGTCGCTGAGAACGGCGAAAGGGAGCGGCTCGCTCCGGTGCGCAACGACTCCTCCACGAGGACGCGTTGACGCCGGAGTTCATCGGAGTCCGCTCGCTGTG
>OBLU010000276.1_pt1 | contig 50434 bp, 31 predicted proteins | sample 1518681 | NCBI WGS metagenome assembly OBLU01 (sample SAMEA3539304, study PRJEB22396) | soil metagenome | biome: tundra; feature: field; material: soil | place: USA | collected 2010-05 | depth 0.15 m
GTCGACGCCCGAAAAATATCGGCGAGCCCCCTGTCTACTTCTTCCGTGACACCAGCTTGGCGCTGGGAGTGGCGTCCGCCTTCAAATCGCCGAGTGCGTACTGTATGCCCGCCAGGAAATGTTCCAGCAGGGGGGCGTTCCAGAAAACGCTCGGAACGTGACCCATCCCGGAACAGAACACCCGTCCCTTTCCCTCGGTGCGGATCCAAGTGAGGGGGAAATCCTTGTCCTGGTCCCGCACCGGTAAAACCTTGTGCGTGGGTTTGGACTTGTCCATGTCGATGCTGAGGAGCACGTGGAGGTGATCCCGCGGTGTCGTCTCTTGCAGTTGCATCACCTCATCGGTAACCTCGAAACCTCGGCCGTGGAAGGCGGCGTCGATCGGGCTCTTCAGGTCTTCCACCTTGAAGGTGTAGCTATCTGTCGGGCCCCAAGGATGACCGCCGTTTTCCGTGCCGCCCAGCATGCGGCCGAACGGCGGCCACTGATCGTACACGGGGGACTGCACGAACGTGGCGATGGCGGCGTGGAAGCCCACGAAGCCGTGGCCCGCCTGGATGTAGCCCAGCAGGGACTTCCGCAGCTCTGGATCGTCGAAAAGCACACCCTGCGTGTTATTGAAGCAAATGGCGTCGAACTGCGCGATCTTGTCCGGCCGGAACATCTCGATGTCGTTGCTGAAGACCGCCTCGTAGGCTCCGGTACGCTTGCCCATCTGCTCGATGGCGTAGTTAGCGGCGGGAATGGAGGGATGGCCCCGAATGATGCGATCGCCGTTCTTGGCGAAGTTGCTCACCAGCAGGCGCCGCGCCTTCTTGGGCTTGGCAGGCGCTTTCTTGGGGATGGCAGCATCGATTTGCTGGGTCTGCTCCGGTGTCAGTTGCTGTCCGCATACCAGCGAGGCAACCAACCCTGCTCCAGAGAGAAGAAGGAGAGTTCGTTTTGTCATGATGGATCTATCTTTTCACCGTTCGTTCCAGCCGGGTAACCGCCGACTTGGCTTCGGCACCGACTTCGCTATCGTTGACCAGGGTGCCGGCGAGGTCCAGAGATTCCTTGATGGCGTATCTCGGGAGCAACGACAGCACCGCGCGCTTCTCGTCCGCCTGCTTCGCCAGGCTCAAGACGTCCGCCAGCACCTTCACCGTTTCAAGCGGCGTACGGCGCGACCCGGGCAGCCCGACCAGCCGCACCACGCCGCGTAGGGCCAGCGCCTGGTGCGCCGGGGTAGAGGTGGTGCGAGCACTCGCCAGCAGGTCGGGAACAGGGGTGTCGTCGGACCAGTCCGATAGCGCGAGAATGGCGGCCCGTTTCACCTCCGGGTTCTGGTCCCCGAGAGCGGTACGGAGAACCGGCAGCGCCTGGGCGTTGCCGCTCTGCCCCATCACCTGCATGAGCGCGGCACGCGTTTCCAAGTCGCTCGCCGGAGTGTACGCGGCGATCACATCCTGAATTCGCGATGGATCGGACCGGCGCAGCACGGCGGCCAGGCTGCGGACGGCTTCCGTGCGATCGCCCGGCTGGACCGGGCCGGCCACCAGCGCCACTAATCCGGGAACGTCGCTCGCGGACGCGGTATCGTGGAGCGCCCGCAACGACTCGCGGCGCACGTCGCTGTCGGCATCGCGCGCCATTTTGATCAGCACGGGCGACGCAGCCGCCGCGCAGCGCTGTCCGGCCGCGCGGATCAGTTCCAGCCTGACCTTCGGCTCAGCGCCGGCGATCGCGTCGACCACCGCCTGATCGACATCCTTGCCGCGAATGCCGGCGAGGCTGGCGCGCGCCGCCGCTTGCTCCTCCGCGTTGCTACCGGCGGCGATCCCCGCCAGCGTCGCGACCATCGACGCGTTGCCCACGCGCATGATGCCCTCTAGGGCGGCGAGCCGCACCGGCTGGCTCGATCCCTGGAGCGCGGCGGTGAAAGTCGGCAGAGCGGAAGTGTCGCCCCGTTCCGCAAGCATTCCAAGCACGCGCACTTGGCCGGACTCGTTGAGTTTGGGCATTTCGACGGCAAGCCGCCTCGCCGAGGTTGGCGCCAGCTCATGAATGGCCACCGCCTGGAGCCGGGCGTCGCTGCCGTGCAGCGCTTCCAGGAGCGTGGTGGTGGATTGTGCGCCGCCCGCGACGGCCATGCCGTGCAGCGCTCCCGCGCGGATGACTGACGGCTCTCCCGCGGCGTAGAGCTTCTGGTAGATGGCCAACGCCTCCGCCTGCTTGCCACTTGCGGCCAGGTGTTGCGCGGCCTTCAGGTCAGCTTGCGCGGCAGTCACCTTCAAGTCACCGCTGGCCTTGCCGCCGGCTTCGGCCAACACCTGGAGGGCGGCCGGATCGGCGATCTCGCCCAGTGCGAACAGGGCCGCCGCCGCGATCGCCTGGTCGGGGCCCAGCGCCAGCGGGCGCAGCGCGGACACCGACGCGGCGTCACGCCTTCGTCCCAGCGAGTTAACGATGCCGATGCGCGACTTGTCCGAAGTCCTGGCCAGCGCCTCTCGCAGCGCGCGGTCCGTGGCTTGGCCCGGAATCCGCTCCAGCGCGAACCGTGCCATCTCCGACGTCTTGGGCTCGACCAGCAGGGCGGAGAGCGCCGGAACGGACGCGTCCGACCCCATGACGCTGAGCTGCTTGCAGACGAAATCCTTGCCCGCGAGGCTCGCATCCGACTTCAATAGCGCGATGAAGCGCTGCTCGATGTCGCGCGTCTGGGCCGCCGAGCCGTGCGCCTTGCGCACCATGTCGGCCACTGCCCGGTTGGCCTCCCGGCTCTGGTCGTAGTCCCACTTCGCCACTTTGGCGAGCAACTCGTCGAGGCTCGCGGTCTGCGCCGGAGCCATCGGGCAGAGCAGCGCCGACACAAACCAGATCAGAACTGAGATTTTTCTCATCGTTGTCACTCCCTCATTACTTGTTTCCGGACGCCAGCCTGGCGGTGGGCGTCGCGTCCGCTTTCAGATCGCCCAGCGCGTACTGAATACCTGCCAGGAAATGCTGCAACAAGCGCGGATTCCAAAACATGGCCGGGCTGTGCCCCAGGACGCTGTAGTACACCCGCCCGCGGTGGTAAGTCTTGATCCATGCCACCGGAAAATCCTTGTCCGCCAGGCGCGCGGGCCAAAAGCGCCGTTTGCTGGGATCGAAATCGCTCTTTTCTAGATCGATGCTCAGCAGCACGTGCAGCTTCTCCCGGGAATACGGCTCCTGGAATTGGAAGATCTGATCCTGAATCGGGAATTCCTGCCCCTGGAACGCGGCGTTCACCGGGTTCCCGGGATCTTCCACGCGGACGTAGACGGTGTCTCGCGGCTGCCACGGATGGCCACCGTTTTCGTAGCCGCCCACCATCTCTCCGAAGGCCGGGAACTGATCGTACTTCGGATACTGCACGAAGGTGGCGCCGCCGCCTGCGTGGAATGCCACGAATCCCTTGCCATTCGCCACGAATGATAGCAGCGACTCGCGCAGCCTCGGGTCATTGGTCAGCACACCCGTGGTGTTGTTGAAACAGATGGCGTCGAAATGCTTCAGGTTGTCCGGCCGGAGGGCCTCGATGTCCGTGCTCAGCACAGCGGTGTAGGCGCCGGTCTTCTTTCCCATAGCTTCGATGGCGTAGTTGCCGTGCGGAATCGAGTCGTGGATATCGGGGCGGCGGCCGGGGTCGGCCACGTTGACATTCAGGATGAGCAACTGGCGCGCGCGCTTCGACCTGGCGGGAGCCTTGGCGGGCAAGGCTGCGTCGATTTTGGCGCGGTCGGCAACGCTCAGACCGGCTCCTCGAGCCGCTATGGCCGCGGCCCCAACGGCCAGCACGATCGAACAGGTGCGGATAGGATTCATCGGTTCACAGATGCCAGGGAGACCGCATCGGCCGGGTCAGCCAGCGGTTGGCTTCGGCATCGCCCACGAACTCCTCGCGCACCGGGTCCCAGCCCAGCTTCCTTCCGAGGTTCATGGCGATCCACTCCTGCTGCACCACCGTCTGGTCGCGGACGGCAACCTCTACGTTGCAGATGGTCTTCTGCCCCGTGCGAACGGCGTTCAGCAGATTGCGGCGATGATTGTCGCTCCGCATGACCCGAACCTGGTTCGGTCCGATGATCTCGCGGGCCAGCGACTCGGGATGGGTCACGAGGCCCTCCCGGCTGACGTAAATCCAGCCCTCGGAACCGAAGATCACGCTCGCGCCGGTCGAGGGCAGGGAGTAAAACTCCTTCGCCCGCTTCTTAGCCGAAACCATGTCCATGTGGATCAGGCGTACGCCATTCGCGTATTTGTGCTCCACGGTCCATTCGTTCGGGGCGTCGCGAATATCGGTGTAGAACGAGCACTGGCCTTCCACTTCGATGGGCCCCGTGGCGTCGGCGTCGTTCACCCACTGGGCAATGTCCACGTCATGAATGCCCCAGGCGCCATCCAGACAGCCCAGCCCGTAATCGCTGATGAAGAGCCAGGCGGCGGTCGAGACTCGCATGTCGGAATACGGCGCCCACTGCGACGGGCCCAGCCACATGTCGTAATCGAAGCCCGGCGGCGGTTCCTTGGGCGTTCCGTACAGGTGGTCGTAGGGACCGTGCACCGACCCGATCATGATGGTCTGCAACTCGCCGATCTTGTGGTTGCGGACCAGTTCCACCGCGTGGCGGTAATTGAAGCTGGAGCGCTGCTGGGTGCCGAACTGGAAGGACACGCCGCTCTCGGTGACCGCCTGCCGGACGGCCTTCGCCTCGGTGACCGACAGCGCCAGCGGTTTCTCGCAGTACATGTGCCTGCCGCGGCGCGCCGCCTCGATGGCGATCAGAGGGTGCCAGCGCTCCCCGGTAGCGATCAGGACAGCATCGAGATCGGGGCGGGCCAGCATCTCCCGAAAGTCGTTGTAGGTAGTGCAAGCGTAGTCGCCGTTCCGGGTGTTCACGTTGGCCGCCATGCGCTCGCGCGTGGCTTGCTGCACATCGCAGATGGCGGCCACGCGTACATCCTCCTGCGACAGAAAGCCCCGCAAGTCGCCGCTTCCCTGCCGGCCGACGCCGATGGCTCCCATTACGATCTTTTCGCTGGGCGCCACGTAGCCGTCGCGCCCCAGTGCGGACGAGGGCACGATGGCCGGAAATCCGGCCACCACGCCACCCGCCACGGTCTTCAGAAAATCACGTCGCCCGTTCATGCGGAATGTCCTCCTTCGCTGTATTGCCGAGTCGCGGAGTTTGCTACCAAGTCACCTTCGCTTGCAAGGTGACCATCCGCCCCCCGAGACTGCTAGTGACCTGCCCGAACGTCGCGCTGGTCGGGCTGGTGTTGGGCCCGCCCCAGTTCGGATGGTTCAGTGCGTTCTTGGCTTCGAGGCGGATTTCCAAATTCGACTTCTCGTACAGCCGGACCCTCTTGATCCCGGACATGTTGAAGACTTGGAGGCCGGGGTTGCGAACACCGGTCAACAGTGGCGGGAAGCTTTGGTAGTTACTGGCGAGCTGCTGCGCCGAAACGGTGTTGAAGCCGGCCGCGGTATTGAAATACTGCTGTATCGTTCGCTGGGATTTCGGCAGCGCGATGTCGTGCAGGTTGCCCGTAAAGAGAATGTTGCCAAAGCTCATTGGTGAGCCGCTCTGCGCGGTGTAGACCGCCTCCACCTGCCAGCCTCCCGCGATGCGATCGGCCCATCCGGAAAGCGACGACAGGAAGTGCCTGCCCTTACCAAATGGCAGCTCGTAAATCCCATTGATGCCGAGCTGCTGCGGCCGGTCCGACGAAGAGATGCTGTGTTCCAGCGGGCTTTGGATGCCGTTCTGCCGGGCGTCGGCTTCCATAAACTTCGACCAGGTGTAATTGGACTGCACGGTAAAGCCGTGCGAGAAGCGCTTCTCCACCCGCACTGACAAGGCGTGATACCAGGAAAAGCCGGAGTCGTCCGTGGATGTCACCCCGGTGAATTCCGGGTAGGGCAGCAGCAGTTGCGAAACCGCCACGGTGGGAGTAGCCAGGGTGGTGCTGGCGAACTGCGAGATGCCGTAGAAGGGATTCGGGACTTGGGCAGCCAGTGCGTTGATGGTAGCGTTATCGCGGACCGGTGACCGGCTCAGGTACTGGATGGGAAGCGAATCCCAGGCGTTCGTGGTTCCCAACCTGGTACCGCGATTGCCCATGTATCCAACTTCCACCAGCAGGCGCTGCCCAAACTGGTGCTGCACGTTCAAGGTCCAGCGCTGCGCGTAGCCCTGCTGCCGGCCCGGGTTGAGGAACGAAATCGAACGCCCCAGATAGGTACTCAAGCCCCCAGACGCGCCAGTTGGCTGGATAACGCCGTTGGGGAAAGGATTGTTCTGAAGGTTCACCGGGAATGACAGGCCGTTGTCTGGGCTGGGCACCATCGTAGTCGTTTGGCTGTAACCGTCCTGGGTGGGAGTCACAAACTCCGCGCCGAGAGACTCAAAGAAAATCCCGTAGCCTCCGCGGACAACAGTATGGCTGCCCACCTGATAGGAGACCCCGATGCGAGGCATGAAGTTGTGTGGGTTCATTCCATAGATGCCCCGGTTCCCGCTGCTGGTGAACAACTGGCCGCCCAGCACCCGGAATTGACTCGCCGGGATCTGCGAAATCGGGTTCAGAGCATAGTTGGCTTGCGCGGCCGCCTGGATCGGGTTCGCCGTCGTCAAGTCGAAGCCGCGGTTGGCGCGGTTGAAACGCTCGGTTTCGGGAAACTCCAGTTCCTGCCGGATGCCCAGGTTGACACTCAGCTTACTCGTCACTTTCCAGTCGTCCTGCACATACCAGCCGAACATCTTGGTCAGTGCTGCGTAAGAGTCGTTTCTGGTGATACTGCCGGTAGTCGGCAAACCGTACACGAACGACGCCAGCCCCTGCCCTATCGGCGCCGCCGCCGCTGTGTCCGTGGCTACCGTCCAATTCGAACTAAAGGTGTAGGCCGGTGTGACATTGCCCCACGGGTTTGAGTCGCGCGCTGTGGAGCGCAAATCGGTGCCGAAGCGGATGGTGTGGTTGCCGCGCATGTGCGATGCGGAGGCAAAGAAATTTTGATAAAAAATACCTGATTGGCTGCCGGCGGCCGCCCCGATCCCTGTAACACTGTCGATCGACAGCGCCGGGATGGTGGTCTTTGTCGTGTCTACTCCGCTCATGAGCCCCGGCCACATCCCGATGGAATTAGTGTTAAAGCCATTGGTCGTGCTGGGAGCATAGCTGGTGAAGTGCGTGATCCCGTAACGGAAGTCGAGGACCCAGGTGGACGAAGGCGTAATCGACTCATCCAGCGCCGCCATCTGGTGGCAGTTCGCCTGGATGGCGCCCGTTGGATAGATATTACCAGAGGGCTGTCCGAAGTAAATATTCTGGAGAGCATACAAGCAATACCGGTTATACGAAAAATAAGCCCGGTTCTTGTCGTTCACTACTTGGTCGAGGCGGAGAAAACTGGCCGTGTAGTCTATGGAGCTGTATGGCCCGCCATAGTAATTATTTGTGCCGTTGCTCGCTGGGGTTGTGTTGGGCTGCGGCCAATACTGCATCAATTGCAGGGCGACGGGACTTTGCCGGGAGGCTGGAACAATGTTTCCAGGCAGCGGCGTCCGGCTAACATGGCCACCGGGCGTTGCGACAGCGGAATACGGATCGTAGATCTGGTATTGGCTTCCCAGCGCCAGCAGGGCGGAGAAGTCGCCGGTGCGCTCGGCGGGTGTCGGCACCGTCCGGTAGCCGGCGGTCGAATATGGCATATGGAAATGGTCGCCGCCGTACTGCCAGAAAGTACGGTTCCGCCCGTTGTAGACTTTCGGAATGTAGACCGGCCCGCCGAGCGTCCCCCGCTCCCGGAACCAATTTAGATAGGGGACTTGGCTGCGAATTTTCGCGTGTGTGACCGGCCCGGTAGCCGGATTGTTGATGGTCTTTCCAGAGAAAAACTCAATTGAGTTGAGCGTGGTGTTCTGATTCCAAATGGCCACAGCCCCGTGAAGGTCGTTGGTGCCGCTCTTGGTTACCATGCTGACCAGGGCGCCGGTGAAATGCCCCTGAGACGCGTCGTAGAGGCTCGTCGAAATCTTGACCTCCTCCACCACCTCCGGTGGTGGGACGATACCCATTTGGCTGGAATATTCCATAGTCGGCATGCCGTCAACCGACTGGAGGCTTTGACCACGAAGCGTGCCGCCAGCCGCTACGCCTGTCGGCTGATCGTTCCCGTCGGGGGTAAAGGTACTCATCGGGCTCGTCGTCCCCGTCATGTTCGTCGAGCCGAACAGCGCCATAAAGAGCACATTGCTGGCGGGGACTGGGAGGTCCGCAACGCGCCTGGCATCGAGCGACAGGCCGGTTTCTGCGTTGGCCGCCTCCAACAGCGGCGCTGCGGCGGTCACCGTCACGGTCTCGGCCTGCGCGCCCACTTGCAGCGCTATCGGTATATTCAGTGTATCGCCGACCCGCAACTCCAACGGGCCTTGCTCATACTTCTTGAACCCTGCCACGCTGATTGAGAGGCGGTACTGGCCGGGGATCAGGTTCGGCAACTCGAAGTTTCCGTTCGACGTAGTGTTGGCAGAACTCACCACGTTCGTCCCCAGGTTCACGCATTCCACGGCAGCGTTCGGCACCAGGGCGCCAGAGGAGTCCGCCACCCGCCCGATAATGCGGCCGCCATAAGGGTTCTGCGCCAGCAACAAAGTGCTTAGCAAGAGACCGGCAACGCCAGATCTAAAGATTAACGAAAAGTATGAAAGTACCATGATCATTCTCCATTCCCAACGATTGCAATTTCCACTTCCACCACGGGACACGCACCACGTTCGCCTGTTTCAGCCCTGCTCGCGATAGCCACGGGCAAACAACAACCACAACCCCGCCCCGGAGCCTCATCTGCCACCCACCAGACCCCACAACGCATCAACGGCGCCCGGCATGCGCCGGTAGCTCTCCCAGTTGTAAATGCTCAGGAGCCGGCACTGTTTGAAATCCAGCGTCCGCACCAGGTTTCGCCGCCGCTGTTCCGCGTCGGGAGCAGCAGCAAAACCCACATTACGTTGACCATTCTTAGGGCCCACGTCAGCACACCAACCACAGGTTCTGAAAGTATGCTACTGCGCGCTTCGAATGGTTGCAATGCCGGACCGTCCGCCCATCCTATTAGCCGGACGGAATCTGCGGGCAGGGGTCCAACACCTGGCGTCCGGGCGGCCCGCACGGGCGTATGCTTGAGCGTGGAGCCACTCATGATGAGACGTAACTTGCTGTTGGTGGGGGCGCTTGGTTTTACACTCCTCCATGGCCAGTCGCTGCCCCCCGAGCAGAAGCAGAAAGTGGACGACGCCGTTCCAGCCAGGGCGCCGGCCAAACCGAAGAAACCTCGCCGCATGCTGGTGAGCAACCTGGCAATGCGCGACGGCCATCCGTGGCGCGGCAGTTCCTACGCCACCATTCCGGCAGCCAACTACGCCATCGCGCAGATGGGCAAACGCACCGGCGCCTACGAGGTGGTGTTCAGCGACGATGTCGAGATGTTCCGCCCGGACCGGATCAAACAGTTCGACGCCGTTTGCTTCCTGAATACCGTAGGCGTCTTATTTGAAGACCCGGAGTTGAAGAAGTCGCTGCTCGGCTTCATCGCGGGCGGCAAGGGGTTCGTGGGAATTCACGATGCCATCGCGACCTTCGTGCAGTACCCCAAGTACGACCAGTGGCCGCCGTTCGGCCAGATGTTGGGCGCGACCGAGAACGGCGGACATCCCTGGGACGGGGAAACCATGACGGTGAAGGTGGAGGACCCGAAGAGCCCGCTGAATGCCGTGTTTCACGGCGATGAATTCCAGATTGCCGACCAGGCATTCCAGTTCCAGGAGCCGGTCCTGCGCGATCATTTGCACGTGCTGCTCAGCATCGACGTGGACAAGACGGGGTTTTCTCCCAGGCGGCGCATTCTGCCGGTGCGGATGGCGGACAAGGATTTTCCAGTCACCTGGATCCGCGCATATGAGAAGGGTCGCGTGTTCTACAGCTCGCTGGGGCACGGCGCGCCCATCTTCTGGAACGCGCCTCTGCTCGAGCACTTCCTGGCCGGCATCCAATACGCCCTGGGCGATCTGAAGGCGGATAGCACGCCCAGCGCGAAACTGCCCGCAGCGAAGAAGTGAGTCCGGCGCGGTGTGCTAGTGTCAGTTTGAGCAAGATGGGCCCAACGCGGCGGATCTGGGCCCGAATGGAGACATGCAAAAGGCCGTTACGATAAGAAGCGCGGCCGTGTGCGCCCTGGTGCTGGCGGCTGCGGGACTTCGTTTGCCGTTGCTCGGGGTGCGGCCGATGCACGCCGACGAGGCAATCCTGGCCGACAAACTGGGTACGCTGCTCGCCACCGGCGCCTATCCTTACGATCCCCTCGAATACCATGGACCGGTGCTCGGATACATGGCCTGGATTCCGGCGCGCCTCACCGGGCGCACCACGCATGCCGCTCTGACGGAGGCCGTTTTGCGGGCGGCGCCGGCGGCGGCTGGTATTCTGCTGGCGCTTTCGCCCCTACTGCTGGCGCCTGTCATCGGCTGGACCGCGGCTTTTACGGCGGCCGCCCTGGCAGCCGTATCGCCGGCCCTGGTCTACTACAGCCGTTATTACATTCCGGAGGTGCCCCTGGCGCTGTGGACCGCCCTGCTGTTGGGCACCCTGGCGCGGCCCGGCGTCGGGTGGCGGGTGCTCGCCGGGGCGGCCGCCGGGCTAATGATCGCCACTAAAGAGACGGCCGTGCTCGCCCTGGCGAGCGCCGCGATCGCGTACGCCGCGACTCTTCGCCCACGCAGGGCGGACTGGCGCGGCGCGACAGCGTTTCTGATCGCGTTGGCGATTGCCGTTTCAGTGCTGCTCGCGCCGCCGTGGAAATGGGGAGTGCTGGCGGAGGCCGCCCGCGCACATCTCGAAAGAGGCGTCAGCGGAGGTCTCCACCCACACCCGTGGTACGCGTACTTCCAATGGCTGTCCGGCTGGCACTACTCGTTCACCGAGGGACCGATTCTGGTGCTGGCGGTTGCCGGTCTGGCAGCAGCCTGGCGAAACAAGTCTCCGGTCCTGCGTTTCCTAGCTCTTTATGCCGTGCTGCTGGCCGTGTTCTATTCCGCCCTGCGTTACAAGACGCCGTGGTGCGCGGTGAGCCTGCTGTATGCGCTGGCGCTGCTGGCGGGAGCCGGGGTCGCGGCACTGGATGTAAGGTGGCGAACCGGCACGGTCCTCGCCGCAACTGCCGTGGCTGCTGCCCTGGGCTGGCAGGCGTGGATGGCCGCCGTACCCTATGCGACCGACCCGCGTAACCCTTGGGTCTATGCCCAGACGGGCACGGGAGTGTTCACCATCCGCGACCGCGTGGAGGAGTTGACGCGCATCGCCCCGGAACGGCGGAACATGGCCATTGATATCTATACCCGCGAGAATCTCTGGCCGCTGCCCTGGTATTTCCGCAGCTATCCAAACGTGCGCTGGTGGCGCCAGGTGATGGTTCCCGGCCGAGCCGCCCCCATAATCCTGGTGTCGCCGGCGATGGAACCAGACTTGGCGCGGAAGCTATACGAGGGCCCGCCCCCGGGCCAGCGCGAACTCTACATGAACTTGTTCCCCACCTATGTGGAGCTTCGCCCCCAGGTGGAGGTACGCGGCTACGTGGCGAAGTGGCTTTGGGACCGCCAGTAGATCAGGTCGAACTTAGCAGGCGTTCTGCCGCTCTCCGCAACTCGTCCCCGGCGCGGATCCAATCGTCGCGCCGCGGGGCGAACACGTCGATGGCGGCGCTCTCTTCGAGCGCTTCCAGCCGGTGCGGCACGTTGGGCGGCGTTTGAATCATCTCGCCGGCCTCGACGACCTGCTCGTGGTCCGGGTAAACCAGTTTCACCCGCCCCGTCATCAGCATCGTGATTTGCTCATTGGCATGGCTGTGCTCGGGCACGATAGCGCCCTTCTCGAGATGGACCCGTGCCACAGTTATATTCTCGGCGTGGATCACCTGGCGCGTAGTCCGCAGGTTCAGGTGTTCCTTCTCGATTCGCGACCAATCGAAGAGCGGCATAGGCTAACTCCAGGTATTCTGACGCAAAACCCGTCGGTTAACAGGCGGTGTTCCTAACTCTACACCGATTGTCAAAATTATGATACTGCGCGTCCACCGGTGGTTTCAATAGTTCGCGGGCCGCACATCCCATTACCAGGACGAGATTTCCCTGTACAAGAAAACTGTCGATTCCGCGTTGGCTGCATGATCGCACGGCGCATCGCGTCATCCAGGTAATCGGACGCAACCATTGAAACGTCCCAAGGCGCACATTATAATGAGGTGCATAATATAGTTCGAAAGAATCGGCAGAAAAGGGGCTTGAGATGTGCCCACGCAGTAAGGTTTCGGCGTCTCGCCGCCGATTCGACTTCGCTTACCGGAAGAGATGCGCGGCGCCGGTGAAATGGTGTCCCGGCGGGATTCTGCGTCCCAGTGATCGGACCCTCCGGTCACGAGGTTTTGAATGATTGGGCGGCGTGACTTTCTGAAGAACGTGGCAACTGGCGCGGCGCTCGGTCCGGCCTTCATCCCCGGGCGCGCGCTCGGCCGCGATGGCGTGGTGGCGCCCAGTGATCGCATCACTGTGGCTTGCATCGGGACCGGCTGGCAGGGTGGCAACAACGTAGACAGCTTTTTGGAGGAACCCGGCGCCCAGGTGGTGGCAGCCTGCGATATCGATGCCGGCCACCTGGAGACCGCCCGCCAGGCCATCAACAAGAAATACGGCAACCAGGACTGCAAGACATACCACGAGTTCGAGGAGGTTCTGGCCCGCAAGGATATCGATGCGGTGATGCTGGCGGTGCCGGACCACTGGCACGGCGTGCTCTCCACCGCCGCCGTGGCCGCGGGCAAGGACATTTACGGCGAAAAGCCGCTGGCCCAGAACTTCGCCGAAGGCCGTGCCATCTGCGAAGCCGTCGAGCGTTACCAGTGCGTGTGGCAGACGGGAAGCTGGCAGCGTTCGCGCGACGATTTCCGGAGGGCCTGCGAGCTGGTGATCAACGGCCGCATCGGAAAAATCAGCCGGGTCAAGGTGGTGTTGCCGGGTGGCCTCACCGATTTCGACGGCCTCGGCGACCAGGACTCGCCAGTGCCCCCGCCCAGCAGTTTGGACTACAAACGCTGGCTCGGTCCCGCGCCAGAAGCTCCCTACTGCCCGGCGCGCGTTCACAAGACCTGGCGTTGGAATCTGGACTACGGCGGCGGCATGCTGATGGATTGGGTGGGCCATCATGTGGACACCGCCCACTGGGGCTTGGGATACGACAACACGGGCCCGGTCGAGGTCAGCGGAACCGGCGAGTTTCTACCCTCGCACCGCGTGTGGAACGCGCCAGCCCGATTCCAGGTGACGGCGCGCTACGCCACGGGCGTGGTGATGGAAATCACCGGCGGCTACGATGCCAGGCGCGGCGTCACCTGGTATGGCGACGAGGGCTGGATCTGGGTCGACCGCTCCGGCATCGACGCGCAACCCCGTTCGGTGTTGATGAGCCGCATCCGGCCGGACGAAATCCGCCTCGGGCGATCCACGAATCATCACCGGCAGTTCCTGGAATGCGTCAAAAGCCGGCGGCGCACCCTGGCGCCACCCGACGTTGCGTTGCGCTCGGCCACCCCGGGCTATCTCGGCCTGATCTCCATCATGACCGGGACCCCCATTCGATGGAACCCGGAGCAACAGAGAATCGTGGGCAACCCCGCGGCGGAGCGTCTGCTCTCGCGGCCGATGCGCGGCCCCTGGCACATTTGAGGATGATGAGCCCTGCTATGAAACTGGCTGACATGGAGCCCGTGCTGACCAGGATTGCAGCCTGGGACTACAGCCAGGCGCGCGACCCGTTGTACGAATTCTCCAGCTTTCTGCGCGCGGCGGCCGCGGCGCAGTCCGAACTGCCGCAGATCGAAGCGCGGCTGCTGCGGATGCTGGCGCCCCAGGCGGCTATCACGCTCGCGGGCCGCGACTACGTGTGCCGCGAGCTCAGTGTGATCGGAACAGCGGCATCCGTGGCGGTGTTGGCGCGCATGTTGACGGATCGCGCCACCGCCGACACGGCTCGCTATGCGCTCGCGCGCATCCCGGTTCCGGAAGCGGCCGACGCTTTGCGCAACCGACTGCAGGCCGCCCCGGCGGAAGTGCGGGCCGGCATCGCCAACGCGCTGGGGGAGCGTCGGGATGGAAAATCGGTGGTGGCGCTAACGGGGCTGATCGCGTCGTCCGATGCCGGCGTGGCTACCGCGGCGCTGACCGCGTTGGCGCGGATCGGCGACGAGAAAGCGTTGGCCGCCATTGGATCGGCCGCGCCGAATGCGGCGGTGCGCCGCGAGGAGGTACTTCGCGCATGGGTCCGTTGCGCGGGTGCCGTAGCGGCAGGCGGCGACAAGGCCACGGCCAAGAGCATATATCAACGGTTGATCGCCCCCAACGAGCCGGCCATGATCCGCATCGCCGCGCTGGAAGGCCTGGCGGCGGTGGATGCAAAGGCGGCCCTGCCCGTGCTCTCCAGGGAACTCGGCTCGACCAGTTCCGAGATCCAGGCCGCGGCCATCCGTCTGTTGAACCGCGTGCCGGGCGCCGGGGTCACGGCACTTTTTCAGAAGCGATATCCCGGCCTTTCGCCGATCGGCCAGGTCCGTGTGTTGAGCGCCTTGGCGGATCGCGGCGACGCAGCGGCGCGGCCGACGGTCACCGCGGCGGTGAAGAGCGCGACCGCGGAAGTGCGCACGGCTGCGCTGGAGGCGCTCGGCGGGATCGGCGACGCCTCTTCCGTTTCCACCCTCGCGGAGGCCGCCACGAACGCGCCTGCCGAAGAGCAGGCCGCCGCTCGCGAGAGCCTTGCCATGCTGCGCGGCGCGAATGTCGATACCGCCGTGGCGGCGGCCATTGCATCGTCCGCCGGAAAGATGAAGCTGGAACTGATCCGCGCTGCCGGCGAGCGCGCTTCCCTGGAATCGGCGGATGTGCTCATGCAGATCGCGCAAGGCTCCGATGCGGAGGCCGCCCTCGCGGCCATTCGCGCGCTACGCAACGCCGCCAATCCGGAACAGGCGCCCGCCCTGCTCGATGCCGTCATGAAAATCGGCAACGCCACGCAACGCCGCGAAGCCGCCATGACGCTGGCTTCCGTCATGAAGCGGGCACGCAAACCGGCGATCGGCTCCGTGCTGGCCGCCTTCGGGTCGTCCGCGGACAAACCAATCAAACTCACCCTGCTGGATGTGATGGGCCAGGTGTCGGCCGACGAGGCTTTGCCCGTGCTGCGCGCGGGCCTGAAGGATCCGGATCCGGACATTGCCCGCGCCGCTATCCTCGCGCTCACTGCCTGGCAGACGCCCGCGCCTCTGCCCGACTTGCTCGAACTGGCCAGGACCGACTCCAACGCCACCCGCCAGATTCTGGCACTGCGCGGGTATATGAAGGTAGTCTCGATGCCCTCGGAGCGGTCCGCGGGCGAGAGCGTGGCGTTACTCAAACAGGTTTGGCCTCTCGCCAAACTTCAGGCGGAGAAGCGCGCGCTGCTGGCGCTGCTGCCGCTCTATCCCACAGCCGAAGCACTGCGTATGGCCGAGGCAGCCGTTGGCGATGCCGCCGTATCCCGCGAGGCCAGGACAGCCGCGGACACGATTCGAGGCCTCGGCGTGCAATAGGAACAGGAAACCACCGATGAAGAAGAACCAGTCACTGCTGATCTCCGTTGCCATCGTCGCCATGGCAGGCTGTCCCGCGGCCGCCCAGTCCATGAAGGTGGAACCTCTGCCTATCGCGTTGCCCAAGCCGCTGTTCGAAGGCACGCCGGTTCTCTCCAGAGTGCCGAACCTGGAAAAGCCGTCCAACAAGCCGAGGTCTCCTTTTCTGGCTCCGGCCGGAACCGTCAACGTGGCGCTGCATAAGCCGGTTTCGAGCAGCGATACCGACCCTGTAATCGGCAGCCTGGAATTGATCACCGACGGCAACAAGGCCGGCACCGACGGCACTTACGTGGAGCTTAAGTCCGGGGTGCAGAACGTGGTGATCGATCTCGAATCCAAATGCGTCATCTACGCGATCGTGGTCTGGCACTTTCACAAGGAGGCCCGCGCCTACGCCGGAGTGGTGGTGCAGGTGGCCGACGACCCGGATTTCATTTCCAACGTGCAGACCGTCTTCAACAACGACATCAACAACGAAACCGGCAATGGCATGGGCAAGGACATGCGCTACGTCGAGACCAATGAAGGCAAGTTGATCGATGCCAAGGGTGTGGAAGGCCGCTATGTGCGGCTCATCAGCAACGGCAGCGACAAGACTGCCGCCAACCATTACATCGAAGTGGAAGTGTACGGCAAACCGGTCCGTTAGAGAACCATGAAAGAGAGCCAAATGCAAACAGTGGCAGTCATTGGCGCCGGCATGATGGGGCCGGGCATTGCCCAGGTTTTCGCCGCTCGCGGGCATTCCGTTCGGGTGCAGGATGTGGCGGAAGAGCGACTGGCGCCGGTGGTGGACCGGGTGCGGGCGAACCTGGGCAAGATGGCGGATTACGCGCTGGTCGAGGCCGCCTGCATCCCAGCGATTCTCAACCGCATTACGGTGACCCGCGACATGGCGGCGGCCTGCGCCGGAGCCGATATAGTCATCGAGGCCATCACCGAGAACCTGGGCCTGAAGCAGGAGTTGTTCGCGGAACTGGACCGCATCTGCTCGCGCGACGCCATCCTTTGCAGCAACACCTCGGTAATCAGCATCACCCGGATTGGCGAACGCGCCTCGCACCGCGAGCGCATTCTGGGGACGCATTTTTACCAGCCCCCGTTCCTGGTTCCCCTGGTGGAAGTGGTTCGCACCGAATTCACGGCGCCGCGATGCATGGACCTCGTTTTCGACCTGCTGCGCGACGCCGGCAAAGTCCCGGTGCGCGTCCAGAAAGACGTGCCGGGTTTCATTGCCAACCGCATGCAGCACGCGCTGTGGCGTGAGGCGTTCGCCCTGATCGACGAAGGCATATGCGACGCCGAGACGGTCGATATCGCCGTCCGCAACAGCTTCGGGATGCGCTTGCCCGTGCTCGGCCCGGCGGCCAACGCCGACATGGTGGGGCTCGATCTCACGCTCGCTATTCACGATTACGTTCTTCCGTACCTGAACGCGTCGCCGCTGCCTTCCACCACGCTGCGTGCCGCCGTTGCGCGGAACGAGTTGGGGTTCAAGACAGGCAGCGGTTTTCTGAAATGGACCGAGGAGTCCATCGCGGCTGCCCGCGAGCAGTTGGCCACGCATCTGCTCGAAACGCTGTCGCGGTCCAGCAACGCAGTACACCCCAGAGAAGGAGGAAAATGAAACTCCAGGGCAAGGTAGCACTCATCACGGGAGCCAGCCGCGGCATCGGCCAGGGCATCGCCGAAGTGTTCGCCGAGGAGGGCGCGGATGTCGCGGTGAACTACATCTCCAGCGCCCAGGCGGCCGAGGACGTCGCCGCGTGGATCCGCTCGAAGGGCCGTCGTGCCATCACCGTGCAGGCGGATGTCGCCGACCGCGGGGCGGTCGAAGCCATGGTGGACCGGGTCTGGAACGAACTCGGGCCGATCGATGTCCTGGTGAACAACGCCGGCATCGAGACCATCGTTCCGTTTCTCGATCTGACCGACGAAGAGTGGACCCGCCTCACCGACGTGAACCTGCGCGGCGAGTGGATGTGTTCACAGGTGTTTTGCCGGCACGTGCTGGCGGCCGGGCGGAAAGGCAACATTGTCAATATCGGATCGGTGCAGGCGGGCAAAGTCCTGCCGGGGCGCACGCACTATGCGCCCACCAAGCTGGGTCTGGAAGCGCTCACCCGCAACATATCGGCGGAGATGACCCCGCTCGGCATCCGCGTCAATTGCGTCCACCCCGGGCTGATCGATACCGATATGACAGCCTGGGTGATGAAGCGGCCCGACCTGCTGCCCGGTATCCTGGCCCAGATTTCGCTCGGCCGCGCCGGGGCGCCCCGCGAAATCGGCACTGTAGTGGCGTTCTTCGCCTCCGACGAGGCCAGTTATCTCACCGGCCAGTCCATCCACGTGGATGGCGGCTGGGTGGGCAAATAGGGGGAGCGGCTATGAAGCGCAAGTTGATCGACCTCAGCATGGAAGTCTTCCAGGGGATGATGACCTACCCCAACGTGGTCAAGCCGGTGATCGTCGAAATGGAGACCCATCGCGAGATGGCCCACAGCATCGGCACCGACCAGTACGGCGTTGACGAGATCACCAGCCACTGCATGATCGTCACCGGCGACCACATCGGCACGCACGTCGATTCCTGGGGCCACGTCAATCCGTCCGCGCCGCGCGCCGAGGGCATCCCCATCGAACTGTGTTACGGCGATGGCGTGGTGCTGGACCTGACTCACAAAAACGCCGGCGATGAGATCACCCCCGCCGACATCGAGGAAGCCGAAGCCAAACTGGGCGGCTACCGCATCAAGCCGCTGGACATCGTCTTACTGCGCACCGACTCGGCCAAGCAGCGCTTCGACAAGTGCTACCTGACCAACCACCCCGGTATGACCAAGGAGGCCGTCCACCTCCTGCTCGACCGGGGCGTCAAGATGATGGGCATCGACGCCATCGGTTTCGATCCGCCGGTGGCCAAAATGTTCGAACGCCGGAAATTCTGGGAGGCCCACCGGGTGATGCGCGAGCGGGAATACTACCACCTGGAAAACCTCTGCAATCTCCATGAGATTCCCCCGCCGTACCACTCTTTCACGGTGAGCGTGCTGCCCGTGAAGTGGCGCGGAGCATCCGCGGCGCCCGCACGGGCCGTAGCCATCATTCAGGAGGCATAAATGAAAACGCAAACTCAACTCACCCGCCGCGACGCGATGAAAGCGTTCGGCGCTGCGGCCCTCGCCGCGCCCTTGGCCCAGGCGGCCCCTGAACGGCGCCTGAAAATCGGCCAAACCAGCATCAACTGGGGTTTCCGCGTGGAAAGCGCCGAGCCCGGAGTGCGCGACTCCGCCAAGCTTGGCTATTGGGGCTACGAGTCTTTGGGCGATGTCATCGAAGCCGTCGAGCAGAAAATCGGCTGGTCACGGCTCCTGGACCAGTACAACATCCCCATGCCCTCCAGTTACTTCAATTTCAACCTGACCGATCCCGCCGTCCGCAAGGATCAGGTGGAAAAGGCCATCCGCCTCGGCAACATCCTGAAGAAATGCGGCGGCAAGACGGCGGTCATCGGCCCCAACCCGGTCAAGCGCTCCACCTACGACTTCAAAAGCGCCAAGCCGGAAGTGGTGGCCACCCTCAACGAGGTGAGCAAGGCGCTGGACGGTCTCGGCCTGGCCGCCGCCCTGCACCAGCACACCGGGACCTGCGTTGAGTCGCGCGAGGAAGTCTACGCTGTTTTCGACGCCGCGGACACGCGCGTGGTGAAGTTCGGACCCGACGTGGGACAGTTGCAGAAGGGCGGCGCCGACCCCCTCAAAATCCTCAAAGATTTCCTCCCGCTGCTGCGCACCATTCACTTGAAGGATTATGCGGGCGAGCGGGCCTGGGCCGGCTATTGCCCGCTGGGTCAGGGCAAAGTCGATCTTCCCGGCGTGATGGATGTGCTCGAACAGGCCAAGGACCTGCAATACGTCATGGTGGAACTGGACATGACCGCCAACGCGCCCATGGCTCCTTTCGACTGCGCCCGCACCAGCAAAGAATATCTCATGAAACTCGGCTACAAATTTCGTTCCTGAGCAGGACCGGCCTCCCGGCCTGTCCTTGCTGAACTGTGGAGGATTCCCCAAATGACCGCAACCGACATCTTCAAACTCAAATACTTCGCGGGCGAGCCGCGCGATTCCCAATCGGGCGAGTACTTCGAAGTCTTCGACCCCAGCACCGGCCAGGTGACCGCGCATGCCCCGCGTTGCACGGGCGCCGAAGTCGAGCAGGCCATCCGGTCGGCGCGCGACGCCTTTCCCGCCTGGTCCGACACACCGGCGCTGAAGCGCGTCCAGGTGCTGTACCGGTTCCGCGACCTGATCGACCAGCATCTCGAAGAGCTGACGCTTTCCGTCTGCACCGAGAACGGCAAAGTGTGGGACGAGGCCCAGGGCGACGTGCTCAAGGCGCGGGAGGCGGTTGAACTGGCGTGCGGGATTCCGTCCCTGATGATGGGTGAATCGCTGATGGATGCCTCCAGCGGTTTCGATACCGTGCTGTATCGCGAACCGCTGGGCGTATTCGCCGGCATCGCGCCGTTCAATTTCCCCGCCATGATCCCCATGGGCTGGATGATGCCTCTTTGCATTGCCACCGGCAACACGATGGTGCTGAAGGCCGCCAGTATGACGCCCATGACCTCCATCCGCATGCTGGAGTTGTTGTACGAAGCCGGCCTGCCGAAAGGCGTGGTGAATCTGGTGACGTGCAGCCGCCGCGAGGCCGAACTCCTCCTCACGCACCCCGACGTCCGAGGCATCACTTTCGTCGGCTCCACCGCCGTTGGGCTGCACGTGTACTCTACCGCGGCGGCGCATGGCAAGCGCGTGCAGGCGCTGTGCGAAGCCAAGAATCACGCGCTCGTCCTCGAGGACGCGCCGCTGGAGCGCACGGCGCGGGGCATCATCAATGCCGGTCTCGGCTGCGCCGGTGAACGGTGCATGGCTCTGCCGGTGGTAGCCGTGCAGGAGAGCGTTGCCGACCAACTGGTGGAGCTTCTGGTGAAGTTCGCCGGCGAACGGAAGGTCGGCCCGGCCTACGACAAAACTTCCGAACTTGGCCCGCTGGTGTCGGACGGTCATCGCCGGTTCGTGACCGATTGGATCGGCAAAGGCCTGGAGGAAGGCGCGCGCCTGGTCCTCGACGGACGTGGCGTGTCCGTCAAAGGCTATGAAAACGGTTTCTACCTCGGCCCGTGCATCTTCGACCATGTCAAGCCCGGCATGAGCTGCGGCGACCAGGAGATCTTCGGTCCTGTGATCTGCGTCAAGCGGGTGAAGGATTTTGAGGAAGGCGTGTCCGTGGTGAACGCCAACCCGTTCGCTAACGGTTCGGTGATCTTCACGCAGAGCGGCCACTCCGCCCGGACGTTCGCGAAGCGGGCGCACGGCGGCATGGTCGGCATCAACGTGGGCATCCCGGTGCCGGTCGGCATGTTCCCATTCGCAGGCCACAAGCGCTCGTTCTTCGGCGATCTTCACGCACTGGGCAAGGACGGCATCCGCTTCTTCACCGAGTCGAAGTGCGTCACCTCAACCTGGTTCGACGAAGCGGAACTGAAGAAGCAGAAGATCGACACCTGGGACGGCGTGCTGCAGCGCTGAACGGTGGGACGATGTGGCTGTGCCCGTCTCAGCGCCTCACCGACAATGCAGTAGAATGGTTTCAAACCAATGGAGCGCAGGCAAGCTCTCAAAACAACTCCTCCCCCCGCCGTGGATCGGGCGCTCACGATTCTGGAAGTGCTCGCGCAGTCGACGCGCGGCCTGCGGCTCCCCGAAATCGCGCTCCGCCTTGGACTGCCGAAAAGCTCCGCGCATTCCTTGCTGGTAGGACTGGAGCGCAGGGGATACCTGCAGCGCTCCGACACCAGCGGCCGCTACCGGTTCGGACTGAAGATCCTTTCCCTCGCCAACGCCGCCCTCTGCGGGATGACCCTGCGCGACATCGCTTTTCCCGTCTTGACCGGCTTGATGCGCTCGACAGGGTTGGCGGCCAAGATGGCAATCCTCGATCACGACCAGGCCGTACTCATCGAGCAGGTGCACCCTCCGCATGTGTCGGCGCCCATGACTTGGCTTGGGAGATCCCTGGATCTGCACTGCACGGCGCTGGGCAAGGTGCTCGCGGCTTTTCAGCCGCGCGAACAATGGTCCAGGCTGATCACCGAATACCGCCTGCCGCGGCACAACAACAACACCATCTGCTCTCCCAAGCTCTTTTTGAAGGAGTTGGCGCTCACACGTGAGCGAGGCTACGCCCTTGATGACGAGGAGTTCGATATCGGCATGCGTTGCCTGTCGGTGCCCATCTGCGGCACTTCAGATGAAGCCGTGGCGGCTATCGGCATCGCCGGAACCACGTCGGAAATCCACGAAGACAACCTGGACTCTCTGCTGAAACTGCTCACGGCGGCGGCAGGCACCATCAGCGCGGCCCTCACGCCGTAGTTTGCCGAAGGAACCGCGAACGAAGCCGAGCACGACCGCTCCGCCACGACGGTAGCTTGACGCCAGCTTGGAGTACGTATTTTATGTTGCAGCCCATGGCCGGGAACACCAATGGCCGGCGTTGCCCGGATCAGGCGATGCGCCGAAAGGGAAGGGTTGCCAGGCGATTTATCCCGGGCGCGGGCACGGCCCCCCCAATCTTGCTAGAATGAGCCACAAATAGAACATCGCGAGGGCCACCATATGGACTTCAAGGGTCTGGATCTGAACTTGTTGTATGTCCTAGACGTTTTGCTCCAGGAGAAGAATGTCACTCGCACGGGCGAGCGGATTCACTTGAGCCAATCTGCCACCAGCGGCACCCTGGCGCGGCTGCGCGAATTCTTTAGCGACGAGCTATTGGTCCAGATCGCCCACAAGTTGGTGCTCACCCCCTTGGCTGAAGAATTGGTTGGACCGGTCCGGGACCTGTTGATGCGGGCCGAGGCAATTGCCCATAAGGTCCCGGTATTCAACCCGGCGGCATCGAACCGCAGGTTCCGGCTCATGATGTCGGACTACGTAACAAGCGTGCTGATGCCGGAGGTGCTGGAGATGATCGAGCGCACGGCCCCCGGAATCACGCTCGAAATCTTGTCCAATGCCGAGAATGCCGTGGAGGTCCTCGAGCGGGGGGAAGTGGACCTCCTGATCATGCCGAAACACTATCTTGCGCAGAATCACCCTTCCGAGGACCTGTTCGACGATGGATATGTCTGTGTCGTCTGGTCGCACAACAAGTCGATTGAGGATAGCCTCTCGCTCGACCAGTTCCTGGCGACGGGACATGTGGGCGTTCGGCTGGGGACGCGGCAGATGCCGGTCTTCGACGAGTGGGCGTTCGAGAGACTGGGCCACCGGCGCCGCCTTGAAGTCGTCACCATGACGTTCAACACGGTGCCTCAACTGGTGATCGGAACCAACCGGATCGCTACCATACCGGAACGGCTGGCCAGACGTTATGCACAGCACCTGCCGCTGAGGATCTTACCGACTCCGCTGGAACTGCCGCGACTCGTCGAGATGACGCAATGGCATCAATTTCGCCAGGACGACCCGGCCGTGACCTGGTTTCGCGGCTTGTTGCAGAAGGGCGCAGATCTGAGCGGCCACCGCATACTACGATCAAGTCAAACCGCTTCGGCCGACACCAGGTAGCCGGCCGTGCCGGAGGCATAGGGCTTACTGATCCCGGGCTCCGAGCGCCAATTGAACCCTCGATATGGCATAGCGTGCTTCCCGCGACACCGAACTGTCGTCGGCGAGCGACTGGGCTAATGCCAAAGCCGGTTTCGTGGGGTAGAAGGGGAGCAGCGCGAGGAGAGATCGCTTTTCCTCCTGCTGTTTGGCTAGCGACATGGCCAGGACAATCAGGTCCACCGTCTGGGGTATGGTCCTCCCCGAAGGCGCGGAGATCAACTTGATGTACCCGCGCAGCGCGAGCACCTGCTGCACGGGAGTCGAACCATTCTTCGCCAACTCCAGCAAGTCCGGCATGGGCGCCGGGCTCTGCCACTCGGAGAGCGCCAGAATGGAGGCGCGCACGATCTCGGGGTCGGTGGAGGAAAGCGCCTTGCGCAAAGTGGGAAGCGCGTCACCCGAAGGCGCCTGACCCATTACATCCAGGAGCGCGGTGCGAACCTGGACGTCCTGGGCCGATTCGTAAGCGGCAACCACTTGGCCGATCTTCGGCGGTTCGGAGCGTCTGACGGCGGCTGCAACAGCGGCGGCGGCGGCGCGGCGATCGGCAGGATCCTGCACCTGTGCGAGGATGGAGAGCATCGCCGCGGTCTGATCGGGACCCGCGGCGGTGTGCAGAGCGCGAAGCGCCTCGCGGCGGACTTCGGGGTTGGAATCCTTGGCCGCGTTGAGCAGAGCGCCCGCCGCGGATACCTGGTTCCGTGCGCCGGCCGCTCGTATGAGTTCGAGCTTGGGTCCCTCGGCGGCGGAAGCGATGCCATCCACGATGGCCTTCTCGGCATCGGCGCCGCGGATGACGTTGAGGCTCTCTCTGGCAGCGGCCTGCTCAACGCCGGAGGAGCCGGCGGCAGCTTGCGCGAGGACCATGGCGCTCGATGCGTCGCCGATTCGCGAAAGCGCCACCAGCGCGGCTTTGCGGACGCCTGTCTCGCTGCTCTTCACGGCGCCGGTAATCAGGGAACGTGCGGCCGCGTCGCCCCGGTTTCCCAGCGCGGTAATGATGCGCGTCTGCCCGTCGGGCGTGGCCTTCGTGTAGGCCTGCATGAGCAGCTTGGTGGCCTGCGGTCCCGGAACTCCATTCAGTAGTCGAATGGCGGCCGCCTGTATTACGGGGCTCGAGGAGGCAAGCTCGTTCTGCACTTCCGGCGCCGCCTGCTTACCGGATAAGGCGGCCAGTCCGTCGAGGGCTGCCACCCGGATCGTCTCCGGTTCGGACGCGGCACCTAATTGCTGGTAAACCTTGAGCGCGTCCGCGGAGTCTCCGACGGCGGCCAGTTTTCCGGCACAGTGAAGATACTCCTCGGTTACGCGAAGGCGGCGCGTTCCGGCGAGTCCGCTTCTCGCCGACGAAAGAGCAGCCAAGGCCGTCCGGTCGCCAATGGCGGCCAGCGCCGCGGCGGTCGCTTCGAAGATGGCCTCATCGGGAGACGCGAGTAAAGGCTTGAGAATCGAAACGGAACTCACGTCGCGGCGTTGACCGAGGGAATCGATCACCCCGATTTCTGCCTTTCCCGAGGTAGTTGCCACCGCCTCGCGCAGGGCCTTGGCGGAAGCATCGCCCGGGATGCGCTCCAGCGCGTAGCGGGCCATGTCGTTGGTCGGCTGCTGCGCGAGTAGTCCCGCCACGACGGGGACGGAGGCATCGGTGCCGATAAAGCCCAATTGACGGCAGATGTATTGCTTGCCTGCGAGCGTCGCCGCCGGCAAGGTCTGGAGGAGACGGCTTTCAATCCGCCGCAACTCGGCTGGTGAAGCCAGCGCTCCCTGGACGAACTCGTCGAAGCGGAACAGCGGCTGGTGACTCTGGCTGTATTCCCAGGCGGCGATCTGCGCCAGAACCGGCTCCATTTCGGCCATGGTCTTACCCGGTTTCGGAATGTCGACATAGGGCTGCGCCGCGAGCGGAATAGAAAGGGTCAGGACACTCAAGAGCAAGATTGCGTGCTTCATCGTCATCACGATCATCCTCACTGCGGCTTCACGTTGCCGGGGGTAGTGTCGGTCTCCAGATCGCCGAGGGCGAACTGAATCCCGGCGAGCAGATGCTCGAGAAAAAGGGGTTCGAAGAAGTTCTCGTACCCGTGGCCCATGGTGGTGTAAAAGATACGTCCCTTGCCCTCGCTGCGCACCCAACTGATCGGGTAGATATTGTCATCCTTGGTACACCGTACCGAGGGCGGAAATGGCTTCGAAGACCTACCGCCGCACTGGCCTTGATTCATATCGGTCTTGGCGACGTCAATGCTGGTGAGAATGTGCAACCGGGCGGGCGTATAGGGCGCGTCGAAGAAGCGGAAGAACTCGTCGGTAAACTGCACTGTTTTGCCGAGGAATGGCTTGGTGAGCGGGCTGCCAGGGTCGTCAACCTTGACGGTAACCTTCTCGGTGGGTTCCCGATGATAGCCGTTCCTCGCGCCGATGATCGAGCTGAATTCCATCCAATCCGCGTTGGTGAACGTAGCAGCATGGTAGCCTGCAAGGCCCCCGCCGTTGCGGATGAAGTTGACAAAACTCTCCTTCAACTCGGGCGTATCGAAAATTGGTCCGATCGTGCTGTTCAGAAAAATCGCATCGAACTGCTTCAGGTTGGCGGCTTTCAGCATCTCGGGGTTATCGTCGAAAACCGGTTCAAAGGCCTTGGTGTGACTCGCCATCAATTCCAAGGCCAGCTTGGCGAACGGGATCGAAGGATGCTGCCCGTGCCCAATGTTGATGTCCAGCACCAGCATTCTTCGGGCTTTGGCGGGCTTTGCCGGGGCTCTGGCGGGGATGATTTTCTCCATCCGCTCGCGTTCCTCGGCGTTTGGCGCCCGGGGGCCCCGCGGTGGTGGGGATGTCTGCGCCAGCAGCAGGGTGCATGCGGCAAGACAAGTGGAGACAAATGCAGTTCCGGGCTTCATGAGGACACCTCAGGAACATCGATGCGCCATGGGCTGCGCATGGAACGGAAAGCCCTCCGATTGGCCTCGGGGTCATCAATGAACGCTTCCTTGACGGGATCAAACCGCACTTTGCGCTTCAACCGCATGGCGATATCGCCCATCTGGCACATCATTTCGTCGTGAGCCGCGTTCTCCACGGTGGATATGGTGCGATCGCCGGTGCGGATCGCGTTAAAGAAATTCTGCTTGTGGTCGTTGCTTTTGATGACGTGGCGTTCGTTCGGCCCGATAAAGGAGCGCATCAACTCCGGAGGATTGGTCCACATACCCTCGCGAGCCACGTAGATCCAACCCTTGCTTCCGACCAGACATACCGCCATGGCGCCCTGGCGGAACTGTTCGTACTTCTGCTTCGCCGTCGACATGTCCATGTACTCGCAGATCACGCCGTTGGCGTACTTGTACTCGATGTCGTATATGAAGGCCGTGTCCCGGATGTCGCTATGGAACAAGCCCGCTCCCTCGGCGCTGATCGGGGTTGTGCCGTCGGCCTCGTTCACCCACTGCGCGGTATCGAGGTCGTGTATGCCCCACAGACCACCCATGTGCCCCAGGCCGTAATCGGTAATCGACATCCAGATATTCGTGACGCGCCGATCGCTGTAGGCGTGATACGGAGACGGGCCCAGCCAAGTGTCGTAGTCGATGTCCGGCGGCGCGTCCTTAATCTGTTCCTCGATGCGGCTCTTGGCATACCCGTACCCGCCATTCGAGCAGATGAGTATCTTCTGGAGGTCGCCGATGCGGCCGTTCATCACCATTTCTTTCGCGAAACGATAGTAGTTGCTGGAACGCTGCTGGGTACCAAACTGGTAAACGACGCCAGAGCGAAGCACAGCGTCGCGCGACGCCCGGGCTTCGGCTATGCTCAAGGCAAACGGCTTCTCCGAGTACATATGCTTGCCGCGGCGCGCCGCCTCAATGTCAATGAGGGGGTGCCAGCGTTCACCGGTGGCGATCAATACGGCATCGACGTCTTTACGCGCCAGCAACTCACGGAAGTCCTTATGGGCCACGCAGGACTTATCGCCGTACCTCGTGTCAACCGCGGACTTGGCAAATTGACGCCGCTCTTCCTTGACGTCGCAGATGCCGACCACGCGGACCTCTTCATATTGCAGCAGGTTGCGGAGGTGGCCTCCGCCCATGTTGCCCACGCCGATGGATCCGATGTGTATGCGCTCGCTCGGCGCAGTCGCGTCGTTCATGCCTAGGGCCGACCCTGGAATGATGGTCGGGAACCCGGCGACCGCGGCGGCGGTGACGACCTTCTTAAGAAACTTCCGACGTCCCAGGGCTTGTTTTTGTGGTGGCACACAAACCTCCTTGTTTAAGTGGCCGGGCCTTCGCCCAGCCGCCGCTACCCTCAGGGCTGAGACTCACATATTTCGGTCTTGAAGTCAAATTGAGAGTACCGTTGGGACGCATCAGCGTAACGGATGGTGGCGGGACCGGCCGGCTTGGTACCGCGGACTCGGTGAAACCGATGCCCACAATCTGTACTATCGTTAACCAAATCGGGGCACTTGAGATATATTTGTGCAGAGCTTGTCGTTAAAACAGCAAAGGCGTCGAATCAGTTCTTGATCCCTCTGCTATTTCGGCTTAGACTCGAACTCAGTCGTGAGGAGGCTTGGCGTGTACAAGAGTATCATTGGATGTTTGCTATTCGTCGTGTTCGCGACGACGTGCCTGGCGCAGCGGGATCGCGGTACGCTTACCGGAATCGTGACCGATTCCTCCGGCGCGGCGGTGCCGAAAGTTGCTCTGACCATCACCCATCTGGACACCGGCGGTGTCTACAACTCAACTACCACGGAAGCGGGGGCCTACACTGTCCCCAACCTGCCGATCGGCGCCTACAAGATTGATCTCGAGATTGCGGGTTTTAAGAAGCTCTCCCGCAGCAACATCCAATTGAGTGAAGCCCAGATCCTGCGAGTGGATGTCGTCATGGAGGTCGGCGCGGTGACCGAGTCGGTGGAGGTGAGCGGGGCACTGACCATGGTCGAGACCGAATCCGCCAGGGTGGCGAGCACCGAGGCCGCCGCGGAGGTCCGCAACCAGCCTCACACGTTCACCGACAACGATCGCGCCCGGACGGTCGAAGGCTGGGTCTACAGTGTGCTTCCCGGAATGGCGGGGACCCCGCAGACTAGTTATATCAATGGCATGAGCGCTTCCTCCACCAAGTTGACGCTGTTCGACGGTACCCCTGGGGGCGCACAGAATGGCGGTATCATTACGGAATCCTCGCCCTCGCTTGAAGCGGTGGGCGAGTTTCAGGTGGTAAGCGCGGGCTACTCGGCGGAATACGGGCGCATCGCCCAAGGTGTCCTGAGCTACGCATTCAAGTCCGGCGCGAATCAAATCCACGGTGGCGCCTACGGCTCATTCAAGAGCAAGAACATGGATGCCAACACGTTCACCAATAACTTTTTCGGCCGGCCCCGCGATCCCGACGACAAATATAACTACGCCTTCAGTTTCGGCGGGCCGGTTTACATCCCCAAGGTGTACAACGGAAAGAACCGGACGTTCTTCTATGGCACCTACGAGAGATACAAGCAGCACTTGTTCAGCCAAGGATCTCCGAACGCCGCCTACCCGCTGCCGGAGTTCTGGCAGGGCAATTTCAGCCGGCTGTGGAGCGATAGCGGCTACAAGAACGTCGGTACCGATGCCATGGGACGCGCCATCATCCAGGGCACGGTCTACGATCCCCTTACGCTCCAGCTGCTTCCCAGCGGGTCCTGGGTCGCCGACGGGTTCCCGGGCAACATTATTCCGGCTTCCCGCATGAGCACGGTTTCACAGACCGTCGCCAAGTTCGGCGCTTCGCTCTATCCGCCAACGTACAAAGATCCGAATACCGGGCTTTACTCGCTCACTCAAAATGCGAACTGGCCTGCCACCATCGCCTCGGGAATCGCTCAGATTTCGGATTTCTCCCAGTATCAGTTTGACTTGAAGATAGACCAGACCATCTCCGACAAGCACAAGTTTTCGTTCGGCTTCGACGAAAACCGGCGTCCCGTGCAGGAGCCCCGCACCGGCGGCTTGTGGAACTATAACGACCCTAAAGGCACGGGGGGACCATGGGCGCAGGACTTCTACCAGGACATGCACACGTGGCGCTGGCGCATGGCGGAGGACTGGATCGTCACTCCGCGCGTGTTCAACCATCTCAGTTTCATGTACAACAAGAACGTCAATCCTCCGGGCGATACGAACACCGGCGTGAATGGCGCCGCGGTCTACGGAATCAAGGGCGTGACTCTCAACGACTATCCGAACCTGAATTGGGGCGGCGGACCGATTTATCCGCTGTCCTATCCGCAGCCCTTTTTCGCGTATATTGCCACCGGCTATATCTGGGGCTATCAGGACACCTTCAGTTTCTCCAAAGGCCGTCACTTTTTTAAGGCGGGTTACGAGAACCAGAACTATTTCGCGACCGGCGCCATCTACGCAGCCGGCAATTCCGGCCTGTCCTTGGCCTTTAGCAACGCGGCAACCTCAATCCCGAACAACTCAATTGCGAGTGCCTATGCCGGATACTCGTTCGCTTCGTTCCTGCTGGGCACCGTAAACAACGGATCGTTTGGTATCCCTTCTCCCAGAACGCCGCATTACATCTACCACGCCCTGTTCTTCCAGGACGACTTCAAAGTCAGGCCCAATCTGACTCTGAATTTGGGCTTGCGCTGGGACTACGATCCGCCCAGCTTCGAGTCGCACGACCGCCAGGACAGTTGGAATCCCACTAAGAATGACCCCCTGGTAAATCTTCCCGGAGCTTTCGACTTCGCCGGGAACTGCTCCATCTGCACCGGCAGCCGCACTTTCGGCAAGCGGGACTTCAACAACTTCGGTCCGCGCGTCGGTTTCGCCTGGCAGGCCTTCAAGGACTTCACCGTCCGGGGCGCTTATACCATTACGTACGTCGGCGACGATGGGAATCTCGGGCCGAACATCGTGGGAGCCGGCACCTTTAACATGGCCGCGAACCCGACCACCCCCTGGACGGGCATCTTCAACTGGGATGGCGGGATCCCGGCAAACCTCTACGTGCCGCCCACGATGAATCTCTCCTACGCCGATTCGGCCGGCACGGCGACGATGGTGGACCCGCGGTACGGGACAGCGCCCTACATCCAGCAGTGGAACCTTAGCATCCAGAGACAGTTGCCCGGGAGAATCCTGCTCGACATCGGCTATATCGGCAACAAGGCTACCAAGTTGCGAGGCGGCCTGGAGCGCCCGAATCAAACTCCCTTTTCAGTCGTCCAACAGTACGGGCCGGTCCTGGGGAACGCCATCAACAATGCGGCTGACGCGGCAAGGTACGGCGTGCCATATCCGTACCCAGGGTTCGTGGGCACGGTGAACAGCGCCCTGCGCCAGTATCCCCAACTGCGGGCCAACAGCACCGTTGCCGTGACGGCCGCTCCCGACGGGATGTCGAATTACAATTCGCTCAACGTGGTTGTCAACCGCCAGTTCTACAAGGGTCTGTTTATCTACGCCGACTACGTCTGGTCGAAGGCCATAGACAACATGTCGGGCGGGTCGCTGGACTACTACAACCGCTCGCTCGAAAAAACCATTTCCAGCTTCGACGTTCCGCACCGGGTCAAGATCTTCGTGCAATACCAACTGCCGCTGGGTCGCGGCAGGGCGTTTGGAAGCACCATGCCCAAGGCTCTGGACTTGTTGGTGGGCGGCTGGGAGGTTTCTGAAATCGCCAACTACGCAAGCGGAATGCCGCTGGGCTTCAGCGGTGCCGCCGCCATCGCCGGTTGGAACGGCGGTACGCCCCTGATGAACGTCGCCGCGGGCCAGATACAGTTCACGCCCAGCAGGGGGGCGTTCGACTACGCCGACCGGCTGTCGAATCCGGCCGCGAACAGGTACTTCAACACAGCGCTGGTTAGTTCGCCGGCGCCGTACACGTTAGGTACAGCCTCCGTACGCTTCTCGCAGTTTCGCGGCTGGGGAACCATCAACGAAGACATGGGTCTACGGAAAGCCTTACGCTTCAAAGAGAAGTACGTCACCACCGTACGCGCGGATTTCTTGAACGCACTCAATCGCCAGACTATGGCCAATCCGGTCACCAACATAACCAGCCCGAACTTCGGGTATATTACCGGCAACCCCACCGGCAACAGAACCATCCAGCTCGGGGCCCGGCTCGACTTCTAAAGAGCGATCGGCTCCGGCTGGGAATCCACGGGGCTGCCGTCGTCCTGATGGCAGTCCCGCGCGCGGAATGCTACTTCGTCGTCTACTCGCGGACCAACGCTGGGCGAGATGCCGTAATGTCCAAAAACTCGATCTGCTTCGGATCGTGGGCGTTGGACAATTCTGTGGCCCCGCGCAGTGTGTATATGCGGTAGAGTTGTTTCGGATCACAGGGGCACATTGCAGGCTCTCGAAACAACTCCCCCCCGCCGTGAATCGGGCGCTCACGATTCTGGAAGTGCTCGCGCAGTCGACGCGCGGCCTGCGGCTCCCCGAAATCGCGCTCCGCCTTGGACTGCCGAAAAGCTCCGCGCATTCCTTGCTGGTAGGACTGGAGCGCAGGGGATACCTGCAGCGCTCCGACACCAGCGGCCGCTACCGGTTCGGACTGAAGATCCTTTCCCTCGCCAACGCCGCCCTCTGCGGGATGACCCTGCACGACATCGCCTTTCCCGTCTTGACCGGCTTTTGTCGGTGCCCATCTGCGGCAGTTCAGATGAAGCCGTGGCGGCTATCGGCATCACCGGAACCACGTCGGAAATCCACGAAGACAACCTGCTGACCGACTCGAAATTGATCCAGTTGTCCCTCCACCAAAAGGAACGTGATCCTCTCCCGCATAGCTGGTGAGCCGTTTTACGGGGCCGCCTCCGGACGGAACCGTGTGGATATCGGCATTGCCTTCGGGACGCGCATCGAAAACGATGAACTGGCCGTCCGGTGGCCATTTGGGACTGCCCGCCAAGCCGGCCGAAAACGAGGTCAAAGGCAACGTGTTGCCGCCATCGGCGCCCGCGACCCAGATCTGCCGCACGCCGCCGCGGTTGGACGTAAACGCGATTCGCTTCTCGTCGGGCGAGTACGACAGAGAGCCTTCATAGCGCCTCGAGGAGAGGAATCGCTCCGGCTTCGCGTCGGCCGCGGTCAGATCGAGCCGCTCGCCGTACCAGTGAGATGAGAGCGGAGTACGACTTTTCGGGTGGCGTGCGGGGCAAATACGTGGACCGATACCGCCGGGGAACCAACGTGGTGCTCCTCGACCCCGAATTGGCCGCCGTTTTTCCGGATTCGAAATCGGTGAATGACGCGCTGCGGGCGGTTGTCGCGATTGCAGCGCGCGCCGAAACTCGCAAACGTGCTCAATCACGCCTCAAATCCGCGAAGCGTCCCCAGGCGAGCTTTCGCTGCCTGAGTTGAATACGTGCGACACGCGTCGACCGCGCCAGGCGAACCCATCGATTCGCGCCGCGGCCGCCGTGTTACGATGCGCTTTCCGAGAGACATGCGGCATGGCAGAGTCCAGAACGTCGCCCTCCTGGCCGTCCTCCTGCTGGAGGCACCACTGCGGGCCGCTCCGCTTCCGGTTGGTCTGAGTGGATACAGCAGCCGTGTCTGGCATACTCAGGACGGCCTGCCCGAGGACACCATTCAGGCGCTGGCCCAGACGCGCGACGGCTATCTCTGGATCGGCACCAGTGGTGGCCTGGTCCGGTTCGATGGAGTCCGGTTCACCGTTTTTAGCCGTGAAAACACGCCGGCCTTCCGCGAAAACAGTGTCTCCGCTCTGCTGACCTCGAAAAGCGGAGACCTGTGGATCGGCACTCAGGGCGGCGGCGTCTTGCGCTATTTCGGCGGAAGATTTCAGAACTATGGTGCGCGCGAGGGACTCAGCAACGAGTTTGTCGGCGCTATCTTTCAGGACCGCAATGGGGCTATCTGGGCAGGCACCGAGTGGGGGTTATTCCGCCTGGAGTCGAACCGTTTCGTGCGCATGGACAGCCCAGGCGGGGCTATTCCCGCCATGTGGGTGTACGGGATGACCGAAGACCGGCTGGGCCGCATGTGGATCGCCGGCGCGGGCCTGGTGGCGCTGCAGCCGAAGGGCTCGGTGGTCTACTACACGGGCCGGAAGAACGAATTCTTTCGCCCCGTCCTGGAGGCTCCGGACGGAAGCATCTGGGCTGGTTCGATCGTTGGTCTGGAACGTCTGGACCCCGGCGCTTCGCAGTTCCGCAAGGCTGAGCCGCGGGACTGTGCCGTGAAGGCCCTCGTCCTGGACAGTTCCGGCAATCTTTGGGTGGGAACCACGGCCGGGTTGATCTTGTACCGCGAGGGTCGCCAAACGCTCTTCACTGCTCCCGATACCCTCCCGGACAACCAGGTGTCGGTGGTGTTCGAAGATTCCGAGCACAACCTGTGGCTCGGAACCGGCAACGGGTTGGTGCGCTGGAGCCCCAGCGCAATCTCGACCGTAAATACCGGCGCCAAGCCGAACGACGACAACATCCGCACGGTCTACCAGGACCGCGAAGGCGTCATCTGGGTCACCGCCGCCAGTGGACGGATTTATGAGCTCCGCGATGGCAGATTGATGCCGGCGCGCCTTCCCGATGCCGCCCGCGCCTATCCCGCCCGCACCGTGTTCGAAGACAGCGCCGGCAGGTTCTGGATCGGAACCGACGGATTGGGTGTCCTGTGCATTGAGCATGGGAAAGTATCGCGGTATGCCAGCCCGAACGGTGGGCCGACCAACGGCTTCACGACTGCCTTTTGTGAAGATCGCGAGGGCGCCGTCTGGATCGGTACCGAGGGGGGGCTGGCCCGCTTCACCGGCGCCGCTCCCATGACCAGATACCATCCCCAGGGAACCAGATTCGGCCCCGGCTTCCAGGGCTTGCCCTATGCCACCATTCGCGCGCTTTTGGTCGACCGCACGGGCGACCTCTGGATCGGTACCGATGGCGGCCTGTCCAGGTTTCACGCCGGCGCCTTTGCCTTCGACTCGGTGATCGACCAGCTCCGCAACCGGAAGATCTGGTCCATCTACGAGGATCCCGAAGGCGGTATCTGGCTCGGCTCACGCGGTGACGGTCTCTTTTACGTCCGGGGTGACAAACTCGTCCGCTTTACCACTGCCAACGGCTTGCCAAGCAATTACATTTACCAGGTGCTGGGAAATGGCCGCGGCACCTTCTGGCTCGGCAGTCCCAGTGGGTTCTTCACCACTCGCGGCACGGATCCCGGAGAATCGCATCTGTACGGAGCGTTCGATGGCGTGGAGGCTGGTCAGCTTGCGGGGAGCGTTCAACCGGCCGGCACCATCACGGAAAGCGGCGACCTGTGGTTCCCGAGCACCGCCGGTGTCGTGCACCTTGCGCCGGGCCGGCTGGCGCCCCAAAAGGTGCCGCCCGCGCTGATCGAAGAAGTGATTGCCGACGGACGGCAGGTCCCTGCACGGGCCGCTCTCGGACTCGGTCCCGGAAACGGCGAACTGGAGATTCACTACACTGCCGTGAGGCTGGACCATCCCGCGGGGATTCGTTTTCGCTACCTTCTCGAAGGCAGTGATAGCGAATGGGTGGAGGCGCTGCACCAGCGCTCCGCGCACTATACCAACCTGGCTCCCGGCAAATATACCTTTCGCGTTCAGGCCTACGATACCAGTGCTCTGGGCGGCGGCACGGAAGCGTCCCTGCCGATTCGCTGGAAGCCTCATTTTTACCAGGCATGGTGGTTCTTCGTTTTGCTCGCGGCGGGCAGCGCCGGCTCCGGCTGGCAGCTTTACCAGGCGCGCATGCGGCAGGAACGTCTGCGCGCCGCGGTGCTTGAGGAGCGTAATCGTCTGGCGCGCGAAATGCACGACACGCTCGTGCAGGGTTGCGTGGGAGCCGTCAGCATGCTCGAAGCCGCCGAAACCGTCCAGGAGCATTCGCCGGAGAAGGCGCGCGACCTGGTGACCCGCGCTCGCGAGCAGGTCCGAGCCACCATAGACGAGGCGCGCCAAGCCATATGGAACCTGCGGACCAAGTCCGCCGAAAACTTCGGCGCGCGGCTCGCCGAACTCGCGCATGGCATGAGCCGCGACAACTCCATCGCCATCAGGTTGCACGTGAAAGGCAGACCCGGCAGACTCGCCACGCCCACCGAGAACAACCTGCTGCTGGTGGCCCGCGAAGCGGTCCGCAACGCGCTCCGGCATGCCGCCCCCACGCGCATCGACCTGGAGGTGCGCTACACTCGCGAATCCCTGGAGATGAAGATCATCGACAACGGTTGCGGGTTCACGCCCGGCGTGCACAATGGCAGCGGCTCGAAGCACTACGGCCTGATTGGCATGCGCGAGCGGGCGGAAGAGTTGGGAGGCCGCTTGTTCGTGATCAGCGGGAGCCGCAAGGGTACGGTGGTCGGTCTGAAGATTCCGCGCCGCGCCGCCGGAACGCAGTCATGAAGAGCGCGCACGCCATCCGCGTTCTGATCGTCGACGACCACCCGGTGGTGCGCTACGGGTTGAGCGCGGTGTTTGACGCTCAACCCGACGTGACGGTGGTGGCGTGCGCCGAGAGCGGCGGCGCAGGCGTGGAAATATTCCAGCGTCTCCGCCCCGATGTGGTGATTATGGACTTGCGGATGCCCGGCTTGAGCGGTGTGGGGGCCATTCGGGCTATTCTCGCGATCCAGCCGAAAGCCCATATCATCGTACTGACCACCTACCAAACCGACGAAGATATCCACCAGGCGCTGGATGCCGGCGCGCGCGGCTATCTGCTCAAAGCCGCCCCCAGCGCGCAACTGCTGGAAGCCGTTCGGCGCGTGCACGCCGGATTCCGATTCATCCCCCTGGATATCGAGCGCACCGCGGCGTCGCGCATTCCCAGCGCCGACCTCACGCCGCGTGAGCGCGAAGTCCTGGGCCTGATCGTGAAAGGGCTCAGCAACAAGCGGATCGGCGAAGCTCTGGGCATTTCCGAGGGCACCGTGAAATGGCACGTCAACATTATTCTTGAGCGGCTCGGCGTGGAAGACCGCACGCAGGCGGCGGTGGCGGCCTTGCAGCGCGGTTTGGCCGAACTCTAAGCGCACCGCAGCCCATCCGTCGGAGCGGTATCTCTTTCTTCGCCCCCCCAACTTTCGATAGGTGTGCCGTCCCGGTATTGCGGGTAGCATTAGCGAAAAGGCTTCAGTTCGCCCGCGTTGACCGGGCCAGGACCGTTTTCGGGAAGCCAGCGCCGGGTTCGCTATTCGGACGCGAGAGATATTTTTGTCCTGGAATGAGCGCTTGTCAGGCCATCATATGCGATGGAAGAATTCAATCTCGGAACCGATTCGAATAACGGCATTTTGGGAGGTTAGGACTATGCGAAGGATTCTCTGCACGGGTATTGCAGCACTTCTCTTATCGGGAAGTCTGGCGCTTGCACAGGAAACGCGCGGCATGATCTTCGGCCACGTTTTGGATCCGTCCTCTGCTACTGTCGCAGGGGCCAGCGTCACCATCAGAAATACGGCCACCAATGTTTCGACGGACCTGAAAACCAACGAGAGCGGTTATTACGAAGCGGCTTTGCTGGTGGCCGGCGCCTACCAGGTGGCTGTCGAGTCCCCCGGTTTCAAGAAGTCCATCCACGAATCGTTCGATCTGCCCGTGGGCTCTCGCCTGCAAGTGGATTTCAAGCTGGAACTGGGAGCCGCCAGCGACGCGGTCACCGTCACCGCGGAGGCTCCGTTGCTCGATAGCAATACGCTGTCGTCGGGCGAGGTGCTGACTTCCAGGACGATCGTCGATGTCCCCTTGCCCGGTGGGAATAGCATCACTCTTGCCAAGATGGCTCCGGGTGTTCAATCGGCGCAATCCCTGGCCGACGATTCGGTCATGCTCCACAGCACCTCCGCCGGGTCGAACTTCACGACGGCAGGCGGCGTGGGCGGCAATGAGTACTCGATTGATGGAACGTCCAACAATGGGGCCTCGCGCCAGCCCGGCTTTATGCTCGCACCGGAACTGGTGCAGGAGTTCAAGGTGGAAGTTTCCGGCTTTGATGCCTCTTTCGGTCACAGCACGGGGATCAGCGTCTCCGTAATGACTAAGTCGGGGACCAACAATTTCCATGGCAGCCTCCGCGAGACCAACCATGAGAACCAGTTGGATGCCATGCAGTTTTTCACCAAGCAAGCCTACTATAACCAGGTGGATGCGGCCATGGCCGCCGGCAATACCGCGCTGGCGAAACAAATCAAGCCGGGCGGCAAAACTCACGGCAATGAGAACCAATTCGCCGGCACGTTCGGCGGTCCGGTGATCTTGCCCAAGATCTACAACGGCAAGAACAAGCTGTTCTTTTTCTTCGGATATCAGGGCTTCCGGCTGGTGACGTACAACTCCGGTTATTCTGCCCTTCCCACAACCCCAATGCGCACCGGGGATTTCTCGCAGCTTCTGAATATCAATTCCAGCCTGTACCAGATTTACGACCCGTATAGCGTACAGCCCGATGCCACTCGCCCCGGTCACGTGGTGCGTACTCCGTTTCCGGGGAATATCGTCCCGCAGAGCCGCATCACCAATCCGATGTACAAGTTCTATGACAAGCTTCTGCCGGCTCCCAACACGCTGTCGGCGAATCCCGCGGTCGAGCCAAACCAGGACTATATGGCCTACAGTGAGCGTGCGCCCAACGTATACAACGCCGAAACCAATCGCATCGATTACAACTTGTCGGCGAAGGACCGCTTCTTCGTCCGCTGGAGCTATAACGAGTGGAGCAATGCGGGCTCGGAAGGATGGTTGTATGCCAGCAGCATGCCCGAGCTCGAAACATCCGGCCAGCTCCGCAACAATCTCGGCGCGGGAGTGGACTGGGTGCACACGTTCGGCGCCACCACCTTGCTGGATGTGTCGCTCACGTCCAACCGGTACAGGTCCACTAACGTAGACCCCGGATTCCAGGCCCTCCCACCTTCCGCCACGGGGCTTCCAGCCTACATGGATCTGCTGGCCTCCAGCGAGCCGGGGCTGCCGAACGTGAGTTGGACGGGATGGACCAGCGTGTCGCAGAGCTTGGCCCTTTCGGTTTCCCGATACCGCGTCCTTGCCGGCAAGGCCGATCTCTCACATATGACTTCGTCCCACACCATCAAAGCGGGACTTGACGCACGCGACCAGTTCTATACCGGTTTCGCTCCCGGCAACAACGCTGGATCGTTCAGCTTCACCAGCACATGGACGCAGCGCACCGACGATGGCTTCGGCTCGGCCGGTACCGGTAGCTATGGCGGCCCGTGGGCTTCCTTCATGATGGGGCTGCCTGCCACCATGTCCATCGATAACAATGCCAGCATTGCACTTGCCAATCCGTATTACGCGGGATATATCCAGGACAACTGGCGTCCCACCAAGAAGCTGTCCATCAATTACGGCCTGCGCGTGGAGTACGAACTGGGGCCGATGGAACGCTATAACCGCATGATCGGGAACTTCAGTCCAACCGCCACCCTTCCCATCACCGCCGCTGCTCAGGCGGCATACGCACAGAATCCTATTTCCCAGGTGCCTGCGTCGCAGTTCAGCGCGTTGGGCGGTTCGCTCTATCCCGGCGTGGGAGGCACCGATCGCAAGCTCTACAACAATGTGGTCGATTGGTTGCCGCGCTTCTCCGCCGCCTACCAGCTCAGCTCGAAGATGGTCCTACGCGGAGGATTCGGCTTGTTCTACGACACGCTGAACGTCCAGAACGAAACGGTCACCCAGAATCAGCTCGGCTTCAGCCAGACCACATCCACAACTCTGTCCAACAACTTCGGCCAGACTTGGCTGGTGGGCAATCCCGCCAGTGGTGTGTCGCCTCTCACCGATCCCTTCCCGGTCCTCTCGGGCGGCTCGCGAGAAGTTCAGCCGGCCGGCAGCGCCCTGGGTCTCATGGCAGTCGTCGGCAAGAGTTTCACCTTCGTCCCCTACGACCGGCCCCATGCCCGTCAGGCCCGCTGGCGGATGGACCTGCAGCGGGAAATGGGCAAATCCACGGTGATCGATGTCGCCTATGCTGGCTCTTACTCCGATCACATGCCCATCAACCAGTCGCTCGCCGCTCTGCCGGCGCAATACTGGTCCTACGGTACTACGCGCAATAACACGGTTGCCAATACCTTGAACGCGAATGTCACCAACCCCTACTACATCGGCAACTTCGCCAGTCTACAGACCAGCAACCCGGCGTTGTACCAGTACATGGCCACCAACTCGTTCTTCAGCAGCTCCACCATTCACGCTTCCTCGCTGCTGGCGCCGTTCTCGCAAATGACCGGGCTGACCGAAACCGTGGCGCTCGGAAGAGCCAAGACCGAGGAGCTTGACATGAGCTTCGAACGCCGCTTCTCGAATGGGCTCAACCTGAATGTGTCCTATACCAGGATGTATAACTATGCGGCCGACTACTTCCCCAATCCCTTCGACACCTCGCCGGCGTGGGAGCCGAGCAATGTGGGACGTCCGTGGCGGCTCGCCTCGACAGCGGTTTATGAACTGCCCATCGGTAAGAACAGGCGCTGGTTCAAATCGGGTCCGGTGAGCTGGCTCGTGGGAGGCTTCCAGTTCTCGGTGATCGAGGAATATCAGCCCGGGGCGTTGGAGACCTGGAGCAGTACCACTTACTATAACGGCAATCTGTCGGATATCTGCAACACCGGCCCGCACACCCTGGGCGAGTGGTTTAATACCTCCGGTTTTGTGACCAACGCTACCTTGGCGGCCACTACCGGCCAGGCCCGTGTGTTCCCCAACATTGTGAATGGAAACGGCGGCTGCCGCGCCGATGCGCTGATGAACTTCAACGTAAATGCCGCCCGCGACTTCAAGGTCCGCGAGCACGTTAACCTGCAATTCCGCTTCGATGTGGTCAACGCCTTGAACCACACTATATTCAACACGCCCAATACCACATCCACCTCCACTCAGTTTGGCCAGGTACTCACGCAAATCGGGAACAACCGGATAATCGAAGTGCAGGGTCGAGTGACATTTTGACAAGGCGTTAGCATGAGCACGCCAATTCCGTCTGGCCGTCCCTCCAGGAGGGCGGTGCTCCTGTCAACCGGCGCGCTTCTGCGCGCGCCGCGCCTGCGGGCGGAAACTCCGGCCACGCTGGATGAGCTGTGGCAGGACTTCGACCCGAAAAGCTTGCCGCTGGAAGCCGAGATCGCGCAGGAGTGGAAGCTCGACGCCTGTACCATCCGGACGGTTTTCTACACTTCCGAGGTCTTCCAGGGCTTCAAGGTTCGCGTAGCGGCCTATTTCGGCCTACCGGCCGCCGCGCAGAAAGCGCCGGCAATCCTGCATATCCACGGCGGCGGGCAAACCGCGATCAGGGAGTACGTGGAGTATTGGGCCAGGCGGGGTTATGCCGCCCTTTCCATCGATTGGGGCGGCTACCCCCTGGAGCACGATCCGGCGAATGGCAATACCGACTGGGGCCCCATTGCGGCGTACCAGCGGGATTCCAAAAACACCTACCGCGTGCGGCCGGATCCGCGTGTCAACTCCTGGTACCACTGGGCCATCGCATGCCGCCGCGGCCTCACGTTTCTAGCCGACCAGCCCCAGGTGGACGCCGGCCGCATGGGCATTTTTGGAATATCGATGGGCGGCCGCCTTACATGGATGGTGGCGGGTTTGGACGATCGCGTGAAGGCCGCGGCTTCCGTGTTCGGCGCTGTCTCCTTGGCGGAACCTGTCCCGTCGCTGCCCGGCACGGAGCAGGTTCATTTCGAGCCGGAGGATCTCAAAATCTGGCGCGCGACACTCGAAACCGATCCCTACATCGCTCGCATCCATTGCCCCTTCCTATTCCTGGGCGCCTCCGACGATTTCTACGGAGTCATGGACCTGGTGGATCGCGCCGCCGGCTGGATTCCGCACCGCAACCACTGGCAAACCTATACGCCCCATTTCAATCACCACTCGGAACCCGCGGAGTCGGCGGTCCTTCCCATGTGGATGGACCGCTGGCTGAAGGCTGGCGAGCCTTGGCCTGCCAGTCCCGCCTTGCGCCTGGAAATCGCCGCGACGCCGCGCGCGCTGGTGTCGGCGGAACAGCACGGCTTGGTGGATTCGGTCCGCATCTTCTATTCCCTCGACCCCTACCCGCAATCGCGTTTCTGGCGGTCGGCCGAAGTGTCCCGGCGCGGCGCGAGTTGGACCGCGCCCTTGCCGTTGACCGATACAACGCGAGGATTGTGGGCGTATGCGACCGTGCGCTACCAGTCCGGCCTGTTGCTCAGTTCCCGGATGGCTCGGGCCAATGCATCCGAACTGCATAAGTGCGGAGTTCTCCAGACCGATCCACCCCAAGCGCTGATCGACGATTTTCGTAACGGAGCTCGCGACTGGTTTGTGCCCTCCGTGCCGCCCAATCCGCTGCTGGGCGAAGCCCGGTATTTCGAGACGGCGGATGGACCCTATGGTGGCCGCGCCGTCGCCGTGCAACCGGAGCGCGGGCCGCGATGGCGCATGGCCACGCGAAAGACCGGCGACCCGAAGTGGCGTGGTCCTGCCGGGGCGGCGCTCGAACTGGTGATGCAGTCCCGCGACCCGCACTCCATCGTTGTGCTCGCCACCGAGAACGAATGGCGCCGCCCCAAGCGGACGCGAATCTTCGCGGCCAAGGTTCAGTTGCGCGGCGGCGCGGCGTGGGAGCATCTCCATGTGGGACTGGAGCAGTTTCACCCACTCGAAGGCGAAGGCGCCCTGAAGTCCTGGAACGATGTGAATCTGCTCACCATCGAATCCCAGTACCAGGCACGTGCCGCCTCTCGCGATGGCGGAACTGGCCAGTGGATGGGTGAACCGTGGCAAGGCCCGCCGCCGCTCATAGGCCGTGTAGCATGGATCCCCGCGGAATCGAAGGGCGCCAAAGCATGGGCAAGTCATGCCAGAAAAGAGGACGATTGTGGATAGCAACGCACTGCAGCACACACGCCGGGGGTTCCTGGCCACCGGACTCACAGCCACGGCTCTTTCGGCTGCCTCATCGCCGGCCCAAAGCGGCGGCAGTTCCACCTCCACCCTGCTCGATGTCGATTTCCAGAAGCTGGCCGCGCGCGCTGATTTGGTATACGACAAGCCTGCTTCGCGCAGCGAGGAAGGCATTCCCGTCGGCAACGGCCGCATGGGCAGCCTGGTGTGGACCACCCCCGCATCGCTGCGTTTCCAGATCAACCGAGTGGATGTCTATGGGAACAATAGCTACACCAATAGCTTCTTCGAGCGCAACAACGACTACTGCGCCGGCTGCGGTTACGTCGATATCGAGTTCGCCGGCTTCGGCGACGACCCGTTCCCGGCCTCCGGTTTTGCGCAACATCTCTCGGTCTTTGACGGAATGCTGACCGTCAACGGCAAAGGGATCACCAGCCGGATCCTGGCCTGGCCGGCGCAGGACGTGATGGCGGTCGCGGTGGATGATACGCGACGTAATCCGGAACCGGTGCAGATCAATCTCCGCATGCTGCGGCGCGAGCCCACCAACCTGAACCGCGAGATGGAAGCCCTGGCGCGCGACCACGTCGAAATGGTGCAGACCCGCAGTCACACGGCAGCTTCCCAATTGCTGATCCGGGGGAACAGCATCGCCCTGACGCAGGAGTTCCGCGAAGGCGACTACTTCTGCAAGTCGGCGGTAGTGATCGGCGTCGTGGGGCGCGAGGGCAAGCCGCGGCTTGCTAATGAGACCGACCTCCGATTGGCCATAGCGCCCGGCTCCGGAAGTTTTCAAATTCTGATCGCATCGGCCGCCAGCTTCGATTCCAAAGCCGACGTTCTCGGCGATGCGCTCCGCCAACTGGAAGAGGCCGCGTCCAGGGGTTTCCCCGCGGTCGCGCGCGAAACCGCCGACTGGTGGCACGACTTCTGGAGGCGCGGCTTCGTCCACCTGCACAGCGAGGACGGCACGGCCGACTTCGTGGAGTCCTACTACAACTATTTCCTGTACACCATGGCTGCCAGTTCGCGCGGCAAGTTCCCGCCGAAGTTCAACGGCATGATCTGGAGTACCGGCGGCGATGTGCGCACCTGGGGCGCGCAACACTGGTTCGCCAACTTGAGCTGCTATTACGAAGCGCTGCCCGCCACCAACCGGCCCGAACTGATGGATCCGATGTATTCCATGTACTCCGGAATGTTCGAAGCGTGCTCCACCGCGGCCCGCCAGCAGTGGGGAAGCCAGGGCATCTACATCCCCGAAACCAGTTATTTCGACGGTCTCGAAAAGCTTCCCGACGATATTGCCGCGGAAATGCGCGATTTGTATCTCATGCGCAAACCGTGGGAGCAGCGGTCGGCGAAGTTCATGGAGTACTCACGCCAGAAGCATCCGCACTCCAGCCGTTGGAACTGGATTGCCAAAGGGGAATGGATCAACGGCCGGTTCGTCGAGACCGATCGGGGCACCGGGCCTTTCGGACCTGTCAGCCACATCCTCGGGAGCACCGCCAAAATCGCCTATCTATTCTGGCGTCGCTATGAGTTCACGCTCGATGGAGAATGGCTGCGCAATCGCGCGTACCCCATGCTGAAGGGCGCGGCTGAGTTCTACCGCAATTTCCCTAACCTCCGCAAGGGAGCCGACGGGAAGTATCACATCCATAACGTGAACAGCAATGAATCGGTGAATGGCGCGCGCGATACCGACGAAGATCTCTGCTCCATGCGCGGCGTGTGCGCGGCCGCCATCCGCGCCGCCGAGATCCTGGGCGAGGACACGGAACTGCGCGCCGTGTGGAATGAGTTCCTGCAGAACCTGACGCCTCTTCCGCTCAGCAGCGATCCCGACGTGCTCAAGCCTGAGGGCTACCAGGGGCCGCTTGTCTTCGCGCGTGGCCGTAAGCCCGCCGTCAAGGAAGGCGGCCTGCTGCCTGACGGCAACAGTCTGCCGGCCTGGTTCTTCGATCTCTGCAACCTGGAATCCCGCGATGCCCAAACTCTGGAGGTCGCCAACAACACTCTCACGCAATCTCTCCGCGGCCAACCGGGACCCACCACTCCTGTGGGACTGCTCTCCAAAATCCCCATCGCCGCCGCCACGTTGGGCAAAACCGAAGCGGTCCGCTTCCTGATTCCGAACCAAATGCGAGGACTGCCCGGACCCCGGGCTGCCGGCGGCCGCACCGCCAACCTCGCCAATCGCATGAGCCTGCGCGAAGGATTCCAGGCCCTGGACGCCGAGGCTCTCGGACGCGCTTCCGAAGCCATGCACATGGCCCTGCTGCAGAGCAATCCTCCCGCTCCCGCGCAGGAGCCCATCATCCACCTCTTTCCTGCATGGCCGAAGGAGTGGGACGCAGCCTTCACCCTGGCGGCGCGCGGCGCTTTCCTCATCAGCTCCTCCATGCGCAAGGGACAGGTGGAGTTTGTCGAGGTGTTGTCTCAGGCCGGTGTGGAATGCCGGCTGCGCAATCCATGGGGCGACACTCGCATCACCGTTTACCGCGACGGCAAGAAAATGGAGAGCCTGAACGGTACGCTGGTGCGCTTTCCGACTCGCAAAGGCGAGAAGATCGTCATCGTCCCGGGCGACAGCAATCCTGCCCAATACAAACGCTCCATTCTGGCGTAGCTTGAGACTATGAAGCGAAAGCTATCGAGGCGCGATCTCATCAAAGCATCCGGAGTAGCGGGGGGCCTCGCGCAAGTCCTTCCTGCCGCAGGGTTCGCCGTGGCCGCCGCGGAAGCCGCGCCCCAAGCCGGCCCCGGTCCGCGTCTCATCATGCAGTATCCCTCCAATCTCTGGCGGGAAGCGCTGGTCGCCGGCAACGGGAAGTTTGGCGCTGCCGTGTACGGCTCCATTCATCTTGAGCGCATTCTCTTCAACCACGAAGACCTGTGGGACTACGCCGAAGCCACCGGGCAGCCCGACGTGGGATCTCTTCTGCCCCAGGCCCGCCGCCTGCTCCAGCAAGGAAAGCGCTGGGAAGCCAACGATCTCTATACCGACAAGCTGCGCGACCTCGGCTATCGCGTGAAGCTGGGAGCGCTTCTGCCGTTGGCGGATCTCCTGGTCTCCATGCCGTCCCGCCATCCCTTCCTCCATTACCGCCGCCAGCTCGAAATGTCCACCGGCGAAGTGCTGGTCGCTTGGCGCGAAGGCGAGACCGATTTCGAGCGGCGCCTCTTCGTCTCCCGCGTCGATGACGTCATCGTCTACGCCATTCGCTCCTCCGAACCGCGCGCCCTGAGCGCCGCCATCGAACTCGCCATCCACGATCTCGCCGATGCCGCGGGCAGGCGCGGCGTTCCAGCCAAAGTACCGCAAGCTCCCCACTCCTCCGCCGAGGACGGCATGCTGGTGTTTCAAGCCAAGACCCAAACCGGCGGCAGTTTCGGCGCGGTCGCCCGCGTGGTGCCCATCGGCGGAAGCGCGCACGTTCGCGGTTCTCAGATCGCACTCGATGATGCCGATGGCGCACTCGTCCTCATCAAGCTGTTTGCTGCGGGCGATCCCGAAACCGTGATCCCTCAACTGAAAAACGATCTCGCCGCGTTACCCCCAGACTACGCCCGCCTTCTGGCTCCCCATGCCAAAGCGCATGGCGAGCTCTTCAACCGCGTCCAGCTGAACCTCGCCGCCACCGGGCAGGACCGCGCTCAATCCAACGAGCGCCTTCTGCTCGATACCTATGACGGCAACCTGCCCGCCGCCTTGGTCGAGAAGATGTGGGCGTACGGCCGCTATCTTTTTATATCGAGCTGTCGCCCCGGCGGCCAGCCGCCGTCTCTGCTGGGCCGTTGGTGCGGCGACTACGAAGGCTTCTGGACCTTCAACATGTGCAACATCAACATCCAGATGATCTATTGGCAAGTGCTCGCCGGGAATCTGACAGAGTTGAACCTCACCCTGTTCGATTACTACGAGTCCATGCTCGATCAATTCCGCAAGAACGCCAAGAATATCTTCGGATGCCGCGGCATCATGATCCCGGCCCCCACCACCAAGGGATTCGGCGCGGTTTTGGGAAGCACCGGCCACGTCCTGTTTTGGACCGGCGGCGCCGCCTGGCTCTCCGCCCACTACTACGACCATTACCGCTTCACAGGAGATCGGGATTTTCTCCGCAATCGCGCGCTTCCGTTCATGCGCGAAGCGGCGCATTTTTACGAAGACTTCACCTTCGAGGACGAAACCGGCCGCCTGCTCTTCGCTCCTTCGAACTCTCCGGAAAACGCGCCCGGAGGCTATACCGATCGCAGCCGCCCCGATGGCCAGCAGGAAATCTCCCTGAACGCCGCCATGGATATCGGGCTCTGCAAAGAGCTGCTCACCAACCTGGTGGAAGCCGCCACCAACTCCGCCATGTATCTCGACGAAGTCCCGCGCTGGAAAGCCATGCTCGCCAAACTGCCGCCCTACATGATCAACCAGGACGGCGCCATCAAAGAATGGTCCCGCGCAGATCTGCCCGAGCACTACGAGCATCGCCACCTGTCGCACATTTATGCCGCATTCCCTGGCCGCGAAGTCGGCCGCGATCATCCCCTGTACCCCGCATTCCGCAAGGCAGTCGATCTGCGCCTGACTCGCGGCATGACCTCCGCGTCGGGCTGGAGCCTGATGCACACCGCCAATATCCTGGCTCGCTGGCGCGATGGCGACGCCGCCCGCGAAGTGCTCTCCCGCCTCAGCCGGAGCTGCATTGGCGCCAACTTCTTCACCTATCACAACGACTGGCGCAACATGGGACTGACCCTCGGCGGCGGCGGAACTCCACCGTTCCAGATCGACGCCAACATGGGCTGGGCTTCCGCCGTTCAGAACATGCTGCTCGATAGCGAAATCGGGAAGGTGGCCGTCTTGCCCGCGCTCCCCTCCCAGTGGCGATCCGGCGAGATCGCAGGCCTGCGCTGCTCCGGCGGCATTTCCGCGTCGCTCCGATGGGACACCGCCAAGAGCTTCGTGGAGTTGGATCTCGCCGCCGGCCACGACCAGACCGTAGATGTCTGGTTCCCGGCGCGCATCCGCTCCCTCACCGGCGCTACCGCTTCCGTCGAAGGAGACACCGTTCGCGGTCTGCGCTTAAAGAAGGGCCAGCCCCTGAATTTAAAGGCCACCCTGCAATGGAAGCTGTAACAGGAGAGCCCGAGGTGCCCTTGTGGCGCAGCCTCTCAGGCTGCCGCGTCGGCACTCATGCCGACGCTCGTCGCCCCCCAGGAGTTCAAATCTGAAATGCGAAATCATCGGTTGTTTCTTGCCGCGCTGTCGGTAACTCTCGCCTTCGTAACCTGGCCCTGTTCCGGCCAGCAGCGATCGCCGTCCGACACCGGGGAACCGCAGGTCGCGGTCTCCCACTCCGCGGGCACATGGACCATCGCGGGCAAAAAGAACACCGTCGAGCTGAAGGAATCCGACCTCGCCGTCAGCGTTCACGCTGGCCCGGTCACCTGGAAGATGGCTCCCTCCTCTCAGGAAGACCTGCTGGTCAGCGTCGGCGGCGACCAGTTCCATCTTCGCCTGGCCGATGCCGGCCACATCCAGATCAGTCCGTATGAGACCGGCTTCAAGACCGGAATTCGGATCATCCTCGATCGATTCCACAACACCGGCCAGCACGCGCCTGGCTCGCCCGTGGGCCTGCGCGTCGTCCTGACCATGTGCCTCGAAGGGGCCGATGAGGAGTTGGTCTGGGAAGCCATGGTCAACGAGCAGGGCGCCGCCGCCAGGGAATTGAACTGGCCCAAGGCGATGGAGGGCCGCGAGGTGGACTACACCGTGATCTCCAGCGATGAAGGCACGCTCTTGCCGCGCGACTGGCCCAAGCCATATCACCCGATTCAACGCGCCGACGGCGACCACAGCATCATTCAGAGCCACCTCATCGAATCCTGGTCCATGTCCTGGTGGGGTTTCCTGAAGGGAGATTCGGCCGTGATCGTCATCGTCGACACTCCCGATGACGCCGCCTACACATTTTCCCATCCGGCCGGAGGCCCCACGTCCATGGGACCCACCTGGCGCGCCCAACTCGGCAGGTTCGGTTATCCGCGCAGCTTGCGCATGGCCTTCCTCCCCAAGGGCAATTATGTAGATCTTGCCAAGCGTTACCGCCGGTACGTCATGGATTCGGGCTTGTTCGTTTCCCTCAAAGACAAGATTGCCGCGCGCCCCGTGGTGAAGAGCCTGATCGGCGTTCCCTTCGGCGGTGGTGGAAGCGTGCTGCGGAACATCAAGCCGGGCGCCGCCACGTTCGATACCAAGGATCCGGAGAGGAATTACCGCCTCACCACCTTCGCCCAGAACATCCAGCGCTTGCGCGATCTCAAAGCGCAAGGTTGGGACCACTTGAACGTCACCCTGTCCGGTTGGCTCAACCAAGGCTATGACCGCCAGACTCCCGACGCCCTTCCGCCTCCTCAGGCGGCCGGCGGCTGGGAAGGGATGAAGGCCTTTTTCGATGCCTGCAAAGAGCTGGGCTACACCTGCTGGCTACACGATCAGTATCGCGACTACTACAAGGATGCGCCTTCCTGGAACCCCGACTTTGCGGTTCACGAAGAGGACAATCTCAGCCCGTCCACTGCCTTTCCCGGCACCCGCTTCAAAGTCGATTGGAAAGACGGCTACATCCCGTTGATGGACCATTGGGACGGCGGCACGCAAGGCTACCTGAACAATACCTTCATGCTCGGCCACATGCTGAAAAACTACCGCATCATGTTCGAGCACGGCATCCATCCCCAGGGAAGCTATCAGGATGTGTTTGGCTACATTCCCCCCGACCAGGATTTCAATCCCAACCATCCCAGCACCCGCACCGATTCCATGAATGCCCGCGCCAGCGTCTTTCGTTGGATTCAGAGGAACCTGGGAATTGTGGGCACCGAAGCCGGGTCCGATTGGGTCATCCCCTACGTGGACTACACCACCCCCCGCACCAACCGAGGCGCCAACACCGGCACCGATCCCGACCATCAGGATGCCATCACCGTCCCGCTCTACGACCTTGTCTATCACGACGCCGTGGTCACCACCGGCGGCGGCTCCGGCAACCTCAGAGGCACCTTGTACGGTTGGGCCACGGGGATGGGTGGCCGAGGCGGCACAACAACCAATCCCGATCAGGTGCGGAAACTGGCGGCCCTCCACGGCAGAATCGCCCTGCTGGAGATGACCAACCACGAATTTCTGGACAAGGCCCGCCGCAAAGAACGGACCACCTTCGCCGACGGCACCACCATCACCGTCGACTGGGACGCCAACACCATCGACATCAAGCCCTAGTGGGACGATTCGCTGTGGGGCAGGTTCCAACCTGCCGAGTGCCGCAAGCCGCCGTGATACGCCGCACTCCCGTCCGGGACGCGAATCCCGCCTCGACACCCGTGTCGACGCATGGCGTCCTTTGGAATATATGACCAACCTTATGGCACGCTGATCAAATGCCCGGAAAGCACAACGCTGAAGCTCATGAACGTCGGGGTGAACCCGGCAAACGCAAGTGAAATGAAACACTGAGCGAATCGGCGAAGATATAGAACCTCCGCTTGTCACACCAGAATTGATAGCGCGGTTGATGGCCGCCTCCACCAGGCACGGCCAGACAATCCTGCAACCGGCGTAGAGTTAAGACATCCAGGCGCTGGAGCTGAGAATTCCACCGCCCATCTCGGCCGGTCTCGTCGGGTTAACCATGTGGTGGACTGCGTATCTCCTGCCTGCGGTCCACCTCACGGTCCCATTGCGCCTTATGATGGCGCCGGGTGGTAGATAAAACCTTGCTCTCCAATGATCGCACCACGGGCGGACAGCGACCTCTCCCTGCTTCTCACCGAACGCCCCAGTGCTGTTGACTATGCCGCCGGTCCGGTCCAGCCTCCAGCACCGCCGTCACTAGTTGCTTGGGGATTTCGCGGCGGGAAAGAGCCCAATGTGGGCAGGAAACATCCAGGCCGGAACCCCGGAGGATCGAGGACCGGTGGGCCAGGTCGACCAACTGTGAAGCGTCCTCAGGACCCAGGGCGGCATTGCGAGCAGATCCCAAGTCAATTCAAGACTTTAAGGATCTGATAATGCGACAATCTTAAGCGG
>OBLU010000277.1_pt1 | contig 50282 bp, 40 predicted proteins | sample 1518681 | NCBI WGS metagenome assembly OBLU01 (sample SAMEA3539304, study PRJEB22396) | soil metagenome | biome: tundra; feature: field; material: soil | place: USA | collected 2010-05 | depth 0.15 m
GAAAATCCAGACCACGGGAAAGAAAGATTCGTAGAACCAGAGCATTCAGGACCTCAGGGCGTTGAAGGTGTTTACGCAGGTGAGCGAGTGGGAAGTTCCAGGGCACGCGACATTTCGCCGTCCAATATAGCCGACTTGCGAGGACTTATCCAGCAATTTGCGTCGACATCATCCCGTAGGAATAGCTGGCGTTCTTGTGGGTTCCGGGCGTGTTTTGGCCGATCCGGAGTAACTCCGAAAAGCAACCGCAGATCTTTCGACTCCGCTGCGCTCCGCTCAAGATGACAGCTTATTTGTCTTTCTAACCGGCAGTTACCTTTTTGCCTGCATCAGTACGCCGAGAAATCGTTCGGGCGGCGGACAAGAGCTGAGGCACCCATTTTTGTGGCAGGTTTAGACTTGGGCTGCCCGCCAATTCAAGCAGCACAAAGGCCATCCTCGCGGATGGCCTTTTGCTGTGATGCGATGAGAGAAGGCTATGCTATTGAGCCGGTGCGTTTTCGCCTGCTTCGTTGCGGGCTTGCGCTTTCTCGGCCAGAACCTTGTGGGCGGTGTTCTCAAGGGCCTGGGCTTCGGGCAGGAAAGTGAGCGCTTTCTGCACCATCGGGTCCCATTCGGCCAGAACGCGCAAGCCCTGCAGTTCGCCAAACTGGCTGGTGACCATCTTTTCCTTGATATTGATCTTCACCCAGTCGTTAACGCCGTTCAGTTCGGCGTCGGTGTAGGGAATGTTCTGGCTGGTCAGGAATTCCTTGAACGACTTCAGCACGGCGTCGTCCACCTGGAAGTTCTTGTCCACGGTGTGGTTCGCAAGATAATAGGGGGCAAAGTGGAAGAACGCTGATTTGAAAAGCAGCTCATCCTGGAAGTCGTTGCTCTTGGGAGTGTCGATCTTTTCATCCGGCGTGATGCCGCCGCCACCGTAGACCGTGCGGCCACCGTCAGTCAGCTTGACTTCCCGATTGGTGGAGTTGGAAGGAGACGCGCCGGCGTGGTTGTAGTAGTAGTCGTAAAGCGAGACGCCTGCGTAGTTGCGCTGGATGAGCCGGCCCGAGGGCGTGTAGTAGTGGTAGGTAGTCAGGGCCAGGCCGGTGTCTTCGCTGAGGTTGTAAACGGTCTGAACCAGCCCCTTGCCGAAGGTGGTTTCGCCCACAATGAGGGCGCGATCATGGTCTTGCAACGCGCCAGAGACGATTTCTGCCGCCGATGCCGTGTTGTGGTTCACCAGCACGACAATGGGGAACGCCTTGCCGTCGTTGCCGTGGGTGGCGGTATAGACCTGATCGGGATAGGCGCGCCCGCGCTGAGAGACGATGGTCTGCCCCTTGGTCAGCAAATGGTCGCACACTTCGACGGCCTGGCTCAGCAATCCGCCGGGGTTATTGCGCAGGTCAAGAACGAGCCCCTTCAAGTTGCCGAAGTTGTTGACGGACTCAATGATCTCCTGCGCCGTGGTTTCCTGGAATTGGGTCAGGTGGATATAGCCCACTCCGGGGTGAATCTCGAACGCCAGGTCCACAGAGGGGTGAGGGATTTCGTCGCGAATGAGGTCGAAGACCAGCGGCTTGGGCTGGCCGTCGCGGGCCATGGTGACCTGAACGTGTGTACCCTTGGGACCTTTGAGCGCCTTGGCCACCTGGTCTGAGCTCATGCCATCAGCGGATTTGCCGTCGATGGAGGCAATGACGTCGCCGGGGCGAATGCCGGCCCGGAACGACGGGGTGTTTTCGTACGGGGTGATGACGTAGACCTTGTTGCCCTGCTGCTGGATGACCATGCCGACGCCGTAGTAGTGGCCGCGCTGGTCTTCGCGCATCCGGGCATAGGCCTTGGGATCGTAGAAGTTGGAGTGCGGATCAAGCACGCGCAGCATGCCGGGGATAGCGCCGTCATAAATGGCTGCGTCGGCCTTATCGCCGTTGATGGGCTCGGCGTAGTTCTGCTCAACGAGGGCATACACGTCGGTAAAGGTCTTGAGGCTGTCGCGGATCTGGCTCTCGTCTTCAGACGACTGTGCCCCAACTTTGCGCTGCATGACATTGCCCACGACGGCGCACACGGTAAAGAAGAGAATGAGGGTGAAAAGTGCCCTGCGGGCGCGGGGAGTCATAGGCGGGAGGAACCTCCGGACAGCAGGTGCGACAGGCGCCTTGTAGGAGCCTCGCAAGGCGGTCTTGGGAAAAAGTATACCATTGGCTTGTTTGACGCAGCCGGTGGACCTTCGGGTAGCGGCCCCTTGCGGCATTGGCCTACGCCTCAATCGGCCCGGTACGGTGAGCTCAGGAATTCTCCGATTTCACAACCGGCCTTGCGCCGGCATCGCGCTCCTGCTATCCGGGCATTTACAATGACGTCTATGCTTCAGGTGGGGAAGATCAACTGCCTGGATTGTGCCGACCTATGACCCTGACTCTTCTTCGCATCCCCGCGGCTTTCGTGCTCGGCACGTCGCTGCTTGCAGTTCCCGTTTTGGCGCAAACGCGCACGACTCCGGCGGCGAGCCCATACGGCGGCACAACGGTGGAAGACATCATTGCCCGCGTCAACGACCAGATCATTACTCAATCGGATTACGACCGGGCGATGAAGGAACTGGACGGGGAAAAGCACCAGCAGGGCGCATCGATGCAGGACATTTCAGATGCGCATCGGGATCTGCTGCGCAACCTGATTGACCAGCAGCTCTGGCTCTCAAAAGGCAAGGAGCTGAGCATCAACGGCGAGACCGAGTTGGTGAACAAGCTCAACGATATCCGCAAACAATACAATCTTGCATCGCTCGAGGACCTGGAGAAGGCGGCCCAGCAGCAGGGCGTCTCATATGAGGACTTCAAGGCCAATATCCGCAACCAGATCATCACCCAGGAGGTGATGCGCCAGGAGGTTGGACGGAAGATTTCGTTCACTCCGGGCGAGGTGCAGCAATATTTTGAGCAGCACAAGCAGGAATATGCGCAGCCGGAGAGCGTGCGGCTGGGAGAAATCCTGGTCTCCACCGGCACGGGCACAGAGGCGGACGATCCGCAAAAGGTGGCGGCGGCCAAGGCCAAGGCAGACGACATCGAGGCTAAATTGCACAGCGGAGGAGACTTCGGCCAACTGGCGAAGAGCTTCAGCGATGGGCAGACGGCTGCCGAGGGCGGCGATCTAGGTCAATTCCGCCGCGGTTCGATGGGTAAAGTTCTGGAAGATCAGACCTTTAGCTTGAAAGCCGGAGAGTACACCGACGCCATTCGCACCAAGCAGGGGTACGTGATTCTGAAGGTGGTGGAGCACACCCCCGGCGGCGTTCCGGTGTTCAAGGATGTTGAGCAGGACGTGGAACAGGCCTACTACGTCAGCCGAATGGAGCCCGCGATGCGCGACTACTTGACGCAGATGCGGGACGACGCCTATCTCGAGGTGAAGCCGGGGTTCGTTGACACGGGAGCGAGTCCCAACAAGCGGGTTTTCCCCATCGCATATTCGGCCTACACGCCCCCTGTTTCAAAGAAGAAAAAGAAGGTGGAGCGCACCCGTTACCGCGAGACGACGCACACCTTCCGCCAGAAATCGCCGCAGCTCGAGCAGGTCTCGGCAACGACGACCAAGCCTGAAAAGCAAAAGAAGAAGGGCAGCACGGCACAAGAGGCTTCAATGAAGCCGGGCAAGAAAGAGAAGATCCGGTTTGGCAAGGCGCCGCAGGAGACACTGCCGAATTCGCCTGCTATGCAGACGGAAGACGCCGGAGCGGTGTCGCGGGAAACGGCAAGCGCTGCGGCGGAGCCCGACAATCCGCTGGAGACCGCAGCCGCGCCAGAGAGGAAGACCCGTTTCAGCGAACGAGCCAAGACGCCAAAGGAATCCAAGACGAAGGGCCTGAAGAAAGATCCGATGGCCCCCGCGCCACCTGATGCCGCCGACATTGCAGACCGACAGGAGCAGTCAGCTCCCCTGGGCCTGGCAGGAGACACTGGCTCAAAGAACAAAAAGAAATCAACCGCCACCACGGGCGAAAAGACGCGCTTGAGCGATGAGAAGAGAAAGACTTCCCCGGAGAAGCAGCCGCAGCAACCTCAGGAACCTACGCCCATCGCTCCCGTGCCGGGAGCGCCGGCGCCAGCATCCGCTCCACAGCCGCAACAACAGTAGGCGTTTTTTCAGCAGTACTGCCGGGCTTGGGATTCTGCTCCCAGGCCCGGTTTGTTGTTGGCGGAATTGCGGACGGATCCAGATTTTTGGCGTGGGAATTGAAGAGGCGGTCTCAGGCTTTTCTCACGCCGCTTCGCCGGGAAGAACCGTATAACGTCGCCGCGCCAGCCAAAGGAGAATCCCCGCAAGTGCCCAGCAGGTGCCGGCGATCCGCGCCAAGGTACCGAGATTGATCCACAGGAAGAGACACGTCAACATTCCGCCCAGCGACAGCAGCATCGGGAACCATTGCGAAAAACGCCCGTGCCGCCAGCCTCGAATCATGGAGGCAAGGTTAACGCCCATGAAGGCCAGCAGCGCGCCGTAGTTGAGCAGCTCCGTGCCCAGTTCGTAGCTGAACACCAGCGCCCCGGCGAGGCAGATGGCGCCAATGAGCAAAACGTTGTTGCGCGGGATGCGCGATTTGGGATGAAGCGCACCGAAGAAACGACGGGGTAGCGCACCGTCCTGCCCCATGGCGTAGAGCAGCCGCGCCGCGCCCACCTGCGAGGCCATTCCGGAGCCAATGCTGGCCAGCAGCAGCGAAGCATTCACGATAAGAAAAAGAACGGGGCCACCCATGCGCCCGGAGACGTGTACGTAGGCGGTGTCGATATCGGGGAAGGCCATGCCGCGCGGCCACACCAGTTGAGCCACGTAAACTTCGATACTGGCCAGGATGCCGGTGATGAAGCAGGTGAGCACGATTGCGCGAGGAACACTGCGGCCGGGGTCTTTGGCTTCGTCGGTCAGCGTGGAGATGCCGTCAAATCCGATGTAGGTGAGAACGGCAATCGAGGTGCCGCGCAGAAGGCCGCTCGAGTTGAACGTGGAGCGATCGTAGAAAGGCTGCAAGAAGAATGCCGCGCCCGGATGAGAAAGGTGGAGCAGCCAGTTGACCGCAGCTACCAGCACAAGAACGATAACGATTCCCAACGCAGCGGCCATGCCTGCGTTGATGCGCGCCGATGTTTCGACGCCATTGCAGTTGAGGATGGTGAAGAACGCCGCGAAGAAGACAGCCCATGCGACATAGGGAATGCCGGGCAGGAAGTTCATGGCCGCCCGGCCGCACCAGATGGTGCAGATCAGCGGGTTCAATACGTAATCCATCACAAGGCACCAGCCGGTGATGTAGCCAAGGCTGGTATGAATTTCTTTGCCCACATAGAGAAACGCCGAACCGCCGTGCGGATACGCGCGCGCCATGCGACCATAGCTGATCGAAGTAAGAAGCATGGCCACCATGGCGAGGAGGATCGCGGTGACCACGTGGCCGCGCGACTCCTTGTAGATGACGCCGAAGACCGGCATGGGCGCGGTGGGCTGGATCAGAATGATGCCGTAGAGAACGAGGTCCCAAAAGCTCAGCGTGCGCTTGAGGCTGATGTTCGCCGGCCGTGTGCTTTCGGATGTCCCTGCCATCGGTGTCCTTAGCGTACTGCAAGGGCGGTTGTGGGTATAAGGGTGACTGGGGCTGCGTTCCAGCCTTCGATTTGAATCGTCGGTGTGCCGGTTTCGTCCTGTGGCAGCAGCGCGGTCAGAGTGGTGGATTCGCCGGGAGGGAGTTCAATCCAGTTATCTGACCAGAAGACAGGCGCGATCAGTCCTCCGGATGCTGTCCGCGCAGCAGCGTGAACCTGAAAGGCCAGCACAGCGGAGTGGTTGTCGAGATGCACGCGAATCTCGCGGCCTTTCGGAGTGTTCTCAATCTCCGCGCTGGAAGCTACCTTGGCTGGCGGCAGAGTGGTGAGCGCGGCAAGATCTGCGGGGCGCGCCGCGGGCGTGTGCGTGTACTCGGTTCGCTCCCAATCAAATGTGGTAAGCGTTGTGGGTATCCAGTAGAAGTTGCGGCTGACCACGCGGCCCGCAGCATCTGTTAACGACAAATCAATGAAAAGAATCCGGTCCGTTCCGGAGTAGAAGCTATCGGGTATGTCGAATACCCTCTGCGCACTGTCGGGTCCTGCAACGACCGGCGCGTCCACGCTGTACAGGTCCTTCCATGCCAGGTTGTGTACATGGAGACTGGCATGCAGCCCAGCAACCGGTTGATAGGTGCTGTTGACGACCACGATCGACCGATCGTCGTAAGAATACTGAATGTGCAGCGGCTCACAGGCCTTTTTGGTCGCGAAGTATCCGGCGCCCGCGTCGAGATAGTAGTCATACAAATGCCAGATCATGGAGGGCCACGCATTATTGAGCATCCATTGAATGACGCCGGTCGAGACGTATTTGTTTTTGCTGTAGGCCTCAAACATAGCCCGTTCAGAATCGTATTCCATGGTCTGCGCCATGCGCTCGTACTCGGCGGCCGAATTGGGCTTGGCATACACGGCATTCATGGCTTCGTCGAAGACCGTGAGTTTTACGAATTCGCCACCGCCGTAATGCAGACTCCAGATGGGCGAGGCCGGCCATGCTTTGGGATCAGGCAGAAATTTTTCGCGGCTCGCGAGCGACGGAATGGCCGGGCCCGGGCTGGTTTCAGTATTGAACCCGAACGCTCCGCCATAGTGAATGCCGTAATACCAGTAACTGGGGTCGACATAATCGTAGGGACCAGTCATCTTGACGCCGCTATCGCCGGTGACCGTTGTGGGGGTGGAGGTAGCGGACGAGAGGATGGGGTTGGGCCAGTGCGTTTCCGATTCGACTTTCAGATAAGCGGTCTCGACGTCGGCGGGTGGGGGATTATCGCTGCCGTTGAGCCAGACAAGGAGGCTGGCATGCTGGCGCAGGCGCAACATCTGCGCGCGCAGTGACGCTGTGGCAATGGTGTGATCCTCGGGCGTCCAATTCTTCCAGTGCTCCCAGTGGTCGCAGCAGCACCAGCCGAGCATGACGAGGATGCCCTGTTGATCGGTGAGATGAAAGAAGTCTTCGGTTTCGAGTTTGCCTTCGAGCCGGATGGTGTTCAGGTTCATATCGCGCACCATTCGGATCTGGTCGCGGAGCCGAGCTTCATTAGAGCGCAACAGCATATCCTGCGACCAGCCTGCGCCGCGAATGAGGATCGGCTTGCCATTCACACGAAACAGGCGGTTGCCGGTGGTGGTCAGTTCTGAAGTGATCTCGCGAATTCCGAAGTCGATGCTCTGTTCATCCGTTACGCGGCCTTGATCGGTGAACTTCAACGTGAGGCGTTCAAGATGCGGCTCGCCCATCTGGTAGGGCCACCAGAGCTTGGGGTTGTGAATGTGCAGGGCGGGAAACTGCTCGGGCGAAAAGACGACGGTGCGATCTTCATGCGCGGCCAGTTCAACCGGCTGTTCAATCGCGGCTCCAGCGGCTGAACCGGAGACCACGCCTTTTATCGGGTGATCCGCGGCGTTGTGCAATTCGGCATATACGGTGAGGTCAGCGGTGTTGAAAGTGCTGTCTGTAAAGTGCGTCACGGCGAGGGGCGAGCGCAATGTGACCGGGCCGGTGGCCACCAGGTCGACAGCGCCCCAGAGACCCATGTCTTTATCGGGAGGGCAGGGATTCCAGTCGACCCAGTTGATGCCAAGGTCTTTGTCGGTGGGCGCGAAGGTCTCGACCGCGAGTACGTTTGCCTTGCCGGGTTTGAGCGCATCCGTCACATCGAAGTCGTAGGTGCGATAGGCGCCGGCCACTGCCTGCTCATCGGCAATCTTGTGTCCATTGACCCAGATATCGGCGCGATAATTGATGCCCCCAAAGTGCAGCCAGAAGCGCCCGCCCGGCGCGGCGGCGACGGGCGCCGTGAACTCCGTGCGATACCACCAGCCGCAGTGATATGGACTGTCAGGCGCCATAGGGATGTTGGAAAACAACTGACCGATGGGATAGGTGGTGCCGGGAATCTTGCGCAGGTTGTCGCCAAAGTAGGGATCGGGAACGACTCCCGCGGTCGCTTGCGCGGCTAGCACGGTGCTGGGCACCGAGGTCTTGAGCCAACCCTCTGCGGCGAATCCATCAACAGCGATTGCGGCGCCATCGGCCTGGAGCTTGCAGGCCGACTGCAATCGCCAGCCATCGCGAAGAGGCGTTATGGTCTCAGCCCGGAGAGCGAGCGGCAGGAGAAGAAAGACGACGAGGGAAAGCGCGAATTTTCTGATTAACACCAAAACCTCCGAAATTCTCTACCGCAGTCACTTGCAATCATCGGGCCGCACCGGCGCCGGTTTTCCGTTTTGGCGGAGCGCTTGTGGACATTCGAATGACCAGTTGCGGCACCGCCTTGTGCAATTGGGGCTTCATGCTAACGCCGCGTTCTCGAGCATCGAGGGCTTGCAGAGCCCACTTCACCGCCTGCAATCCCATCTCTTTCATCGGCTGGCGGATGGTGGTGATGCCCGGTGTGGATACCTCGGCAGGCAAGACGTCGTCGAAGCCGAGCACAGAACAATCCTGAGGAACGCGCAGACCCGCCTCGGTGAGCCCGCGAACAACACCGAGGGCGGTGAGATCGTCGAAGGCAATGACGGCGGTGAACGGGCAGCCTGACTGAAGCATCTGTTTTGACAAACGCAGTCCGCCTTCAAAGCCGGAGATTGCGTCCACCAGGCTCGGCAACTGAAAGACCAGGCGCGAATCGAACTGAATGCCAGCTTCGGCCGCGGCGCGCTGCACACCGGCCCAGCGCGGCTCGGTATCGAAAAGCTCTTCCGGGCCGCGAATGACGGCGATCCTCCGGTGTCCGAGTTTACAGAGATGGCGCATCGCCAGCGCGCCTCCCTCTTCGTTGTCGACAAAGACGGAGCTGATCCTGCGGCCGGTCAGATCCCTGCCCACAATGATGATCGGGACGTGGTTTTTCTCGATATCGGCCATCAGGTTGGTTTCCTCGAAGATCCAGCTCGCAATGACGATGACGCATTCAGCGCGCCGCTCCAGGATCATCTTCAAATAGCTGTCAAAGAGCTTGCGCTGTGTCTGCGCATCCATCAGGAGAGGTAAATAGTTGGCGGGAAGCCCCAACTGGATTCCTCGCACAATGGGAGTGCAGAAAGGATCGGTGAGGTCGTAAGCCAGAACGCCCACGGTCTGGCTGCGGCGGCGACGGAGAGAGCGCGCGAATGCGTCAGGATGATATCCAAGCTGGCGCGCCATGGCCCGGATCTGGTCGCGGGTGGCGGCCGCGACATTTTGCGAGAGCGGCGCTTCGCTCAACACAATGGAAACGGTCGAGACGGAGAATCCACAGGCGTGGGCAATGTCGAGCAACGTGACATGGCCGGACTTTCGCTGGGCCATTATTCTCCTCCCCCGCCGTCGTGTCGCCTGCCTTTTGGGTGCAAGGCATTCGCGCGGTTATTGGAGCGAAGCAATCCCGGGAGCGATCGCGCCATCGCTGCGAATCGCCATCGCCGGAAAAGAACGGCTCAAGGGGAAACCCGCTGATTTTTCCCTTGACACGTGAAAAGTTTGCTCCTACATTCGATTTCTAATATTCAAACGTTTGAATGTCAACATTCATTTAGGGAGAGGCCATGAAAACCGAAAATGCAGGCACCACGAAGGTGCGCAAAATTCTCTGCGTTTCGCTTCTTTGGTTCGGCGCATGCGCAACCGCAATTGCACAGGCAGGAAGCGGCGGCATCAGCGGTTTGATCTCCGACCCTACGGGAGCCATCATCCCCGGAGCCAAAGTGATTGCGCAAAACAATGCAACGGGAGTGAAAATCTCCACCGTCTCGACTGCGGCAGGCTTGTATTCATTTATCTCGCTCTCCCCCGGCATCTACGAGGTGACCACCAGCGAGACGGGATTTGAAAAGGCGGTTCGAACGAATGTGGTAGTCACGGTGGACCAGGGAACCATCGTCAATATCACGCTGACCATCGGCAGCATCACGCAGGTGGTCTCGGTGAACGAATCCAGTTCCCTTGTCGACACCAGCAACTCGACGGTTGGCCAACTGATCTCCGCAGAGACCATCGATCGCGTTCCTTTACTTACCCGGAATGTGTATGACCTGGTGCAGTTGAGCGCCGGCGTCACTCCCGCCAATGGGTCGCCCAACTCCTCCAGTTCCGAGGCCATCATCAACATCTCATCCGGTCGTCCGGGGGTCGATGTTTCGTCCTACACCATCAACGGCGCCATTATCGGCTCGGTCTATTACATGCTGGACGGCAGCCCGCTCGGAATCGCCGAAAACAATGCAGCCGCGATTATCCCGGCCATGGAGATTCCCGAAGACGGCGTAGAGGAGTACCGGGTGGAGACCCAAAACACTCCGGTCTCCTATCAGAGCGGCGGAGCAGGCGTGATCAGCCTGGTCAGCAAATCCGGCGCTAACCAGTTTCATGGCGATGCCTTCGGGGTTTTCCGGCCGGACGTTCTTGCCGCCAACGACTACTTCAACAAGCGAAGCCAGTTGTTGAATGGGCTGCCGAACGAGTCACCCTCGTTTCACCGTTACCAGGAGGGCGGCTCGATCAGCGGCCCGATCCTTCACAAGAAGCTTTTCTTCTTTGGCGACTACGAGGCGACCCAGCAGCAAATGTTCGACGGTTCAAACACCTTTACCGTTCCCACCACAGCGGAGCGCACCGGCGACTTTTCGAACATGGGTTTCGCCATCTACGATCCGACCCTGCCCGATAACCCCGATGGCACGCGGCAGCCGGTAGCAGGAAACATCATTGCCAACCCGAATCCGACTGCGCTGAAGTTTCTATCGGAATTCCCCAAGTGCAATTTTCCCAGCGCCTCGACCTGCGATTCGGCCACCACCGATGCCGTGCCCAACCTTTATGTTCCCGGGCTCGATCCCACGACCCAGCAGAAATTCGACATTCGCATCGACTATGACGGGAGCGAGAAGCAGCGTATCTTTGGCCGCTTCTCATTCGACCGCCTCTTCACCTCTGGCGTCAACGCCTTCAATAACCCGTGGGACCTGAACTACGCGCAGAACATCACCAACGGACGCAATTTCATCATCGGCGACGACTACACCATCAACCCCACATCGGTCTTGCAACTGCGCTACTCCTTCACGCGCCACTATGAAAATCAGGGCGGCGATCCCGGCCAGAGCACAATCGACAGCCTGGCGACGCTGGGGTTCGTGACGCCGACGGCGGCCGATGAGGTGTACAAGACGCTTCCGTATGTGAATTTCGACGATCTCGGCAGCAGCATCCCCGACGGCATCGGCGGCACTGCGAACTACAACACGTTTATCTTCGCCAGCGAGAACAGCGACGCCGACGTGACGCTGACCAAGGTGCTGGGCAAGCACGAACTGAGCGCGGGCTTTGAATACATGAAGCGATTCTTGAACGCCGGTCAGCCACCCGCGCCCTCAGGGGCTTATGCCTTTGACGTTTCAGCTTCGGATCAAAGCACGGCCAACGGCGGCGGGGGCAGCGATTTCGCTTCATTTCTGATGGGCATGGGCGAGCAGCCGGGATCTGAAGGCAACGACGCTCCGAATTTTACGAAAGACCTCTTTGTCGCTGAAGCGAGCCCGTATTACGCGGCCTTCATCCAGGACACCTACCATCCGAACCACGCGCTGACCATCACCGCGGGAGTTCGCTGGGACATCTTCGGCGGCAGAACAGAACGCCATAACCGCCTTGAATATTTCAATCCGACTGCCACGAATACGCTCGGTGGAGTGCAGTACACCGGGGCCGAGGAGTACGTCGGTAGCGGCAATCGCTCTCCTTTTACGACGAACCTGAAAAACTTTGGCCCTCGGCTGGGATTTGCGTGGCAGCCTGTGAACAAGCTGGTGCTGCGGGGCGGCGGCGGTTTCTACTTTGGTCCGAGCGCAGAGATGGTGGGCAGTGCCAACCTGGACAGCGACGGATACACCTCGCAAACATTCTGGGATGGAACGTGCTACAACGCTGACGGCAACACCGCCTTTAATGGATCGTCGGGATGCAGCGCCCAGGTGGGCCCGGGCGATGCCGAGGTTTTCACGGGCCCCTATTCTGTGACCGATCCATTTCCCCAGGGGGTTGTGCCGCTGATCAGTTCGCCGACCGGGCTGGGAAACAACCTTGGCAACACGCTGAGCACGATGCTGCACTCGCAGCGCACCGAGGAGACGTATAACTTCAACTTCGGCGTTGAGTACCAATTCCCGCATGAGTTCGTTTTAAGCGCCGGATACGTGGGCAGCAGGGGTCTTTTTTTGCCTCTGGGCGTTTTGGATTTGAACCAGCTGCCGTTGGGAGTCATCGCGTCAAATGGGGCCTCGTTGTGCGTCGATACTTCAGATCCCAATTGCGTGATGGTGCCAAACACCTGGGCGGGAATCCAGCCAAGCACGAATGCCAACTCCGGGTCGAGCACGGTTCCGTTGTGGGTGAGCCTGCAGCAGTATCCGCAATTTGGAAATGGCAATTTCGGCTCGGGCAATGGAGTGAATACAAACGGCTATCCTGGCGGCGACTCCGAGTACAGTTCGCTGCAGACCAAGGTGCAGAAGCGCCTGACGAGCCATTTCACCACGCTGGCCTCGTTTACCTGGGGCAAGATCATGACCGACGACGGGAATCCGCCGCTCGGATTTGTTGGTTCACACACCGGGGCGCCGCAGGATGGGAAAAACATGAACCTGGAGCACTCCATCAGCCCGCAGGATGTAAAGTATCAATTCACATGGCAGGCCTCCTACGACCTGCCCGCGGGCCGAGGCAGGGCTCTCAATCTGAGCGGCGCGGCAGATGCGGTTCTCGGCGGATGGACGGTCGACGGTGTCTTCTACATGAGCAGCGGCATTCCCATCGCTCCGCCGACTGTGAACGCGCCGATTTCCTACTTCAATCAGCGCCCCAATTTGAACTGCGATCCGAGCAAAGGAGCACCGCACACAGCGGAGCAATGGTTCGCGCCCAACTGCTTCTCGCAGCCCAGTGATAATCAAAGCCCTTTTATCGCCGGAAATGCGCCGGCGTATCTTGACCATGTCCGCACCATGGGCGCCAACGATCTGGATCTCACTCTCTCAAAGACCTTCAAATTGGGGGGCGAGCGGGATCTCCGCTTCGAGATATCTTCCTTCAACGTCGCCAACAAGGCGCAGTTTGGGCCGCCGGCGGTGGTTTCGGAATATCCGCTTGACGGCAACAACCTGCCTTATGACAACTCCCCCTTTGGCCAGATCACTGCCGACAGCAACACTCCGCGGCAGTTTCAGTTCGGCTCGCGATTCACTTTTTAAAAGTGGATCGCGAGATCTGATCACGATTGGGCCGCCCCTGATCAGACAGGCGCGGCCGCGCGGCACGCCTCGGCAACAGTGATATTCTTGACCCGCATGGCGACACATTGGCGGGGCTCCCTGGCAAATCTCGCGGCTTTCCGCTCTTCATCTTGTCCGCAGAAACGAGTGTCGTCTGTGTTCACACAGGTATTCGCATGAAGGACATTTATATTGCCGATCTCGCGGGCTTTGATGAAGCGCGGATCTTTGAGGGCTTTTTTCTCCTGTTGTCGCGACAGCAACGGACCACGAAGACGAACAAGCCCTATCTGAACCTGATTCTGGGCGATAAGACCGGCCAACTTGAGGGTCGCGTCTGGGACCTGAACGATCCGCGAATCTACAAAAACGTTGAGCGTGGCGACATCGTCAAGGCACGCGGCTGCGTCTCGCGCTTTGACGACAGACTCCAGATGAAAGTCGACCAGATGCGCAAGGCCACAGCAGACGAGGTAGACAAGGCCGACCTGCTGCCCTCCACTACCTACGACGTGGATGAACTTTGGCGGCAACTCACGAGTTATGTAGAGAGCTTTACCGAGCCGCACCTCAAGCTACTGCTGAAAACGCTGCTCGACGATCCGCAGCTTGCCGGGCTCTATCGCCAGGCGCCCGCTGCACGCCAACTGCACCATGCGTGGCTCGGCGGACTGCTGGAACACGTCGTGAGCCTGCTGAATCTGGGTGATCGCGTTGCTCCTAACTATCCCATGCTGCATCGCGATCTGCTGCTGAGCGGGGTGATCCTACACGACATCGGAAAGGTGCGCGAATTGGCGTGGGACGTGGGTTTCGAGTACACCGTAGAAGGCACTTTGCTCGGTCACATTCAAATGGGAATTGAGATGGTGGAGAAGACCATTGACAGCCTGCCCGATTTTCCGCCGCGGCTGAAGACACTGGTGCTTCACATGATTCTGTCGCATCACGGGAAGCTGGAGTTCGGGTCTCCGAAGCTGCCCATGATTCCCGAGGCGCTGGTGCTGAACTTCCTCGACGACCTGGACGCCAAAATGCAGGCCGTGGCGGGAGAGTTTGAGAAGTGCGCGCGCGAAGGGAAAGCTCCCGATGAGCTGACCGGGAAAGTGTGGGCGCTGGATCAGCGGCAGTTGCTGAACACGCGAGGGTGGCTGGAGGGCGGGAAGTAGGGAATGTTTTCGAGATAACGCTGTACATGTGACGCAATGCGTTATATTATTGCCTTAGATGATTCAGAGCTTCAAAGATGCCGAAAGCAAGAAGCTCTACGAAACAGGCACAAGCAGACGCTGGGCATCGATCCAGTCGGTGGCCCTTCGAAAACTGGATCAAATCGAGGCGGCGGTCAATTTAGCCAACTTACGTACTCCGCCCGGTAATCGCCTAGAGCCGTTAAAAGGCGAACGTCTCGGACAACACAGCATCAGGATCAACGACCAATATCGCATCTGCTTTGTTTGGAAGGTCGACGGTGCGCACGAGGTTGAGATTACTGATTACCACTAAACACGGAGCCAATGGAGTGGCGCATATGACCATCTACAGACCCCCTTCGGGATGGAATCTCCAGAGGGTGAGCACGCACCCCGGGCAGATGTTGCGTGAGGAGTTCCTCATCCCTCTCGGCATTTCACAGAATGCTTTGGCGATGAAGATTCGCGTACCTGCAACGCGCATCGGCGAAATTATTCATGGAAAGCGGTCCATCACCCCGGATACCGCTCTGCGCCTCGCCCGTTTCTTTGGCAATAGCCCGGAGTTTTGGCTCAACCTTCAACAGATGCACGATCTCTCAAAAGCCCGGCTTGAAATGAAAAAGAGGATCGAGCGCGAAGTTGAGGTCTACTCCGCCGCGTGATTCCGCTTTCTTGCTCCGAAGCGATCGTTGGCGGTGCTTCGCCCTGGTTTTTGCGTCCAGAAAGATCGATATTCACGACTGGAACCAGTTCCACTGCTCCTCGGTCAGCGGAACCACTGACAGCCTGCCGATTTTGACCAGCGGCGAATTCGCGAAGAGCGGCTCGGCCTTGATTTCGGCGAGGGTTCTAGGGTGCTTAAGCCGCTGGCCCACCTTGACGCGCACAATTGGCACCTTTGAATTGCTCGAGTCAACGCTGACCACCGTGCCTGTGCCCACGGCAGTGCGCTCGTCGCCGGTGTGATAGAAGATCCACTTTGTGCCCGGCTTCATTTCGCGCAAGAACTTCACGGCAGTTGGGTTGGTGACGCCATCCCAAACTGTTTCTTTGTCGCGCAGGAAGTCGTCGAACGAATAAGCGTCCGGCTCGGTCTTGAAGAGGAAGTAGCTCATCCGCTCCATCCTAAGCGACCGGAGGAAAACAGGGAATAGGGTTCGAGCAAGTTTCTATAGAACTCTGACCCTGGGACTCAGAGTCCCTACAAGCCTCCGGGCGGCTCTAATCTCGGATCCCCTGCTTTTCATCTTTCGCCGTTACAATCAAAGACATATGATCCGTTTCTCAACAGCCGGGGAATCGCATGGTGAAGCATTGACCGCGATGGTCTCCGGACTGCCCGCCGGAGTGCCCGTCGATCTGAGTTTTGTGAACCGCGAACTGTGGCGGCGCCAGCAGGGTTACGGGCGCGGCGGGCGCATGAAGATCGAGACCGACAAAGCTCACGTTCTCAGCGGTGTACGGCACGGGAAGACCATTGGCGCGCCCATCGCCATCCAGATTGCGAATCGCGACTGGAAAAACTGGGAGGAAAAGCTGCCGGTAGAGGCCGGGGACGCAGCCAAGCACCAGGCGGTGGCCTCGCCGCGACCCGGGCACGCCGACCTTGCTGGGGCTCTCAAATACAACTTCCCGGACGCCCGCTACGTGCTGGAACGCGCATCGGCGCGCGAAACCACCGCACGCGTGGCCGCCGGTGCTTTTGCCAAGTTGATGCTGCGCGAGTTGGGAATCGAGGTGGGGAGCCACGTTATCCGCGTGGGCCGGGTGGAGCTGGAGCGTGCCGCCGCCTGGGAGGAGATAGCCGCGGTGGGCGCCCGCGACGAAATTCTGCTGAGTTGCGTGGATGCCAAGACGGAAGCCCGGATGAAAGAGGAGGTCGAGCTGGCATCGCGTACCGGCGACACGGTAGGCGGCGTGTTTGAGGTGGTGGTGCATGATGTGCCGGCGGGCCTGGGCACCTACGCCACCTGGGACGAGCGGCTCGACGGGCTGCTGGCCTGGTCGGTGATGAGCCTGCAGGCAGTGAAAGCGGTGGAGATCGGCCGGGGTGTGATGGCAGCCGAGTCGTTCGGCTCCGCGGTGCATGACGCGATCCATTACGCCAGCGAGGAGATTGACCGGCCGACGCGGTTTACGCGTTCCCAGAACAATGCCGGGGGCATTGAGGGCGGGGTTTCGAACGGCGAAGACCTGGTGGTGCGCGGCTATTTGAAGCCGATCTCCACGCTGCGACGGCCGCTTGAGTCGGTGCGCTTTGATACGCGGGAGGCCACCAGCGCCAGCTATGAGCGCAGTGACATCTGCGTGGTGCCGGCGGCGGGGGTGGCGGCCGAAGCCATGGTGGCTCTAACAGTTGCAGGCCTGGTGCACGAGAAATTTGGGGGCGATTCAGCGTTGGAAATGAAACGAAATTTCGATGGATACATCGAACAGATACGGAGCTTTTAAGAAAAACGAGATGATTCTGAAGATCGTGAAATACCCCGAGCCGGTGTTGCAGCAGCCCGGCGAACCGGTTACCGAATTCAACGGCGAATTGAAGAAACTGGTGGCCGACATGTTTGAGACCATGTATGCCTCACAGGGCGTCGGCCTTGCCGCGCCGCAGGTTGCGGTGTCGAAACGCGTCACGGTGATCGACCTCAGCCTAGGCAAGGATCCGGCCCAGAAACTGGTGCTCATCAACCCCGAAGTCGTCCTCCGCGAAGGCAAGCAATACGAGGAAGAGGGGTGCCTGAGTTTCCCCGAAATTCGCGAGAAGATTTCCCGAGCGGCCAAAGTCAGCATTCGCGCGCAGAACGAGAAGGGGAAGTGGTTTGAAATGGATGGCGAAGAGTTGCTTTCACGAGCATTTCAGCATGAGATTGATCATCTCGACGGCATGTTGTTCATCTTCAGGATGAGCGCGCTCAAGCGCGACCTGGTGCTGCGCAAGATTCGCAAGCTGCAGCGCGAAGGAACCTGGTAATTGTGAAGCTAGTCTTCTGCGGAACTCCGCGCTTCGCCGTTCCCACGCTTGAGGCGTTGCTGGCGGAGGGTCACGAGATTTCGCTGGCGGTGACGCAACCTGATCGGCCGGTGGGGCGTTCGCAGCAGCTTGTGGCGCCGCCTGTGAAGCAGACCGCGCTGAGCGCCAGCATCGACGTGATTCAGCCGGAAAAAATCCGCAACAATACCGAGTTTCGCGCGCAGTTGGAAGCCATTGCACCGGATGCGATTGTCGTGGTGGCTTACGGGCGCATTATTCCGACGTGGATGCTGGCGTTGCCGCGGCTCGGCTGCATCAACCTGCACGCTTCCCTGTTGCCGAAGTATCGTGGTGCGGCGCCGATCCAATGGGCAGTGGCGATGGGCGAGACGGTGACGGGCAACACGACGATGCTTCTCGAAGAAGGACTCGACACGGGACCGATTCTGCTGCAGCAACAGGTGGAGATTGCTCCCGAACAGACCGCCGCGGATCTCTTCGATGTGCTGGCCCAGGAAGGCGCGCCGCTGATGGTCAATACGCTGGCTGGCCTAGGCAACGGAAGCATTCGGCCCCGGCAGCAGGACAACGCGCGAGCCACTCTTGCACCGTTACTGGAACGTGAAGACGGACGGATGGATTTTGCAGCGCGCACGGCAACGGAGCTGAAGAATCGCTGGCGAGGCTTTCAGCCCTGGCCCGGGGCTTTCACTTCATTCGATGGCAAAAAGCTGATTGTGCATCGCATGGCGTTGGTGGAAACATTGGGTCTTGGTCAGGAGGGATCGGCAGCTCCGGGAGAGATCCGGGTGGCGAATCATCGGATGCTGGTTGCCTGCGCACAGAACACGTGGCTGGAACTTATCGAGCTTCAACTCGAAGGCAAGAAGCGCCTTGGAGCCGCGGAGTTTTTGCGCGGACTGCAACTCCCCGCCGGTGCGCGGCTGGGTTGAGGGCGATGGCTGCAGTTTCCCCGGCACGCAAGGCTGCATTTGCGGTTCTCTCGGCGGTTGGCCGCGGCCAATCACATTCGGACGATCTGCTACGCGGCAAGTCGGTCGCTGCTCTTTCAGCGCCCGACCGTAACCTCGCCACAGCACTCGTGCTTGGTGTGTTGCGCTGGCAAATCCAGTTGGACGATCAGATTCAAAAGCTGCTCGCACGGCCTGGCGCCAAGCTCGATCCTGAGATTCGGATTGCGCTTCGTCTTGGCGCATTTCAACTGCTGCATCTGGACCGCATCCCTGCGCGCGCCGCGATCGACGAGAGTGTGGAACTGGCCAAGCAGGCGGGCCATCGTTTCGCTTCGGGGATGGTGAATGCGGTGTTGCGTAAATTGGCTTTGGCTCCGCCGACGCAATTTTCTGAGAAGACCGCGACAGAACTGGCGTTGGCTACGGCGCACCCTGTCTGGATGGTCGAGCGTTGGACCGGCTTCTACGGATTGGAGGCAGCGCGCACTATCTGCCGTCATGGGCAGAGTCAGCCTTCAATGGTAGCGCGGGTGGTGGGCGCACAACTGGAAGAAGAACTGGCTGCGGCGGGAGTCGGCATGGCACCGGGCGAGCTGCTGACGAGCGCACGCATGGTTGTTTCCGGCGAGGTCGCGGACACTGCGGCCATTCGCGAAGGGCGTGTTTGGCTGCAGGATGAGGGATCACAACTGGTCGCGGAGATCGCGGGGCGCGTCCACGTGCAGCGGCAAGAAAGCGACGGCGTAATTCTGGATTGCTGCGCTGCGCCGGGGGGCAAGACGCTGATTCTGGCGGAGCGCAATCCCGAGGCACGCGTTGTGGCCTGTGAGTCGAGCGCGCAGCGGCTGGCTCATATGCGAAAGCGATTGGCTCTGCTCGGCGACAGGATCGAATGCCGTCTCGCGGATGCAACCTCGCTCGATGAGGGCACCGCGTACGACCTTGTTTTGGCGGACGTGCCTTGCAGCGGTACGGGGACGCTGGGCCGCAATCCGGAGATCCGCCATCGCCTTCGTGTTGAGGATCTAGGCCGCCAGGCCGAGCGCCAACGTGGCATTCTTGCGGCCGCGTTGCGCAGCGTGCGTCCAGGTGGCCGTGTCGTCTACTCCACGTGCTCACTTGAGCCTGAGGAGAATGAGCAGGTGATTGCCGCGGTGCTCGCGCAGATGCCGAATGCGCATGTGGTTCCGATTCGTTCGCGGATCGAGGAGATGGTCGGCGAAGACGTTTTGACGGCCCCTGCTGCGGAGCGGTTGCAGAGTTGCATTACACCGGAAGGCTTTCTGCGCCTGCTGCCAGGGGTCTTTCGAACGGATGGATTCTTTATCGCGATGATCGGGCGAACCGCGTGATCACTTGAGATGCGCTGAATCGTTGAGTCCGGCTTGGAGCTACTCCACAGGCAAGCGCAGGGCTTTGTAGTCGGGTCCGATCAGGTCGCAGAGCGCCTCAACCACCAGTTCGTGATCCATGCGCTGCGGCAGACCAGAGACGGTGACGGAGCCCACAACGCCTGCGCCGCGCACGGCAAGGGGAAACGATCCGCCGTGCGTGGCGTAGTCGGCCAGCGGCAGGCCTTGCGATTCGAGGAGAGTCTCGTTCTTCGATTTCTGTTTCAAGCCAATCGCATAGGAACTGTGATGGAAGCGCGCGACCACGTTGCTCTTGCGCCGGACCCACTCCACATTGTCGGGTGTGGTGCCCTCCATGGCCGCATAGAAGAGCGGCTGCCCGAAGCGTCGCACATCGATGACGACAGCAAGGCCGCGTTCGACGGCCATCGCGCGCAAACGAGCACCCAGTTCCCACGCTGTTTGTGCGTCCAGTCGGGGCAGCACAAGCTCACGCTCCTGCAGCGCGACCTTTTCTAAATCTTCACTCAATCCCATGCGACTTCACCCTTTCCATCGTTGCCATGGTAGCGCAGAGCTATTAACTATTCGAACGCGTCGGGTTGCTGGCTAGCTTTTCCCGCTCTCCTCGATCACCAGATTAGATTGCGGAACGATTCCCAGCCGCTCGTAGATTGGGCGCATCTGCTTACGCACTGCCTTGAGCCGTGACCAGAACCACAACGATCCGAGAATACAGGCAATACCACTGACGATTACGGTGCGCTGAGCACCGATGGCATGAGCCAGGGCCCCGGCGAGAAGGCTGCCGAACGGCGCCATGCCGACGAAAGCCATTGTGTAGTAGCTCATGACGCGGCCGCGCATTTTTTCATCGACCAATGTTTGCAGAATGGTATTGCTGGCAACCATTCCCTGCATCATGCCGAAGCCGGTGACGAACATCATCAACAACGAGAGCCACAGAACGCGCGAAAAACCAAAGCAGATCAGCCCTATGCCGAAGACGGCGGCGGCAATCGGAATCATTTTCGTGAGTCCGCGCACAGAGCGCCGGATCACGAGGGATAACGCGGACACCAGCGAGCCGACACCCACAGCGCCCATCAGGAACCCGAGCGTGTGGGGACCGCCGTGCAACACCTGCGCGGCGAAGATCGGCATGAGGACCATGAAAGGCCAGCCCATCAGGCTCAGCAACGCGAAGAGCAGCAGGATAGTGCGGACGGGCGTGAATCCGGATACATAGGCCCAGCCTTCGCGCATTTGCGCAATCATGGTGGTTGTGACGTGGTGTTCTTTCGCTCGCGGTAATCGCATCATCAACAAAGAGACGATGACGGCAATATAGCTTATGCCGTCGATGAGGAAGCACCAGCCCTCGTTGGTGACGGCGATCAGCATCCCAGCCAGAGACGGGCCGATGAGACGCGCGGTGTTGACCATGGAAGAGTTGATGGCGATGGCATTGGAGAGGTCGGCGCGGTCTTCGACCATTTCGACCATGAAGGACTGGCGGCCCGGCATGTCGAATGCGTTGACGATGCCCTGCAACGCGCTAAGCGCAAGCACTTCGGCGATGTTGATGCGATGAGACAAGGTGAGCCAGGCCAGCGCGAGCGACTGCACCATGGCCAGCGATTGGGTCCACACGAGAACTTTGCGGCGGTCGAGGCGATCGACGAGGACACCTGCGAGGGGGGCGAGGAGAAAAGTGGGAATTTGCCCGGCGAAACCCACCGTGCCCAGCAGAAGAGCGGATTTGGTGAGCCGATAGACAAGCCACGAGGTGGCGATGCGGGTCATCCACGTGCCGATGAGGGAGATGCTCTGGCCGGCAAAAAAGAGACGGAAGTTGCGATGGCGCAGCGCGCGCCATGCATGCGAAAAATCGCCCGCGGGGGGCGCTGCGGCGCTCTCGAATTGGGGCTTTCCGGGATCCGGCGTCATTCGTTCCTGGTCTTAGATGCGGCGGCAGGCCGCTGAAACGGAGCGATGGCTATTGGGCGACAGTGAGCTTCACTTCCATGGCCTGATCCACGCGCGCTCCGGCGGGCGGTTGCTGCGCAATGACGGCCCCAGGCAACACAGGAGCCTTGGGTGGCGCATTACCCGAACCGACCGGCGCCACAGGCACATCGACAAACGTGGGGGGCGCGGATTTAATTCCCACTTTGGCGAGGTCAGCCTGCGCGGTGACCACAGGCAGGCCCGCAAGGTCGGGCATGACGTAGCCGTCGGGAATCTCATTGTCAGGGGCCGCGACCAGCAGATTCACCGCGGGACGCTCGATGCCTTGTGCGTGCGCGGGCGGGTCCTGGGCCATGACGGTGCCCTCGTCGGCGGCAGCGTTGGGAAGGTGCGCGGTCACACCAACCTCAAGCCCTACGCGACGCAAACGAAGAGCCGCGAGCCGATCGTCTGTCCCCACCGTGTCGGGCACGTCGACCTTCTGCGGACCCAAGCTCTCGGCCACGCGCACACGCCATGCGCGACGGACAACGGTGCCCTCTGGAGGCGACTGCGACAAGATGTGACCGGCAGCCACTTCGGCGGAGTAGTAGCGGTTATCCACGTCAAGATTGAGTCCCATTCCGGCGGTCTGGCTGCGCGCCTCGGTCACCGTCATTCCCTTAAGCGCCGGAACCTGAACTTCAGCGCCATGGATGGCAAAATGCATGGTGGTGATGGCGGCCAGCAGCGCTACCGCAACCAGCAGCATGACCAGCGAAGCCATTCGAAAAAAGCGGATGAGGAGATGACCTTTCATGGTTCCGGCTCACCATCCGGATAGACGATTTCGTATTCGACGGGTGCTGCTTTCGCGAGCATGAGTGACACGGAGCAGTACTTGTTTTTTGAAAGCGAGACGGCGTCTTCGACGGCTTTACGGCTTAATTTTCCGCGCACAGCGTACGTGAGCTTGATGTGAGTAAAGACGCGGGGCGGCGCCGGGGCCTGCGCGGCGGTTGCCGTCACGCGGAGACCGGCCAGCGGTTGCCGCTTTTTCTGAAGAATGCTGACCACGTCAACCGATGTGCAACTGCACAGCGCCATCAGAACAGCCTCCATCGGGCTGGGACCATGCTTATGAGCGGAGTCCGCGTCGAAGGTAATCTTGTTGCCGTTCTCGGCGGTCGCCTCGAAGATGTCGCCCTGCTTCCATTCACTGTGCGCGATCATGACTTCTAAATTCTCCTCGCGTTAACGGCAATTATCGGTCGCAGGTTCGGGGTGAATCGTCACCCGGTAGACTTCGGGGCATTCCAGCTTGAATCGATCCTCAAGTGCGGTAATTACCTCGTGGACGCGCAACATGGTGAGGTCGTCAGGCAGCGTGCAGTGACAGGTAACGGCGATGTGCTCAGCGGTCCGGCCGACTGTGATTTCATGCACATCTGCAATTTCCGGCAAGACGGCTGCGGCGTTTCGTAGCGCCTGCTCGATTCTGCGATCTTCTTCGATCATCTCCTCGGGCAGTTCGATGGTGGCGGGCTGGCTCTCGATGTGCGTCAGCACAGAGTCGATCTCCGGCGTCTCGCGCAGAATCTCCGCCTCGAGCGCGGTGACAAAGCTGTGCGCCTGAAGCAGCGGCATGGTCTCGTCCAATTCAACATGCTGCTCAACGCGGAGCCGCCCTTGATGGGACTGCACGCTGAGGTCGTGGACGCTGACATTGTTGCGCGCGGCGACGGCTCGCACACGATCAAAGATGCTTTCCGCGCGGCCCTGCCGGGGAACTGTGTGGATGACGACGTCGGCCTGGGGCAGAGCGCGATGCACCGCGTCAGTGGCTTCACGCACCAATTCGCCGGTGTGCTCAAACGTGTATTGCCGCGGCAGCGCCAAAGTGAGGTCGGCGAAGTAGGTGGGGCCAGAGCGGCGTACCCGCGCCTGCTCCACGGCCAGGACCCCGTCGACCTGCTCCACTTCATTGACGATCTGCCGGCGGGTATCTGCGGGAATCTGATCCATCAGCACACCAACCGCTTCGCGGGTCAATTGCGCAGTGATGCGCAGAATCATGAGCGAAACCACCACGGCAGCGAAGGGGTCGGCATAGCGAAGCCACTGGACGTGAAGGTACGTTCCCGCCCAACTGGCGGCGAGCCCGGCGAGGACCGCAAGCGTAGCCCAGATATCGCTGGCGAAATGAAATGCATCAGTCGCCAGCGCGGGTGAACCGGTGCGCCTGGCCACCGTTGCGAGTTGGCGCGAGCGCCAGAAGTCCACGGCGATTGAAGTCAACAACACTAATACCGGCCATATGGAGTGGCGCAGTTCCACGGTGTTGTGCCTGATCCGTTGAACCGCTTCCCAGATGATCCAGGCGCAGGAGATGGCCATCAGTCCGGCTTCGCCAAACGAGGAGATGTTCTCCACTTTGCCGTGGCCGTAGGTGTGGTCTTCATCAGCCGGAATGTCGGAGACCTGCACGGAAAAGAAGGTGAGGGCTGAGCCGGTGAGGTCGAGGGCGGAGTGGGCCGCATCCGACAGGACGCCGAGGGATCCGGAAAGGAGGCCTGCTGCAACCTTGAGCAATGTCATGGCTGCCGCGGCGATCATGGAGTGCAGCGCCACACGTCGCTTGGCAGCAGAGTTCGAGGCCACGCGGGAAGGGGACGGATTGGAAACGGCGGAGGGCATCCGTACTTAGGCTACAGCGGGGCGCGCTGCCGTGTACAACCCGGCGATGCCAAAGGTGTAGGGCTGCCATGCCGGGTATTCGTAGTCCGTTGCGCGCATAAGCGCCAGCATCTCCCCGGGAGGCGGAAAGTTGCCTACAGAGGTGGGCAAATAGCGGTAGGGACCGTCTTTGCCGCAAAGAATCCGCCCGATGGCAGGGAGTGCGCGGCGAAAGTAGACCGCGTAAAGCTTGCCGAGCAGCCCTCCAGGTTCGCTGAAATCGAGGATACCCAACTGCCCACCCGGCTTGAGCACGCGGTGAAACTCACGGAGACCCGCCTCGTAGTTGGCGAGGTTTCTGAACCCGAACGCGGTGACAATCAGGTCAAGGGACTCGGAACGAAGGGGCAGATGGAGCGCATCGGCTTCCAGCGCAATTGCACCGGGAAGGTCCGGCCTGCGAGATGAAAACCGGTCGGCCGCGCGGCTCAGCATTCCGCGAGCAAAGTCGGCTGCGAGGATCGGCCGCGCACCGCTGGGGCGGCCCTTCAAGAGCGCCATTGTCATGTGCCCTGTTCCACAGCAGATATCGAGCACGGCCGCATCGGGATCTGCGAGGACCGCCCGGAACCGGCGGGCCGTCTGCCACCACCAAAGCCGGTCCACACTGGCGGAGAGCAGGTGATTCAAGAGGTCATAACGGGGTGCGATGGAGTTGAACATCTGGCGCACGTTACGCGCAGCGCTGGCTTCGTCTTCCGCACCGATCGGCTTGGCTCCGGTCGCCGGCATCAGGAGAGCCCTTCTGCGGCGCGTGCCAGCATAAATCCGGCGGCGGCTTCAAGCTCGGGTGGCGTCACGTCTTCCACAACACCCGCATCGCCAATGCCCACAGGCAACACAAAGCGCCTTACGCCGCCCACATTTTTCTTGTCGGCACCGGTGGCTGCTACCAGTTTGGCCGGACGCAGTTTGAGCGGCGGTAGAGGCCCGTACAAGTGGATCAGGTTCTCCAGCCTTTCGGCCTGTTGGCTTGAAATCGTCCCGCGCTTCCTGGCCACATACAGAGCTGCGACCATGCCCCAACCCACCGCTTCGCCATGAAGCAGCGCCTTGTAGCGCGTGGCTTGCTCAATGGCGTGACCCAGCGTATGTCCAAGGTTCAGAATCATACGCAGTCCGTTCTCGCGCTCGTCGCGGTTCACCACGCCGGCCTTCATGCGGATGGATGCGGCGATCACTTTTTCGAGGGCCTTGGGGTCGCGCCGCAACACCTCGTCCACGTGCTCCTCCATAAACCGGACCAACGTGCGGTCGCGGATGATGCCTGCTTTGATGCTCTCCATCAGGCCTGCGCGCAACTCGCGATCGGGGAGGGTGCCGAGCACTTCGATATCGGCAAACACGGCCAAAGGATGATGAAAGCTGCCAACCAGGTTTTTGCCCTCGGGCAGGTTCACGCCCGTCTTGCCGCCGACCGACGAATCCACCTGCGAGAGAAAGGTCGTGGGTACCTGAACATACGGGATGCCGCGCATGAAAATCGCGGCCACAAACCCGCCGACATCCCCCACGATGCCGCCGCCAAAGGCAATGAGCAGCGATCCGCGATCGCCTCCGGCACGTATCATCTGGCGTACCAGCTTCTCTACGCTCGCCATGGACTTGTATTTCTCGCCGGAAGCCAGAAACAAGGCAATCGGCGCCTCAGCAAAGGAGCTGAGAAAGGTTTCACCCCAAAGGGCCCAGATCTCCGGCGACGTCAGCACAAAAACTCGCCGCGGCAGCCTACCCGCAACCCGTTCAATTCGTGGAGCAAGCGTTCTGATGAGGCCGCTGCCCGTAGTGACGTCATATTTGGCCGAAGGTGTCTCTACTCGTATGGTCTGCACGCTGTTCTTATCCTAAAGCACTGCTTGCGGCGGAGCCTTGGACATGGCGCTTGCTTCGAGACCGAGAGCATTGGTTTCTTGTGATGGATCGTTGATCTATGAAGAATTGAGATGGAAGCGACTCTTGCAACTTCAATGTTGATTGATGGATAAGCTCAAAGTTGTTCAGAATGATACAGCGCGACTCGAAATCATCCAATAAACTGACAGGTGAGCCTATTTTTCAGAAGGATCAGCATGTTAGAAGAACTTTTCACCGACACCGATAAGAAAGATAGACAGGAAGGCAGCCTTCCCTGGTCCTCCATCAACAGATTGGTTCATGATGATCCGAAGATCAATGGGCTGGTCGCCTCGCCGCCGTCGAAGACAAGTGTAGGAGCGGGTGTCATGATGGGCCGCTCGCAGAACGAGTCCGGTCTTATCTGGATCACGTTTATCTTCATGGTGATCTTCCATATCGGTGCGATTGCCGCACTGTTCTTTTTCAGTTGGACGAACCTGATTGTCGCTGTCGTGCTGTATGTGCTGGCAATCAACTGTGGCATCGGCATGGGTTATCATCGGCTGCTGGTACACCGGGGGTACCATGTGCCGAAGGCCATTGAGTATTTCCTCACGGTGTGCGGCACGCTCTCCCTTGAGGGCGGACCAATCGCGTGGGTAGCGACTCATCGCGTTCATCATCAGCACAGCGACCGGGAGGGTGATCCCCACACTCCGCAGGAAGGAACCTGGTGGTCGCATATGGGCTGGATCATCTCCGGCCGCGCTCTGAATACGGAGACGGCCGCACTTGCCCACTACGCCCCGGATCTGGCCAAGGATCGCGTTCAAGTCTGGCTCAGCAAATACCATTGGGTGCCGCTGACTTTGCTGGCGATCGGCTTGCTGCTCGTGGGAACTCTGGTTGGCGGCATCAAGATGGGCGCCGGCCTGCTCCTGTGGGGCATCTTCCTTCGTGTCACGTTGGGCCTGCACGCCACATGGCTGGTTAATTCTGCAACCCATATCCACGGGGGACGCCGCTTTGCCACCCGCGACGAGTCGCGCAACAGCTGGTGGGTCGCGCTGCTGACCGGCGGCGAGGGATGGCATAACAACCACCACGCGAATCCCGTTTCAGCGCGCCATGGCCTGGCGTGGTATGAGTTTGACCCTAACTACTACGGCATTTGGATGCTCAAGAAGCTTGGACTCGCCAAGCATGTGCAGATTGCCAAGTTCGCCAGAAGGGCTCCCGGTGAAACAGAGCGGACAACGCGCATGATGGTGTCGTGAGGTCGAATTTGCGTGTGGTACTGCAGCCGGGTCCGAATGGCCTGCTCGATTTCAGTTGGGCTACCGACGTGTTACTGAGCGCTAAGCTCTCGAATCATTCTTCCGCGTTGGGCTGATCGACCGCCCCATTCTTCAACGCCCATTCTACAAATCCCGCGGGGGCATTCCTCACGCCCGCAATGTTGGCTGCTGCAATGCTCTTGATGCTTTGCCATGCGATGTTCTGCAGATTTGCGGAGCGGAGGTCGGAGGCGTCCAAAGAGGCTCCGGCGAGATCGACACCAACCAGGCTGCTGCCGTTCAGGTCGGTGTTGCGCAGATCGGTTTGATCGCACTTTGCATGGTCGAGGACGGCGCCGCGGAGATTGGCGGAATTGAGATTTGCGAGCGCGAAGTTGACCCCGGATAGATCGCTGTTGCGCAGGTCGGCGGAGCTGAATTCGGACCGCAACAGATTTGCGTTTCGCAAATGAAGACCCTGTAGGAAGGCGGAGGAAACGTCGACGCCAACGAGGGGAACCTTGTCTTCATTGAGTTCCTGCAGCGCTTCGATGCGACCGCCGCTGCCACCCTTTCCCTGTGCTGTATTGATGACCTGCCACGCCTGGTAGTGGCGCTGCTTTACGCGATCACCGGACTCCGAAAAGTAGAAGGTCACGGCGATCAGTACGGAGAAAGTCCCGAGGTATTCGAGGACTTCGAGGAAGCTCCAATTGCTCAACGCGAAAGCGGCCCACTCGAAAATCCATTCAAGAGCGACGAAGGGGATCAGCCAGCGATGCGGGGTGCGTTGTTTCCTCACCTTCCACGGGGCGGGGCGGCTTCTTGGCGTGTGCATGATCATTTCGGTCTTCCCCTCTCACCTTGTGCGATCGATTCTGCCTCACATTTTGGCGGGCCCGATCGAAGGGGCCGATCAGGAGGCCAGCCAAAAGAGCGGGACAAGGCTCACGGCAGCAAGTGCTATCAGGAATGCGAGGCTCTGCAACCCGGTCTTTCGATCGGCCATGCTAAAGGCATAAATTCCTTTGACGATGTTATTGCTTGCGGCGGCAATCAGAATGGCTGCTGCTGCAACCTTGACCGGTGTAAGGGAGCCAGCCGCTTGAGTTAGCCCCATGATGAACGGATCGACGTCACTGACGCCCATGATGGCGGCGAGAGTGTCCAAACCGCCTTTTCCAAGGTAGGTGACGGCCAACTGCGTAGCGATCAGCATGACAAGAAACAATGCAGCAAACAGGAAGGCCGCGAGGAGGTCGAGCGGGTTTCTGGGCTCGAATTCCCGTTGCACTTCGCTGGAGTTATCATCTGCGCGACGGGTCCAAAGCCAACCCACGCTGACGCCCAGGGCGGCGAGGATAAGGAAAGGAAATAAAAGGAGTGACATCAATTGCCGGTTGAACAGCGCGAGAAGTGCGACCAGACGCAAATACATCACGCCCGAGGCCATCAGGATGCTGCCGGCAAAGAGGTGTGGGCGCTGTTCACGCGCGGCTCTTCGCGCGAAGACAACGGTAGTGACGGTGGAAGAGTAGGCGCCGCCGAGCAATGCTGCCAGCACAATTCCGCCTTGAGCTTTGGTCACCTTCTGCAAGACATAACTGACGTAGGAGATGGTACTGATCGCCACAACGACGAGCCATGTCCTGAAGGGGTTGATGTGAAATTGCCCGAACTCCTGGTTTGGCAATACAGGCAGAATCACCCCGGTCAGAAGGAGAAACTTGGCGAAAGTGAGGATTTCCTGCGAAGGGATACGCACGGCAAGCTTTTCAAGGCTGGCTTTCAGATCGAGCAAGAGCAGGCAGGCAACACCGAGCGTCGTCGCAACCCAGAAATGCCCGTAACAGACGAGGGCGCCCACGAGAAATGTGGCAAGGCCTGACATTTCCGATGTAACGCCGGCGGCCTGAGCCGAGCAGAGTTTATGCCAGTAAGACAGAAGCAAGAAAGAAGCGATGACGAGGAAGCCGATCATCAACGGAAGCATTTGTGTGCCTGTTACAAGAGCGATGGAATATCCGATCAATCCAATCAGCGGAAAGGTACGGATGCCTCCAAAGGAGTAGGTGTCGCGCGCAGCCTTATGCTCTTCCCTTTCCAGTCCAATAAGAAACGACAGGAACAGAACAAGGACAATCTTGACCCCTTCCGGGGGTAAAAGCTGGTAGATCCCCATTTGAGCTGGACCTCCTATGCTGATTTCGCCCAGATTCCAAGCGGCAAGCGGGGTACTGATGCTACCCGGCAGTGCAAAAGGCATCGATGGATTTGTCCATGACTAAGCTGCCAGACAGCTTACACTTTGGCAGCGCTGGGCGTCGCACGTTGGCGGCTGAGAATGAGAATCGGGAGGGCTTGCGAGCCGTTCGAGTTCGAACAGAAGGCAATGCTCGCGCACCAAACGACAAGCGGCGGAGCTGGTTTGCTCCGCCGCTGTCGCACGATCTTCGACCTGTCACTACGTCTGCCGATTATTTGTGGTCGCCGCCATGCTGTCCACCGCCACCGTGGGATTGCCCGCCACCGTGGGATTGCCCGCCGCCGTGCGATTCTTCGCCATGAGGCGCCGAGCCGTGTTGCGCCGAGCCGTGTGACGCACCGTGATTATCCGCAGGCCGCGCCCCACTCGAGTGGGACTGGTCGCCATTCAATCTCCCCTGATGGGCGTTATTGCCGCCACCGCGTTCCGATTGGCCCCGGCCTTGATTTCCACTGTAGGACGCGCGGCCGACGCCGCCGTGATACCTGCCGCCACCGTCATTCACAAAGCGATGGCCGCCCCAGCCGTGGTTATAGCCATATCCTGCCCATGGGCCCATGCCCACGAAGATCCCGTTATAGAAATAACCCGAGCCGTAATATCCCATTGGAGCGCACTCGTAAGGCGCATACCCGTAGTAGCCGTACGAGCAAACGGGCTGGACGCCGATGTTGATGGAAATCTGAGCCTGAGCTGCAGGTGCCATGGCTAGTCCCGCGAGCAATGCTGTTGCTGAAAGCAGAGTCTTGAGTCCGCGCATATGTACCCCTTAAGTTCGCTGCGGTTCGTGGGAATGGGTTGGATGCTGTGTGCAGCTGTGAAGAATAACCCAGCAACATCAGCGACCATAAGGACTTTGAACCGCTATTGCGTGCCCCTCGAAGAGCGGGGTCCGATCTCTATCTATCCCTACGCTTCTCACTCTAGCGGCCGGCCTTCGCCGAGGTCTGAGCAATAGAGATCATGTTGTGTTTATTCGAATTTGGTGGCCTTCCCGCGCCAGTTGAGATCTTGAACTTGCCCCTGCGGCGACCGCCGGTGATAGCCTCAAAGGTTATGGCATTGACGCGGCAGGTGGATTTTCTGGTGATGGGCGCGGGGGTGGCAGGGCTGCGCGCGGCTGTTGAGCTAGCGGATCACGGCGAAGTTCTTGTCGTCACCAAGGAGTCATTGGGCGAGTCGAACACCCATTACGCGCAAGGCGGGATTGCCGTAGCGATGGAGGGCAATGAGGATGTGGCGCTCCATTTAAAGGACACCGTGGCGGCAGGCGATGGTCTTGTCTGTGAGCCAGCGGCGGAGACCCTCGTGACTGAGGGGCCGTTGCGCGTGGCCGAGCTGATCGAGTGGGGCGCGAAGTTTGATCGGGAAGGAACCAACCTTCTGCGCACGCGCGAGGGGGCCCACTCGTTGCCTCGCATTCTGCATGCCAACGGGGACGCAACCGGGGCGGAGATCAGCCGATCGCTGGTGGAGTTTGCGCGCGCCCACGAGCGAATTCGATTTGCCGAATGGACCACCGTGATCGGGCTCGTGGTTGCCGATGGATGCGTAATTGGGGCCGATCTGCTGGACCGCGAAAACCAGATGCAGAGAGTCAGCGCGCGGGCGGTGCTGATTGCATCCGGCGGCGCAGGACAGGTTTATTCCGACACGACCAATCCCGGCGTGGCAACCGGCGACGGCATTGCATTGGCTGCGGAGGCGGGCGCTGAACTGGCGGACATGGAGTTCTATCAATTCCACCCGACGGCGTTGTCTCTGCCGGGGGCGCCGCGCTTTCTGCTATCGGAGGCGCTGCGCGGCGAGGGCGCTTACCTGCGCAATGATCGAGGTGAGCGTTTCATGCAGAGATATCATCCGCTGCTCGAGCTCGCTCCACGCGATGTGGTGGCGCGGTCGATTGCGCGCGAGGGTATCGATTCCGAACCTGGCTCGGTGAGAGAGGTGCACCTCGACATGCGCCATGTGAACGATATCGACCTGCATCGCCGCTTCCCCGGCATCAGCGCGTTCCTGGCCCACTATGGACTTGACCTGCAGCGCGACCTTATCCCCATTCGACCGGCCGCACACTACCTCATGGGCGGCATCCGGACTGACCTTTCGGGCCGCACCACTTTGCGCGGACTCTACGCGGCAGGCGAGGCGGCTTGTACGGGGGTCCATGGTGCCAACAGATTGGCTTCCAACTCCCTGCTCGAAGGGCTGGTCTTTGGAGCGCGCGCCGCACAGTCGATGCTGTCGGATGGGTTGCCGTTGGCGGTTGCGGACGAGCCGCCAGGCTCAGTTATGAACCTTTCACGCGAAGAGGAGGGACTGGTCGAGATTCTCATCGCGGGCCTTCAGAGCACGATGTGGGTGAGCGCCGGTTTGTTGCGTTCGGAAACCACGTTACGCGAGGGCATGAGAACGCAGACGGAGGGCCACGCGCGGCTTGCGAAGTTGGTGGAACAGGGAAAACGGAGCCGTCGGCTGTCTGAGGCGGTTGCGACAAACCGCGTTGCCCGCGCGATCCTGGATTCGGCTCTAGCTCGCACCGAGAGCCGCGGCGCGCACTTCCGCAATGACTATCCGAAGCGCGATGACGAGAACTTCCTCAAGCACTCGATTCTTCGCCGGGAGGCGGGCAGTGAGGGGAAGGTGGTATTTGAGAAATGGTGACGCGGGGAACGCGGAATGCCGAACCGTTGGCTCGATTTTTACCGGGAATCTGATTTTTCGGCTATAGAGTTTTGCCCACTGCTTGTACACTTCCCAAAACAGGAGGACTCTCCGATGCAGACGCGGATTCAAGGCACGACGATGCCTGTACTCGATGTGCAGCTCGACCCGAACGAGAGCGTGTTTTCAGAAAGCGGCGAGCTTTCGTGGATGACCGCTTCAATCCAGATGACGACCCACACCCAGATGGGCGGGGGCGGCGGACTGTTTGGCATTTTAAAGCGGGTGGCCGGCGGCGGCAGCCTGTTCATGACCGAATACAGGGCGTACCAGTACCCGGGCGAAGTATCGTTTGCCACCAAGGTGCCGGGACACATCGTTCCGGTGCAGCTAGGACAGGGTGCAGACTACCTGGTGCACCGGCATGGGTTTCTGTGCGCGACTCCGCAGGTGACGATCAGCGTGGGCTTTCAGCAGTCGCTGGGTGCGGGCATCTTTGGCGGCGATGGATTTCTGCTGCAGAAACTGAGTGGCGTGGGTACCGCATGGCTCGAGCTTTCAGGGGAGCTGATCTTGAAGAACCTGGCACCCGGAGAGACGCTCCGCGTGCATCCGGGCCATGTCGGAGCGTTCCAGTCGTCGGTCGCTTTTCAGATCACCATGGTGCCGGGGCTCAAGAATGCGATCTTCGGGGGGGATGGGCTTTTCCTGGCGGTGATGACGGGTCCGGGAACCGTGTGGCTGCAGACGCTGCCGATTTCGCGATTGGCGCATCAGATCAGTGAGTACCTGCCGCGCGGCGAGAGCCGGCAAGTGGCACCGGCGGCCGGTGGAGCGTTGCTGGGCGGGATTGTGGGTTCGATTCTGAGCGGAGATCAGTAGGGCGACGAACCGGCAAGGCAGTCTTTCCTTCTCAAAAACGATCCATGGTTCGCCCGGCGGAGCCAGGAAGACAGGAATCCTGCGTATGAGCGAGCCCTTCGGCAGCATCCCGAGTGTCCGAAGCAATATTGTTTTCGCATTCGCAATCGCGCTGGCTCTTTATGTTGCGTGGCTTGTCCGGGATGACTTGGTGCTGCTCTACGTGAGCGGACTGTTTGCAGTTGTGCTGAGGCCGGCGGTGGTTTGGGTCTCCCGGATTCAGATTGGAAATCGCCGGCCTTTCAAGGGCTGGGCAGTCCTAGTGATGCTGCTGGCTTTGGCAGGAGCGCTCACAGCTTTCGGTTTTCTGGCTCTCCCTCCGGTCATCCGGGATCTTCAGCAGTTTGGGATGGAGACGCCAACGAGATCTCCTGCGCTCCTGGAGAGATTCAGGCATATTCCTTTCCTGGATCGAATGAACACCGATGACCTCAATTCCAAGATTCAGGATTACATTAGTCAGGCAGCGGGCTACCTGTTGCTTTCCGCCAAGAATCTGGCGAGCAGGATCATGGAATTTGTTACCGGGGTCATTCTGACCATCTACTTCATTCTGGAGGGCGAAGGAACCTATCGCTGGTTTCTTTCTTTCTTCAGACCGCAGAGCCGCGATCGCCTGGACAGAACGTTGCAGCGAGCGAAGGTTCGAATGGGCCAATGGCTGGTTGGTCAGGGTTCCCTGATGCTCATCCTGGGGGTGACGAGCACGCTCGTGTATTCCCTGCTGCATGTTCGCTACGCATATGCGCTGGGCGCATTGACGGGTCTACTCAATGTCATCCCGGTATTAGGCGCTGCGATGAGTATTGCGCTAGCGCTGCTGGTTGCAGCAGTTGACTCCTGGGGCCGGGTATTGGGCGTTGCAATCTTTTATGCGGTCTATGAGCAGGTTGAGAACTCGTTCCTAGTCCCACACATTATGAAACAACGTGTGGGCCTTCCCGGTTTGGCCATCCTCGTATCACTGCTGCTGGGCTTTGCGCTGGCGGGCATTATGGGTGCACTGGTTGCCGTGCCCACCGCGGTCCTGGTGGGAGAGCTGGCACAGGAGTATCTCGTCCACAAAGAGTCGACGTAAGGGCGGCGAGTATGAAGCTTATCTTCGGCCGGCAGTCAGTGCAGCTTCCGCAGCCGCTTTCATGACTCCGCAATTGGCGAGGAAACGGACAAAGCTGGCGGAGAGCGGTTCGTTTTGCGATGAAACCAGGCCTGATGCCACAGGCGGAATTGCAAGCCGCTTTGCGGAGGCCGTCTCCATCGCACCACTTCCCTGCGCGTCGAGGATAAGAGCGGTCAATTTGCGGGCCGTGTCGAGTGGGAAGCTTTCCGCGACGAAGACCAATTTTCCACGAGTGGTGATGAGGACCGGGCCTTCATTGGTGGTAAAGACCTGCTCCTCAGAAATTGGCTGGGCGCCCACTGCTGCGGGGGCAGAGTTCTCGGCAATTTTGTCGGGCTTGAGGCCGGAGTACTTGCGGCCTAGTTCATCGGCGTAGATATGGGCGAAGGCTTGCGCAGCGGGAGCATTTCTCCAGGCGGAAAGGTAAAAGAAGGCGATGGAAGCGGTGCTGTCCTGCTGGGCGGGCGTGGTGGCGCTGCGCAATTGGCCGGCCCAGTAGATGCCGCCATCCCAGGCGGGAGTAAGGTTGCGCGCAGCCGTATCGCCACCGAACAGGCCGCTCAGAATCTGCACATCGAGCTGCCCCACCTGACCGATGTCATAGGGCCGGTAAAGCTTGTCAACGAGTGGATGAATGTCGGGTAGGAGCGGAACGGGAGGAAGGCGCCCCTTTTCGTACTCCCGTGGATTGATGATCTCCCAGGTTGAGGTCGGCGGGCGATCGAGTGCGCCGGAGAAGGCCGCGTTCTGGCCCTGATCCATCCACAGATCCTGCTCAAAGCTGAGGCCTTCGCGGTAGGGAAACATGAGCGTCTCGGAAAGAAGCAAGGGGGCCCGAGCGAGGATGGGCGAGTCACCGGAGCCGGTCATTTGCGCCTTGATGAGGTCGACCACCTCAGGGTCTTTGAGCAGGCTGCGGCCCATGGGTTTGAGAATGTTGTCCATCATGACGGCGGTGGCCTGGCCCTCAGTGACCGCCTCGCGCGAGGTATCGAGCTCGTCCTTTGCAAGATGGGTGGTGTCGTCGTTGGAGTTGATCGAGACGTCCGGGGGCGTGGCGTCGCTCCACTTGTCCAGATCAACATGCTGGTCCTGCAAGGCGTGGGTGAGCTCGTGAGCCAGCACAGGCTTCTGCTCGTCGATGCTGACCCAATCCAGCAGATTTACCGTTTTGGTTTTGGGATCGTAGTAGGCCTCGATCTGCTCTTTGAGCAAGGACAGCAGGAACGGTTTGAGGTCGAAGTCGCGGTCAAGCAGTCCGAATTTCTTGAGCACGATTTCGCTGCGCTGCATCCGCTTCGCATCCTGATCCTCATTGAACTTTTCATTCAGGTATGACTCGACGGCAATCCGGGTTGTGAGCTGACGCTTTACCTCGCTCTTGATGGGCAGCCCCGTCTCCTGCGATGAGAACTTGAGCAGATCGTCGACCAGTCCAAAGAGCTGTTTGGCCTGGTCGGGCGTGATGTGTGTTTCGGGCTTAGGGCTCGCCTTGGAAGGAGGGGGAGCGGGGGTCTGAGCCGGAGCACCAGGCGCAGAGGGCGCCGGGGCAGCACCTGCCGGTTGCTGGGCTGACGCGGCGGCGGTGGCAAAGCACAGGGACGCGGCAAGAATCCACCGATTCCAGCCATGTCCCACTGCTACAAAGTGTTGGCTCATTCAATCTCCCTAGTTTTCTTGGGTCGCCGGGCGCGGGCATTGCATCCACTCTCAAGGCTATAATCATGATGCGGTGTCACGCGCTCTTTGCTCAGAAAAAGTGCAGATTGCATCGCAGAAGCGCTTCCCTATGACTCAATCGGATCTTGCGACAACGAGTTCTGCTACCCCACTTGCGACCTTGCTTGCGTCTGCGGCCAAATTGCCCCATCTGACGGAATATCGGGGCGTCACGACCCCACGGGAATTGGACGCGCCAGCCACGGAAATAGAGGCCTTGGTTTCGGGCGCGGCGGCACATGACCTGGGTTGGATGAGGCGGGTGACGGTTCGCGGCGAGGATCGCTTCCGCTGGCTCAGCGGAATGGTCACCAACATGGTGAATGACTTGGCGCCGGGCACCGGGGCCTGGAACCTTGTATTGAACGCGCAAGGGAGAATTCAGGGCGACTTGACGGTTTGGCGCGAGGGCGATGGTCTGGAAATTGAAATCTCAGCCGATCAATACGATCGGCTGCTCGCGCACCTTGAGCATTTCATCATCATGGACGACGTGGAGCTGGTTCCTTTGGGTGTGGAACCTGGCGGCGCCGAAACCGCCCTGGGCTTGACCGGGCCACACACCGGCGACGTGTTGGGCCGCATGGGACTGCCCACACTGCCAGAACCGATGACCGCAACGCGGGTGGAGTGGAACGGTCTGAACCTGCGGATCGTGCGAGGATATGGGGCTCTGGCGCCTCACTATGAGATTTGGACGCCTGCAGCAGGCGTGACCCGACTGTGGCGGACGATGTCGACGGCAGGCGCGGCGGCCGTGGGGAAGACTGCCCTGGAGGCCTTTCGCATCGCCGAGGGGATTCCGATGTATGGAATTGACATGATGGAGCGCGACCTGCCGCAGGAGACTTCGCAGACCCGAGCCCTCCACTTCAACAAGGGCTGCTATCTGGGACAGGAGATCGTGGAACGCATACGCTCGCGAGGTAATGTCCACAAGCACCTGTGCTCATTGGAGTTGGAAGGCCCAGTGCCCGAGGCCGGAACGGAACTTGAGTCCCCGTCGAAGGGAACCGGGGCTTCACAGACCGCGGCGAAACCGGGTGCGAAGGCGGGGCAAATTACCAGTGCGGCCGAGTTGCCGCTGCGTGGTGGCAGTAAGGTTTTTGCGCTGGGTATGTTGCGAGCGGAGGCGGAAACGAGCAACCAGCCACTGGAATACATGACTGGAACCTCGGCAGGAACTGCGCGCATTCTGGCAAGGCCGCCGAATCTTTGATCAGAAACGTGATTGGACGTCTGAAACCATGAGCGATACTCCAAAATTCGAAGTGATTGACCGCCGCAAGTTTAAAGCGGAAGAAGAACAGGCAAGCGCCAAGGCTTCGGCTTCGGTGCCTGCATCCGCACCCACGCCCGAACCTGCCCCAACGGAACCGCCTGCCGGCCCAAGGTTGGTGGTGCCCGAAAGCAAGCATGAGAAGGCTCCAGAGGAGACGGCCGATGCCAGCGCAGCCGAGGGCGGGATGGAACTGCCTCCCGCGCCGACGGCGGAAGAAAGCCGTGAACAGAAATCCGCCTACGACGCCTCAGCGCAAAGGCTGGAAGACTTGGTCCGGGCGCAGAATCCGGCTCTTGGGGCTCAACCGCCTGTGGGCTTTGAGCACCTGGTCCAGCAGCTGTACGTCTCCGCGATGATCCAAATGGGGGCTGGGGCCCAGGAGGGCCAGCGTCCGCGCGTGGACATTCTGGGAGCTCGCCAGACCATTGACCTCATGGGCGTATTGGCCGAGAAGACCAAGGGCAACCTGAGCGAAGCGGAACAACGGACATTGGAAACAGTGCTGTTCGAATTGCGGATGGCTTTCCTGGAGCTGACCAGCATGATTACGCTGCAGGGCATGCAACCTCCGCAGCCGCCACCCCCGGGGAGCAAGCGCTGAAGGCTGCGCCACACACGCATGGAGGGACTGCTCACATTCCTGGGGACGGGAACCTCCATGGGGGTTCCGACGCTGGGGTGTGGGTGCGCGGTATGTACCTCTGCGGATCCGCGTGACAGGCGGCTGAGGCCGTCTGTGCTGCTGCGCTGGCAGCATGAGGGGCGTGACCGGGTGGTGGTCATCGATACCGGTCCCGACTTCCGCGAGCAGGCGCTGCGCAATGGGCTGAATCGCGTGGATGCGGTGTTCTATACCCACAGCCACGCCGACCACATTCTGGGGTTGGATGATCTAAGGCCGCTGAGCTTTACGGTCTTCCGCGAAGGCGGCACGATTCCGTTGTTTGCTTCCGAGACGACGGCGGAGGTGCTGCGTCGAGTTTTCGACTACACGTTTTCGCCGAAGGCTACCTACCCCACGCGGGCGCGCGTGCGGATAGAACCGCTGCATGACGTGACCGAGTTGTTCGGTGTCCAGTTCGTCCGCCTTCCGCTCTTGCATGGAGAAATGGAGATCGCCGGATTTCGATTTGGGCGCACAGCTTACCTGACGGACGTAAGCACGATTCCTGAATCAAGTTTTGCGCTGCTGGAAGGGGTTGATTGCCTGATCGTCTCCGCACTGCGCCACAAGCCTCACCCCAGCCACGCAACTCTTGAGCAGGCGGTGAGCTGGGCGCGGCGGATTGGCGCGCGGCAGACATGGTTCACGCATATTGCCCACGAGATGGGCCATGCCGCGACCAATCGATCTCTGCCTGAAGGCATGGCGCTGGCGTATGACGGGTTGGAATTTTCGGTGGATCTGGGGCCTGCAAGCGTATGAACGACAGCACGAGCCAATCGACTTCGATCTATCGCTCCCTGGCTGAGATACCGACGGATTTTGGTCCCAGCGTAGCGGCCATCGGCAACTTTGACGGACTGCATTTGGGTCACCGGCAGATTCTCAAGGCCGTAGTTGCCGAGGCGCGAGAACGTGGAGCGAAGGGCCTGGCGATTACGTTCGATCCTCATCCGGACCAGTTTTTGCGCCCAGCGCTTGCACCCAAATTGCTAACGCCGATCAACGAGCGTTTGCGGCTGCTGGCGGCGACGGGGGTGGACGCGGTTCTGGTGCTTCCGTTTGACAGGGCGCTGTCTGGTTTATCGGCACGGGACTTTGTGCGACGGGTGCTGGTGGACGCATTGGGAGTGAGCAGTCTTCGCGAGGGGCAGAGCTTTCGCTTTGGCCGGCGTGCGGAGGCCGGAGTTGCAGAACTGAGCAAGTTTGGCACTGAGTATGGGTTCGCCGTGCATCTGCATGAGGCGGTGCGGGTGCATGGGATGGAGGTTTCAAGCTCCGCGGTGCGGGAATTGGTGGCGGCCGGCGATATGAAACGCGCGCGCTGGATGCTGGGGCGGCCTTTTGCGGTGCGCTCGACTCCCGCCCGAGGACGCGGCATCGGCACCCGGCTGCTGGTACCTACGGTAAATCTGGCTTCTTATGACGGACTGCTGCCGGCTTTTGGCGTGTATGTGACGCAGTTAATCGTGGGTGGGCGGTGCTTTCAGGCAGTGACCAATGTGGGCAACAGGCCCACGTTTGGCGAGGCATCGTTTGCGGTGGAATCGCACATTCTGGACTTTGAGCCGATCGAGCTCCACCCCACCACTGAAGACCTATCCCTGGAAGCCCCAGGGGAAAAGGACGAGGGAACGCCGGTCGAACTGACCTTTCTGAGGCGGCTACGCGGGGAGATTGAGTGGCCATCGCCGGAGGCATTGAAGGCCCAGATCTTCAAGGATGTGGCGCGGGCGAAGCGGTATTTTCGCGTAGCTGCGGCCCGTTAATCAAAGGTCGTCTGACCGCTTCGCACGGAAATCTGAATTCGGCCAAGGGGCTTCGATCGAGCCTGCCGGAGCCTCTATTTCTTCTTTACAGGAGACGACAAGTTTTCGATGACAGGCTTGATGACGGGCGTGGTTCCTGGTGAAGCGGGCACAAGCGTCAAGACCGGCTTTGCGAGTTGTTTGACAGCTCCTGGCTTCACGGGTTGCGCTTGTGGGACGGGCACGGGGACGGGGCCTGGTTTGGCCGGAGGCACAGTGACTGCCTCATCCATTTGATTGCCTTCCTGATCGCCGAGGAATTGTTCGTCGGGGCTGCCGACTATAGCGACGCGCATGAAATCCATCCAGATGGGCAAAGCGGCGCGGGCACCGGTTTCCTTTTCGCCCAGCGATTCGCGGCTGTCGTAGCCCACCCAAACACCGCACGTGATGGAGGGCGAGAAACCCAGGAACCATGCGTCGGTGAAGTCGCTGGTGGTGCCTGTCTTGCCGCCCAGTGGGTGATTGAGCTGGGCCACGGCGGCTCCTGTGCCATGTGCGGTGACAGCGCGAAACATGGTCATCATGGAACGCGCGGTCTGCTCACTGATGACTTCGTTCACCGCAGGCCGGTCCTGCCACAAAGTGATGCCGTCATAGTTTGATACTTTGCGGATGAGGCGCGGGGTCACGCGGATGCCGTCGTTGGGGAAAACCGAGTAGGAGGCAACCTGCTCTTTGAGAGTGATTCCAGCAGCGCCCAGCGCAACAGGCAGGTAAGCGGGAATATCAGAGGTGACACCGAAACGGTGAGCCATCTCGATAACTTTACGAATGCCGACGTGCGCGGCCAGTTTGACTGCGGGAATATTGCGGGACTCGGCGAAGGCGTTCATGAGGGTCATCGCCCCCTTGAAGTCGTTCTCATAGTTGTGCGGGGTATATCCACCAAAGCTTACGGGGGAATCGACGACGATGTCGCTCGGCTTGGAGCCCTCTTCCAAGGCAGTGGCATATACGTACGGCTTGAAGCTGGAACCGACCTGCCTTTCGGCCTGTGTCGCGCGGTTGAACTGGGATAGCGCATAGTCGCGGCCGCCCACCATCGCGAGCACATCTCCGGTTGTGTTATCCATGGCCATCAATGCGCCCTGAGCGCCGGAATCCTGCTCCAGGGTGGCGCGTCGAGTGCCGGCCTCGACACCGCTGGAGAGGTGGACATAGATGATGTCGCCGGGCTTGACCAATGCGTCGCCATAGCGCTGGCCAGTCCATTGCCAGTCGGCGGGCAGCAGGACGATCTCGCCGGCGCCTACGCGAGCGTGAATTTCAAGCGGGAGAACGCGCGTGACAAGGGCATGGACGTAGTCGCCGGCGTTGGTCGCGATGGCCCAATCGGGATGCTTGTACTCTTCGATGGTCTGGCCACCGACGAGGACATTCTCAAGCTTGCCCTTCCAGCCATGACGGCGTTCATAGGCTACCAATCCGTCTTCTACGGCGTGATTAGCGGTCTGCTGCAAATCGAGGTCGAGGGTGGTCTCAACTCGGAGTCCATCTTCGTGGACTTCCTCGGTGCCAAAGCGCTTTTCGAGTTCGCGGCGAACCTCTTCTTGAAACCAGGGCGCAACAGACGCATCAGGCTGCGAAATGTGCAGGCCGAGGGGAGCCTGGCGAGCCTGCTCTGCCTGTTGATGCGTGATGACGCCGTCTGATTCCATTTCGCTCAGGACCAGATTGCGGCGATGCAGCGCTTTCTCAGGATTGAGCAAGGGCGAATAGGCGGCAGGGCCTTTGGGCAGGCCAGCCAGCAGAGCCGCTTCAGTCAGATTGAGGTCTTTGGCGTGCTTACTGAAGTAGAACTCCGAGGCAGCCTCGAAGCCGTACATGCCACTGCCGAGATAAATCTGATTGCCGTAGAGAGTGAAGATCTGCTGCTTGGTGAAGGTGCGCTCGATCTGGATGGCGAGATAGGCCTCCTGCAGCTTGCGGGCAGCCGTACGCTCGGAGGAGAGAAAGAGATTACGCGCAAGTTGCATGGTGAGCGTAGACGCGCCCTGGACTCGGCCGTGGCTACGCAGGTCGTGCCAGAGGGCTCCGGCGATGCGCAAGACATTGACGCCCCAATGAGATTCAAAGCTCTTGTCTTCAATGGAGATGACGGCCTGCCGCAGGACGGGCGCGAAGCCGTCGTAGTTGACCACGACGCGGCGCTCGAGAGCGAATGAGCCAATGACGCGGCCTTTGCGGTCGTAGAGATCGGTGGTGGTGGAGGGGCGGTAGCGCTCAAGATCGTTAATCTGGGGCAGATTGACGGAATAGACCAGCATGAGGCCGGCAAGGGAGCCGGTAATGATGGAGAGCAGGAGAAGAGTGGCAAGTGCGACCTTGCCAACGATCTTTCGCCGCGGATGGACCGGAGCCCGAACCGGGACCGGATCAGGGTCAAGCCGATGAGACCGGCCCAGGCCACGCGGCTGGTGAGCTTGATTGGAGGTGGCAGCCAAGAGCTTGAGGCCTCGTTAGGCATCCTGCCAACGCGCCGAGGAGGATTCCCTTAGCTTAAGGCTAGCATGAACTGCGTTACAGAGGCTTGAAACCGCACCAAACCATGAACCACGCCGTGCAAGAGCGGTTGCACCGCAATTCAGCCGTTCTTTGCTTTCAGCAAAGCAAGTGCCTTATCCAGCGGCTCATCACCCTTGGGGGAAGGTGCTTCGCCTCCGATATCGTCATCTGAGGCCTGGCCCACAACAATGTTCGGAGTGACGGCGTCATCTTGAATCTTCTTGCCGTCGGGGCCCTCGTACTTGGCCACCGTGAGCAGCAGGGCTGCGCCGTCGGGCAATTCAATTGTCTTTTGCACCGATCCCTCGCCGAAGGTGCGTTCGCCCACTACATCACCACGCTTGGCGCCTTCAAGGGCGTCGGCAGTCAATTCAGCGGCGCCGTAGGTTCCGCGGTTGACGAGCACCGCGACCGGCGCGCTGGTAATGACCTTGGACGGATCGGCGGCAAAGGTCTGAGACGGGAACTTCTGACCCTCAAGAGTGGCCAGAGTGCCCTGGTTGACAAAGAAATTCGCTAATCGCAAGCCTTCGCCGGCCTCACCGTCAGAGCAGTCGCGCAGGTCGAGCAGGACCTTCTCGGCCTTCGGGGCGGCCTTCAGCTTGGCAGCAATCTCATCGACGCGGGCAGCGGTAAGCGCGCTGGGCTTGAGGTAGAGAATGCTGGAGTTATCGTACTGCTGCTCATTGAGCACAGGCGGAGCTGTCATGGTGCGAGTGAGGGTAACCTTATCGGGGTCGGCTTTGCGTGGACGGACCACCGACATCGTGAGGGTACTGCCCGGCTTGCCTTCCAACAGGAGGCGGATCACGGCCAGCGACAACTCACGGGTCGACTGATCGCCAATCGATTCAATGACATCGCCGTCGGCAAGATGCTCTTTGTCAGCGGGAGAGCCAGGGACGACGGTGACGATGTCTGCATAGCCAAAGCGTTTGGAGACGGTAACGCCGATCTGCGCGACACCGGTCGCGGGGCGATCCTTGTAAATCTTGTATTCGGCGGGAGTTAGATAGCTTGAGTCAGAATCCAGCGATTCCAGCAGGCCATGCAACGCACCCGTGGTGACGTTGTCGATGTTAGGGTTGACCACGTAGTCACTCTGAATCCGCTTGAGCACCTCGGCGTAGACGTGCATCTGGCGGTAGGCGCCATCCTGTTCACCGCCGGCGTGCACGCCGAAGAAGCCGAATTGACCGAGGGCGAACCCCATGCCGAGAGCGGCGAATACAGCTACGGCCAGGAGAAAGATAAATCGCTGAACGAATCGAGACACACACACCACCGGGGCGACCCAAGGGGAACAGGTCACTCACTCTATAGACGCAATCATAGCGCAAGCGGTGTGAGAAATGCCTCTTCAATTGGTCCTCAAAAGGATTGGAACGCGCGTCCGGTGTTCGATCGCGGAAGGTGGCGGCATTGCCCATATGGTTTGCCCCCATTGAAAGGCTCGGGCTCCGAGGCCATTTCAAGCGTAGAATCAGAGCGATTCCGATCCAAACAAAGGAGATTCCGGCCCATGACTTCAAGCGAACGCCGGAGTCCGGGTGTGCCCGTCGAGGAAACGACGCACCTGCCGCACCGCTTTCATCAGGACCGAGCCTGCTGTTTCAGCCTGTACTCGATGGCCATTCTCGCCTCGCTAATTCCCTCTGCGGCGCTCCTGCGGGCCCAGGACGTGTCGGGGATTGCTTTTTCGCAATCGGCACTGACCACTTCCGCCTACGACTTTATTGAAGTGATCGCCGAGGTCAAATCTCCCGTGGGGCAGAACCCTTTTACGGATACATCTTTCACCGGCGATTTTGAACCCACCGGTTCCCCAGAGAAAGTGTTTGTCATGGGGTTTTGCGATTCGGCCGACGGACGTCTTTACCGCATCCGATTCATGCCGTCCAAGCCTGGCGCGTACACGTTTCATGTTTCGCTGAAAGCTGGCAGCGCGACAAAAGATGAGTCCGGCAACTTCACAGCAACGGATGAGCATCGGAAAGGTCCGATCCGCGTTGACCCTGCTTACCCGTGGAGTTTCATTTGGGAGGGGACCGGTGAGCACTATTTCTTCAATGGAACGACAGCCTACTGGCTTTTGGGGTGGCGCGATGAACAACCGATTCAATACAGCATCGATCGCCTGGCTGCACTCAAGATAAATCGCATGCGCGTCACTCTCGCTGGACGGACTAGCACTTTCTATGGAGAACCCGTGATGAATGGCGAGCGCTGGAGTATGTTGATCGACCCGTGGCCAGCGCGCGATGTTCATGACTTCTACCACCCTGGTTTCGACTATGCGCGTTTCAACGTTTCTTATTGGCAGAAATTTGATCGGATGCTTCGCTATGCCCGCGAGAAGAACGTGATTATTTCAATTGTGCTCGGCATGAACGACGAGCACGACCATCCAGCGGCGAGCAGCGACGACGAACGCCGGTACATTCGTTATGCAGTCGCCCGTCTGGGGAGTTTCTCCAACATCACCTGGGATCTTGGAGATGATCTTGATGGGTTTCGCGACGATGCCTGGAGCCACGAAACCGGCTCGCTGATCGAAGAACTGGACCCCTATCACCACCTGGCGACCAGCCACCCCGTGAAGACAATTCACCAGGATCGATCTTCAAGCTGGTTCGGCTTCACCTCTTATCAGGACTGGTCTCGCAATCAACACGCGCTCATGCTCGAATCACGGGAGATCCAGAAAAAAGCGGGGCGGACCATTCCGCAAACCAACGAGGAATACGGCTACGAAGATCATTATCCCGAGTGGGCTGCCGCGGGCTCTGATTCAGCCGATGTGCTGCGCAGAACCGCATGGGATATCTACATGGCCGGGGGATATCAGACCGCCGGGGAGAGTGCGCGGCGCGGAACCAACATTTGGCCTGACACGGGCGGCGGCTGGATGAACGGGCGCGGCGATGATACGGAAACCATGTTTCTTGGATACGGGCATATCGTCGACTTTTTCACCCGATTTGAGTGGTGGAAGACGAGCCCCCACGATGAGCTGGTGAACAACGGAAACTATTGTCTCGCGGACCCGGGCAATCTATACGCAATTTACTTGCCGCATGGAGGCGAATTGAAGATTCAGCTTGCGCCAGGGAAGTACCGAGGCGAGTGGTTCAATGCAAACAGCGGACAGCGCATCGAGTTGACAGAGGATATCGATGGAGCACCCTGGACTTCGCCTGGTCCGCCGGAAGCGTCCGGCTGGCCCGGTGTGCAGGACTGGGCGCTCCTGCTGCAGAGAAAATAGGTGCACCGAGAGGCGAGCGTCCGTTGCACTGTTTTGATTGGTGGCGGAGGGCAGGATCGAACTGCCGACCTTGGGGTTATGAAAACTGTTAATCACGTAATATCAACGACTTACGCGGGACGGCTGGCAGCCTAAAGTATTGAAAAGTAACGATGGGTAATTCGTACTGTGGGCAGATTGTGGGGTCAAAATCTGGCCATTTCCCCACCTAAGCAGCCTTGCACTCATCGCAGTCGCAGGGATACAGTTCAATCGCGAGTAAACCATCCGTCCCCGGCGTCTCTTCGTGGAACCGCTCGACAGCCTGATTCCATCGCAGTCTCCAGCCGCGAACGTTGCGGCCTTCTCTTCTGTGGTCAGATGCTTCAGGGATTCGGCGCTATAATCTTCGTGTGTTTTTCCACGCAAGAGTCATTGTAAAGCCGGATCGGGCAAAAGATTCCCCAAAGATCGCGTTCGAGGGCGATCTAGCGCGTGAGGATTTGCTCCAGAAGATCGCCCTGCCCTTTGTCCGAGGACAGCAATTCTTCTGTGGTGGAGTTGTTATCCACTCGTCGAAGGTAGATGAAATCAAGTTCAACAGGACTGAGCAGAGCACGCGCGATTTAGCACCGCTTATAAATGCTCGGCTAATGCGGTCCAACATTCTCAGTATGTCTCCACCCGAATGGCAAGTGATTTGGGAGGGTGACGACATTACAAGAGAAATACTTGACGAGGCGAAGAACTACGTCGAGGCAGCCAAAGATGTAGCTACAGTAGTCGTACGCTCGGATCGAATTTTCATTGTGCATGGACATGACAATCAGGCGGTGGACCAAACAGAGCTTTTAATTCGCCGATTTGGGCTTACTCCGATAATCTTACGAGAAGCGCCGAACACGGGTTTGACGGTCATTGAGAAGTTCGAGGCACAATCGAACGTCGGGTTTGCTATAGTGCTGCTGACTCCTGACGACGTGGGAGGAAAAGACCCAAGCCACTTGGCACCAAGAGCTAGGCAGAATGTCATCTGGGAGTGGGGCTATCTGATTGGGCAACTTGGACGAGCTAGCGTGATTTGCCTTTACAAAGACGGCGTAGAAATGCCTTCGGATCTTCACGGCCTTGTAACAATTCACATTGGTTCGGATGTCCGAGAAAAAGCAGAAGAAATCAGACGGGAACTCGTAGCAGTGGGATACAAAGTTCCGTGAGATGGAGGACGACATGTCGGACTCATTGGCAGATCGATTGAAGAGAAAACTCGAACAGCAGGCAAGAGGTCAACAGGAGGAGCAGTCCGTCAGGGGCCTTCAGGAGCGTGCCAATGCTTTCATCTCGGATAATGCTCGGCCAGAATATGAACGATTGCAATCGCAACTTCAGACACAGATTGAGCTGGTCAATCCGTCGATAGGTCAATTGCCGCCCTTTCAGTTCGTTCAAGGCTCGGGAATGATTCAGCAGGGAAACTGTGTTGCCTACATCCACCTCGACAAACCAATCGTGAATCAACCCAACAATCAACTGCTGGTTTCTTTCGGCCCTCATCCGAACAATATCTACTTCGACGATCCGCCTGCCCCCATACGTTATCGTCTCCATGCCGCTGCCAATAATTCGATTGATAAGATCGTCTGGGTTGGTGACTTAGGAGAACTTACAACTGCTCAACTTAGCGAATTTATTCTTGAGACACTTACGGACTATTATCTTGAACACAAGCCAGGTCAATGACCCCAACGGGCAGCCCAGCAGCCAACGCTCGCCCAAAGCAGCTTGCTTCGTCAGATCGTAGTAGACAAGCAATTAGAGCTACGCAGACCCGTTGCAAACTCCGCATGTTCCGCCGTCTTTCGCGCAATGCTTACAGTATTTGCAGTTCTTGCACGCATTGCACGGAGTAGCGCCAACACAGGTTGCGAAGGAAGCTCCCGAGGCGATGCTGACAAGCAAAACCCAGACGAGTGCCTTTGGCCAGACCATGGGTGTGAGGTGTGCCATATTGACCTCCGGGGATATGGCCGAAATGTTAGTCCCGAATTCGTTCAAGAGCAACTGAAATCTACGCTCTAACGTGTCCACAAATGGTGCTTAGCTCGTCACCGTGCGGTCACGGGAAGTATAGCTGCCAATGGTGGCACGGGATGAGTTCAGCCGTCCGTCACCCAGACTGGCATCGGTGATTGCGGACAGTGTGGGGCTGGCGAGAATGGCTCTGGAGAAGGTTGCCCGATGACTAAATTGTTAACGGAAGAGTGCCGACCTTCATCAGCGAAATACAGCAGCGTAGTCTTTGGAAAAGTTTTTGCGATACCACTCTAGAAAAGTACCGTGGTCTATCTGGTATCCATACTTGTCTCTGAACTTGCGTAAGACTTCTACAGGAGACTCGGATAGCTGTGGAAAGCCCGTTAGTCCCACATGGAACAGAGTCCTGAACCGCTGTTCCGGGGCCTGTGTCCATTGCGCCGTTCTCTCAAGGTTGAGCTTGTAGAAGCCTGCGTCTTTACGTCCAGACTTCCGCTTTCTGTGATCTGGGTACTCCCCGAGCAATGTCAAAGCGATGCGAGTGATTCCTTCGGTATAACCTGGCCAGAAATCTTCCTGCTTTAATGCGTCACTCGCCGCAAGCAATCCTGAATACACCTGCATCGTGTGAAACTCGTCAGAATCAACATTTGCATCAAGGTATGCCTTCACCTCAGACAAAACGGATTTCAGGGTGCTGCGCCACTGTGCATCAGTTTTCAAATCATCTCTCGCATACTTCGACTCTGTCCCGAACAGACGAGACAATTGAACCTGCATCGCTCTGGAGCCTCTTTTAACACTCTTACTCGTCATGATGAAGGACTATACCGCAGTTAGTGCCGGACGATGCAACACAATGAAAAGAGCGACCAAGCACAGCGGCCTACCTGGAGCGTATACTCCGCGCATGCTGAAGATTGAACTCGCAGAACTTGAGAGCTAAATAGCCGCATTGAACAGGGAGACTCGGATGAACGACTTTAGCGCCAAGCAAATTGGAACGATGCAAAAGGTGAGCAATGAGGAGTGGCCCACTGTGCGCACTGAGTACAGGGAGTGGAGGAAACAGGTTCAGGTGATTCCTACACCTGTGTTGTTCATAGTTCTGATCGGGAGTGGGTTTCTGGCCTATCGAGTTTGGCATAACAAAGGGACGCTGTGGGCAGTCACGGGCTGGTGCCTCGTTATGATCGCGTACTATTCCCTCCGCGCACTGCTCTTTCGCGAGGAGCATTGGAAAATCTACAGCGAAGGGTATGAATCCGGCCACATCGATGGAGTGAATAAGGCTCTGGGAATCGACGCCGAATCTGACAAGTTCATCCACGAAGTGATTCGAGACGAGGAGATCGATGCAATCATGAAACGAAATCAAGAGAGATAGACATGGAACATCTTACAGGTGGGCTGCCAGATAATAGCAAATTCGCAATCATTGCTATGAGTAATGTCGCAACAGATATTCAGGAGGCACTTATATCTTATGGTGATTCTACGTTTGTCTCAGTCAAGTTGCCGTTTAATTTGGCCGCTCACTGGCTCGATTGGCTCGGAAGAATTGAAAGTGATAACTTGACAGGATGTAACCTCTTTATCGAGCGATTCCGCTCATCAGGTGTGGCCGCGAATGAACTGAACACAGTAGACTCCGTCAACACAGAACTTCAGAGCTATGCCTATTCTGTGTTCTCATTGCTACATCTGTTGGGTACGTGGGAATATGAACGCGGCAAGGCGTATTTGCTCACTGGCTACATCAAGGACGGGATTGCTGAAGTACGGCAGTTCACGAAACTTCGTCCCTTTGATGTGACGCGCGGCTATGCGCGAACAGTCGTTATTGAACGATCCATATTGCAGGCACTAGAACTGCACCGCGCGGTGACAGATTTGAAATGCCTGTATCCCGACGATGAAAGGTTACGCTTTTGGCGAGGTTATCGTGCGCTCATGGACGCTCTGAAGAGACACGACGCAAGCGACCGACTTCACGGATTCGTTAGGTCGTTGGAAGCCCTCATTCTTCCAGAGAAGTCAAACACTGAGAGGCAGTTTGTTGAAAGATGCGGAATTATGGCCGCGCCGGATGCTCAAGAGGCCAAAACAAGGCAGATGCTTGGGGAGGCATACAAGCTTCGAAGCGATGTTGAGCACGTCAACGAGTGGGATAGATCGTTGGTACGGTTACCTTCCGCAGAAGTGCGGGAGAACCACGCATTGTGGCGTACTCGGCAGGTAGAGGCGCTGGCTTGTGCAGCGTATCGGCGTATCTTGCTAAACAAGGCTTTGCACCAGCACTTCATGAGTGACGGCGATATGAGAGCATTTTGGGACCAAAGGAATATTTCGACTGCTCGGAAGCTAATGGGGAATGTATTCGACATTACCGCCATGCCTTTGGTGACTAG
>OBLU010000278.1_pt1 | contig 50238 bp, 44 predicted proteins | sample 1518681 | NCBI WGS metagenome assembly OBLU01 (sample SAMEA3539304, study PRJEB22396) | soil metagenome | biome: tundra; feature: field; material: soil | place: USA | collected 2010-05 | depth 0.15 m
AAAAGATGAAGGCGAACTCCGTCGCCGAACTGGTGAGGATGGCTGCCAAGCTCCGACCCACTCGTCAGGCAATTCACTTGGCGTGACCGCAGCGTCAGCCCCCTGAGTCGACCCGATGCATTCTTCGCCAAGCGGACTCGCGACGCTGACCACACAACCAAGTTGACTGGGTCGAAGGGTCAGTATAAAACTACGCTCTGGGTACTCAGCTGCGACTCGACCGGGGCGGTTTCGCCTGAGTGGCACATGAAGGAAATGACCGCCAACGCCGACTTCGAACGCTTCCAGACCGGCGCGGCGCAGTACGCCGCCTACCTCGAGACGCCTGAGGGCCGACTGCGCCTTGATCTCGTCTTTGCCAACTTGCAGGAGTTTCTGCCGCAGGCCACACGGGCTTTGCACGTTCTGGATCTTGGGTGCGGTACCGGCGCCATCGCGGTGCGCCTGGCGCGGCTTGGCCTTCATGTCACGTTGCTGGATGCGTCCCTACCGATGCTGGATTTCGCCAAGCGCGCCGCGATGGAAGCAGGAGTTACGGAGAGGATTGCACTGAAACACGGCGACGCCGTGCAATTGGCAACCTTGTTCGACGCCGCATCGTTCGATCTAATTCTTTGCCACAACATCCTGGAATATATCGACGACCCGGGTGCTGTGTTGCGCGGCACAGCGCGCACGTTACGAGATCCGTCTGGCATCCTCTCGGTTTTGGTACGTAACCAGGCAGGTGAGGTGTTAAAGGCCGCGATACAAGGCGGCGATCTGGCTGCGACCGAACATAACCTCACTTCTGAGTGGGGACACGAGTCACTGTACGGAGGCAGAGTGCGGGTATTTGCGGCGGAGAGCCTGCAAGCCATGCTGGTAGCGGCGTCATTCGCGGTTACCGCGGAGCGTGGTGTACGGGTCGTGTCGGATTACTTGCCGCAACGGGTTTCCCGCACTGCAGAGTACGAGCGGATTTTTGAGCTCGAGCGCAAGCTGGGCACGCGACCGGAGTTTGCCGCGGTGGCCCGCTACACGCATTGCCTTGCACATCGCGCAGGCTCGGTGACAGGGGACGTTGTATGAACAACGTCACAGCCCGGTCTTCGTCGTCCGCATCTGGCATGATGACACCTGATGCCGGAATTGCGCTCGGGCTCGGACTCACGAACGAGTGTAATCTGGCCTGCGCCTTCTGTTACCGCGATCCGACTCGCTCGGATCGTCTTTCCCTGGATCAAGTGAAGGCAGTCATGGAATGCCTGCCCTTGCGCTCCGTGAATCTCGGCACCGGTGAGAACAGCATGCATCCCGACTTCAAGGCGATGCTGGCCTACCTGCAGACGAAACCAGTCAAGCTGACCATCACTTCCAACGGTCATAGTGTTGCTGTTCTGGAAGACAACGAACTGCGAGCCTTCCATGACATCGAGTTCTCTCTCGATTACCCGACGCAAGCGGAACAGGATGCACAGCGCGGGCAGGGCAATTGGGTACTCATCCACCAGCAGGCTGAACGGTGTCGGAAGCTGGATATCCCAGTAACCATCATCGCCGTCATGATGAAGCCGAACTACCTGCGTTTAGCGGATGTGGCGCGAGTAGGCAAACAGTTTGACGCTCCTTTGCGAGTGAATGTGTACCAAGCCGTGCGATCGGACGTTTATGCCCTCAGCTACGAAGAGTATTGGGAAGGGTTCCGGCACCTGTTTGAGGAGACTGATGTAATCGCTATTGGCGAGCCGCTGGTTCGCGCAATGGCGGGGCTCCCGCCGCTCCGAACCGGTTGTGGCGTGAGCACCGTGCGAGTGACACCAAGGGCCACGACACAACCCTGCGTCTATTGGCCAGGATCGGGGGAACCACTTTCAGACTTGATTTCAGCAGGGGCCAAGATCCTCAGCTCAATACCTTTCGAGCAGGCCCGGATACTTCCTCAAACCTGCAATCAGTGCGAGTTTCGCGAGCCCTGTCACGGTGGATGTGCCGGACGGCGACGCTTGCAGGGCGCACTACTACAGCCTGATTGTTATTGTCCGATCATTCGGGGCGAGCGCCCACGACTCGAGATCTGCATGGCCACAAATCGTGATTTGCCCAAGCTGAGCAGTTCCTGCACCACCGTCGTGATCGCCAGGTAATGCGGTTCATGACGTGCATTTTGCTTCACTCTGCCGGTTCGACGGGCTTTGTGGCGGCGACCGATCGGCTGATCCAGCGTAGCCCGATAATCGCGGCAACTATTCCCACGCATCCGTATTCCAGCAGCATGACCCAACCAGGAAGCGCCCCCCACGGACGCCCAAGTGCGCGCAAGTGCCATTGGATGTATGTGGGGATAATGCTCACACTCCAGATGATGATCAGCAACGTCGAGGCCGACGTCAGAAATGGCAGCAGCCAGAGGAGATACCATGGGAATACGACGGGGGCGCACAAAAGACATGCTGCCATTGGCCAGGCAAATGCGGCGGGACACCAATCAGGCGCTGCGCTTCTTAGCCAAGTTGCAGTCGCCAATCCAACAAGCACGGCCAACCCAACCAGCAACTGCGGAGGCGCCACCTGATCGAGTGCCGCGAACAAGGGACCATTAAAGCGAAAATTCTGCACGTACGTACCAAGAGAGCCGATTGGAATGCGGCCGTGATGAAGAAATGGCACGTACAGGAGTCCAACCACGGCTGCGGCCAGCGCTGCGTCGCGAATGCGAACCCGCTTCCAGTAAAGAGGCAAGAGTACGACCGGTAGGAATTTCACTGCGATAGCCAGTCCAAGTGCGACGGCCGCAGTCGCCCGCCATCGGCGCACCAGCGCAGCGGCGGATACCAGCAACAATAGCGCGCCAACAATGTCAATGTGGCCGCTTCCCGCCACTTCAATGGCCAACAATGGGTTCCAAGCCAAGACCAGAACCAGATGCGCTCCCTGCCGGGTACCACGCAAGAGATCGAGCAAGACAAAAACAATTGCCACCTCGCAAACCACAAACGCTACTTTCAGCGCAAAGGTGGACTCCTGCATCGCAGTCACCACGCGGAAGAAAAGTTGCGCCCCGGGTGGATACGGGCTCGGTAGATCCGGATTGTTCAAACTGCGGGTTTCCGGGGTATGCAGCCCGTTCACGGCAGGATCGCTGGGGACGACAAGATAAGGGTTGTAGCCGAGCCTCTGCAGGCGGCCATCCCAAACATATCGATGAATATCATCATCGGCTCCCGCGGGCGCCCGAAGAAATGCAATGTGCCACACAGCAGCCAGGACGAGCCCAAGGACGACAACGCGTCGGGAAAATCTTGGCGTGGCGAAAAACTCACGGATCGCTAAGAGGTAGGCGATTCCCGCAAGTGTCAAAGAGGCCATGAAGTACGGTCCACCCCGATCGCCGAAGTAGCGTGCGCAGATCGTTAACGCCACGCACAAAGTGGCGCCGAGTGCGTACACTCTCCATTCGGAGGTGACCTTCACAGTTCTCCCGAACCAGTTCGTAATTGTGCCGCCTGAAGCTCCCACTCTTTAAGCCACCGCGCCGTGCGCGGCGCCCTTGCCGGAGCCAGACGCAACTCCTCTGCCAACCGAGTCAGGTCGTCAGCTACATCAATATCGTAAAAAGGAGCTGCGAAACCTACGGAAAGCTTAAGGGCTCGTGCGCGCGATAGGAGTCTCTCCAGCGCGCTGCTGGTACCCATTCCGTCACCTTCGAAAAGCGTAGGATAAGAAGCCTTTGCCCCTACGAGATAGTAGCCTCCGTCGTGTGTTGGTCCGACGACTACGTCATGTGCGGCCAGCGTTTCGAACGCGTCTTCGAGAACAGAACGGGGCAAGTGTGGGCTGTCGCTGTTGAAGGCAATAATGCGCCGTTGATGACCTTCTACGAAGTGCGCGAACACCGAAGTGAGGCCTGCAGCAAGACCCTCACCTTTCTGCGCAACTACCCTCGCTTCGTTGCCAGCCAACTGCGCCAACTCATTTAGGTCAGTGTCCGGGCACATGATGGCAACTTCTACATCGCTCAGTGACCGCGCCAGCGCCAGCGTGTCGTCGAGAAGACAGCAATAGAAATCAGTGACCGCCTCAGGAGAAAGGCCGGGCGCCAGGCGGGTCTTGACCGCGCCTGGCCTCGGTGCTTTCGCCATGATTACCAGCACACGGTCACTACCCGACGAATGCACCACCTCACTTGCGGATTTCATAAGATAGTTTTGACGTGGACCTACTGTGGCCGTGGTCTCCCGGCTCTTCGATGCCGGAAATAATATCGCACTATCAAGCTGAGAATGAACCAGCCGGCGCCGACCGTGCCCTTCAGCGTACCGCTGATCTTCGATTTTCCGATACGCGGGTAGTAGCTCACCGGGACTTCAACCACGCGGTATCCAGCCAGGACACCTTTGAGGATCATCTCGACCGCCCAGCCATAGGTGGTCTCTTCGAGCGCGAGCGCTCGTAGTACATCCGCGCGGCTAGCGCGAAACGGGCCAAGATCACTGATGTCTAATCCATACAGAAGCCTGATCAGGCCAGCGGCGAGACGATTACCAAACGCCTGATGCCAAGGCAACGCCGCAGCAGAGTGCCGCCTTTGCAGGCGGGAACCGAGCGTGATGTCCGCACGCCCCTCAATGATTGGCGCTAAGAGAATCGGCAATTCAGATGGTCGATCGCTGTAGTCGCCATCCAGGAATACAACCACGTCAGGGGAATTTGCCGTGGCCAGACCCGTGAGGCACGCTCGCCCATAGCCGCGGCGCGGTTCCTGGACGACGCGGGCTCCCATTCTTGCGGCGATCTCGGGCGTCCCGTCATTCGAGTTGCTGTCGACAACGATGATCTCCGTCGCAAGATCGGACGGGAGATCCGCTAAAACACGCTCAATCGCGCCTGCTTCATTATGGGTGGGGATGATGACGGACACTCGCACGTGGATGTGATTCAAGCGATTCTGGTCCGATCACCACCACGGAGAAGAGGGCCACCGTTGCGCCAGCCACGCGTCAATGCCCCATCTCCGGCCGGCGCTTCCGATCGCGAGCCCAAGGGATGCCAGCACCGGAACCAGCAGTTCCCAGATCCAAGCGGTGCCCCACTCCGAAATCCAAAGGCTGCCGAGATACAGAAAAGCGACAAATGCGACCGGTCGGGTAAGCAGCCCGATGATGAGCAGGATACCGAGAGAGATCTCGGTCATGGCTTGCATCGGAGCCGCCATCGCGGCGTGGCTTGCCGCCAGCCCCATCACCGCCTTCCATGCGGCCGGAGAGTGGCTCGCCTTGATGTAGTAATTGATCAGGCCCGCGTAACCCGCCGGTGTGTAGAGGCCTTTCCCCAGATTCTCGAAAAACACCGACACGAACATCGCGCCAATCGTCACTCGCACGATTGCCAGACCGTTTGCTGCTTGCGGTTGGTGGGCCACTGTGGTTACGTCGCTTCGCAGTGAGGTTGCGGTCGTTGTCATAGTGAACCTCGTCCAGTGAAAATATTCGAGTAGCCCGTATATTGTTTATTCCGCTTTCATCCAGGTGTTCGAGCCTGCCAGTTTGATAGACACGTCAGAAATGAAGATGTGCAGGGGCTTGCCGTCGGCGGTGCCGCGATGCTCGGTTGAGAACAGAATTGGACCGGCTTTCTTGTAGCCTGCCCACGTTGCGAGGACGCGGCTCGGCGGCTTCGCTCCGCCGCGGTGGTAGTCAAAGAACACGATGCGGTTGTCTTTGCCGACGTAGAGATCCCAGGTGTCACCGGGTGTGTAACCCACATCCGCAGGATACTTCACCGGGATCAGCTCGGCCATGCCGGGGCCCACTGGCCGGTTGAACTTGCCCTGATCGATCGCGCTCGCGCTCTTGTCCCAGTAAGCATGGAAGGGGAATAGAGTCCAATAATTGTCGTTGATGAAACTTGGGTCGATCTGATTTTTCACGGTATCGGATTGGCTGCTGAGGTCAGTGCGTACATAGGAAACGTTGACCGGCTTACCGTCTTTATCCGTTCCTTCAAAAGTGACCTTGCCGGTCTTAGGCTCCCACTCCCACTTGTGAGCAGCTTTGAAGAGTCCGGTAATCTCCCCATTCCAGGTATAGCGGATCGCCTGAACTTGATCCCACGAATCGATACCATAGGTCTTGGCGATCTGTTCGAGAATTGGCGCGCGCTCCTGTGCCCACGAGTTTGGAGCAAAGGCAAGCATCCCAAAAAACAGGCAACAGATTATTGTTAATCGGGCCAACTTTGTCATGGAGAGTCCTCCTTTGGCATGAGTGGTGTGAGCTTTCGTCGTATTAGGTTACTCTTTCGAGGGAGGTGATGCGGAATTCTGTTGCGTACGCGAGTTCAGTCATTGAGGACTCCTCTTGGCGAACTGTCCGTTAAGTTATCTTCAGACGGTATGACAGTTGCGATTAGGCCATAACTGAAGAAACGAGTGTATTGGACGAAGGTATTGGTCGACACCTTGGTATGAGTCGGGTCGAGTTGCTGATCCGCATCGCTAGTTGGCAGCCGGAGACGTTCGCATCCGCACACGAATTCCTGACCTGTCTGCGAACCGCCGTTCCGTGCGGTCTCATCTTTAGATGTAACTTCTGCACCTGAATGGTCTCGATCTCGCTGGTGGCGTCGTCCAGAATCATGTGCTAACGACACACCATTTCACCGGCAGTTGATACTCGCACAATTCTGTTGTATCGTGCGATTTGCTCCATTTTGAGACGCGGCGGAACTCGCGCGCGTACGGCACTCCCCTTCGAGGGGAACAACCCGAATACAACGGTCTTCATGCCAATTTCTGCCAACGTAGTCCTGGGCCGCGATGTCAAGATCTTCCACCCTGATTTGGTCAATCTCTACGGCTGCACCGTGGGCGACGACACCAAGATCGGAGCCTTCGTCGAGATCCAGAAGAATGCATCCATTGGGAACCGCTGCAAGATCTCCTCGCACACTTTTGTTTGCGAAGGAGTCACCATCGAGGACGATGTATTCGTGGGCCACGGCGTAATGTTCATTAACGACCTTTATCCGCGGGCAACCGAGGACGGCCGCCTCCAAACGGAGGCGGACTGGCAGGTTGTGCCCACGCGAGTGAAGCGCGGCGCCTCGATTGGGAGTGGAGCGGTGATTCTCGCGGGCGTGACGATCGGTGAAGGGGCACTGGTCGGTGCCGGAGCCGTCGTGACTCATGACGTGCCCGAGCGCCAGATCGTAAAGGGTGTCCCGGCACGACTGGGGCGCAACGTCCCTCAGAAGTAAGTACCGAAACCGGCACGTTGACAGGGAGGATTCTTGATTCGGATTGGCGTAATCGGCTACGGCTACTGGGGTCCGAACCTGGTACGAAATTGCTATGAGGCCCCTGGCGCGCAGGTTGCCTGCGTCAGTGACTTGCGAGCCGACCGCCTGGCGCTCGTAAGCAGCCGATATCCCACGATCAAGACCACGCAGAATTTTCGCGAACTAATCGAGGACCCGACCATAGACGCCGTGGCAATCGCTACGCCGGTCTCCACGCATTACGACCTGGCTCTGCGCGCGCTACAGGAAGGCAAGCACGTGCTGGTCGAGAAGCCTCTGGCTTCGGACACCGATCAGGTCCAGCGTCTCATGGATCTCGCCCAGAAACGAAAGCGCGTCCTGATGGTCGATCACACGTTTGTCTATACCGGCGCGGTCCGCAAGATCCGCGAACTGGTCGACGGCGGAACTCTAGGCGAGATCTACTACTACGATTCGGTCCGCGTAAATCTTGGGCTGTTTCAGCACGACGTCAACGTGTTGTGGGATCTCGCGGTTCACGATCTGTCGATCATGGACTATGTGCTGCCCTTCCGGCCCTGCGCTGTCTCCGCAACCGGTCTCAGCCACGTCCCCGGAGGCCCGGAGAACATTGCCTACCTCACTCTGTTTTTTGAAGGCAGCCAGATCGCGCACATCCACTCGAACTGGCTGGCCCCGGTAAAGCTGCGGCGCACGCTGATTGGCGCCAGCCGCAAGATGATTGTCTACGACGATCTGGAGCAGAGCGAAAAAATCAAGGTGTACGACAAGGGCATCACCCTCAACAATCATCAAAATCCGGAAAAGCTCTACCAGATGCTGGTGGGCTACCGCACGGGAGACATGCTGGCCCCGCAGATCGACGTCACCGAAGCGCTCCGCCGCGAAATTGACCACTTCGTGCACTGCATCCAGCAGCAGCAGGAACCGATGACCGGCGGCAACTCGGGCCTTCGCGTCGTCGAGATTCTGCAGGCTGCATCTCAGTCGATGGCGCAACACGGCCGTCCCGTAGATTTGCGACTGACCACGCTTGAGGCCACGGCGTAGCCTCGTTGGTGAGAAAATAGAAGCTCGAACCGCAGACATTCATGGCCAACATCAAAGTTCCGTATCTCGATTTGAAAGCGCAGTACCAAAGCATCAAGCCTGAGATTGATGCCGCCATCGCCCGCGTGCTGGACAGTTGTCAGTTCGTTCTCGGCTCCGAGGTAGCGGGGTTCGAGCAGGAATTCGCGACCTATTGCGGCACAACCGAATGTATTGCGCTGAATTCCGGCACGAGCGCCCTGCATTTGGCCTTGCTCGCCGCTGGAGTTGGTCCCGGCGATGAAGTCATCACCGTCCCGTTTACTTTTGTCGCCAGCGTCGCCGCGGTCTGCTACACGGGGGCGCGGCCCGTGCTGGTCGACATTGATCCCCGCTCATTCACCATGGATCCCGCTGCGGTTGAGGCTGCCATAACGCCGCGCACGAAGGCGATCCTGCCTGTACATCTTTATGGTCAGCCCGCCGACATGGACCCGATTATGGAGATTGCGCGCCGGCATGGACTAGTCGTGATCGAAGACGCCGCGCAAGCGCACGGCGCGAAATATAAAGGACGCCCGGTCGGGAGTATCGGCGACATGGCGTGCTTCAGTTTTTATCCCGGTAAGAATCTAGGAGCCTACGGAGAGGGTGGCGCCGTGACCACCAACAACGCCGAGCATGCACGCACCGTCCGCATGCTGCGCGACTGGGGACAAGACCGCAAGTATCATCACGTGCTGCGCGGATATAACTACCGGATGGAAGGCTTTCAGGGCGCAATCCTGCGCGTGAAGTTGCGGTATCTCGAGCAGTGGACCGAAGCACGCCGTGCGGTCGTCGCTCAATACAACCAGCATTTAGCGGACACAGGAGTCGAACGCCCCACCGAGATGCCGTGGGCGCGGCACGTCTACCACGTCTACACGCTGCGGGCCGACGATCGCGACAGCCTGCAGACCGCCCTGCAGGCCGAAGGAATTCAGACGGGCATTCATTATCCCGTTCCGGTGCATCTGCAGCCGGCGTATGCTGATCTGGGCTACGGACGTGGCGCATTTCCGCGCTCAGAAGCGGCGGCCGCGCAGGTTCTCTCGCTCCCGCTGTATCCGGAGCTTTCGTCCGCGGCGGTCGCGGAAGTTGCCGGTGTGGTAAAGAAAGCGGTTGCCAACAGAACGCAGGCTACCGTTTCGCGCTAGAGCGGCATCGCGCTAACGTCGTATCGCAGTAAAGCTGCGCCAGGGGGCTGGTCATGGCTACATTCGACGTGATTCCCGACATTCTCGAAGTGACGCTCCGCGATGGGTCTTACCTCATCGACTTCCAGTTCACCGCGGAAGACACGGCGACGATCGCCGCGGCGCTGGAGAGCATCGGCTTCCGCTGGATCGAAGTCGGGCACGGCTTGGGCCTCAATGCTTCGCAAGCGGGAAAAGGACTGGCGGCCGCGACCGATGAAGAATACATGGAAGCCGCGGCGCAGGCGCTCAAGCATGCGAAGTGGGGCATGTTCTTTATCCCCGGCATTGGTCGCGAAGAAGACATTCGTCTCGCCGCGCGCTACGGAATGTCGTTCCTGCGCATCGGCACCAATGTCACCGAAGCGACCCAGGCCGAGCCCTACATCGCACTGGCTAAAGAACTGGGGCTGATCGTCTCCTACAACGCGATGAAGTCATACGCGGTTTCTCCCGCGGAATTTGGCAACGTTGTATTGCAGGTAAACAAGTGGGGCGCAGATATTGCTTGCCTGGTCGACTCCGCGGGTAGCATGGATCCGGATTCGGTCGCGGCTTACCTGCGAGCGGCGAAAGCGGAAAGCCCGTCTCCACTCGGCTACCACGGGCACGACAATCTTTCACTGGCCATGGCCAACACGCTGCGGGCAATCGAAGAAGGAGCCGTCCTCGTTGATTCTTCCCTGCAAGGCATGGGACGCTCCGCCGGCAACACTGTCACCGAAGTGTTGGTCGCGATTCTGCAACGGCGCGGAGCCCTGGCGCACATCGATCTCAAGGCCGCCATGGACGTAGGCCAGGGCTTGATTCAACCTCTACTGGGCAAGCGCGGCATAGACCCAATGGCGGTGACGGGCGGTCTCGCCAAGTTTCATTCGTCATTCACCGGAAAGGTTCAAGGCTACGCCCGCAAGCATGACATCGACGTGCGTGACTTGATTGTGCGGCTCTGCCAGGAAGATCAGGTCTCGGCGCCCGACGAATTGCTGGAGCGGTTGAGCCACGAACTGGCGGCACTCAAGATGCCACGCGTGCTGTCGATCCCTGCATTCCGCGTCGAAACAGGCAAAGATAAGACTTCGGCAGAGGCTTTGGACATCTTGCTGAAGGAGCTCCGCGCCCGCGCGGTGAAAGCGGGAAAATTCTCGGCACTAAATGTAGTGACAGCAGAGAAAACGCTAGCCGACTTTCTGGTCTCGGGCAACATCCACTCAACGCAGTCGCACGTGGTTGGGTCGTTGTCGCTTTCGAGCCGCGAGCATCTCACCACCGTTTTGCTTGCCGTCGAGGGCCGGGTCGATGTCGTGCTCCTCGACGTAGACCGGAAGCCTTTTGGTCCGACGAACGCTGCGGAAACGGCGGGAGCAATCCTGAAGAAGACTGCGCTGCTCACCTATCTCGACAGCCGCGTGTGGGTCGAGGCCGTGGAAGACCAGGTCGTTCGTCTTCTGCATGAAGTACTAAACGATTCCGAGATCGTGATCGCGGGCGACCACCCCCGCAGCTGTTTTCTCGCACTGAGGTTTGCCGAGCGCGGCGCACGCGTCACCGTGTTGCGAGACCCTGGACGGCCGCCCGCGGTGACGCCGATTGACGGGATGCGCACGCTGTCGCTCGAAGGGGAAGAGTTGAAACTCTCCTACATGAAGGGAGACGCTGGTTGTGCGTTCGACGCGCTGTCGAAAGCAAACGCCGTCGTGGTGTGGCCGGACGGAGAGCCTTGGTTCAATCAGCGCTTCGCAGAGCGCCTCTCCAGCAAAATCTACGTACTCGACGCGGGCATCGGAACGATCCTGCCCGATGGAATCGCCGAGGCGCAGCGCCGGGGATGCCTCCTGCTGCGTGTCAACATCTGGCCGGCCTTGACTGGGACTCTCTCCGCCGCCCACGACTCGCTGATGAAAACCAGCGAAGCCCTCGGCTGGGAGGTTCTCGACGGCGTCCCCGTCGTCGCCGGCGGCGCGATGGGACAATCCGGCGATGTGATCGTCGACAGCGTGCATCATCCCACCCGCGTCATCGGTGTGTGTGACGGCCATGGCGGCGTCCGTTTCCGTTTCGGCGACGAGGACACAGAGCGGGTGCGCCGGGTGCAGGCAGAGATCAACCGGCGCCTGGTCGCGCCCCAGTTTGCCGGCACGAGCGCGAGTTAGACTACGTCCAAGACACCTCATTCCATGCCCTCCAAGCGAATCCTCATCCTCGGCGCCGGCCGCTACAACGTTCCGTCCATCCACGCCGCTCGGGAAGCGGGATTCGCGACCCTGGTCGCCGACAAGAATCCTGACGCGCCGGGGCTGAGAGCCGCCGATCACGCGCTGCGCATCGACCTCAACGACTGCGAATCTCTGACGCAAGCGGTCACTGCGCAAGGAGGAGTCGACGGCGTGGTCAGCATGGCGGAGGTCGGCGTCCGCGCCGCGGCCAATATTTCACGGCGTCTCGGCCTGCCTTCCATCTCTGAAGAAGCCGCCGCGAATGCCACCAGCAAAGCAGCCATGCGCCGCAACTGGCAACGAATTGGCAAGTACTCCACGGATTTCTCAGTTGTAGCCACCGAGGACGAGGCCCGCCACGCAGCCGCCCGGCTCGGGCGATTCCCTCTGATCTTCAAGCCTGACCGAAGCTTCGGTGGCTCCCGTGGAGTTACGCGCGTCGAGCGAGCGGAGGATATCGCAGGCGCCTTCCATGCGGCTCAGGCCGGCGGGCTAGCCGGCTCAGACGTGGTCATCGAACACTGCGTGGAGGGCAGCGAGCACAGCGCCGAGGTGCTCATCTGGAACGGCAAGACTTCCCTACTCTGCATCGGTCAGAAAATCAAATCGTTGCGTCCCTATCGCGTCGACGTCAGCGTCCAGTACCCGGCCCAACTCACGGCAGCGCAGGAATCGAACATCGCCGACATGTGTCATGAAGCGGTGACTGCACTCGGATTGACGCAGGGCGCCGCTCACGTTGAATTCGGTTATACCGATCAAGGACCGGTGCTTTTCGAACTAGGTGCCCGCTGCGGCGGTGGACACACTCCACAGATCGCCCACCACGTTAGTGGCATTAACGAATTTGTGGAAGCCTGCCGCATGTCGTGTGGAATGCCGCCCAACCGGTTCACTCACACCAGTCGCCGCGGCGCTGATTACCGTTTCCTGGTATTTCCGCCAGGCGTCGTGGAACGAATAGAAATTCCGCAGACGCTCGTCGCAGACGGCAGCATTCTGGACGCAGGTGTCACCGTACAACCCGGCGACGAGATTCGCCCGCTGCGCAGCACCTCGGAACGAGCCGGATTTCTGGTCGCAGTGGGCGAAATTCTGCAGGAGGCTGTCGCACGCGCTGACCGCGGCTGCCGCGAAATTTTGATCCGTTATGCCGACGGCACCACGCGCCACGCCGCAGAGTTGGTCGAGTTTCGAGAGTTGGCGCATTCATGACTATCCGAATCGTCGAGCAGGAGGAGCTTCGCAAGTGAAGAGGCACCTGTTGTGTCTGACGCTCGATACCGATCCCGATGGCCTCAATGGCAGGAATCCCAACCGGCGATCCCTGGAGTGGGAAGGTCTGGAGAAGGTGCAGCGTCTGCCGGAAGAACTAGCAGCTCTCGATCACAAGTTGGGACGAGTGCCCATGACCTGGTTCGTCCGCGCGGACGGCCAACTGGAAAGCATTCTCGGAAACGCTGCCTATCTGCTGGAAACCTACGGCACGTTTTGGACGAAGGTGAAAAAGGCCGGCGATGAAGTAGCCTGGCATCCCCATCTTTACACGCAGCAAAGGCCGGAGGATGCCGCGGTCATCATCACTGATCCGCTTCAGGCGCAGGAGGAACTTGAGCGACTTTGGAGCATCCTCAAGACAATCGTCCCCCCGACTGCCTTCCGCAACGGCGAGGGATGGCATGTGCCGGAAACCTACGCCACCGTCGAGCGCCTTGGATTCCGCTGCGATTCCACCGCTATCCCCGGACGCGCTGGCGGACCCGGCCATCCCATGAATTGGACCGGCGCTCCCAACCAGCCCTACTTCCCTGCTTCCGGCAATTTGTGCAATCCCGGTCCAGCGCGTTCCCTCCTCGAACTCCCCATGAACACCTGGCTCTTGCAGGCGCCGAACGATGTGTCGCCGCGCCTACGATATATGAACCCCGCCGTGCATCCACATCTCTTTGCAAACGCTCTGAAGAACTGGGAGAATGCGTGCAAGGTTTCACCGTCTGACTTGTTGGTCTGGGTCATGATTTTTCATCCGGACGAGGTGCTCGCTACCCAAGGGGACGATGCGCTGTACTCCCGTTCGACACAGGCGCTTTGTACGAACCTCCTTTCCGTGGCGGACACCCTGCGGCGCCTGGGACACGACTTCGAGTGGCTGACCGTCTCGGATGCGGCGGAGCGCTGGAGAGGACATCAGCAACGGCTGAGTGCATGAGTTCACTGCTGCAAAAAGCGGAGACGAGCAAGATTCTGCAACCGGTCGAAGCCGACCTGCTGCGCGAAAGCGGAGGCGCAGCCATCGAATGGTACGGAAGAGCTGCGACCGCTCTTTACCGCGCCTACACCATTGCCCGCAAGTCGTCCGGCGCGGAAGCCAAGGAAGCCGAAGTAATTCTGCCCTCGATCTCTTGCGCTACGCCCGCCAACGCCGCCCTGCTGGCTGGAGTTACTCCCCGATTCGCTGACATCGATCCCCGCACGGGAATGCCAACGCTGCAAAACATTCAACAATGCTGGACTCCGCAAACCTGCGCCGTAGTCTTTATCCACCTGTTTGGTCAGACGGCAGACTTGCGTTCGTTAGCCGAATGGTGCCGTGCGCGGAACGTTCTTCTCATCGAGGATATGGCGCAGGCCTTGGGTGCACGTTTACCGGACGGCACAGCCGCAGGCTCGGTCGGCGATCTATCCGTGTACAGCTTCAACCCGACCAAGATTTTGGAATGTGGCGGCGGAGCCTTGCTCATCCGCTCTCCAAAGCTGGTGCCTATCTGCACGACATTAGCCGGGTCTGATACCTTGCCGCCAGAAATCGACGACGCGCAAGCCAAAACCCTCTCACTCAGTTATCGCAATCTCCATCACTCGCTCGTGGCGTTGTTGAGAACCCGGGCGGTGGATGAGGTTTCCACTGCGTTTCTGAAATTGCAGCCGGCGTTTCGACCCCTCTACCTCCGCCACATGAAGGATCCTGCTGCACTGGCTGTCGCCTGGCCACAATTGCAGCAGGTCCTTGAGCATCGTTATCGCAATGCGCAGCAGTATGACGAAATCCTGGCCGAGGGAAATTGGCAACGCATCAGCCAGTGGCAACGGAGCGGTGTCTGCTGGCGCTATTCCCTGTTGGTGAATTTCTCCGAGAAACTGGTGGAGTTCAGCGAGGCCATACGGCGGGATGGTTTTCACGTCTCGAACTTGTACTGGCCGGTGAACGATTTCTTCCGGCCAAGCGATCCCTGCCCGAATGCCGACGAATTCGCCCGCAGGATCGTTAATCTGTGGGTGGACCAGACCGTCGATCGGCAGTGGGTGGAGAAATGCGCCAGGAGTCTCGTCAGGAATGCCAGCCGGTTTGCGGCCTGACTCCGTTACACTAGAAGCGAATTTGATGAACTCTATGGGCGGTCCCGAACTCAGCATTGTCATCCCGGTCTACAACGAAGAGGCCGTGCTTCCGGCACTGGTCGCGCGTTTGCGCACCTTCATGGAGCGGCTCGCACCTCTGGAGGCGGAAGTGATTCTGGCCGACGACCATTCGTCCGACCGGTCTCCGGAACTGTTGAAGGAAATCTGCCGAAGCGATTCGAGATTCCGCTTCGTCCGTCTCGCCAAGAACAGCGGAAGCCATGTGGCCATCCTCGCTGGGCTGGCGCAGGCGCACGGCGAGTGTGCCGTCTTCCTGGCTGCGGATTTGCAGGATCCGCCGGAACTGATTTTACAGATGCTGGATTTGTGGCGGGCTGGCCATCATGTAGTGTGGGCCGTGAGAGAAGAACGCGAAGGTGTCTCGAAGGCCGACCTGTTCCTGGCCAACACCTTCTACCGTTTACTGAATCTCCTTGGCGAAGTGAATCTTCCCCCGCGAGGCTCGGACTTTTCCCTGCTGGACCGAAAGGTCATGGACGCGTTGCTGAAGTCAGCGGGAAGCAATCCCAGCCTCGGCGGCGAGGTCGCCCGATTGGGTTTCTCCTCTGCTCAGGTCGCCTACACCAAAGAGAAACGGGCCGCGGGCACCACCAAATGGACGCTCAAGAAAAAGTTGACGGCGTTCGCCGATGCGTTCGTCTCTTTCTCCTATGCCCCACTGCGGGCAATGTCCTACCTGGGAATGCTCTTCAGTTTCCTCGGATTTGGCTACGCTCTGATCGTGGTTGTCTTGCGCCTGATGACGCGCACTCCGGTGCCAGGCTGGTCATCTCTAATCGTAGTAGTGCTCGTCTTAGGCGGCGTCCAGATGATGATGCTGGGCATCCTGGGTGAATACCTCTGGAGAACGCTGGAAGCGGCCCGCCAACGCCCAATCTATTTCCTGGAAGACTCGTCGGAAATGGATACCAGCGCCGACACGAAACCGCAGCAAGTGGGGCGGCGCTTTGGGACGTAAGTTCCGCGTCCAGTCGGCCGTGGTGGGCGTTCTCATCGGCCTTGGATGTCTTGCCCTTCTCCTCCGGCAGGTCGACCTCAAACAATCCTGGAACGCGCTCGGAAAGCTGAACGGTCCATTCCTTCTGGTTCCACTGGCTGTGTTTTTCTTGAATCTGCCGTTGCGCGCGTGGCGCTGGCAGTTGATCTTTCCTTCCTCATCGCGCCCCAGCATTGGAAACTGCCTGACCGTTCTTGGCATCGGGAACATGGCAAACTTTCTCTTACCGGGACGCGCCGGTGATCTGGCGCGTTGTGTCCTCGTGGGACGCGCCGGCTCACTCGAAGAAAGCAGCCGAACGCTGGGCACTCTCGCGGTCGAGAAAGTCTTGGACGGATTGGCCTTGGTAGGGATAGTTCTGTTCTCCATTTGGACGTTGCATCCGCCCCACTGGCTGCTTGATCTGCTGCGCGTGGCGATTCTGATTTTTGGCGGAGCCCTGCTTCTCTTGGTGGCTCTTCGCTATCGCACCCGCGCCCTCATTGACTTCGTGCGCCGCGCCTTCCGCGTCGTGCATCTTTCCGCACTTGAGGAAAGGTTCGATGGCCTGCTCACCTCTTTTGCCGACGGACTCAGCGCCGTGAGTTCCGCGGGGCAGATGCTGACTTTACTACTGATAACAGCTGCGATCTGGACAACCGAAGCCGGATCGATCTGGGGATTGGCCGGCGCTCTGGGACTTGCCGTGTCCCTGAAGTCGGCCGTGGTCGCCTCAGCGATTCTGGGTTTGGGCCTGATGATTCCCGCCGCGCCGGGTGGCTTAGGCACCTATGAACTGTTCGGGACGGAAGCTTTCAAACTGGCGGGAATCGCCGCTAGCAGCGCGCTGGCGCTGACCGTCGTAATCCATGCCTGGGTATTCGTGGCGAACATCGCAGTGGGGATCTGCCTGCTTGCTATCAAGGGCATCACCCTGTCACAACTGCGGAACCGCCTCGAGGTCGACCCCGGCTCACGATCTACGATTCAACCGTCCAGCTAGTTCTTGCGGCTGATAGAATCATCCTTCGAATTTTTCACTTTCCTGGGGGAGTTCAATGCCGAATCAGCGTGTTCTGGTGACGGGCGGCGCCGGGTTCATTGGGTCCGAACTCGTAAGGCAACTGGCCGGACAGGGCTTTGCCGTGCGCATCGTCGACAATCTGGTGAACGGCCGGCGGGAGAATCTCCAGGGCGTGCTGGGTGAGAACGTCGAACTGATCGTGGCAGACATCCGCGACACAAAGTCCATGATGTCGCTGGTTCGCGACGTGGACATCATTTTCCATCTGGCCTGCCTCGGGGTGCGGCACTCCATTCACTCTCCGTATGAGAATCACGAGGTCAACGCGTCTGCCACGCTCGGACTTCTGAACATAGCGCGTCGCATCGGCGTCGGGCGTTTCGTCTACGTCTCCACCTCCGAGGTTTACGGAATGGTCGTGACGTCGGAGCCGCTGACGGAAGAACAGCCTACGTTTCCGATGACCGTTTACGGCGCTTCCAAACTCGCGGGCGAATGTTACGCTCGCGCATTTTGGAACACCTACCGGTACCCCACTGTCATTTTGCGGCCGTTTAATGCCTACGGTCCGCGCTGCCATCATGAGGGTGACAGCGGAGAAGTGATTCCCAAGTTCATGCTGCGCTGCCTGGCCGGACAGCCCATGGTCATCTTCGGAGACGGGACCCAGACCCGCGATTTCACCTTCGTTAGCGATACCGCCAGCGGCATTATCGCGGCTGGCCTCTCGGATACTTCCGTCGGACAAACCTTCAATTTGGGTACTGGCAAAGAGATTCGAGTCCTAGAATTGGCGAATACGATCAGGCAGGTTCTGGACCGGCCACAGGCGGAAATCTCGCATGCTGATCCCCGGCCCGGAGATGTGCCACGGCTGATGGCTGACAGTTCAAAAGCGCGAAGACTCTTTCAATTCCAGCCCACGGTCGGCCTTCGCGACGGACTCGCACAGATTCGGGATTGGTACGCCAGCCAGGGCAAGTCCCCGGAAGAACTATTGGAAGAGGAAGTCTTGCGCAACTGGGAAGGTCGGGTTGTGCCCATCCATGCCTAAAGACTTTGTTCCAGTGGCGCGCCCGCATCTCGGCCAAGAGGAAGTTGCGGCGGCGGGCCGGGCGATTCTCTCAGGCTGGGTTACGCAAGGGCCGGAAGTTGCACGCTTTGAGCGCGAGTTTGCTGCCTACGTGGGTTCGCCGCACGCCTGCGCTGTCTCCAGTGGTACCACTGCCCTGCACCTCGCGCTTCTGGCGGTGGGTGTGCGCCCGGGCGATGAAGTCATCACGGTAAGTCATTCCTACATCGCTACCGCCAATAGCATTCGCTACTGCGGAGCCAAACCGGTCTTTGTCGATATTGATCCGGCCACGTTCAACATTGATCCTCAGAAGATCGAGCCTGCCATCAGTGATCGTACTCGCGCCATTCTCTGTGTCCACCAGATGGGGATGCCGTGCGATCTTAAGGCGATTGTTGAGATCGGCCGTCACCGTGGGCTTCCCGTAGTGGAAGACGCTGCCTGTGCGATCGGGAGTGAGATTCTCTGGCAGGGCCAGTGGGAAAAAATCGGCAAGCCGCACGGGGACGTCGCGTGCTTCTCGTTCCACCCCCGCAAACTGCTAACCACAGGGGACGGCGGCATGTTGACCACCGCGAGTGCCGAAATCGACGCCAAGTTCCGACTCTGGCGCCAGCACGGCATGAGCGTGCCTGACACCGTGAGGCACTCGTCGCCAGAAGTGGTATTCGAATCGTATCCGGAACTAGGATTCAATTACCGTTTGACCGACATCCAGGCGGCAATCGGACGCGAGCAACTGAAGCGCCTTCCCGAGGCGATCGCGCAGCGGCGCCAGCTCGCCAACCGCTACAAGCAACTGCTGGGCGACATGCCGGGTCTGACCCTGCCCGACGAACCCGACTGGACGCGGGCGAACTGGCAAAGCTTCTGCATCCGTCTGCCGAAAGACATAGACCAGCGCACAGTCATGCAGAAGATGCTCGACGAAGGCATCGCCACCCGCAGAGGCATCATGTGTGCGCACCTGGAACCTGCATACCGCGATCCGGAAACCTGGCGCTGCGCACAAACTACCTGCAAGCCCAGCGGAAGGTGTCCAAACCTGGCCGAGAGTGAGCGAGCGCAACGCGAAGGTGTAATCCTGCCACTTTTCTCGGAAATGACGGAAGAACAGCAGGACCGAGTTGTGCGTGCGCTTCGCGCGGCCTGCTCTCCCAGGAATCAAGGCTGAATGGAATCCGCCGCCAGCCGCCGGCCCTCCGAGGCTCCCGCCTTCGGACGTCTAAGAATCATTCTTTGGATCTTGCTTCTTGCAGCCGCCTGGGAATTTGTGGCTCGCGGGCCGGTGCGATTTCTCAGCTGGCCGTCGGAGTGGAGCGATCTGTCGCAAAACTACACTGCGTCGAAGCTCTGGCTCCAAGGACAGAGTCCTTCCGATCCAGCAAGTTTTGTCGCCCTCTGGAAACAACAGGTCCACAGCCGCCTGGAGCTCTCCGACATTCGGACTCATCTGGCTCCGCCACTGGCCGGACTCGTTGTGATGGCTCCAATCGCAGCCTTTCCATGGAAGATAGCCAAAGTCCTGTGGTTGCTGGTCTTGTTGATCGCCTTTGGCGCAACTGTCTGGGCTCTGTCGCGGGTGGCGGGTTTTGGCCGTAACGATCTCAGTGCCGTGGCTTTTGTCGCCGCCTGCCTGGCGCTCGCCCCCTTCCAAACAGGAATCTCGAGTGGAAACCCAACGATCCTCGTCGTCGGGCTATGCACCGTGGCAATCTGGGCCGCTCACACACGCCGCGATGTTCTCGCCGGAGTTCTTTTCGGAATGGCTTGCGGCCTCAAGCCGCAACTCGGGGCCCTTCTGGTTCTCTACTATCTCGTGCGGCGCCGCTGGCACCTGTTCTTTACAGCGGTCGCCACCACCTTCGGGCTGACCCTGGTTGCTGTTGTCTACTTGTGGCTCCGAGGTGTTTCCTGGACCCAGGGCTACCTCAACAATGCCAGGGGATTCGTATCCGCCAACAACATTGATGATTTCTCAACCGCCAATCCCGGCCGCTTCAATCTGATCAACCTGCAAGTCCCCATGTTTTCGATGACTGGGCATTCTTCATCGGCGAATCTGCTCGCATTTGCCGTGGGCGGTTGCCTGATATGCGCGTGGCTTTACTGGATGCTCAGGGGCAACCAGCGTGAGTCAGAATTATTGTCTCTCGGGGCCATCTCAATCATCGGCCTCCTGCCCGTCTATCACAGGTTTTATGATGCTGCGCTGCTGGTCGTGCCCCTGTGCTGGTGCATGACTCGCATCATTGGACGACCCAAGAAAATCGCCAGGATGGCGTTGCTCCTAATGATTCCGTTCCTGGTCCCGGGCACTGCATTTCTACAAAAACTCGCCGCGCACGGTCAGGTTTCTGCCGCAGTCGCGCATTCTTGGTGGTGGGATCGGGTTGTGATGCCCCACCAAACGTGGGCGTTGTTGTTGCTATCTTTGCTCTTGCTTTACGGAATCAGCCAGGATGCATCGGGTCCGAATCAAAAGGAAGGCATCTGAGCCCCTCAGGATTACCGCTCCGCCGCTCTCTGATCTAGGTCTTGCTCCCCTTGGAATCAATCAGGCTGCGGCACAATTCGAGGATCTTCTCGACGTGCACTTTCCACGAAAATGCTCGCGCCCGCTCCGTGCCGGCGGACGCCATACGTCTTAATGTCTCCGGCGACTGTGCGACTTGCGCCACTGCGCCGGCCAACGACTCCGCTGAGAATCGCGGAAAATATGCACCCGCCTCTCCACAGATCTCTTGATGAACCGCGAGATCAGAGGCGACCACCGGTACTCCACTCGCCATCGCCTCTACCAAGGGGTGTGCAAAAGTTTCCGTGTAGGCCGGAGTTACGTAGATGTCGGCGCGCCCATACAGCAGATGAAGTTGCCGGTACGGGATGGCTCCAAGTTCGACCACCATCTCGGAGGCGCCGAGGTCCTTCACCAATTTCGCCGCTGTCTTTGGACGATAGTCGCCGGGATTCTCCCCGGCACTTAATTTGCAGGTCAGAAAGAGTGTGACTGCTCGATTCGGCAACAGTTGCCTCAGCAATGGCAGGGCGCGAATCAGAGTCTCGAAGTTACGGTAGTAGTTATAGTGGCTGACAAAAAGCAGGCGGAGCGAGCCCTCCGCGCGAGCCAATTTCTCTTTCACCTCCTGCGCTAGCGGGCTCGACTCGCGGAAGAAAGCGTCCGGATCGAACCCGTGGTGAATCGCTCGGATCGGTTTGCCGGTCCAGCGTCGCAGATCGGCGGCAAAAGCCTCGCTGGGCGCGACCGTGCAATCCGCCCAGAGGATGGACCTTTTCGCCAGCACTGCTCGAAACCGAGTATCCAACCATGTGCGGTACTCACCCCGGGCAATCAGGTCATGATAGAAATCGCCGGAGGTGTACACGGAATTGCGTGAAAGCAGAATTTGCGGAACTGGTGAATTCCGTAACGCGAAGTTTCCCGCCGATAGCAGAACGTCCGCGCCGCACCGCCGAATCAAACCCGGCAGTTTGGACTGCTCGAACCAGAAGCGTTTCGCCGGAGGAGTCTCGAGCTCCAGAAACTCAATGTTGCCCGGGCCGGGGAATTCTTTCCGCAGACTGGGGCTAAGGGCAACCGTCACCCGCAGATCCGGTCTGGCCGCCAGATGCGGAATCACGTTGCGAATGTAAGTGAGTCCTCCGCCCGCGGACGCCGCGAGCGAATTGATGAACAAGCGCATCATCGGCTCGCAGGAACGCCGTCCAGGCGCAGAGCGCTCACGTAGAGGCTGTCGGCAACGTAATTGAGAGCGGGGATGTGCATGCTGAGACGCCGCAGCCACTCTGACGCATACACGATCGCCCGGTAACGAGGCGGCATGAACCCGACATCGCTGACTTGGGCGTTGAGCGAGAAGTACCCGTCCACCGACACACTCACCGGACCAATCAAGCTGGAAAATGTGGACTTCAGCTCGGGAATGGTCCAGTACCGAACCTCAAAACCTCGGGTTTCGCGAAAGCCCCTCCGAATTTCGTGATAGAGAGAGCGGAAGCCAAAGACGTTGGGGAGTTGCACCATCGCTTCGCCGCCAGTCTTCAGCACCCTGCGAATTTCGGGAAGCACGATCTGCACGTTTTCCTTGGAAAGGTGTTGCAGCACACTATACGAGAAGACCCGGGAAAATGAACCATCAGGAAAAGGCAGGAACCGCCCGTCCGCCACCAGGAAATGTCCTTCAATCCCCAACTGCTGAGATACCCGCCGCGCTGCCAGAACTCCCTTCAGCGAAGGATCAATCCCCACCACTCTGTATCCTTTGCGGGCAGCCGCAATGGTCCAGCGTCCCCAGCTGCAGCCAATCTCGAGAAACGTGGCTCCATCGCCAGGTGGAATCCGAAGGTCCGGGATCGGGTACGCCTTGAGGTTTCCCACCAGATTCTGGTAAAGGCCTCCGTTCGTCGCGCCGATGCTGTTCTTCACGAACGGATCGATCTCGTCGGCGCCCAGCGTCAATTTCAAAAGTGGCGCGTGCGACAAGTCTCCTTCGGCAACCAGCAATGCGCGGTCACCCTCGATATGCGTCTGGTCTACCCCAGAAACCAACAGAATCGGAATCCCTTCGACAACCCGGTATCGATGCTCGCTCGAACAGACGAGGTAGTCTCCCTCGTCGCGCATAGGCTTCTTGTCGCGAGGGCACACAACGAGTTTCAGAAGTTCCGGATCAGCGGAGTTCATGACAATGCCCGGCCACGGGACGGCAATTTCAGAATCCTGCGCTCGCTGATGCGGCGACGGTGTTCACACATCAATGTGTCATCGGCTTGGCGCAACCCCAAAACCGCGTTGCGCAGCTCTGAAACGCCAGGCGAACGTAACCTGAGGAGCCGACGAAGGAGCCACATCCGCGAAAATAAACGCAAGACTCCAAAACCACATGCAGAGATAATTGCCAGGAGCGAATAACCAGTCTTCGAACCCCGCGTGCAGCAATCCCGCGACCATGATCAGCGCTAGAGGTACGGCCGGATGGCACGGATTACCCGTCTTCACCAGCCAGTAAAATGTACGAAGAACCTTGCCTAACAGCAGCAGCAATAAGAATGAGAACGGCACGACTCCGAGAATCCCAACTCCCGAAAGGATCGAGAGATAACTACTTCCGTTTTCCGCCGACACATTCGAGTTCGAAGCAAACAACCCGACCTGTCTTGGATCCTTGCCGGTCTCCACCGTTCCCAGGCCGGTTCCAAACCAGAAATGGGTGTGAATGCTCTCGATGGCCCTTTGCCAGGGGGATTCGCGCGAGGCCAATATGCTGCCCTCACTTCCGCCTTTGTAGATAACGGACGTCTTCAATGACGAATAAGTGTTCGACATGGTTTCTGGTTGCAAAATAGCACCTACGGAAACCAGAACCAGGATGAAGCTCGCGCCCTTCATGACCGCTCCATACTTGCGCAAAGCGACACACAGGAGTCCAGAAGAAACTAAAGCCGCTGCCATGCCAGCTCGCGCGTGACTATGGAACGCCAGATACATGCACACTGCGTAAAGCGCGAACCGCCGCCGTTGCACAAAGCGAGTCTCCTCCAGAAATGTTCCCCACAGAAGAACCGGGGCTCCCACGATTCCTGTGACCGCACCGAGTGAGTTAGGATTGCCCATCATTTCGATGCCGATCAAATGAAATCCAGCGAGCACCCCAACAAACACCTCGCATCCGAGTAGTAGTCCCGTAAAGAACTGCTGCTCACGCCCCGACACTGCAAGTCTTGCTCCAGTACCCCCGTAGACGAACAACAACAGCAAGCTCAGAGCCTTCAGCAGAGCGACCTGTGGAAATTGGGAAACGGCGGCTGAAGCGAGCGCTGACAGGATGGCAAACGTTGCCACGATATGGAACAGACCGAAGTGGTGGCTGCGCTCTCTGAACATGAGAAAAGTGCCAGCCAATGCTCCCACGGCAAGGAACACCCAGCGCAAGATTGCCCAGAACGCTCCCACTGGCAGATCCACGCCCGCGAGGAGGAAAGCCACCATAATGAGCGGAAAGAAAACCCTCCGGTACATCCAGACCGCAGCCGCCAGACACTCGATCAGGAGGATGCCTCCCAAATAGGTTTGGCTGGTGAAGTAGCCTGGCCGGGAATAAGCGAGATACGCCAGTGCCATCAGGCCCAGAACTGAAGCAGCGATGATGACGCTCTTGGGAATCCGATCAGGCATGCTCACCTGCCTCCGCTTCTACCATCCGCGCAATCCCACGGGACCATTCGTTCGGCGAATAGTGGGCAATACGCTCCGCGCTGTTTGCGCCCATCATTGCGCAGAGGTCGGGTTGATCGGCGAGGCTCCGTATAGCCGATGCTAACGACGATGCATCCCGCGGCGGCACGAGCAACCCGTTCCAGTTCTCCCTCACCAATTCCGGAGCGCATCCCGCCGCCTGGCTCAGGATTACCGGTAACCCGCACGCCATCGCTTCATTCACAACCAATCCCCAAGTGTCCGCGTAAGTGGGCAGAATCAGCATTTCGGCGAGCCCATAGTAGATCGCCAACTGCTCCCGCTGCGCAAAACCCGCAAATCTTATCGCTCCCGGCGAGATAGATGCCGCCTGCTGCTCCAACTGCTGTCGAGATGCGCCGTCTCCAACGAACACCAGGCCCACCTGTTGGCGCATCGACTCAGTCAGTTTGGCATACGCAGATAGCAATTCAAACACACCCTTTCCCCTCACCAGCCGTCCGCTAAAGAGAAAATACCGTCGCGGCAAATCCAGTTCTCGACGCAGGGCGTCCGCATTTTGGCGAGCGGCACCCGCCCCCGCGGCAAACAGGTCGTTGTCTACAGCATTCGGCGCGGTGAACAGGGCATTTTCCGCAACTTTTTTGTCGGCGCAAAGGTATTCCTGTGCCGCCCGCCCCGGCACCACGAATCCGCTGCATTTGCTTAGGAATGAGCTCTTCAGAAACTCTACCACGGTGTGGCCTCGGCGCAGATCCTTCGCATTGCTCTCCGACCACAGGACAAAAGGAATCTTCTGCGCCCTCGCCCATCTGAGCGCCTGCCAGGAAGCAACATAGTTGTATCCACCACAGAGAATGACATCGGGCGCACTCGTCGCCAGAGCGCGCGCGATTCCGCGGTTCAGCAATATGTTGTAGCGGCCCAACCGCCGCCGCCACGAGGGCAGCACCTGATAGGAAAACCGAATTTCATCCTTATAGACCTGCCATTGACGGAGTGTTGGATCGGTCTCCGCGAGGAAAATTACATGCAGATCCACTTTCGCGTGCTGCGCAAGAGTATTAAACAGCGGAATGCGATACGGCGAGATAATTTCCGTCAGAATAACCAGGCGGCGCTTCATGCCACCGACTCCCGGTAGATGCGGGCCAGGCTTTCCGCCTGTTGCTCCAGCGTGAGTCTCTCCAGAATCGTATCTCGCGCCGCGGCACCGAGACTGCGCCGCCGTGGTTCATCGCGTAGCAGCATCGCCACTGCCAGCGTCAGTTCCTTCTCGTTGTCCGGCCCCACCAAAAAACCGTTGGACCCGTGATGGATGATCTCGGCAATTCCCTGTCCGCGGCAGCCGATCACGGGCTTGCCCACCGACATGGCTTCCAGATAAACGCAACCCAACCCTTCGTATCGGCTGGGCAGCGCGAACACTGTGCACCGGCGCATGGCGGCCGCCACCTGCTGCCGCGACTGCAGTCCGAGAAAGCGCACGGAGTTCCCGATTCCCAGTTGCTGCGCCAGAGCCTGCAGTCGAGATTGCTCGGGTCCGCGTCCGATGATGTCTAGCGTCAGTTCCAGAAACTCAGCGCTAAGCGCCGCGACCGCACGAACGAGCACTTCATGGCCCTTGATAGGAATCAGATTCCCCACACTCAAAATCACTGGCGCGCCGGAAGATGGTTCACTTCCCGGCGAAAATATCTCTGGATCCACTCCGTTGTACATCACGGATGTACGGCAACTTGCTCCCGTACCTTCGAGAACCTGCTCGCGGACACGTTCACTAATGCAAATCGCTCTCCGAGACGATCGGTATACCCGCTGAGAAATTCGTCGGCACCACTCGCCCGCCCTGCCCCCGACCTGCTCCGTCGAGAACGCGTCGAGACCGTGCACCGAGACCACATACGGGATTCCTAGTTCCGCGCTCAAGAGCATGGCGGCATGTCCACAAGGCAAAGGCGCGTGCGCATGGATGAGGTCGATTCGTTGCAAGCGGTGGAGTTCCCGCACCCTTCCGATGATGTGCGCGAACAAAAACACTCCAGCCGTTGGAAGTCCGATACCTCCCGGCAACGAGAAATACCGAAGCCACTCAGCCTTCATCGCCGAATCGCTCGCGCGGAGTCGAGCGCGGTAAAACGGCTGAACCGCAAATACCGTATTTCGCACTCCCGTTTTCGCGAGCCAATCCAGCGGTTCAGAGATGAAGCACCCATTGGTGGCATCACGGTCGTTCGGGTAAAACGGTGTGAGGGTCAGGACGTGAGGGCTACTACCCTTTTGGACGCTCGGAAGATTAGCGTTCAGGCTCGTCATTTCCTGCTGTTGTTCGACATCTGTCCTACAGCCCTCCGGCCCCTTCACCTGTCCCATGATTCCCCAGAACTGCGAATCAGACTCTGCTTCGATTGTCTTTGATCACGCAGGAAGCCGCAAGCCGCGAGGCAATGCTATCGACCGCTTCCGATTTCCAGATACGCCTTCTCCCACTGCCTGCCCACCGGATCCCAGTCGAAATCAGCCATGTGCTTGCGGGCCGCTTCCCCCATTCGCTGCCGCAAGGAACGATCGGCGATCAGTTTTGCCAGAGCCTGCATCATCTCCTCGGCCGTTGCGACCTGAAATCCAGTGACTCCATCAATCACCGACGGTGTCTGATAATCGCGAAACACAACGCACGGCAAGCCCGTGGCAGCGGCTTCAAGCGTGACCTTCGGAATCCCTTCCAGGCGAGACGGAAGCAGAAAGATGTCGCTCTGGCGCATGATTTCGAGCATCCGCGCCTGCGTGCTGGGCCCCTCCAGCGTTACATTCTTCAGACTGGATTGCGCGATCTTCTGCCGCAAGACCTCTTCAAATCCTTCCCGCCCCGTGCCCACCAGGCGGAAGGTTGCGTCTGGAAACTGAGCGGCGGCATCGAGAACGTATTGCGGCCCCTTCCGTTCAATCAGTGTTCCCGCAAAAAGCACGACCGGCGCCACATTGGTTCGCTCCGCGGGCGGACGGAACAGACTCGTATCGACGCCAACCGGAAGAATATAGCTCACCTTCTTTTTCGTTACGCCATAGAACTCGTCGGCAACGAATTTCGTAATTCCCGTGTAGACATCACAGCGGGATCGAATCCCCTCATAGAGTCGTCGCAGTTGCGGCGATGGATTCGTCAACTGCGAGGTTGGCGCCTCCAGGTGCATCACAGCTTTTGCCCGCCGCACCGGGCGCGGCACAAGAAGAAACAGGTAACTGGCCGGGCTGTAGTCCATGTAGCCGACAATGTCGTAGGCGCCGAGCATTTCCCTCAGAATCCTTAGAGTCTTCCTGCGTGACGGCAACTGCAACAACCGCACGCTCGACAAATTCCGCAGCCGCGGCTCCGGCTCGCGCTCGTACCAGAGCGTGCAGTGAAATTTTTCGGGATCAAGCCGCAGAACAATCTCTCGCACATTCAGACTCTGAGCGTTGGTATTGTCACGATCCACGTCTGGCATAAACAACACTCGAAGTTTACCCATAGTCTTAGAAATCCGTCTTTATGCGAAACCTAAGAGAGACTGGCGCTGTCGCCTGCCATTCTCGCCGATTGCTGCAGTTCCCGAAGACGCGCGCGTAAGCGCAGATCCGTCCTCTGACTGTCGCTTGTCCTGAGTAAATGCCTGCGCGCTATCTGCAAAAGGCTCACTCGTTCGCGGGTTCGCTGCCCGGGCAACAGCGGCTTGCGTTCTCCCGGATCATTTCTCAGGTCGTACAAGTAATCCTGGTTCTCACGGAAATTGATTACCAGTTTCAATTCCTGGTCCCGAACCGCCATCAACCGAGGGCGGACGCGGTCATCTGGCTGGGCGGGATTGTTACACCCGTCAATGCACTCTGTAATCACAGGTTCGCCCTGCAACTCTCCTGCCGAGATCTGGCCCCAAGCGCTTCGCCCAAGAAAACTCTCGGGAGCGGAAACACCCACGGCGTCTAGCAGAGTCGGAGCCAGATGAATCGAGCTGAACGGTCGCTTCAACACACGCCGCCCAGATAACTCGGGCGCGCGTACTAGCACCGGCACATGAATCAGATGTTCCGGCAAGCTCGTCGGCGAGTGGTAACGGTCGCCATGTTCAAGAAACGCTTCCCCATGATCCGCTGTTACTACAAAAACTGTTTCATCCCATCGCTGAGAATTCCGGAGCGCCTGCACCAGGCGTGAGAGTTGCTTATCCACCCAATACACCCCGGCATCGTAAAGCGACAGAATCTCCGCCTGATACTGTTTTAGCCTTCGGGGCCCGATGTCCCCCCGGTTCCAAAAAGAGTTCAGAAACCGCGCCCGTCGAGCCGTAATGTTGGTCGTGCCCAAAGCCGCCAACGATTCCTCAGGAGGATAGTAAGGATGATGCGGGTCCATCAGGTGCAGCCACAGGAAGAACGGCTGATCTCCCAAGCCGCTCAACCAGGACTTTGCGGCATCAACGATTACGTTCGCAGCCGGATAACGCCGCAATGTATCCATCGGAAGCTCTTGTCGCGCAGTTCGCCACTGGCAGTACCAGAAATAGAGTTCCTCGTACGCTCCCGCCAACAGACCATTCTGGCGCGAACCGGCCCGGATCCACTGATTCAGATTCGCGAACCGTCCCGGAGTCGTGCCCAGAGGTAACGGCCCGGTACCTGCCGAGTTCAGAAAATCGTGAAAGCTGTCGAAGCCCTGGTCATAACCATAGCGCCGGCTCAAGTACGGGTTGCCTGCCAGGAAGGCTGCCGTTGTATAACCCGCATCGTGCAGAACCGTCGTCAGCGTCGACTCGTGCGGCGCGATCCCCAGCACATCGCGCCCGAGCGCCAGAGGATAGCGCGAAGCGAGGATGGCGGGAAAGGAAAAATAAGTTGGCGCGCCCGCCACAATTGCATTCGAGAACACCGCGCTGTTCTCCCCCAATGCGTCCAGATTTGGCGTCACGGGGCGGGAGTATCCCAGAAAGCCGACATGATCGGCCCGTAGGCAATCGACCGTCACCAATACCAGCGAACGTTTCTTCATTGCGTTGCGATGTGGATCAAGAAAGCGGCAGGCATTACCAACAGCTTCAAATGTAGCCCAGATCTTTCAGGCGCTGTTCAATCATCTGCTCTTCCGCCTGATCGAACTTGCTTCCATCGTCTTTGACAACTTCCTGCAGCAGAAAACTGATGAGCGCCTCGAGGCTCTCGAATCGACCTGTCATGAATTTTTCCGCCGCCACGCACAGGTCTTCGGGCAAATTGACTGTCCGGTCTTGGTTCATCAGGCCTTCGCTCCAAACTTTTGCATACCCCCGCGCACTTGCGACCAGACGCTCCGCGCAAACATTCGATCATCCGGATCGAACGCAAATGCAGCGGCAAGTCCGACGAACACCGCATATCCCAGCAGCAGCGACAAGGCCACCACAAACCACGGATTTGCGCTCGACCCGGTCGTGTACCGCACCAGCAACACCGTCAATAACGCAGACCCTCCGGGAATCAAAAGCGCGAAGTAGCTTCGATTATAGGGGGAAATCCCCAGCGCCTTGCGCACCTCGTATAAATTCCACAAGTTCCCTCCGACATTTACCCCGGCCGAAGCAAGCGCTGCTCCCACCAAGCCGAGAGTGGGAATCAAAGAGAGGTTCGTCACGACCGAGACAACCGTCATCGCAAACTGCACCTTGATCAACCGCTTCTGGTTTCCCGACATCAACAGAAGGAATCCGACCGAGCCCACCCCGCAGTTCACGAGCTGCCCCACCGCTCCGATCACCAGAACCGGCCACCCGCTTTCAAAGTCTGGCCCGAAGATGCGCATCAGCCGGGAAGCAAAAACAATCATCACGCACGCCAGAGGAAAGGTGAGTCCGACAACCCATTTCGTGAGAGTCTGAAACAACTTCTGCAACACGTCGCGCCTTCCCTGCGCATGCAGATCCGCGATCACGGGAGCAAAGATCTGATTCACCGATTGCAGAATCATTGGAATGAACGACGAGAGCGTAGACGCCAAAACATAGATTCCCACCACGCGGGCATTCAGATAGAGCCCGAGCAGAATCTTATCCGCCTGAGTTACCAGAAACTCCAGCGCACTCATCCCCAGAAACGCCAAGGCCATCGACTTGACCTCGGGACCAAGTGGCGGAACAGCCGCCAGTGAAAAACGGGCTTCTCGCGGAGTCAGCTTCCGGGCAGCCGCCACAAGCAGCGCCACTACCACGACGGAACTTGCGATCTGCGCGCTCAGATAGCCCCACATGCCCGTTCCCAAAGCCAGCAGCATGACGGTCAGAGCGATCACCAACGGACTTCCCACGAAGTTCGTAATCACCGTGCGCTTGGCAATGTCTTTGAATCCTGCGAGAACCTGGCAATAAAAAACATTGACGGCCCCGAGAACAGCCAGAACCGCAAACAGCGGGATATACTGCGCCAGGTCAGGTGCGTGGTACAGATTCCGCGCGATCCAACTCCCGCCCAATACCAGACCAACCGCCCAGAGCAAGTTCAGCAAGATGATCGCGCCGGTACTCCGGGTCAGGTATCCGCGCAACTCGTCAAACTTCCCGGTCGCGTTGTACGCCGACACGAAACGTGGAGCTGTTCCATGCAGTCCCAGCATCCCCGCCATCTGAACGAGGCTTACCATCGTCATGCCGAGTGCGTATATACCCAACTGCTCCGCACCCAACACACGGGCCACGTAAACCTTGACGAGATAGCCCGCTCCCATCGTGAACAGCGTGCCCAGAAAAAAGACGGTGGACTGCCGGAATATTTGCCCGAGATTCCGGCTGAATTCGAGCCCGATTTCGGGCGGCGTCGCCTCGGACGACGAAGTTGGGAGTGAGCCAGCGGCCTCGTGAAAAGGAACCTTCATCGAATGTGGTGTGAGTCTGGAATCTATGGGAACTCAGCAGACCGCCGGCACTTCCGATTTCATCGTGCTCCCTGTGGCGTGCCGGCTCAGACGTTGCCACCACAGGAACTTGCGTCGGACAATTGAGAAACGTCGCGGGAAACCCATCTTCTCTAACCCGCGGATTGAGGACGTATTCGTGGCCGCGCTGAAGCCCCATGCCCTCTTTCCTTGTTGCTGGATGCTTTCCGCAACCAGCACGAGGGTTGGGGCGTAATACCCCCGTCCTCGCTGGGAAACCGGAGTCCACGAGTCGAAAAGTACCACCGCATCTGGCGAGGGAGTAGGCAAAGTACTGTTCAGTTCTGCCCAATGAAATCCGCCAAACGGTCCCGCCCACGTAAAGTGGACAGCCTGGCCCTCGCCATTCAGCAACGCGAATCCGGCGTATTCTTCGATATGCAAACGTTTCGCACAGCGCAAGAGATACGCCAGGGTACCCTCGTCGTCGGCGTATTGCATCGCGGCCGTTGCCAACAAGTCAAGATCGATTCGACTCAGCGACAGCGCCTTCGACTCGGACAATGGCCGATTGCGAACCAATTCATAGAAGAAAACCTCATCCCGCGCGAGCAAGCTCGTTCGAATACGACGTAGCACCCAACTTATCGTTTCTCGAATGCTATTCACCTTCAGACGCTTGCTCAGAGAATTGACCGCCGCCCCCACTGCGCGCACTCCCCGTTCGACTTTCGATGACGCCTTAGCCAGTTTCGCTAAATGATAACGACCAATTTCGTACATGTGCTCGGCGGCAGACGTGTTCAAGCGTACATATAGAGTCTTCCGGCTCTGGTTCGAGACACGATCTTTGTACTCTTCTGCCCCCAACCCCAGATCAACGGTGTGAATCTGTGAATTCTCCCCCGCTTCCTCGATTATCTTTGCCAGCAGACAATACCCCGGGGAGTGCTTCTCCACCCTGCTATCGAACGTGGGTTGGTACCAGAACCAGCTTCCATGAAATTGGAACCCGTAATTCCAGGCAACCGCCTTCTCCCCTGTCATCATGCGCGTTAGGCACACCCAGTCGGAACTGGACAACAGTTTGGCCAATTCGGTGAGGAATACGCGTCGTTCCGCCCGCGCAATATTACTGATTCGCCCTGTTACGAGGAATCGCGCCACATGCGCCTTCATGAACTGGGGCAACACTGCCGTCACTTCGTCCCACGAGCGTGCGTGATCCAGTCGGACTGCGCCTTCGCTGCCCATAGCCTTCAGAGAACGACGAATCATTTTAGGGCGGGCGATGCTCACTTTTTCGTTCTTCATCCGATCGAGCGCCCGCAGTGAAAACTGCGCGCAGACATACGCCAACCGCTGAAAACAATAGTATCCGCTGCCACGAGCCTGCTCTTCAATCGCCCGAAACGTGGGTGAGTCGGCCGGCAGGTTCGTCAACGTCACCTTCCGGGCGCCCTCTTTCCTGAGTTCGAGCAGAACTGCCTCAACCAGAACGGACCGATCTTCAGGCGCACTCAGAAAATCGCAGTAGTCGCCGGTCGTGGCACACAAGAATGAAAACTGATCTTCGACGACACTCGTGGCAAGCGCCGCCACTCCGCGAAGGCTATCCTGGCCGTCATAGGCGAGCCAAATTCGAGGGGCTAGTGAGTCCGAGTATGCGCGCTGGACTGCGAGGGCCCACTCGTAGGTGTAAAACACCTGGGGGTCCCCTGTTCGCTCCACCAAAGCATTCCACTGGTGGCGAAGATTTTCGTCTTCAACGATTTGTTTCAGCAGAACCAGGCGCAAGGTGTTCAGTCACCCACCCTCAAATCATAGAAAAAGAAAGTCGCAATACGAATCAATACTCTACTCTGAATGGAACGGCCTCACTCATCCGTTCTTCTGTCACTCGAGACAAGAGCTCGAAATTTTGCCTGAACGGCTTCGTGAAAGCCTGAGATGTGAGCCTCATATGCCGGCAGCAACATCTCTGCAGTGATGTGGACGCGCGGAAGCCTGAATTTGGATGATACCGTGTCGAACACTCCTCCCACATTCACAAACCCGCAAGCGTATCCGGCCTCTTCGGCCAGCTTGAATTCACGCGCACCGACCGAGGCAGGATCGCCAAAAGGATACGCGATGGCCCATACCCGCTGCCCTAGCGATTGTCCCAGAGCCATGCGGCAATCAGCAATTTCGGCGCGAGCCAAGTCTGAAGATTGCTCCGCCAAGACTGGATGACTCAGGGTGTGCGCGCCGATCACCATCCCTGCTTCCGCCAGTTGTTTCAATTCCGGCAATCGCAAAAGTTGAAATCGGTTCCGCAGCAATGGATCATCCAGGTAGCGCACTTTCCACGATGGTCGCAACCCCAATCCTGCGGCCGCGTCCTGCAAGAAACCGCGTCTCGTCTCGGCATCGACCTGCGAGAGCTTCTTGAGCAATGTCAGCCAGAGAACGCGACGCTTCCCCGGATCAGCCGAGATCTCCGGAATGACGATCCCGTGTAGACAAATTGGCTCATTCCGGATCGGCGCCTGCATGAGCAACAGATACAGCTCAACATACCAGAGCACAGTTGGGGTGTTTTCCAGAAACGAGCCCGTCACGAAAAACAGACACTTCAATTTCTCTTCCCGCAAAATGGGGACCATGACGCTGAGATGATTGAGCAAGCCATCATCGCAGGTCAACAAAATGGCCCTCTCCGGCAAGTCCCCACCCTTGCGAAGCCACAGCAAAAACTCATCGGGCGAGATGACGTTGTAATGCTTCTTCAGCAATCGCAGCTGCGATCGGAACGCTCCCTCCGGGACCAGCGTGTTGTCCAGGAACGCGTCCTCACTCTTGTATCCGGCGGGCAGAACGCCATGATAGGTAATGACGGTCAGGGGAGCGATCCGACGGGAATGAAAATACCCCGTGGATCCCAGCACCGGGTAAATCACGCGATGAAGAATGGGACTTAAGACGCGCATTTGGTTGACGTCAGAACTCCACTCGTCCCGAACAGGAGCTGATCCAGACGTTGCTGATCAGTGGGCTGCCAAAATCGTCGAATCCTCGAACGATCCGGCACAAAATCGGCGAGGCGCTGTGGGATGGAGAGGATCTCATCCGGCGTATTCAGCCACATCCCGACTCTAAAGCGGGCAAATTGCCGCATGTATCCGAAGCCATTGAAGTCCAGCCAGCCGCACATAAAATACGGAATCTCTCGCTGCGCGCACTCGACCGCGACACTCGAGTCCAATCCGATCCCAAGCAACGTTCGCGGCAGAATCTCCGAAGCAGGCGCTCTGCTGACTTGCACTCGTTCAAATTCATCGGCCGACAAGAACGATTTCAATAACCGTGTCCGCCCTCGAACGCTCTCAAACGGGTGGAGTTTCACAATGACCTTGCGATTCAGTTCCCGTGCGACCGCAACCAGTGGACGAACGATCTCCCGGTAGATCTCCCCGCCACGTCCGCCCACCACTTCGTAAGGCTGAGAGAAGAAAACGATTTCGGCGAGTGCGGAATCGGCGAAGCCCGCCCGCTCGGCACCGCTGCGGTCCTCCGCCGGTGCCGCGATCTCAACTTGTTCCGGCTTGATATCGCTCACCTCGAGCATGTAGTCGCGTTCCATTTCGCCCTTCACCAGGTGAAGGTCGGCGTAAGACTTCTTGAACAGCAATCCACCGTCGAGAGCGCCGTGAGAGCAGTAAACGGCTCTGCGGCCCATGCTCTTCGCCAGGATCAGCGGCAGACGCGTGTGGTAATTCAGATCGTCACCACAAAGAACACCGCTCACCGGCTCGGAGGACATCAGGAAGTGCCATGCGTCCCGCAGGCGTAATCCGACTTCCAACTGGGGTGTGATGTAATTCCAAACACCCGCCTGAATCCTTTGGCGAAGCTCGTCGGTCTGCCCTAATTCTGTCTGCAACGCGCTCCAGGCTTCGAGCATCTCCGCCGTTTCAATCTTCGTGTCGCCGGAGGTCTCGGCATAGGCAGAAAGAGGAACAGAGACTACATTGGCAGGCAAATCGCTGGTCTCTCCGCTGCGCCGCGTCGTCGCCAGCAGAAAGCGTCGATCCGGCAACTGAGCAGCGTAGGCCAGCACCGTGCGCGTGACATTGGAATATGCCGTTGGCAACAACACAACGGACTCTCTCAACTGCACTCGCCGGTGCTTCGCGATTCTTTTCCTGAGGCGATACCTGGGATCCCACTTATCAAACGCGATCTCCACCATCTGGGAAGGGCGCAGGTCTTGCGCGGCCGCAACCACGCGCGCAATAAAACTCGGCCGGTTCGATTCCGCTGCCAAAGTCCGCACCGGCCATCCTGTAACAAGGCTCAGCAGCCGCACATGCGAGTGCGCTCGGGTTGCGACGAGTTCCACTGGACCCGGGCCAAGTTCCCGTCGCAATTGCTCAAGCAGATAAAGCGAATGTTGCTCCTGATAGCCGCAAGGAGCCAGAATCTCCCACCAATCGAGCCCCATCCGGTCCAGCAGTCTTCCCTGCCCCGCGACTAAACCTCGCTTGACCCACCGGAAGCTCTCCTGCGATGAGAATTGATGCAGGCTGATGACCCTGGACCCAGCTTGCCTAGACCATTCCTCGTAGACGCTCGCGCCCGCAAAGCCCAAATCAACGATCAAATCCCAGTGCGAACGGGTGCTCTCGCCTCGCAACGGCACATCCTCGGGATGCAGCAGAAGGACTCTCATCAGACGTCAGACTGGCTCTGTTTCCGGAGTGGTTACGGTTCGTACTTAGCGGATCAGCCTTACTGCCTCGAAGGCCTCGGCAGCCTTCCGGCCCACTACGCTGCCCCACCGCTGCGCAATCGCCGTCAGCGCCTCGATCGACCGGGGATGTGGATATTTTCGGGCTTCGCTCTCGTACTGCCGCATGCCTTCCAGTTTCAGCGAAAGCGTGTCTTCGATGTCGACAAACACATTCGGCTTGAACACCGGAGAAAATTGTTGAAACGCCCACTCCGTAGAGGACGCAATCTCGAACATATACAATTCCTGCACGGGATGGCCTTCTGTGGGCCGCGTCGCTGTCAGCACCGCGCGGCTCACCACCTGGTGATCCACATTCAAATCGCCGCCGTGGTGCGTATAGATTGCAGTCGGGCGCCAACGCTCGATCAGTCCTTCCACAATCTTGATCACCTCCAGCAAAGGCAGCGTGTCGAAGCGGTTGTCGGGCAAACCATGCAGCGAGAGTTCCTTGACTCCCAACAGATCCGCAACCCGTTGGCTGCAGTTACTCAAGCGCTTCAGCGCCGACGGCGAAACCTCCGCCGGCTGCGCAACGCGCGAGGTGAGCCCCTCGCCGAGTATCGCCATGTAGACCGAATGCCCTTCCTTCGCCAGCCGGGCCGCTGTTCCACCGCATCCCAGCAGTTCGTCATCCGGGTGTGCAGCCACCACGAGAACATTCATCGAGAAATCGTCTCCTGATTCTTCAAGATGATCGCCAAGCTTGCCGGACCGGCATTGAACAATAGATCCAGCGCCGCCATATACGGCTCAAAGCCGGGATATACCTGCGAGTATTCCGGATGTTGGTAGTCATCATACCGGACCGCGATCTTGTGATCTCGGAACAACTCTTCCCGAAGGTAGTTCCTCCCCAGCGGCCCGGAGACATATTCCGTCGCTCCCAGTTCGCGGCACAAGTTCAAAACCAGTTCATCCTTCTTCCCGGAAGCTTTCATCCGGGAGCCGAAATATAACTTCGTCCGAATGCCGAACGCGTCCAGCAGGTACAGCGTGATCTCGCGCGTTAGATCTGCCAGTTTTCCCCACTGCCGAGTGTAGACACCTTCCAAGAACGCAGCGTGCTGGGCGAAGAACGGAGCCTTCGAATAATTCAGCCGCAGAGTCTGCCAGTGCTTGGCGGCCCATTGCTTTTCGTTGGCGATTTCAATTTCCGCGATCGCCAGGTCCCCGAACTTACCGGCAGTCTTGACCGGCACCGTGAGCCAGCACCATCCTTCCCCTGTGCGCACCTTGTTGCGATTGGTGAAGCTGTTTTTTTCGAACTGCACCTGGTCCAGCACAATGTGCGCATCCGATACGGCGACGCGATGAAAATACCCCAGCCAGGGCAGGTAGGCAGGCTGATTGATGGAAACGATCATGACCTGTCAGTCTTGTACAGATAGACCGTAAAATCGCGCGAATGATAGTCGTGCCGCAGCACCACCCTCGGCGTCAGCCGGCGGCAAAACTCCACCACGCGCAGAGGGTCTGCATAAAACTCACTCGCCTCTTGATCTGTCGCCCACGCGCTGAGTGAATTGAATGCCACCGCCTTTGTGGCCAAATCGTACATGCGTTCGATCAACTGCTGCATCATCGGCCACGCCTGGTCGCCCAACAGATAGAAAATTCCATTCGCTGTCACCACATCAAACGTGCGATCAAACGCGGCATCGAAAATATTCGCCATCCGCAAGTCAAGGTTGGGATGGTTGCGCTGCGCCTCATCCACCATCGCAGAACAGAGATCGATTCCCGAATACCGTACTCCCGGAGAGTGCTCTCCCAGAAACGTGGCGAAGTCGGCGAAGCCACAACCCACGTCCAGCAGACTCAGATTCCCCAGCGGCAGCACCTCACTGAGAACCCGAAACTTGATCTTCTGCGATTCAACGCGACCGTAGTCGCACGCCCGCGGATCGTGCCCGTATTTTCGAACCAGGCCGTCGTAGTAATCGGCAATCCGCGCAAATGGATCCGTTATCTGCTCAGGCATGGGCGTTCTCCTCGCACAGCCGAAGAAATGCCACCACCACGGCGTCCTGCTCATCCTCGGTCAGAGTTGGATAAAGCGGCAGCGAAACCACCATCCGATACGCTCTGTCGGCGACTGGAGCGGCAGGGCTGTCGGACGGCCGCCAGTCAGTCACGGGGGTAGCCGCGTGAATACCAAGACCTTCCAGTCCGAGCACCACTTTCTCCGCGGAAGTCGTGAGCATCTCCACTGCAAAACGATACCAGACGCGCTCTTTAGTGTTTGGAGGAATCCGATAAAGACGCTGAAACCTCGGGTCAGCAAGCCGTTCCAGATAGCGACTCGCGACCGCTTCCCTGGCTGCGATCATCTCCGGAAGCCTCTCCAACTGAGCCAACACGAGCGACGCCTCCAGGTCGTTCATCTTGTCATTCATGCGATGCCCATCGGCCGGCTGGTCTGTGTAATCGCGCGCCGACCTGACAAAGTGCGCGATCGGATCCGAATTCGTCAGTACCGCGCCACCCTCGCCGCCACCAATCAGCTTCGTGGCATAAAAAGAGAGAACGCCAACCTGCGCACGCGACCCGAGCCCGCGCCCGCCCTTCTTTATTCCGAACCCGTGAGCGCAATCTTCGATGACAGGCACGTCGCCCGAAACGATTTCCTCCACCGCCGCCGGCACACCAAAATTGTTTATTGCGATCGTGGCGCGCGGCCGTCCCCTCTCGGCATGCGACCGGCAAAGCGCAGGCTCGATATTCCAGTGGGTTCCATCGACATCGACCGGCACCGGAGCCGCGCCCCAGGCCAGAACGGAATTCGCCAGCGCCACGCACGAATAAGCCGGCACCAGCACCGAGTCACCCGACCGAATCCCCAGCGCCCCAAGCGCCAGCCGCAGCGCCGCCAACCCGGAGGCCACGCACACCGCATGCCGCACGCCGCTCATCCGCGCCAGCGCCGCCTCCAGCTCCTGTACCCGCGGCCCTTGCGCCCATTGCCCGCTGCGAACGGTCCGCATCACGGCGTCGCACTCGGCTTCTCCAAAGGTCAGACGATTGTGTGGAACTAATTTCGGCATTCTCGATCACCACCGAACATCTATGTGCCCAAACAGCAGGTTTCATCCAACCTGTCGGTCGGAACGTCTCCATTGACACTAGTGAGTGTGAGGACCCCTTCACCGCACTGGACCTGAAGTCCCCGCGCGCTAACTCCAATCACCTGGCCCCCGGGCACATTCGAATCCGACTCTGGATCGACCCGAGCCTTCCAGACATAGACCTTCTTGCCTTTCCAGGTCGTGAATGCGCCGGGATACGGCGCGGCCACCGCTCGAACCAGATTGCAAATCGAACGTGCCGGCTGACTCCAATCAATGGCTCCGTCTTCCGGTTTGCGTCGGGGAAACACCGTCGCATGTGTGTGGTCCTGAGGAGTTCGAGGCACCGTTCCAAACCGGAAGTGCCCCAGAATTTTTCGCGTGATGCTCGTGTAAAGCGGGTAAAGGATATTAAGGCAGTCGCCTACGTCCTGATCCTCACCAAGCTCGTAACTTACCTGTTCAATAATGTCTCCCGTATCCATGCCCTCGTCGACGAAGTGCCCTGTCAGCCCCAACTGAGTCTCGCCTTTCAGGATCGCCCAATTGATCGAGGCGCGGCCGCGATAAGCGGGAAGAAGGCTGGGATGCAGGTTCACCGCACCAAGGGGCGCCAAGGATACCACCATGGACGGGATCAGATAACGAAAATCGGTAATCCAAAGGAGATCGGGCTTGGCCGCAGCGATTAACTCTTGTGTCGGAAGATCTTTTCCGGTACCGCGCACCACTCTCCAGCCCCGTTTTTCGGCGAATTGAAAAACGGACTCGTAGCGCACACCATCTTCCGGGTCAGGAGGGTGTGCCACGACTCCAACCACTTCTGCCTCTTCACTTACCGCCTCGAGAGAGCGGACTCCAACGGTGTGGTTGCCTAGGAATACGACTTTCATTCCGCAAAATCCTCGGCCGCGAACACGTGCCCCGACGGAATGTTCCTCACCAACTCTCGGGCCATCAAACGATCGAGTTCCTTCGGAGGAAAGCCAAACCCGGGCCTGCGAAACGCAATGTCGGCAGCGACGAGGCGGTGTCCCGAAGGAAGCTCGCGCGCCGCCACACAAGAGAGCCGGTAATCGCGCCGTCCCAACTCCTCCGACGCAGCGGGTCTTAATTCCGCGCTCCCCAGACTTTTCTCCATGGTGCGCACCGACTCAACCAGCGTGCGGAATTCCGCCGGATTAGCCGAGAACCGGTGATCCGGGCCCGGCAGATTTTTATCGAGCGTGAAGTGCTTCTCGATCATGCACGCGCCGAGCGCCACCGCCCCGATCGCAGCCACAGTACCCTCGGTATGGTCGCTCAATCCCACTACGCAATCGAATGCTGTGCTCAACGCACCGATCTTCCGCAAATGCACGTCCTCGGGCGGCGTCGGATACGAAGACGTGCAGTGCAAGAGGATCAAGTCTTTTCCGCCCGCCCCACGAAACGCCTCTACGCCGTCCTTCACATCGTCCAAAGTCGCCATTCCCGTGGAAATCACAGTTGGCAGCCCCGTGCGCGCCATGGCACGAATCAGCGGAAGATTCACCAGGTAATCGGATCCGTTCTTCAGCAATGACATCCCCAATTCGAGCAGTTCCTGTATTCCTTTTTCCGAGGTCGGTGTGCTGAAGAAAATGACTTCCCGCCGGTCGCAATGCGCGCGCAGTTCCCGCAATTGAGCCGGAGCCAGTTCGCACCGCTTGAACATGTCATATTGCGGCTCGACGACTGTCTTTCCCTGTGACACATACTCGTACGTCAACGAACGATCCGAGAGAAAGTCTTCGGTGTGGTAGTTCTGGAACTTGACCGCGTCCGCTCCGGCGTCGGCCGCGGCGTCAATGGATCGATGGGCCAAATCCATGTCCCCATTGTGATTGATGCCGACCTCAGCCGCGAGAAAACACGGCTGCCCTTCACCCACCCATCGTTTGCCGATTCGCACGACTTTCATACGCAGCTCTGCAGAAATTCCACCACGCGTGCGGCACCCTTACCATCCACCAGCGCCCGCCCACTCTTGCTCATCGCACCACGCCCCTCCGGATCGTTCATCACTTTCTTGATCGCCTCGAGGATGTCGTCTTCGGAAAGGTTAGCATGCCATCCCAGGCTCAACGCCGCGCCAGTCTTGGAGATCGCAGACGCATTCTCCTCCTGATCCCGTGAGGCCGTAATCAAAATCATCGGAACGCCCAGATAGGCCAACTCCCAGCACGTTCCGCCCGCCGCCGAGATCGCAACATCCGCCCAGCGCATGATCGCAGCCATGTTCACTGAACTTCTCTCCAGTTGCACCTTGCCGGGCAGTCTCTTCACCAGTTCCTGCAGGGACTCATAATGAGGATTGCCGCCCCCCGCAACCACCGTGACTTCAAAGTCGGCTTCCAACCGCGCAAGAGCACGCATCACAGTCGACGCCACATTCTCCGGATCGCTCCCCCCCATGGTCACCAGAAGTCTGCGTGCAACTCGCGCAATCTCTCCCCGCGGCTGCTCCGCCAGAAATTCCGGACGAAGGAGAACATATTTTGCGCCCAGAAGAAGATGCGTGGAGCCTTCGCGCTTGTAACTTTCAGCCCTCGCATCGATATTCTGATTTAGAACGACGTCGGCTTCGTAATAATCAAAGCGCACATCATCGTCCAACGCCAACACGCGCGCCCCAGACATCTTGAGCTGATGGATGTAATCCGGCTTGAAGCGGTATCCGTCCACGACAACCCAACTCGTTCCCAGACGCCGAACCAACGCAACCGTCTGCTCGGCATCGTCCGGGGTTCCGGGTTGAACGGCGATCCGCTCGTGTCGGACATCCTCCTGCGCGAACCGCTCGTCCAGTGCGCCAATGCTCTCCGCCGTCAAAAAGCAAGCTCCGCCGCCCGCATGCTGCCAAGCCTTAGCCAGCGCCAGACAGCGCATTACGTGCCCGCTGCCAATCGCACTGCTCGCATCGGCGCGAACCAGCATCAAGGGTGAGTCTTTAGGAAACACGCGGTTTCAGGCTTATCCAAGAGTCTTCTGGCGCACGTTCCGGTTGATCTCCGCCCATTCCGGATGCTTCTCCAAAAGCGGCAGGACCTGTTCCCAGGAGAAGTGGTCGTTACCGAAATGCTGAAAAATCAGCCTCACTAGTTCGAGATCCTCTTGCGTGTCGACCGTCCAGCGCAGATGTGAGAGATCGACCGCATGCAAGATGTGATCGATCTGAAACCATCGTGGTTGCTCGTAAGCGAGAGTAGTGACGTGCTCCTTCAGCATGTCAGTCTGCGACATCCTCTTCATGCGCGTGAGCACGTCGGCCGGCATCGCCTCCACCGCCAGACCCACCGGATAGGTTTGCTGCACCATGTTGGTCACGAAGTCTACCCCCGCCCATCGAGAGACTAGGCGGTTCACGTGTTCATCAATCAAGTGCGGATCGGTCAGCGGACAATCAGACGTAATCCTAACGATCAGGTCCGCTCGGAATTCAACCGCGGCACGGTAATAACGATCCAACACGTCCGGTTCACTTCCCCGAAAGCAAGGCCAGCCACGTTCGGCGCAAAGCTGTTCCACGATATCGTCATCGGGCAACTGAGTGGTTGCAATGACAACTTGGTGAACCGTTCTTGCTCGTCTGGTCCGCTCCACTACCCGCGCAAGCATCGGTTGTCCCGCAACATCCTTCAGAATCTTTCCCGGCAGGCGGGTACTGCGCATGCGCGCCTGGATGATTGCAACTGTCTTCAACGCTTCCCCGCTCTGTTCATGAAGTCGCACGCCTAGCCCTTACGCTCCAGCAGGAACATAGAGTCGACGTTCCCGCCCTCGAGGTAGGGGATGTCTTCCTCCCGAATCAATTCCAGGTCGGCACATTGATGTTGGTAGAGGCGCGCATAATCCGCTTTCCACAGCAGATTGCGGTTATCACGATAGACGATCTCTTCCATCTGAGGCGCATAGTACTCCATCCCCCACACCCACTTTTTGGTGCAACGATGGATCTCCCTCATGGCGATTGGCAAATCGGCGGGGGCAATATGAATCAAGACCCCAGACGTGAACACGAGTTCAAACTGTTGGTCGGGGAACGGAATGGATAGTGCCGAAGCCTGCAGGGTCTTCGCATCTCCCAGACGTTCCTGAGCACGCTGAAGCGCGTACCCTTGAATTTCCACACCCGACAGATCAGTGAAACCCATCTCCTTCAGAAGCAGTAGTTGGGTGCCAACGTTGCAGCCCACTTCGAGGATGGGGGCATTCCTGGGAACGTTCTCCAAGAAGCGCTGATTCAATTCGCTACGGGTTTTGCCGTAGGTATTCTGGTAGAACTCGTCCAGTTGACGCGGAGTCTGATCGTTCCGATCTGTGTACTCACGTCCAAAAGTGCCCGTCCACCGGCGAACTTGATCCGTCATCTCGTGGGTGTTTAAACTCATCACGGTCCTCCCCCGCAGGTCATCGTCTGAAGTGCTCAGCTATCTTGCTCACCGCCTGAACAGCGTCGTCCACATCCTGATCACTCATGCCATGAAACATCGGCAGGCTGATCAGCCGCCCATAAGCATCTTCAGCAACCGGAAATTCCCCACCCTTATATCCGAAACGCTCCCGGTAGTATGGGTGAAGATGCACGGGAATGTAATGCACGTTCACGCCGATGTTCTCCGCACGCAGAGCCCGAAACACTTCCGCGCGATCGACAGTCAGCTTCTCCAGATCCAGGCGAATCGGATATAGGTGCCATGCCGGATTCGCCTCCGGCCGAACCGCGGGCGGAATCACGGCGGGAATCTCACGGAACGCCGCCGTGTAATGCGCAGCAATCTCCCGCCGCCGCGCAAGATTCGCATCCAGCCTCTTCAGTTGTTGAATCCCCAGCGCACACACAATATCGGGCAACCGGTAGTTGAATCCCAGCAGGACCATCTCGTAGTGCCACTGCCCCGCACTCTGCCGCTGGCGCGCATCGCTTGAAATTCCGTGATTGCGGAAGCGTCGCAGCGTCTCGGCGAACTTCGCATCGTTCGTTGCAACCATTCCGCCTTCCCCGGTCGTGATGTGCTTCACCGGATGGAAGCTGAACACCGTCATGTCGGCGATGCTTCCCAGGGGCCGCCCGCCGTACTCCGCCCCGAGGGCATGACAGGCATCCTCGATCACAACTAACTTGTGCCGCCGCGCGATCTCGAGAATCGGCATCAGATCCACCGGATGCCCCGCATAATCCACTGGAAGAATCGCCCGCGTCCTCGGCGAGATCTTGTTCTCGACCTGTTCAGGATCAAGAGTGAGCGTATCCCCGCGAATATCCGCGAACACCGGAGTCGCTCCCTGATACAAAACGCAGTTCGCCGTAGCCGCGAATGTCAGAGGCGTCGTGATCGCTTCGTCTCCGGACTTGAGCCCAGCTGCAAATGCCGCCGCATGCAAGGCCGCGGTGCCGGAACTGAAACTCACCGCATGCGCCGCGCCCACACGGGCTGCGAACGCTTCTTCAAACTCGGCAACTTTGGGTCCGGTCGTCAGCCAATCCGAGCGCAAGACGTCGACGACTGCCTGAATGTCCGCTTCGTCCACGGACTGCCGCCCGTAAGGCAGGAAAGTCGCGCGCACCGGCGATCCTCCGTTGATAGCAAGGGCCTGCGGGCTGACCGGCGTCGTTGTCATGAATGGCGGTCCTAGGCTGGAACTCGCGCCGGGACTGGCTGTTCCTCGGGCGCGGCTGGAGAAATCAATTCCTGCAATTCACGCCCCGTGAGCCAGCGGTCATTGGTCTCGCTGGCATACCGGAATCCTTCTGGCAGAGGCCTCCCGTTCACCCAGTTCCCGCTCTGCCACCACGGATGCGATGGCTGAATGATGTACCGGTCCTCAACCTCGAGCGTATTCCGCGCCTCATCTTCCGAGACCAGCACTTCGTGCAGCTTTTCTCCCGGCCGAATCCCGATCGTCTCGATTTCACATCCCGGCGCAATCGTCTCCGCGAGATCCACGAGCCGCATGCTGGGAATCTTCGGAACAAAAATTTCTCCGCCGTGCATCTGCTCAATGCTGCTCACCACAAACCGCACGCCCTGCTCCAGCGTCAGCCAGAAGCGGGTCATCCGCGCATCGGTCAGTGTAATGCGCCCGCGAAGTTTCTGTTCCTGAAAAACCGGAATCACACTCCCCCGGCTCCCGACCACATTTCCGTAGCGCGCGCAACTGAACCGCGACTCTTGGGAGCCCGCATAGGCGTTCGCCTGTACGAACATTTTCTCGGCGCACAACTTCGTAGCGCCATATAAGTTGATCGGATTGACTGCTTTGTCGGTACTTATCGCCAGAATCCGTCGCACGCCCTGGTTAATGGCGGCATCAATCACGTTGCGCCCGCCCATGATGTTGGTCTGAATCGCCTCGAACGGGTTGTACTCGCAGGCTGGAACTTGCTTCAACGCGGCCGCGTGAACCACGACAGTAACCCCTGCGAACGCCCGCTCCAGGCGCGACGCATCTCGAACATCCCCCAGGAAGTAGCGCATGCTGGGATGGTCCAACCCCGAGGCGCGCATGTCGTGCTGCTTCAGTTCATCGCGGCTGAGGATCACCAGGCGTTTCGGCCGGTACTCTTTCAGCATGATTTCGACAAATTTCCTGCCGAACGACCCGGTCCCGCCCGTCACCAGAACTGCCTGTTCCGACCAATTCATCCCATGCGCCTCATTACCACCAAAATCAGACAACCGTGTGGCAAAACCGCTCGGACGCCTCTTCCTTTTTCCATGGGCACAGCCATCCCGAACGTTTCTGGAATAGACGGCCACCGGCTGGGTCTCACGTTGCCCGCTAGTATAGCGGACTTTCCCGCAAATCGTCGCGCGCTCCACATCGTCGCAGCGATTCGCGTGCGCGAAAATTGGGCGCGGGTTTTCGCTCATCCAATGCTAAAATGTCCCACGAACTCTTCTGTTACTCAGTGTGAGAAAAATCCCTGCGCGACGGACCAGCCTCTTCGACCCGGGACTCATTTCTAGGTGTGTGCAGGACCGCCCCCGTTCGGGCGTTGGTGCAGCTACAGAATCGTTGAGGAGTTGGCATGGATTTCGGACCCCTGGTACCGGCGAATAACCCCGTTGTGCGCGAATTTCAGCCGTCCCAAAATTCGGACTTGGGACGCGCCGCCGGACCGCGCCTCTATCCCGACCTTCCCTCGTCCCAGGAATCCCCCGTCCGCGAGTCCATTCGGATTTTGCGCAAGCGCATTTGGGTCATCTTGGGATGCCTGGTAACGATTTTCTCGGTCGTCGCCATTGCCAGTCTGAAAATGCCCAAGGTCTACGAAGCGGGTGGAACCATTGAGATCAACAAGCCCGATGCGAACCTGAACTTTCAGAACTCCACCACGTTTAGCTTGGATTATTTCGACCCGACTGAACTGGAGACGGAACTCAAGATTCTGCAAAGCGACGTTCTTGCGCTGCACGTGATACGGGAACTCAACCTTGACCGGAATCCCGATCTGGCCAATCAGCCCCCCCCTTCGCCCTCTGCGGATCTCGCACCCGACCCCCTGCAAGCCGATCCGACACTCGCGGCGGGCATGGTGGGCAGTTTCAAGGGGAACCTGAGAGTCGCACTCCTCCCGAATACACGCATCATCGAAGTGCATTACCGTGCTGCCGAACCTGAGCGAGCGGCTGCTGTCGTCAACACCCTGATGCAAACCTACGTCGATGAAAATCGAAAATCCCGTTACGACGCGACCATGGACTCTTCCAAGTGGCTCGCGGGACAACTCGTCGATATGCAGATGAAGGTGGAATCCTCCCAGGAAGAACTGGTGCGCTATCAAAAAGAGCACGAAATCCTGGGAATCGACGAGAAACAGAACATCACGATGGCGAAGCTGGACGAACTCAACAAGCAGCTCACTTCGGCCGAAAGTGAGCGCATGGACAAAGAAGCTCTGTACCAGTTGGTACAGACCGGGGATCCCGACTCGATCGCCTCCAGTACCGGCGCCCTTGAAGACTCGGGCTCAGGCTCGCAATCTGACTCAGGACTCCTCGAAACCCTGCGCGCCAAGCAGGCTGAAATCAAGATTCAGGCTGCGGATCTCAGCACCCAGTTCGGCCCGTCTTATCCCAAGCTCACTCAGCTGAATAATCAGCTCAAGGAAATCGACTCGCAGATTCAAGCGGAAATGAAGAAGATCACCGGCAAGGTTCGGGGCCAATATACCACGGCCCTGCAGCGCGAAAACATGCTGCACGACGCTTTCGAAAAGCAGAAGCAGGAAGCCAACAAGCTGAACGAAAGCGCCATCAAGTACAACATGCTCAAGCGCGACGCCGACACCTATCGGGCCCTCTACGAAGGCATCCTGCAGAAACTCAAGGAAGCGGGCGTCGCGGCGGGATTGAAGTCCAATAATTTCCGCATTGTGGACAGGGCCACACCGCCGGGCGGCCCGATCGAGCCCAACATTCCGCGAAACTTAATGTTCGCCATGGTCTTGGGCCTCGCATCCGGCGTAGGACTGGCTTTCTTGCTCGAGGGCTTGGACAACACCGTGCGCACCACCGAGCAGGCTCAGATGATTTCTGGCCTGGCTTCTCTGGGCATGATTCCCCTTGGTTCCAAGTCGGCTCGCGAGGGTCCCAATCCCAAGCGCCTGGTAATCGCCACTTCCAAGGAAGCGGTAGAGCTTGTGACGCAGGTCCGGCCGCAGTCTCAAATGGCGGAATCGTACCGCGCCTTGCGCACTTCCCTGCTGTTGTCGAACCTGGGCGCTCCTCCCAAGGTCATCATGATGACCAGCGCTCTGCCGCAGGAAGGCAAAACCACCACCAGTATCAATTGTGCAGTCGTCCTGGCTCAGAAAGGCGTGCGCGTTCTGCTGATCGACGCCGACCTACGCCGCCCCAGCATCCATAAGACATTAGGCATGGCGCCGCACAGTGGATTGAGCAATGTGCTGACCGGCAGCACGACGATCGAGAAGGCGATCACGCACACGTCGATCCTTCCCAATCTGGATGTGCTCACGGCCGGAACGCCGCCGCCCAACCCAGCCGAGCTCTTGGCATCCACCAATATGCGGGACCTGCTGGAGCAACTCCGCGAGCAGTATGACCACATCGTCATCGACACGCCCCCTTCTCTGTCCGTCACCGACGCCGTGGTCCTTTCTCCCCGCGCCGATGCTGTCGTGCTCGTGATTCGTTCGGGCCAGACCACCAAGCAGGCTTTGCGTCGCTCGCGCGATATTCTCACTCAAGTCAATGCCAAGGTCGTGGGAGTGCTGCTCAACGCCGTGGACCTGAGTTCCCCTGACTACTACTACTATTACGAATATCAGGGCAAATACGCCCGCTACTACCGCGAGGGTGACTCCTCCGATCACGATGAAGAAGCCGACGTGGAAGAACACGCTCCGTCGTCAAGCAGCGCGTAGTCAGGGTTTGCGCCGCACAGCATGAAGATTCCTTTCGACACTCCCGCCCGCAAATGGCTGGTCACGGCCGTTGCTGTCGCTCTCGCGACGGCATATCTCGGCGTGGCCGCGAGCCAGTTCGCTGCCTACTGGTTGGGCAATCCCAGCCGCATTGAGTTGACCAGCCTGACGAACCTGAAGAGGGCTGCGTGGCTCGATCCGGGCAATGCGGAATATCGCGATCGCCTTGGCCGCTTCTACGATCTGGTCTCCCGCGATCCGGCCTCGGCGGCTGAGCAATATAAAGCGGCCGTTCAGCTCAATCCTCATTCCGCAACCTACTGGTTCGACTTGGCCAGCGCCTATCAGGTTCTGGGAGACACGGTCAGCCAGACGGTCGCGCTCGAGCGCGCCATCCAGGCCGATTCCATGACGCCCGATGTCGCGTGGCAAGCCGCCAATCTCTATCTGGTTCAGGGCGATAATGAAAAAGCTCTGCGCGAGTTTCGAGTCGTGCTCGCCAATGACAGCCCCCTTGCGCCCGCTGCCATCCAGTTCTGCTGGCGCATCGAACCCGACGTGGATGCCCTTCTGCGCGACGTCGTGCCTCCCCGCAGCGACGCCTACATCGCGTTCCTCGCCCTGCTGCAGGATGATGTAAATCGACAACTCCGCGAGGTGACCTCGCCACCCGCTGACGCAGACCCTCTGTCGTCGGAGCAAGTGCAGAAGAAGATCGCACAGATCAAAACGGAAACCAACGCGACCTTCAAGGTTTGGAACGCGCTGATCCAGAGCCATCAGACCTTCGAGCGGCGTTATGCCTACGAATACTTTCAATTCTTGATCCGCCAGAAACAGGTCGACCAGGCCGTAATGGTTTGGCAGCAGACCGCCAATAGCTTCAACCTCGCTCAGTATTTGCCATCGTCCGGTAATCTGATCGTGGATGGCAGCTTCAAACTTCCCGTCCTCAATGCCGGCTTCGATTGGCAGCATCAGAAGCAGGATGGCGTTCAACTGACTCTCGACTCCAATGACACTCATAGCGGCCCCCGCGTCGGACGTTCCCTCATGATTACTTTTGACGGGCCTGGAGTCGTCGACGCCGGAATGTATCAGCTCATCGCCCTTGAACCCAACACCACCTACAGTTTCTCGGGCCACTTCAAGAACGACGAAATGGAGGGCGCCGGTGGGCCCCATCTCACAATTCAGGACATGTACAGTCAGGCGATTTACTACGACAGTGAATTGAAAGACGCGGGATCCTGGAAATCGATGGGCGGTGAGTTCACCACCGGTTCAGATTGCAAGCTGGTCGTACTGCACGTCCGGCGGCTTCCAGAGCGCAGTCCCATCCGTGGTAAGCTCTGGATCGACGATTTGCACCTCACCAGAAAACCGTCGTAGTGGACCGACCGCCGAAAAAAATATCGCACCGATGCCTGCTCACAGAAGAAAACCGACGAAGATCAGCCGCCAGGAGCGGTCGGCTCAGATTGACGCCATCCTGCTTTACGCCACCTTCGGGCTTCTGATGTTTGGCCCTCTCGCTTTTGGCGCGGTCGAACCCTGGTCGATTTACATTCTCGAGACCGGCTCCGTTCTCCTTACTCTCCTCTGGCTCTGCAAGCAATGGCTGGACGGCGAACTCACCGTCCAGTGGA